>Ga0114968_10003147_pt1 | contig 12447 bp, 15 predicted proteins | sample M_130807_EF_Meta_FD_87020 | JGI IMG/M metagenome (GOLD analysis project Ga0114968, IMG submission 87020) | Freshwater microbial communities from Lake Montjoie, Canada to study carbon cycling - M_130807_EF_MetaG | ecosystem: Environmental > Aquatic > Freshwater > Lake | place: Lake Montjoie... | reverse complement strand
CAAGTGCGCATGGTTGTCACGCAGCGCGACGACGTGTTCCGCGTGACGGAAGAGAAGCCGCTGACGCCCTGGCGAAATTCACACGACGAACTGGCGCTTGACATCAATGCGTGGGCGCGGGTGAACGCGGTGCGGCAGCAGATGGAGATGGAGCTGTGACAAGCCCTTTCGACACCAAGCACTTGCCGCAAATGCAAGAGACATTCGGAAAGCAGTGGGTGCCGGCTGCAGGAAGGCCAAATAAAAAGCGCGACACGTTGACGCCTAAGTTGCGTGCTGCTGCGCGCTTGCTGCGAAATCATGGATATGTGGTGCAGGAGCCCCGGTGAGATTTAAGCGAATCAACGCATCGTCCAACGCGCGGCTAATGAAGGCGCTCATGGACAACGATATGACGTACCAGGAACTAGCCGACCACGTTGGCCTTCACTACTTGACCGTGACGAGATTCATGCGCGAGCTACACAAACAAAAGGTGATTCACGTAGCAGAGTGGCGCAGGGATGCGCGCGGATGCGCCAGCGAAAAAGTCTGGGGGTTTGGCGAGGAACGAGATGCAAAGAAACCAGCGCCGCTGGGCCCAGCAAGGGTGCGCATAGCCCGAGCGCGCAAGGCGCAGGCAGCGGTGCTTCACATGATGGCGGGGAGGCTGGCGGCGTGAGCGATACGAATTACTCGGATTTATCAGCAGAAGATAATCCGCCAAAGGTGCCTACAAACCCGCCCCCGCAAATTACCCATGCCCATGGATGTTGGAGCTGGGGGCCGGCGCATTACGCATGTGCGTGTGCAGAGATCGCCAAGCTGCGCGGTTGGCATGCCAAAGCTGGGCAGGATCGTGCCAAATGACTTTGGTTGTCACGCCACAAGAAACGTTCCTCGGCATCGAGGAGGCTGCGCAAGCGTTGCAGTGCAGTGCCGACCATCTGGGCGAGCTGGCCGCTGCAGGCAAGGTGACGGGCGTCAAGGTTGGCCGTGCTTGGGTATTTCTTGCGTCGGATTTGGTGGCATTCTTGCGAGCCAAACATAAGGAGGGCGAACGATGCGTGTCTACGCCCGTGGTGCGCACTGGTATGCGGACATCCGTGGGGTCGCGGGCGTCGAGCGAACTCGCCGAGCTGTTGGGGCCGTCTCGGAGCTCACGCAAGAGCAGGCAACAGTCGAGGCATACAAACTCGCCGCAGCACTCCAGCCCGTCGCTGACGCTATTGCAGCCGGATCGGTAACCTTTCACACCGCGCTACTGGTTTGGCTCAGGCTCAAGACACGGGGCCGCACAGACAAGTCCGTGGTGCGCGTCATCTGCGAAGAGTGGCCCGACTGCCCGCTTGAGCAGGTGACCAACGCGCAGATGGCGGTGCGCTTGGGCGACTTGGAAGACGGCACCTATGACCGCTACTTGTCCGTCATCAACGCCGCACTGAATGCAGTCGATTGGCCAAAACGGCTAACAAAACGGAACACGCCACGCGGTAGCGCTCCCAGGTACTTGTCGACAGAAGAGTGGTCACGACTGAAGCCAGCTCTGCCCGCTCACCTACTGTCTGCGGTTGAGTTTGCCCTTGCTACCGGCCTGCGCCGTGCCAACGTGTTCGGGCTGGAGTGGCCCAACGTCAACATCGACAACCGTACCGTGACCGTTTGGGCGCAGCGGGCCAAGGGCAAGCGCACGCTGCACCTGCCGCTGTCGGACTGGGCGATTGCCGTGCTGCAAGGGCAGGTAGGCAAGCACGAGCTGGTGGTGTTCCCGTATAGCCGAACCACGTCGCGCGGAACAACTCACAAGGCGATGATTGATCCCAAAACAGCTTGGGGTGCTGCACTGGCCACGGCTGGGATCAACGACTTCCGGTGGCACGATTTGCGCCACACCTGGGCCACATGGTCAGTGCAAGCGGGGATGCCGCTAAAGGTTCTGCAGGAGCTGGGCGGTTGGGCCACGCTCGACATGGTTCTGGTCTACGCCCACGCCGCGCCAAGTGTCTTGCAGGGCTGGGCAAATGCCGTTTCTGACCCGTCAAAAGGGCACAAATTAGGGGACGAAGGGCACAAGGGGGCACACGACCCCTTGAAAGCTGCATAAATGCTAGCAGTCCGTGCCTCTCCTAAGGGGAGGGTCGCACGTTCGATTCGTGCCGGAGGCGCCAAAATACAAGGGTTTCAGAAGTAGTGGCTACTAACCTAAAGTAGCAAATATCAGGCACAAACGGGCACAATCGGTATCAAAAGGGCACAGTGGGGGCACAAGCCTGTGCGGGCGCATTTCACTGCGCCGTTCTAACGGGTGCGTCAAGGACAACTCAAAAGAAAAATTGCGGTCGAGTTGTCCAGAGACTTTGGCGTGCAGTGCGCTACCGCGCCTCGATCCACAGCCCAACGTTGGCCAGCGCGTACCCGGCAAACGCCAGCGCCAGACCGGGTTGGCCGGAGCGGTACAGGTCGGCAGCAATGACGGCGTAGACGACGCCGACAGCGGCGATCAGGGCGGCGCTCATATCTGTATCAGCTCGCCACGAAACTCGACCACGCCCTCGCCCACCACGTTGACCACCTCGGGCCACAGAAGTCGGCCACCGCGCCACGTCATCACCACAAACCCGCTGCGCCAGTCGGCTGGGCTGTCTTCTCGGTAGTTGAACGCCGACCACTCCGGCTCGGCCAGCATCCCCGTATCGACCCCGTAGGCACATCGGTCGCTGTATGCCGAAATAGGCATAACTTTTAGGCTGTGCAGGTGGCCGGTAACGAACGACATGCCCAATGCGCCCCTGACGTTATTCGCGGGCGCATACATGCCACCCCGGTATCGGTGCTTGATTACCGTGTCGTCGTTCACCCTTAACGACCAGCAAAACTTCCATTCTGGGAACAGGGTTCGCAAGTCAAGCCCGGGCATGTCTGCAAGCGCTGGGGCTGATGTGGCCAGATAGGTGTGCAGACGAATGTCGTGGTTGCCCAGCGTCCAGATGCGCAACGCGCCTTTGGATAGTTCCGCAATCTCGGTCAGCCGTTCCTGGCATGCACGCAGTTCCGCTGCAGGCGTATGTGGCTTGTCGCCAAACATCGGCGAGTGCCGGCTGACGGCAGACCCATCGAACGCATCCCCGTTGCAAACTACGACCGACGGGCGCAGTTCGGGCAGCAGCTTCAGCAGGGCACGGTTGGCAGTGGAGATGCAGTCGGGTTGGAAGTGGGCATCGCTGAAGATCACCGCGCGGCCATCGGTGATAGTTGTGCTGATACGTCCGATGCTGCGCTCTATTTCTGCCCGGGTTGGCAAGCCCTGCGCGGCTTTTGCGTGCTTCGCAGGCGGCACATTCAGCTTGCGCATGCGGGTCACCACGGCGCGTGGCGACACATCAAACTTCTTTGCCAGCGCGGCGGTGCTGCGTGTTTCTGCCAGCGCGGCCAGTAGCTGGTCATCGGTAAATTTGCGGACAGCCATCAGGCACCTATCTCGCCCGCAGGCTCAAGCACTTCAATCGTCTCGATCATGCCAACAGGGATCTCGGTGACATGCGCATGCCCGCCATCGGTGAGCGTGGCAACGATCTGGCACCAGTTGTCGTCCAGGTGCACAAGCCATCCGACAGTGAGGCAAACGTGCATGCTTTTGCCTTTTGGCGGCTTGGGTTGCGCACCTTCCTGCCAGTGCGGGGACGTAGACATTGCTGCGTCCGTCCATTTCACCCGCACCATAACGGCGGGCTTAGCTTCGCTTCTTTTCTTCTTGCTCGTACTCACGCGCACAAAACTCCAGAAGATCAGATACACGAACAAAGGCAGAGCCAGCTCGCAGCGCGTTGATGCGCATGCCTAGCGGAACCGGGCCATCACAAGCCACCTGAATGTCGAACGTCGGCCCCTGCGCCTGGGCCGGAACCATCACGGCCACAAACGCTAGGGCAGTTTTCATGGCTGATCTGTGGTGGGCGTTGCGCCCAGCCCTCTGGAGCGGCTGGTGGTGAACGATGAGCCAAGCCAGAAGCCCGCTACAGCGCCCAGGACGCCCGTCACGACGCTGCTGGCAATGGCTGCACGCAACTCGTTGGTGAAGCCCTCTGCGCCCGTCAGTACCGCGTACACGGTGCCATAGAGCAACGGCAGCAGGGCAAGGCTGATCCAGAAAGCCGGCATGCGGATAAAGCTAGCCCCGTCCGCCGCAGTCTTTGCGGAGAACTCACGTGCAGCACTGATGCCCCCGCCAATCTCCTGGAGCTCGTACCAGATGGCCTGCACGGCTTCTGTGGCCTGCGCACGCATCTGCGGATCGGCCTGCACAGTCTCCACAGCGGCCTGCAGGTTGGGCGCGTTGGTGGCCGCAATCACTGTCTCGGCAACCTTCTGCGCAATGGCCGCCGTCTTGTCTGTCTTGGGGCCGCTTCCGAATAGCTTGGCAATTTCGGGAATGGCAGAGATGAGGCTCGGCATGAGCGCCGCGACGATTGGGGCCATAGTTTGTTCCGCGTGGAGCGCAGCCACCGGCTGCATGGTTGGGAAGTCGCCAATCTCTGGCGTAGCGCTAGGCGCTACATCGGCCCGCAGGAACAGCGCACGCTCTGCAGCACGTCTTCGCACTAAGCCTGGCAGTTGCTTGCCAGCGGCATACGTCCAGCGCGCAAACTGTTCAGCAGCGCCCGCGTAGTTGTGAGCATTCAGCAGGCGCAGCAACGTGGACTTGCGCAGGGCTTCCGCGCCCAGGTTGTAGGCGAAGCTGACCAGTGCGGAGAACTGGTTTGTGTTGAGCGGCACCCGCACCGTGCGCTCAACATCGCGCTCAAAAGCCCGCAGATCACTGCGCAGAAACTCTTCGGCCTGCTCTGCGGTGCACTGATCGCCCATTTGCACTTTGTATCCCGTGGGGTACACGGTGGTGCCGTAGCCGATGGTTGGAACGCCTGCGGGGCACCGATACGCGCGCAGCCGCAGCCCCTCGAACTCCTTAATCAGTTCGATGCCAGCCTGGTTGGTGAGCATGGGCTACTTGATGAACTTGGCACCGAACTGCGCAAGCGTGAACAGCACCACAGCAGCGAGCCACACACCCACGCCACGGTTCACCCACTGATCGACCTTGCGCTCTGTTTTGACAATGGCGGCTTCTGTCACTGCGAGCTTTGTCTCGCAGGCACCGATACGCTCACCTTGTGTCGTCTGGCGCTCCTCGATCAGCACCAGGCGCATCACCGCATCGGTGAGCTTGTCTACCTTGGCTTCCAGCCGCAGGAAATCCGGATCGCTTGTCATGCGGCCTCCAACGCGGCAACGCGGGCACGCAGCGACTGCAGCTCGGCAACAATATTGGCGATGAACTCTGGCGACCCGTACTCCATGCTTTGATACTTAGGTGAGCCGTCGTCGTTTACCGCGTCTTTCTCACCGAACACGCTGGAAGGCGACACGGCGGCTACTTCGTGCGCAATAAAGCCAGCACCAGGCTGTCCGCTTGTATCCCAAGTCCAAGTCTTAGGCTGCAAGGCGTCGATGAACGCGCCGCTTCCTGTTAGCGGCTGCGGGTCATTCTTTAGCCTGTAGTCCGATGACGCAGCGTAGGACGTTTGGGCACTGGAGTTGGTAACAATGACGCCAGACGCAATGTTGTTTCGGTAGAAGTAAATGTTGTTGGCGTTGTTTGCGCCCGCATTGAATACGTTTTGCGTAATGCCTGGGCCGCTTGAGTAATCCGACTCAAAAATACCTTGCCCAAGGCTGTTAAACGTTACTCCCTTGGCCCCGCTGTTATACGACGTGATGCTCGTGCGGCCCACCAAAAGATTGCCGGACACATCAAACCGAGCGGCCTCAGCGCCCGTAGTGCCCACGTTCACCGTTAATGGCAGCGCAGTCCCGGAGCCTGTCACTGAGGACACAAGCCGCGTTTGTCCTGCAGCAGTGTCAATTGCAACGTATGCCGCGTTTGTTGGGTTTGAGTTGTTAAATGCGTACCAGCCAGAAACTTGCGACGTACCATTCGGAACGGCAAAAACTGCCGATCCGTCGTTGCTGGTGCTTGCCTGAAATGCTGCCCGGTTTGTCAGCGTGGCGTTGCTGAAGTCACCCTGTATGCGCGCGCCCGTTGCGCTAAACGTGTAGGTGGTGGCCGATGTGCCGGCCCGCGTCTGGGCGATAAACGACGCATGGGCGCGCAGGTAGTCGTCTATCGTCCCCCTGGCCGACTCTGCGCCTGCCGGTGAGTTAGACGCCGCTGTAGTGGACAAGTCGGTGATTAGCGATGGTACTGGCATGGTTCATCCGGGCAAAAAAATAGCGCCGGTATCGGAGTTCTCCGACAGCGCGGCGCTGGGTGGCGTGGCAGGATGTGAGCTATGGAATGGGAACGAATACTTGGCGCGGTAGTTGGCGTGGCTTTCTGGGCTGTGGTTTGGTCATTGATACGAAAGCAATCCACCGACTCCAGCCCCTGCGGAGACTGGTACGCCAGGCACCAAAGCACGCAACGCTGGCGACAGTACGGGTATTGGCTGGGACGGCGGCTGCGCCCGTAGCCCGCGATTCACAACCAATGAGTCGCGCACCTGCTTGACCACTGGCAGCGCGATAGACGCGCCACGCAAGCTAGAGAAGAGATTCATCGCAGCCGCAGCCGTATTGGATTCGTTCACAGCGCTGCCAGCCGGACGCTTGCCGGCCCATGCAGCCGCTCTGCCAAGAGCCTGCAATTGGTCGATCTCTTCCGCAGAGAAGAACTGCGACAGCTTTTCGCGCCCCATCTTCTTGAGCGCCTCGTTGTAACGCTCCACGGCAAACGCCGAATCGGCTGTTACGTTTGACCCAAACGCCTTGCGCTCCAACTCTGCGGCAATCTGCTGTCGCACCACAGTCTTGCCCTGCGGGTTAAGAATCTGGGTGAGTTGCTTCAGGTCGTCGGTCGAGCCGTTCAATACATACTTGGGCACAAACGTGTCCATGTTTGCGTCGCCGTCCAGAAACGCTTTCAGTGCAGGATTCTTTTCAATAACGCTGAACCGCTGCGCCGCCGCTTGCCGAGCGGTGTTAAACGCCTGAACAGCCTGGCCGCCAACAGGCGCAACATCGGTGGCATCCAGTGCGCCAGTGATTTTGCGTACAGCAAGCGCGCCCTGAGAGTCGCCGCCGCGCTGCAAGTCTCTAGCAATGCCTTCAAGTCTTGAGCGCAATTGCACTGCTGTGTTGACGTTCAGCGGAATTTCGCCAACGCTGACTTTGTTTAGCAGGTCTTTGGCTTGAGCGGGCAGCGCCGAGCCAAGCATGCCGCTATCAAGCGCATCGTTTGCTAACGTCGAGAACTGTCGGGTATTCATCGGCGCGTACCGACCCGAAGTATCGCGTGCGCTGTTGTACAAGGCGTCAACGCTGGCTTTTTTTGGTGCGTCAAAGTCTGCAAGTGAATCAGTCAGCCGCTGACCGGCTGTATAGGCGTCGTCAGCACCGCGAGCACCCAGGTTGCTTAGTACGTCACCAAACGCTGTTCGTTGCTCGTTGAACCGACGCATCAGCGGATCACCGGGGCCGGCGACGCCGCGCAAGTTCATCTCGCGGGTGTACTGCACTGGATCGCGGGTGATCTGACCAAGGGTGCCTTTAGTGCCAACCGCTTCGAAGTCCGTTTGGCGCAACAGCGCAACGGGATCAACCGTTCTGCCGGTGCGCATCGACGCCTGCACCTGCTGCCTGACTTGATCAAGGATGTGATTCGGAACGTCGTCCAGCGACAAATTCTGCCGGCCTAACTCAGTGCGAATTGAGTTCAGCACAACCTGTTCGCTTACCTGCTCGCCGCGCCCCATTGCGTTGCGCGCAGCGTTGATGGCTTTGTCTGCAACCGAGCCAATCACATCAGCGGCTTTAGATGCAGCAGGTGCCAGCACCGCGCCTGCCGCCATACCGGCAACAGCCTGCTTTGCCTTTTCTGCCCCAAACTGCTCGGGCGGGGTGTTGACCACAGGGGTCGAGATTGCGCCCATTCCGCCCATCCCAGCACCGGCTGCTGCCTTGCCCAGCAATCCAGCCGGCAGGCTTCCCGCTGCGCCCATGATGGCCGTCACCGGCGATACGACGTTGCCGGCAAATCTAGCGCTATCAAACCCTACGTTGCCATTCACCGCCTGGCGAGCGTCTTGATACGCCTTTTCCCTTGCGTTAATGCCTTCGCTGACTTGCTTGGACTGATCAAAGAGCCAGTCCGACACGCGATTGGGAGCAAGGCCAAAAGCGCCGCTTGCGGCACCTAACGCCCAGGGCAAATATTGCGCGCCAGCATCTAGACTGTCCGTCACGCCTTTGGCGACACGCATGGGCAGCGATGCCATGGCTTTCTGGTCAGCGGTAGGCTCTGGATTTTGTTTGCTAGGCGGCTTGACGCCCATTGCGGCAAACAAATCTACAGGCTCTTGTGGCGCGGCAATACCGTTTGCTTTGAACAGGTCAACAGGCTGACCGCCGCCCATTTCGCGCTGCACTGCGCTGATAGCCGCAGACACTTTCTGAGGGTAGCGCGAGTCGGTTGCGTAGCCGGCCTTGTAAATTTGCGCGCCGAACTCTGCGGGGTCGCCTTTTATTGCTGCGGCCCTTGCGTTGGCGTAGCGCCCATTCCCGAGCAGATTAGCCCAGTCAGCCATTGACTGCGACGGATTGTCGTAAGCGCGAAAGTCGTCCTGTATGCGCACCATCCGGCCGCCAATTTCTTCATTGGTTGCCGTTCTTGCAGACTTGCCCTGCCAATTGCCGCCTGCCTTAATACCAAAGTAGTTGTTTGATGACGTGCCGTCTGCGTTTTTTGGCAGTGATTTGCCCCACCCGGTTTCTAGTCCGGCCTGGCCTAGCAGGATATGCGCAGGGATACCCGTCTCGGCTTCAGCGGCTTTAGCTTGCGGCAACAGCGCTTCGACAAACAATGCGATAGGGTTTGCCATGCTTACCTCTTTGCGCCGAGCATTTGAAGCACTTGATCTTCCGAGATGTTGTACAACCTAGCCGTGTGCTTTATGTTTTCCGGTGTCATTGCAGGCTGCTTTGCATCCCTTGGCCCTAGCACTTGCCCAGCAACTCTTTGCGTGCCAAGTCCAGTCTGCTGGCTGGGTGCGTTTTGCGCAGGGCCGCCCTGGCTTGGCGACTTTGTGTCAGCGATTGATCCGACTTTTGACTGTGCCGGCCCCGCCGCAACTTCAATGCCGGCAATGGCGCGCGCTCGTGCGTCGGCTTTTTGTTGCTTAGTTGTCTCGTCATCGGCTGGCTGCGGGAAATATTGCTTGCGAGCGTTGTCGAATTCTTGCTCCCCGATTGCTGCGCCGGACTCCCTGCGCAGCACAGCATTGATGAAGTCTCGCTGCGCTTGCAGATATTGTTTTGTTTGAGGTGACAGGAAGTAATTGGATGCACCGCCTAACGCGCCGCCAATAAGCGGCGTACCGGTCAATGACTGGTTGATTGATGCGCCCAGCACGCTGGGATTGTTTCCAAGCTCTGTGATGATGTTATTTGCCGCCTTCATCCTGCCGGCATATAGCGCAGCATTGCTTTGATTTTCGTTGGGGTCTTTTTCTTTTGCGCCAACTGGCTTGCCGTTCAGAGTAATTTCCTCGGCTACGCCGGTTACTGGATTAATGACAATTCCGCGATCTTTATCAACTTCCCGCTTCCCGCGCGTATCAAAGTTCAGCCGATCTCTTCCAAGAGCGTTGGCGGCAAGCCCGTCCGGCGTCATTGTCTTCGTGAGCGTTGACGGCGGCGCATAGGGGTTGTAGGAAGTCAGCGACCCGCCAAGATCGGCCATTTTCATCTCAAACGGCTTGTTGATACCAGTACCAACTTGCTGGCCGAACTCGTCGTATTGCACCGTCTGCGGCAGTCCGCCTGCTGACAGGCTTTCAATGGTGCGAGCTACTTTTGGCCTGCCTGCATCAAACACCGCGGTAAGTTCTTCAGGCTTAATGCCGAACCTAGCGGCCTGCGCTGCAAGTTGCGGCGTCAGCGACAGCCTGCGGTTTTGTGGTGCCACATAGTCTGCAGTCGGGTTGACGCCAGTGATGGTGGCGCTTGCGTCGCGGAATGTCGGCATGTTCTGCAGAGCGATTTGCTCGTACACAGAATTGCGGCCAGCTTCGATCTGAGCATCGCGCATCGCTTTCTGACGCGCCCCTTCCATCTGCGCGTTGCGATACTCGGTCTCGGACTGCATGTTGCCCAACTGCGCCTGCAGCATTAAATCGCGCATGCGGCGTTGCTCCGCAGCCTGCTGTGCAGCAGGAAACGCGCCGAACGCAGCGCCCAGTCCGCCACCCTGCGACATAGGCGTCAGCAATGCCTGCGACGCACCCAGCAGGCCCATGGTGATCGGGTCATCGAACCCACCGCGTGCATCAAGCAATCCCGGCATCTCAGTTCCCCGTATCTGTAATCATGCCAGTCGAATAACCGCCGCCATAGCTCGGCGCCATGGGTGCAGCAGCAGGTGCGGGTCGGCTAGGCACAGGAGGCGGCTGGTAGCCTTGTCTGCGCGACAGCAGCCCGCCCATGTAGTTGTTCATCATCTGCGCGCTGCGGGTGTTGCCGCCGTACTGCGGAAACTGCGGCTGGAAGCCCATGCCGCTATTGGCGAACAGTTGTGCAAACTGCGCAGGCATACGCTGCCCGAACATGCCTTGGAACTGCGGCGAGCCGCCCAGCAGCCCGCCCATCTGCGACCCGTAGCCGCTAGTGATATCCGACCAGTTCATGATTTTTCCTTACCTGGGGGTGCCAAACCATCCGCCCGCAGGCGAGAGCGGCGACTGATCCATAAATGACATGCTGCCGCCCGTAGAGCTATCAAACGGGTTGCCGCCGCCACTGCCTAACAAGCCAAAGCTGCGCGCCATACCCAGCCCGCCTGCAGCACCACCCAACGCACCTAGCATCGGGTTGATGGACTGCGACTGCGTGGCCGTGCGTCCCAAATTGGGATTGAACATAGATGCGAACGTATCAAGCTGTTTGTACGGGTATGCGTTAGCGTCCTGGAACTGCGCAAAGTCGGCGTTCAAGTAGTTTTGGCCAAGCGCTTGCTGCTGCTGGCCGATGCTGTTCAGTGCGTTGGCATTACCAAAATCGAACGCTTGCCGTGCGCCTGCAAAGGCAGGAGCGGCCTGCACCGCACCGAGTTGGCGACCGCGCTCAGCTTGGAAGTTCTGTCCGTACAACCCAAGCCCAAGCTGGCCTAGAGAGTCACCGAATGCGCGGCTTTGCTGGCCTTGTAGTTCAGACTGAGCGCTGCCACCAAATGCACCACCAAATCCCGCAGCGGCGTTTGTCTGCGCCCCGGTGCCGTTCTTGTACGCATCGGCCATGCGCCCTGCAGCGGCGTCGAAGGTGCCACGCAAGTACGGGTTGCTATCCGGCGACAGGTACGCGCCAGACATGGTTTTGGACAACTCGCCCTGCGCCTGATCGAATAGCGGCTGGTTGTAGTTGGCGGCATTGCGCGCCATGTCCATCCCGGCCAGCGTGTCTTCGCTGAACGGGGCGACGCGGTTGTACTGGTAATCGGGATACGGCAGATTGGCAACGTCTTGCACGCGCTGGGCGTATTCGGGCCCATAGGGCTGCAGGTAATCAGGCAGTTCCGACTTAGTGACTTGCATGCCGCTGTTTTTGGATGCCTTGTTGCCAAGCAAGCCGCCAAACAGTGCAATGCCCGCTGAGATTGGATCAAACGCCATTTTAGTTTCCTGTCAGTCCGCAAGCGGCGTGATTAAGTATGTTTATGTGATACGATTGCATGATGATCGGAACTAGATTTCATCGCCTCGTTGTTGCTGAAGAAGTTGCGCCTCGCCGATATACAAAAACCTTTGTCAGAAGGCTCCGATGTATATGCGACTGCGGGACAGAAGTTATTGCCGACAAGCCAAACTTGCTTCGTGGAGCCACTAAGTCTTGCGGATGCTGGAAGAAAGAAACCGCTGGGCAACAGGCAATAACTCATGGAATGAGCCGGACTTCCGAATATGCAATTTGGTTAGGCATAAGAAAGCGGTGCTCGCAGCCAACTTATAGAGAATTCCATTTGTATGGTGGCAGAGGCATTAAGATTTGTGAGCGCTGGGCCGTGTTTGACAACTTTTTTGAAGACATGGGTTTTCGACCAACCTCGGCGCATTCCATCGATAGAATTGATGTAAACGGTGACTACAGTCCAGAAAACTGTCGTTGGGCAACAAAACTAGAGCAAGGCTTTAATTGCCGACGCTCTCGACACATCTATTATTTAGGCCAGCCATTTACTTTGAGGCAATTGGCAATGACCCTTGGGGTCAGTTACTTCACGTTTTACGATTGGCTGGTCAGAAAAGATAAGCCTCTTGCGGAGATTGAAAGCAAGCTTCAGTTGCCGGTCAACGCTCTTAGCTGTACCCAGGTACCAGGGGTTCCAGAGGCGACGCACAAAAACCCATAGACCACATACTTGCT
>Ga0114968_10003146_pt1 | contig 12450 bp, 15 predicted proteins | sample M_130807_EF_Meta_FD_87020 | JGI IMG/M metagenome (GOLD analysis project Ga0114968, IMG submission 87020) | Freshwater microbial communities from Lake Montjoie, Canada to study carbon cycling - M_130807_EF_MetaG | ecosystem: Environmental > Aquatic > Freshwater > Lake | place: Lake Montjoie... | reverse complement strand
TACATTTATCTAAAAAATTTTTAGCTATATGTACATATAAACCTTTTCTTTTTATCCATTCATAACCACGTTGTTGTAAGTCATAACGTTTTTTATCATCATTTAATAAATCATTATAAATTTTTAAAAATTCTTCTTTAGATGTAGCAACTTGAACAATATTATCAGTAATTTCGGCGGCAACAGGACTATCTGAAATAACTACACAACCAAAAGCCATTCCTTCGAAAACCCTTTCTACTACAACGTTATTTAATACATTTGCGTCAGCGTGAAACCCAAAGGCAATTTTAGAAGATAAAAATATATTCACTCTTTCTTCCTCTGGTAATTTATTACCAGTTACATAGACAATATTACTCAATTCATTTACCCAGTAAGGTTTATATGGTGTTCCAATAAAACAACCATTTATTATTTCATTTCTAGGTAAATTGCCAATATTTTCAGGATATAATGACGAACTAAACGTTAATGGTACATAATTATTTATTACATTTTGTAAATCCCAGCAAAAAATATGTCCTTCTAATACAGGTCTTTTATGAAAATGTTCTCCTGTAATGAGAAATTTAGAAAATGGAATTTTATCGTAGTATTTATGATAAAACCAACATATAAAAACAGTATTTGGGAACTTATCTGCTAAATATTGTAATGATTGAAAAGCCAGTTCTTTATTATTCGATATACCATGGTCACTCAATAATACAATAGAATTATCAGTAATAGAATCTAATGTATTTGCTTCAGTTACATTGTATCCATGTCTCTTAAAACCATTACTGAATTTATTTGTAGTATAATAATGAGTGCCGGGAGTAGGTAATTCCGGACTGTTCATTAAATAAAAATTTTTCATTTTTATAAAATAATTATAATATTATTTTATAATTCCAACTATTTAAATAGTTTTTATATTAGATACATATAATGAAAAGTTGTTTAGTTACTGGTGGATGTGGATTTATAGGAAGACATTTTACAAAAAAAATGGTTGATTTGGGTTATCAAGTTATTGTGATTGATAATATGGTTTCAAAAAGTGCGTTGTTACCAGATGATTGGCCAATTCATTTAAAATGTGATTTCGAATTTGTAAATATAGATATTTTAGATTATCTTAAAGATACAAAAAAATCATTTGATATTATTATTCATGCGTCTGCTATAGTAGGTGGAAGAGAAACAATTGAAAATGACCCTCTTTTAATCTCATATAATATAACAATTGATAATGAATTATTTCGTTGGATTGAAAAAAATCCAGTAAAACATCTAGTATATTTCAGTTCTTCCGCTGTATATCCAATTTCTCTACAAACTTTTGAAAATAATCGTAAATTAAAACTAGAAGATATAGATGTTTTTAATAATAAAATTGCTATACCAGACTTGACTTATGGTTGGTCAAAGCTAACCGGTGAATTTTTATTATCTATATTATCAAAACGTGTAGATACAACTATTACTATTTACAGACCTTTTTCTGGATATGGTGAAGACCAACATGAAAGTTATCCTTTTCCATCTATAATGAGAAAAGTTTTGGCTAATACAGATACTGTAGATATATGGTCAGACGCAGTTAGAGATTTTGTTTATATTGATGATATAGTAGACTATGTTTTAAAAACATGTTTTCATGATAAAAAAATTAATATATTGAATATTGGAACTGGTATACCTACTTCAATGTCTGAATTAGCAAAAACAATTGCGCGTATAGCATTAAACAAAGAAATCGATATAAATATATTAGATGATAAACCAAAAGGTGTTTATTATAGAGTTTCAAATGAAAATAATGATTATGAATGGAATAGTATTGGATATGGAATACAAAAATCCTTAGAATCTGGTATTTTTACACAAAAAAAATTATAAGAATCTATACTAATATTTTAGTATAATAAACCCATAAACCTAATCCTATAAAGCATTTTGCGATACAATCTAAAATATTCATAATAATATTTTTGTACTCTTCTTTAAACATATATACTATACCATATAATCCCCAAATTAATATATAAAATCCAAACAAAAAATTATTAACAGCATTTTTAACTGGTTTAACGAAACGAATAAATATCAAATAGAACATAGCGAAAAACGGAATAAATCCACCGATCATGGCAACAGTTCGATTTAATACATTTGTTTCACCCAAATATCCAATGTATAACATTACATAATTCAATAAAACAATAATTAGCATGTTTATAACACCAACCGACTTTTTGATATTTGATGCTAGCACTACACATAATACTAATAACATAATTGGTGTAGTAATAGACCAATCTACATATCTTGTTTTTGATATTTCATTCCAATTTACTGGATTTCCTTCTTTGCCGTAACCTTCTATTTGTCCTAAAAATACAGAGTAAAAATAACCAGCTATGATAGATATAACTGTTTCTAAATTCAAAATATGACGTACTTCTGGTATTTTTGTACACATTGCTTCAATAAATGTTACCGTTGCTGTTGTTAATAATAAAATATAAGTAATCATAAAAGATGCTTTTACATTATATTGAACTGGATTTATTTTTTTATCGACTTTATCTTGTGGTGTGCCACCAACTAGTTCAGAAGTGGGTTTAGATGATGGTGGAGTAGGTATTAATGGAACACTGGATGATATTTCTTGAAAACTAGGCTGTTTTTTTTCAGAATTATATTCAGACATGATTCTATATAGAATCATTAGATTTTTTCATGGATTTTTGTATAAAATTGATAAAATATGTTATCGTTATTTTATCAATATAAATAAAAATGTCATACTCAAACAATAATACTAATACAAGTTCTTCTGAAACAGATTCTTCAGAAGATGAAGAAATTTTCAACGAAACGAATGAACCGGATTCAGATACAGATACCGATACCGATACCGCGGGGGATTCGTATTCACATTCATCTGATGATGATTCATCTATAATAATAGATTCCATAAATGATAATGAAAATCATTATTCCTATATAGATGATGAAATCGAATATAGATTAGAAAGAATTTTCCGTGAAGAAAGTGAATTTATTGATACAGATAAAGAAAATGGTAAATATTATATTGGAGTACATAAATATAATGCTTATCGAAAATTATTAATATTATCTAATATTGTATCTACTAAGTCATTTTTAAAATTTCCACATATGGATATTTTACGATATTTATATTTTTATAGTATTTTAAGACCACCTGTGCCGAAGATGAACATATATTCATTATCAGTATTAACAGATGGTACATATAGCGTAATCGTGAAAACACATTGGTTAAGAATAATACAACGTAACTGGAAACGGATTTTTAAAGAGCGTAATCAAATTTTATTAAAAAGACGTTCTGTACAGTCTTTATATAATTTACAAATAACAGGAAGATATCCTTTGGGTTTGAACGCAATGCCATCTATTTATGGTATGTTATGGAATTTGAATAAAAAATATATTACATATAGAAATAAAAACAAAAATAAAAACACTTTCGAATCTGATATAATTATAGATATAGAAATACAAGAACTTCCTTTATTTATCAAAAGTCAATAAATATAAAAATTGGTTAATATCACCTAATATCTCATCACGTACATTCAATAAATCACTATCTTTTGAACTATCAAAATGATTACTTATATCAATTAAAAAATCCCGGAATTCATATACTTTTTTCTTGAAATCGGTAGTATTACTATAATTCACCAAATTACATTTTTTTTCGATTGTTTTAATACGAGATTCGTCTTTGCCTAATAAGATTTCTACAAAAGTATCAATATGTTCATTTAATTTGGCATATAATTCGTCCGTTGCTTTATGTTGAGCATATGATTTTGTTTTCCAATGATATAATTTTACAACATTTAATATTTCTAAAAAAATACGAACAATATGAGACTTTTTATTATCTGAACGAGATTCCGTTCTTGGCATTGATTTGCTTGTCTTTCTTACTCTTTTAATATTTTTTTTATTATTAGATTGTTTTTTTGTTGAATATTTCGGCATAAAATATTTTTTATATAGTATTTAAAGATATTTTATTTATTACTATCAAATGGGAAATTCTTTCAATTTATATAATATTTTGTTTGTAGCGTGTTTGGTGTTTTCATCATTCCATGGTGGTTTTTCATACATAAGCTTGCTTACTAATATATTAAAAATACAACCATCGCCATTAACATATAAACTTTTATTGGATTTTTCAAATAGTATTTTGAATAATTCACCTCCTAGACAATTATTTGATACAAACTCGAAAAGATTAACTGAATATCCTAAACTAGACATAAATAATTTGACAGAACAAGACAAATATGATTTACAATGGTATGTTATTGGTACAAAAACAGATTTTGTAATTAATAAACCTACAAAAGTAACTATTTGGAATAAAAATTATGTAGTCTGGCGAAATGAAAATAATACATATAATGCTTTAGATGATGTATGTAGTCATAAAGGAGCATCATTATCATGTGGAAAAATTAATAATAATCATGTAGTATGTCCTTATCATGGATATGAATTTAATGATAATGGAACTTTAACAAAAGTGCCTGGTATTTGTTTCCAACATTCACCTATTCAAGATTTATCGAAATTTGATATTGTAGAAAAAAATGGTTGGGTATATTTAAATACATATTCTGATATTGCTAGAAAAAACAATAATGGTAGTGATTTGATTGAAAATATTTTTGTAGAAGAAGAAGTCGAAAAAAATGATTCTGTTGTGTTTTTGAATATGGATTTCAAATGTTATTCTAGAATTCTTAGTGAGAATTCATTAGATGTTATGCATATCGGGTTTGTACATACATTTGGAAATACGAAACGTCCAAATCCAATTGAAAATCATCCTCCAAAATTAGTTGGACCGAATCATTATAAAACATCGTATATGTACGAGGCTGGTGAGAAATCCGTGTCTAGAAAAGTATTTGGCGTAAAAGACCTTATTGTTGAAAATGAATTTATATTACCACATACTACAGTTGCTCGTGTTATTTTTGGCGAATTTACAAGCACTGTCATTACGTTTGCTTTACCAATTAGTGAAAGTAAAAGTAGATTATTTGTAAAAACGTATCGTAATTTTTGGACAAATAAAGTAGGCGATGCTCTAACTGAGAATATGATGTATACTACTATGTTACAAGATAAAGCAATCGTTGAAAACATTGATATGCGATTTATGGAAGGTAAATTCAATATGAAATTCGATAAATTACAGAATACATATAAGACATTTTATAAAAAATTAATACATACTTTTAGTGATAATGACAACAACAATAACGAAATCAACAATTCAAATACTACCATTATTGTGTAATCGATTTTTTCAATGATGTATAATAAAAAATTGATATTTTATTATAGTTTTATAAAATATCAGCATTCAAAAACAATGAAAACAATTATGAATACAGAAAATGATATGGAACACTTTTGTTTTACAAGATATTTATATCCAAAAGTAGAAGTGAAACAGTCGCTTATGATGTCGTTATTGGACCATAACTATGATGAATCTTTATTTTGGGCTTATGAATTGTATTTTTCAGGTTTCGAAACTGAGGCTTTTGAATATTTATATATTCTTTATGAGGATTTATATGAATTAAAAAATCCCGGTTTGAAGAAATATATAAATGCGGTAATCGATAATTGGAGGAAAAACAAGAATCATCATTGGCTATTGGGTTCTATAGTTATGACATTATGTTCTCGTAATTATTCTTTAGAAAATTTTGTTTGTAAATTCTTCAAAGTGAAATGCGAACAAAAACCAACCGACAACAACAACAACAAGCAGAATTTTATTATAAATTTAAAAGAAAGTGATATTAAAAAATATAAAACACGAATCTGCGAAACACATAAAGCATATAAAGTATTATCAGAAGTATGTATATATCCATTGCGTAAAAATATTGTAAAACTATTCGAAACATTTATTCCGCCGAACATAAAAGAATTATATTGGTATCATTGGTTATATTATGCAGCGAAAAGCCCTGTATGGCAAAATAGAATAATTCAATACAATGGTAAAATAAATCATGAAAATCTTTCAGTCGAATTTTCGGACGAAGATGAAGAAAAAATGGTGGAATTTTATAGTTTATGGGGATATGAACCAGATGAACAACCATTAGAAGTACAAAACAATAATTTGGGAGTATTTGATGATACATATATGGGTAACCAAGTAGGCATAAAAGAATTTTGTGAAAAATATGGTGTAAATATTATAATGAAAAAAATAACAAAGAAAAAAACAAAAGAAATAGAAGTTTTGGAGAACACAATCGTATCTAGGAATTCATAATATATAGTGTAAAATTGACCAAAAATATATTAGTTATTATAATCAATAAATATGGAAAATGAAAGATTCAGGGTGGATATACATAAAAGATACAATAATATTTCCTTTTAGATTTATGGCGGAAATTAGTTTTACTCCATTCTATAAATCGAGTAAAACGAGTAAAACGAGAACAAAAACAAACATAAAATATAAAAAATAAAAGTATTTTATAACTATTTCATTAACGAATATGTTATCCAGGTAGTAGATGCCATTAAAACACCACCCCAAATAGTATCGATAGTCGCTAGTATGGGAGACCATTTTTTAAAAATAGCATAACTAGTTGTTTCATAAACACCGTAAATTACTAAACCGAACAAAAAAGCATCCATTATGGATTTTTTTTGACGAATAATAAAATAATATAAACCGAAAATAAGGAAAATATAGCAAATTATCGCGCCCACTGGTTTAATTGTCATGGCTGTACGCTGAATCCCAGCAACTTGTTTTCCAAACTCTTTCGATATTGATATAATAAATATAGCATCTAAAATCAATAAAATAATACCAGAAATAAAAATCTCTTTGAACATCTATAGATTATTCATATATTTTTTTTTACAGTAATGGCAGGGACATTTTCTTTTGTTTTATCTAGAATATACTGACCACATGGACCACAATGGTCTTCATTTGATAAATCGATTTTATTATTTATTTTTTTGTTACAATAATCGATATTCCATCTTCCTAATAATTTCTTTTCTTCTGGTTTTATGATTCTTTTTAGTAATTTTAAAAAAAACATATTATAATTATAAATAATATTGTTTTTATATGAATTAGTAAATCTATATAAATATAATAATGAACATATTATAAAAATGAATAATTCTTGTATTTGTCTGATTTGTCATAAGCCAAATAATATATATTTGGATTTTTTGAAAACATTCACGTCTTATGATATAGTGGTTGTTATTGATGATTTTTCAATAAATTATTATAACGATGAATATTATCAAAAAGAATATCCTAATTTTGTTTTTGTACAATTGGATAATGTGAATTGTATGGAAAATGGTTTCCAAATGGCAAATTTGGCATTAAATAAAATGGTATCCGGTTGGGATAAAGCTATCTATTTCTTTTCATTTTATTATAAAGAGTATGATTATATTTGGTATATTGAAGATGATATATTCTTTTATAATGAAAATGTATTCCAAAATATTGATATGAAGTATCCGGATAGTGATTTGCTAGTAAAACAAATCGACGAACGTGATGATGAAAAATGGTTATGGTCCGCTGTAATTAATCATTTACCAGAACCTCATTATAATAGCTTAGTATGTGTTTGTCGTGTATCGAAACAACTATTATCGTGTATATACGATTATGTAAAAAAATATAAACAATTAATTTTTATTGAAATATTATTTACAAGTGTAGCAAAAGCGAATAATTTAAAATGTGATTGTCCGTATGAATTAGTACCTGTAATTTATAGATATGATTGGAACGTAAATAACGTGAATAAATTACAATTATTTCATCCTATAAAAGATTTAAATCTACAAACGGAAATGAGAGAAGCATTAAGAAAAGAAATAGATTTGAAAGGTAGAATGTTTTATTTAAAAGGGCATTTTATACCAGTGAAGATTTGAAACCGCACCCCTACGGGGTGCTATGATTCAAACTGTAACTGGTAACTTAGTTGAAGTTTCATCCACTATGTGGATTGAAATCTTCAACGGTGTATACCGCCAAAATAATATTGAATATTTGTATTTACACCGACCAGAAAGAATTTTGGGACGATTATCGTGATCAAAATTATTTTGTCGGCGACTAGTCCATTCGAAAAATGAGAATTTGTCTCATTTTTCGAATGGTCGGTGTAATATATAATGATTATTATATCAAAAACATAATGAAAGATTTTCTAAAACCAATCTTTTAATTCTAATTGTTTATATTCACGGTCATGATTACGTGGTAATTCTAAAGGTACTACTAATGTACTTTGGTCTTGACAATATTTAGCGTAACCTACAGCCTCTCCATATACAGTTGGTACGGCATAATCCAAAACTAATTTATTAAGACGTTCAACTTGTTCAGTAATATTATTAGGTGAATGTTCAGCATATTGTAAATAAATACTACGCATGATAATTTTCAACGTATCGACGTTTTGTGGAGCAATAATAAATTTTTGATTTGATAATTCATATACACCAGCACGTAATCCATTTTGAACTATCTGAATATTTCCTGCTGAAAAAAATACATCAGATATAATATTATTTTCCCATGTCCCGGTTAATGCCTCTCGATATTCTGTTGTTTTATTTTTTATAGAAATTTTTTCTTGCATTTGAAAACGAATATCTGGTGATGGAGGTTCAATTATATTGACTCGACCATTATATTTTTCTGGATTTATAATTTGATATTTTTCACTATTATATGAATCTAAATAACTAGACATATAGAATTATTATATTTGTATATTCTTATTATAGAAATAAAACCAAATAAACAGTACTAAATATATTTAGTGGTTTCGTTCTTCATAAATATTTATTTATTATAATAATATATAATGGACCTTTTTTATATAATTGTGTTATCTGTAGCAACTGTATTATTAATTTTATTATTAACATATATTGGTATTTTGATGAAAAATGCTAAAACTAGTGATGATGGAGAAGTATTTCCTCCAGTAGCTAGTTCTTGTCCGGATTATTGGAGTTCTTCTATTAGTGACCCTAGTTCTTGTAATATACCAAAAAATGTAGAAGGTATAAAAAATCTTGGTAGCATTTATGATGTAAATGGTTTAGTGTTAAACGATAGTAATACTATTGGTTATGACCTCCCCAAAAATGTTATTAATTTCAATGATACTCGCTGGTCGAGTGGTGGGAAAATAGCAGTATGTGCGAAAAAAGATTGGGCAAATAAATACAATATAATGTGGGACGGTGTATCCAATTATAATAGTTGTTAATAAATATATTTTTATATTATATAAATATTTATATAATATACTTTTATGTCAAGAAGTAGAGGTACATCTAGGAGGAATTCTCGAGAAAACTCTCCAAATTCAATTATCAATATTTCATCACCAATAACAACACCAGAAGATTTCTTTAATATAGCAACACCTCCTAGAGAGATTGAACCAAATATAACCATTAGAGCAAGAAATAGAATCCAAAGAATACGTCCTATGAGGTCATCTGATAATTCACCCCCTCTAACGTCTCATGAACATCACTTCCCTGTGAGGTCACCTGATAATTCACCTCCTGAACATCACTTCCCTGTGAGGTCACCTGATAATTCACCTCCTGAACATCACTTCCCTGTGAGGTCACCTGATAATTCACCTCCTGAACATCACTTCCCTATAAGGTCACCTGATCATCCACCACCATATGTAACTATAAGAGACCCAGGAGCTCCAAGAAGAAGAAGACGTGCTCTAACAATGGACGATGATGAAATTTATGGTGTGCTTTTAGATTTAGGAAATGAAAATACATATAGTTTATCTCCCACAAATAATAATGATTATGATGATTTTGAAGATGATGATATGTTTGGAATTAATTTGGCTGAACCCATTTCATATGAAAGAAATGAAGAATATAACATAACAGGACTTTCAAATAAAGAATTAGACAAACATAAAGGTAAAATAAAAATAAAAAAAACACAAACCGCTATCGACCCTATTATGATGGATGAAATAAACATACATGATTACATAAAAGAGGATGTTGATAATATCGTTTTTGTATATGAAAATAATTATTATTTATCGACAAAAACAATTATCAGCAAGTTTATCAATATGACAACAACCGATAATGCTATTTTATTTGATTGTAGAGGAATTGGCTTTCGTAATGTAAATTATGATTATCCTTATGTTTCAATCAAGTACATAGGTATTATTTTGAACGAGTTTTCAAATGTAATTTCTTTAGAAACTGCGATAGCTATAACTAAGCCTAACTCTGGACAATATTTTTTCATAAAAGGAACACATGATGTTTTAATTTCAACTGTAATTGATAATGTATTAAATGGAAAATATCCAAATGCGGTAGCAGCAAGCCATTGTCAAAACGGAAAAAGTGCTATTGTATATGATATTCAAACATTTAAACCAGAATATACTAGTCGTTCGAAATCACCTAAAAAAACCGCAAAAAAACATGGTTCGAAATCACCTAAAAAAACCGTAAAAAAACATGTAAAAAGAATGTTAAAATAATTTAGATAAATTAAAAAATATACCAGATTCTTTTCCAAAGACTATAAACAAATTAAAAGATAATGGTGGCATTACATTCGGTTGTTTATCAGGAAGTTGTACTATTATGGGCGGAAAAAAATCAAAAAGAAAACTTGCCAGAAAATCTATGCGTAAATCAAAAAAAGTCAAAAAAAGTCAAAAAAGTCAAAAAAAGTCAAAATAATTAAAAATTACAAAAATAAAGAAATATAATTATCAACAAACTGTTTATAAATTTTTATACAGGAACAATATCCATTACGCCAACACAAACATCATCTTTACAATTACCAAAGCCAGAAATAATAGGTTTATTATGAGGACCATTCTTAAAGTATTTCCATTGATTCGAATTCCAACGATTAACCGATAATGCTAATAATTCTTCACAAGGTTTTGTAGTCAAAACATTCAAATCATCTATATTATCAGTAAGAACTAATTGCCAAAATCCATCGCTACCAGAAACAACGCGATATGTAGTACCTTCAACTATTGGAATTATTTTTTTATTTGGAACACAACCAGTTTGACCATGATGGCCTAATGCTTGAGAAGTAGCTAACTGTAATCCAGACGGAAAATTAATATAATATGTATCTATCATTTCAATCGTATCAGGTGATACAATTGAAATATCTTTACTAGGAGAAGCATATATTTGAGGATTCATAGTAGTTAAACGTTGTTCTTCACCTGGTTTATCCCATTTGTCTGGTTCGCTAATGAATATCATTTTATAATCGGTTTCGTTTTCTTTCTTTTCGAAAACAGCCATCTGTGAATCGCCTACCCATTCAAGTACTATTTCATCATCTTTTTTTTCAACTAAAAATGACGTTGAACCAGACGACATGTAAGATGGTATTTTTACATTATTATTTAAATAATCTGATAATGATACTATAGGTTCATTAGTGCCAATAAATGAATTCAAATTCAAACCACGTATTTCATCAATTATAGGATTACCGGAATGACCATCAAAACCCCATATATAATTATCGCCACTAGTTATATAATCTTGTCCCTTATGTAATTGTTTTTCCATATGAGAAATACGGATTTCATGGGTTGGTTTCTTATTTTCAAAAACTGTATCAATTAAAGCTGCCATATTATCGTATATATTTTTATTATTATAATAATGATTATAAAAAACCATCAATTTTTTATAAAAAATACGTATTTTTTATAAAATTATTTACATATAAATTTACATGATGTTTCTATTGATTCTTTTTGGTAACCCATGACCAAACAAAACCATATAAACTAGCACAATAGCACCTAAAAGAACACTACGGTCTTCAGCAATGCGCGCTGGTTGTTTCATTAGGAATACCATAATAGCGTATAATAAAAGGCCAATTAGTAGAGAGTGTAAAAGCATCATAAGTCCGCGTTCCATGTTGAATAAAAATAGTAATATACTATAAATATACTAAATATTATATTTATTGACTTTGGGAGGTTCTCCAATAGGTATATCTATTTTTTCTAAACTAATAGGATATTTGAAAATCGCATATTCATTATGGTTTGAAATTGTTTTTTGTTCTAATTCCATGATTTCATTTTTCATCATTCGTACTATACGTGTTTCTGGTAATAGTTCATCTACTTGTAATTTAACAGCGGTTTTTAATATTTCATTATTTTGTGTTTTTTTATATTCATTCAATAAATTACGAACGTTCTCGATTATACTAAATATTTTCTCATTTTTCTGTTCAATTAATTTCTTTTTATTATTATTATGGAATAATTCATC
>Ga0114968_10003145_pt1 | contig 12451 bp, 16 predicted proteins | sample M_130807_EF_Meta_FD_87020 | JGI IMG/M metagenome (GOLD analysis project Ga0114968, IMG submission 87020) | Freshwater microbial communities from Lake Montjoie, Canada to study carbon cycling - M_130807_EF_MetaG | ecosystem: Environmental > Aquatic > Freshwater > Lake | place: Lake Montjoie... | reverse complement strand
TCGTAATAAACTCACATTATAATATCCATGTATTATAATAATGTGCGGAATAATAGGTTATTTTGGATCTAGCGATTATAAAAACTTTATTTTATCTGGACTTAAACTATTGCAAAATCGCGGATACGATTCTGTAGGCGTATCTATTATTCATAAAAATACAATAAAAACCACAAAATTCGCATCAACAGTAACAAACGACGCCGTCGAATTATTGGAATCCGAAATAAATAAAAACAATATTTCGGCAAATTTAGCCATTGGACATACGAGATGGGCTACGCATGGTAAAAAAACGGATAATAACGCTCACCCCCATAACGATAATAAAAATAGAATATCTCTCGTGCATAACGGAATCATAGAAAATTATTATGATCTGAAAACGGAACTCATGGAAGAAGGTTATTTTTTTAAATCCGAAACAGACACCGAAGTAATCGCCATTTTAATTGGAAAGTATTTAGATCGTGGAGAATCGATAGAGAATGCGATTCGACTAACTATTGGACGTTTAACAGGAACATGGGCTTTAATAATAATCCATAAAGATTATGATAAATTATGGGTTGCGAAAAATGGTTTACCAATATTATTAGGATTCCATAATGATTTTATTATGATCGCTTCGGAACAGATTGCCTTTTCGAATTTTGTAAAACGATACGCCATTGTCGATGATCATGACATCGTAGAAATACGTAATAATAAATATTATGTTACAAATAGCGAAATCAAAAAAAAATATGATGTGGTTGAAAGAAATAGTGAAACCGTCGAACTTTTTCCAACCGGACATAAACATTGGCTCATTAAAGAAATATTGGAACAACCAGAATCAGTTTGTAGAGCGATAAAAGACCGGATCGCTCCCGATCAAACTATAAATTTACCAGAACTAGAAAAAAATAAATCGTTATTATTGGAAACCGACCATTTAATACTTTTAGGATGTGGAACTTCGTATCACGCGGGATTATGGTCGGTAGATATATTCAAAGATCTAGGCGTATTCGAAACCGTATCCATTTTTGACGGAGCAGAATTCGGACAAAAAGATATTCCAAAAAAAGGTAAAATCTTGGTTTTATTACTCTCACAATCTGGCGAAACAAAAGATTTATACGACTGTCTTCCTTTATTAAAAGAAAACAAAATTATGACCATAGGAATAATAAACGTCGAAGGATCGTTGATCCCAAGAGAAACCGATTATTGTGTTTACATTCGCGCACTAAGAGAGGTTTCGGTTGCGTCCACAAAATCTTTTACGAATCAATGTGTCATTTTATCCATAATTGCGGCTTGGTTTTCGCAAGAGAAGAGCACATGTCTTGAAAATAGATTGGAAATTATTAAAGATCTTATTCAGTTGGACCAAGATTTACAAAAGTGTTTTTTAGAATCGCGTTTATTCCAGATTCGAAATTTTGCGAAAGAATTAAAAATGTCTAAAACGGTTTTTGTATTAGGAAAACGCCAATCTTATTCCGTTTCCTTGGAATCTTGTCTAAAAATAAAGGAGGTTTCTTATATTCACGCAGAAGGATACAACTCTTCGGCTTTGAAGCACGGCCCTTTCGCTCTTATTTATCCAAGATTGCCCGTTATTCTTTTAGATATTGATGAAGCGCATAAAACTATAAATCACAATACATTACAAGAATTAACAGCGAGAGAAGCCCTAGTTATTAGAATTACAAACGATGAAACCGGAGAGTTGCACGTACCTAACAACAAAACCTTTGTTGGGTTATTGGCAAATGTCCAAATTCAATTACTGAGTTATTATATTGCAGTTGAGCTTGGACATAATCCTGATTTTCCCAAAAATTTGGCAAAGGTGGTTACTGTTTTATAATAAATGAATATAAACGCATTTTATTATTTTTATTATTCATGGACGAAGATCTAACGCATAAAATTCATTCAATTAGTATTGCTTTGAACCGTTTAAGTATGATTAATCAAATGTCATATGATAAAGAATATAATGATATTTGTTCACTTATGAAAGAATACATCGAAAAAAATTGTAAACATGAAATAATTAAAGATTATATCGACATTTCACCGGAATGTTCCAAGACAATAGAATATTGCGCGGTTTGCATGAAGAATTTTCGATGAGATTTGTAAATATATATAAAGATATATATATACTATTGAAACATGTCAAACTTGACTATAGTAATATTGGCGGCGGGAGAGGGAAAACGCATGAATTCCACGATTCCAAAAGTACTACATAAATTTGATTCTGTTCCCATGCTAGTAAGAATTATAAAAACTGTAAAAACAATAAATCCGAATAAAATACTCATCGTAACAGGAAAATATGAAGATTTGATAAAACAAACTATATCAGAATACATAGAAATGGATAATATTTTTTTCATAAAACAACAAGTGGCTATGGGGACGGGAGATGCAGTAAGAAGTTGTGTCTCTCATTTTGATCCAGATGATAATATTTTGATTTTGAACGGAGATACGCCTCTTATTACTAGCGACATACTTAGACAATTTACGAAAAAATCATCGCCCGCGAATATAATTGTAGCTCGGATCAATAACCCACATGGATATGGAAGAATTATTTATGATGAATTCAATCATTTTAAAGAAATCATAGAAGAGAAAGAATGTGATGATAAACAGAAAAAAATAAACATAATCAATTCTGGCATTTATTTAATAAAGGGACTATTGTTGATAAAATTTGCACCATTGATCGAATGCGACAATTCACAAAAAGAATATTATTTGACGGATATTTTTAAACTTATTAAAACAAATACGAATGAAATAATTAGAACGTATTTGTTAGAAGACGGTGAAACTAAATATATTCGCGGGGCGAATACACAAGAAGAACTTGCCAGTTTATATGATTGAATCCTAACGCCCGATCTGGTAGTCGGCGCCCGTCTGATTGCCCCCGCGAGTTTGTAACATGCTCGTCATTGATTTATCTAAACATAACCATCCCATTGAATTACTTAATCCGGACGCATTCGTTCCGTCGCAACCGCCCTTGGCTAAAGAATAAATATCCATGGTCGGCCACTTAAACTCGGGATTGCAAAATAAATCTCCCTTAAGCTTGGAACACGCCGTATTTTGTTTTTGAATATCAAAACGGTTCATTGAATCAATTGGCGCATTATTGGGATATGTGGTATAAGAATATGGCTTCATTCCATGAAAACCTTCATTGGAATATTGATGAGCGTAACCAGCATTTTTAGAGTATGGAACAAAATTTACGGTCGAGTTCCAAAGAGTGATCACCACAATGACGAGTAAAATAACAATCGTAAATAAAAATCCAGAAGATAATTTCATTGGTTATACATTTTCGCGAGATAATAAAATAGAACAGGCTCTTCCTAAATTTTTTGTTTACGATGAGACACCGGGGGAGAATCCAGAAGGGCTTGTTGCCCAAGACGGGTCGTTTACCGATTTATGTAATTTTTGTAACGCATTAATCAAATGTGTAGAAGATGGCAAAATTATACCGTTTGTGAACATATCTTGGATGCGTTGTAATTGAACGGGTAAATCTTTTAGTTCGGATAAAAAAGAATTATTCAATTGTGAAATTGATTGTCTCAAAGAATTATCCGGATTCCCTAAATAACTCGTTTTTATTGTATCCAATTGATCTGTTATAGAATCCACTTTTTTTGCCGAAGCTTCAATGAATTCTGGACTCGATAGTTCATTCGCATCATTTACTTTTGACGTATCCGATTCAATTTTGCTGTCATTTTTATTTATTTCCTTTTCTATTTTAACCGAATTTTCGTAAAACGCCTTTTTCTTTTTCAAAAATGTAGGATCCGCAAGAACTGTTTCTGCAATTAAATTATTGCACGCTTTGCCGTAATAATATTTTGGATCACAATATAATTGTCGATTAAATAGTTCGTATTGCAATATGGTATATAAAACGCCTATTCCTGAAATAAAAATTACAATTAATATTATTGCCAAAGAAACGTATCTTGCGTTATATGTTTTATAATATAACGGAATCGAGTTTAATATAATTAAAGTTTCTTTATCAGATGACGCCATATATATATTTTATCTATTTTATTGTATCATCTAATCTACGCGTAACTTCAAGGGAACCCGTCGTCAATAAATCTTCATCCGTTTAAAGGCGGCTGTGAAGTTGTAACGGTGCTCCCTTTTACATATCGACTCAGATTAAATTGAGCGAGAGCTTCTGATATTTTATTTGAAATTTTATTTATCATACTCTTGGTTTCTTTACCTATTTCATTCGTTTTTATATTCGATTTATTCATAACATCATGCGACATTTGTCTCGATAATAGCGTTGCATTATCATCTAATCTATTCGCGTTCAAATTTATATTTTCAGCATTCGTTTGAATATTATCCATGGCAGCGGCTATGGCTTCGTGTTGAGTATTTTTAATATATTGAACAAATTTATCTTGGGGAATATATCCGAATAAATATGCTTTTGCCATTAAATTAACGTTATTCTGATAATTATTGATATTGATATAAATATATAACATGATGATGGCGAAAAATAATAACAAAACAAATAGCACGATAGTCGCTGATTCTCCCCATAACATAAATGTATTCGTAACAGGTGGTAAAAAATAAAGTAACGGATTATCTTCATACTTAATATTCTTATTCGTGGCAATATCTTTCACCAATTCATTTTGAGACGATTCCGATCTAATAGTTTCCACCTTTTTTTTAGGAGGTTCAGGGTCTGACATATTATAGTAATGTTAGATATATTATTTTGCGTTAAAACATATATAAATATTTGAAAGGTTTTACTATATTGTAAATGGATATTACAAATCAAGAAAGATTGAATCTAAAGAAACTTATAAGCGAAACCGAATGCGAAGATAATACTGAATATATTCGTAAAATTAAACACAGCGATAAGATTCGCGCGGATATGCGTCTTTTAGAACAACTGAAGTCCGAACAAGAAGAATTGCGTAAATCTTCTCCTGAAGATTTTGTGGATTTGGCGCGAAATACATGCTCATTTTTATTCACTAATTATACTGATATTTTTAATAAGATGGTCAAAGATGAAATAAACTTTGAAATCATGAATAGACTCCTACTCATCCTCAAGATGATTGAAGATAATAAAGTAGATCAACACGAAGGTTCAGTATACGTGGGTAAAATACTAAAGGAATTATATCTGGATTCCGCGGTAAAACATGCGGATAATTTGGATAAAAAGTGCGAGGACGAAAAGGCAGAACCCGTTCAAGGGCGCGCCATTTCTTGGGTGGAATTCAAAAATAAATCGAAATAACCAACCGGTGAAATGGTTTAAAATTTGATTCATATGACGATATATGAATCAAACAGAATTGGTGTTTTGTAGAGTAATTTTTTTATGGATTATTGCCGTTTCCGCGGGTCTTGGATATATAGCGTCGCATGAAGAATCAAATACAATATTTCGATTTGGACCAAATTCTTCTTTAAAAATATTAGGGATATATGTCGATGACGAAGTAAAATACAGCGTAGTAGTTGTATTTTGCTTTATAAATAGCGTAATTCGAACCATAAATCAAAATGTATTACAATCTTGGATTATTAACACAGTTCAAGATAGTAAAACGGTCTCGGTGCTTCCTAGAAAAGCATATGAAATATCTTTTATTCATTGTGTGTATATTTGGCTGGATTTTTTCATGTATATGAATATTTTACTTTCGCAAATAGATATGTTGCTTATAGAAGTGGTGGCCGATTTGGTAATGACTTCAGTTATAACTACCTATTATTTGAACGAAAAGAATATAAATATAGAATCGAATAATATAATAAATGATTTCGTATGAGCATCCCACTCTTTATCTCTCAGTAGATCCGGCCTTTCCGGATTTGCGTGCGCTATATGAAAAGGCGATAGAAAGACATAATTTTTCCGTATTGAACGATTTGAATCCAAATTCGGGGTTTGATATTTTTTTTCCGGAACCAGCCGAACTCGGACTGATTGACGCAATGATGGTTAATTTTAGAATTAAATGTGAAATGCGTTTACATAATACTTTAGAAAATACGTCCAGGTCTTGTGGTTATTATTTATATCCTAGGTCGAGTATTTACAAGACAAAATTGATGCTTGCCAATCAAACCGGAATCATTGATAGTGGATATAGGGGGTGGATTATGGGGGCTTTCCGTTATTTGGGCGATTCTTGCGAAAAAGTGGAAAAAGACACAAGGCTTCTTCAAATTTGCGCCCCTAAATTGGAGCCTTTTTTAGTGGCGCTGGTGGAGGAATCTCAATTATCTGATTCTACGCGAGGCGAAGGCGGATTTGGGTCCACTGGAAAATAATATATCCCGTTATTTTAGAATGTCATTCGACCCAAGTAAATATTATATATCTCCATCCGAAACATATATAATAAAAAAAAGAAATCAAAAATATTTATTCGTAAAAAATGATCGTCTCAGCGATATAGAAGAATACATGAAAAAAAATCCCGAAATGTTGATACAGATGCCCACTTCTGAAATCGAAGGATATTCTATGTTCCGTTATTCTACGCCATTTAGAATACAAGACCCACTTTTGGCAGGAAAAATATATAACGATTGTCTTCGCCTTGGAGAAGAACTGACATGCGGTATTAAAAATTACATTGGCGATGAATCTATTCTGAAAGAAAAATATACCGGAAAAGAATTCGGCAAGTCAATAGAAGCAAATCGTAAAATCGCATTAGAGCTAGATGATATGTCAAAAAGGACGCGTAGATCGACGCGTGGTAGAAGCACTATGACAGAAACGCCGATTGTCATAAACGATCAGGCTGACCCTTCGCCGGGGGAAACTTACGCAATCGTTAAAACTAAACCGGTTAAGATTGGCCAACATCCTTTTCATATAGCGCATGTTATTTTAAGGGACCAAGACGTGAATATTACTTTGGAAGCCAATGCGGCTCATCTTCATTTGAAATACCCCCATTTTTATATGTATTCTGTAGATCCTGCGTCTGAAAACACGTTTCATAAAACATGGAATTTCATGTATCCGGACGGCTTAACAATGACCTTAGTTTCACGCGGAATCGTTCCAAATTATCAAAGATCAATGCGGGCTAGTAGGAGGCATTCTTTAACCAATAAAAAAAGCAGAAGGAAAAGTAGAAAAAATAAAAAGCGACATATATCCATATAAAATATTTTAAGAATCCGCCAATTTCATACATCCTACAACCATCAATTCGTCCGGCGATAATTTTTGATAAGTGAGACAATCGTCGAAATTATATTGAATAAATCTATCTTTATTTTTACATAAAATAGATATGCCCTTATTTGTGAATTTTATATCCATAACAATTCCGCCGTTTGTTAAAATCGGCGCGACCGAATATTTTGTCGAGGGGGGTTGTTTTCTTATCCATCGAACATGTTTACCTTTTTGTAGTTGAAAAATTTTGTCTATAAATCGGTATTCAATTAGTTTAGAACAGTATTCAGCTATCAAGTCCGTTGAAAAAGAAACTGTTTTTAACGACCCCACGATTTCTTCGGATAAATCTCTTAATAGATCCCGAGTTAATACAGAATTTAATTCAGAATTTTCCAAGATTGCATCTATATCCACTGAATTATGGGAAACTTCTATGCCTTGTTTTTTTGCAAATCTTAGCATATATAATTATACGCGAATTATTTTTATACTATTTACATAAAAAGCGTCGTCTTAACCTTGGACAAGATATAAGACGTAACCCCGGCATTTGTCAAAAGTAAAAAGGCGCTTCCTAATATAATTTGATCATCGTGTGGTCTTATTTCGTGTTTTCGATAAGGATTAAAACGGAATATTAGAAAAAGCGCCACATATATTTGCATAATTGTTCCAAGAGTATGAATATATGCAGGTTTAATATACCAAACCCCTAATAAAGTAATAAAATATAACACGTAAGGCAAAACGAATAACCACATATAAACCGAGAATTTATGTTTTTCTAAAACGTCATCTATATATTTGAAAATTGCGTTCATATATATATTATGCTGTATTTTTTATTTTATAAAAAATAAAAAGAGAAAAAGGGAGGAGTACAGCGAAGCGGCGACAATGGAATCCGCGAAGCGGATTCTGATGACCTTAGCGAAGCAAAAGGTTCCCTGATTTAAAGATTAGAATTAGCCAACCATCTTATCGGTCTCCATTCCACATAACATACCGGTTTCGATTCAGTCGGCAATCCAGGAATAATATTCTCCATAAAATAATAAACTAAATCGCGTAATTTATTTTTATGCTCACGATCAATCGGACCGTATATTCGTATAAAATTAACAAAATCTAGTTGTGCTTGTTTTGTTGGATATAAATCGTATTTCATATCTACATAAGCATTCATTTTATTGAAAACCCAGTGATTCAATTCCTGCGAAGAAGGATTTATCACAGTCTCATTCGTAACAATAACTTGATCTACTGTTATTATTCCCGATTCTTCGGGACCCGAAGAATCTACGTGTTCTTGACCAGTAGAAGATTTATACGTACCGCGTGACTCGGTTTTTGATTCTGATCCAGGAGAAGAACTAGCATCGACGCCAGGGGAAGAAGAAGATTTGATATCGGGTTTATTTAAAGTGGATAAAAGTTTATTAAAACAATCAGTTGGACAAGAATTGCATGATCCCCCGGAAGAAGTAGTTGAGCCGGAAGGGTCCGGGGAATTTGATGTCGCGGATGGATTGGCGCCTGGTGATTCAGATCCAGGCGATTCAATAACAGTCGATTCAGGGGTGGTAGATTCGGATGTTGTAGCGATCGGTCTTTTCTTATAACTAGTAGTTCCACCAAATAAATTCGCAATTGCGTCTAAATTGAATGAATAGTTATACGCTTTCCAATCATCAGACAACCATTCTATCATGGGCCATTCTATGCGAGGATCCGGATTTTCCACCGTTGGTAAATTGGGAATAACTATATTGATAATATAATGACACATATCCCGCATTTTATTCTTATATTCTTGTTTCAAAACTCCTTTATTCACCACGTATTTTATGTATAGGTCAATTGTATTCAAATATGGAACATTCGCATCATCAAAGTAAGACGCAATATAATGATCTATCCATTGATTCATAGTCTCCGTAGAATAAGATCCTCCGTAATAATTTGGTTTTACATATTGAACTATTGGGTGAGAGGTTGGCATGTATAACGTGCGCATTGACTCTTTTTTAACTAGATCTAAATATTGAACGCCTATAAATAATAATAAAAATAATATTAAAACTGAAACCCAAATTGTATAATTCATCTTATATTATAAGAATAATATATTTGGAAAAATGCGTTTATACATAATTATATAGACAGAATAGATGCAGGCGCAAATTACACACATTATAGGCAAGGGTAAATTTGGTACAGTATTCCAAGGTAATTATAAAAAAGAAACCGTTGCTATAAAAATCGAGACCGTAGAAACCGGTTTTATAAAACACGAAACTACAATACTAAATTATTTATATCATAATCGATGTCATAATATACCTTTGGTTTATTGGTATGGACTATTTGAAGATAGACCAACATTAGTCATGACCCTTTTCGAAATATCTCTATTTGATTATGTAAACCAAGATTTGTATTTTTATCCACCGGAAAATATACTAAACAGCCTTATTTCGAATATAAAACAAATACATTCCGCGTTTATTTTACATCGCGATATTAAGCCGCAAAACGTCATGTTTAAAAATAAAAAAATATTCTTGGTCGATTTTGGATTATCTGCGACTTATGTAGATGATAATAAGAAACATGTCCAAGAAAAAAAAGATGTCCATATTTTAGGAACCCCTAAATATGCAAGCGTAAATTTACATAATGGATTTTCTGCCTGTAGACGAGACGATGTTATTTCGTTGATATATACATTTTTATTTGTTATAAAAAAATCTCTACCTTGGGAAAATATCCAAGGGGAGTCCAATGAATACGAAGAATCGCACATTTTACATCCTAAAAATCAAGAGCGGCTTAGAAAAAAAAAGTTGGATTTCATTTTAAGCGAATTCGATTCTTTTTCTCCTTATTTCTTGGAGTTTATTCGCAAAACATATTCTTTAAAATACGACGAAACACCTATTTACGATTGAGTCATGCATCTCATCATATTTGCTGCTTGAGTTGTTGCATAACAAGATATGGGATCTTCAGAAGCAACGTATAAGTCGATTTCCGTTTGATCGGATTGCTTAAAATCGTCATTTATATCTGGGAAATTAAAGAGAGGAGTTATTCCAGTTTCAGTATTGGATCTAGTAAAAGATCTCGCGTTTTGTCTATAAATCGGAGGTGCAAATGGTGACCGAAGTTGCGTAGCTTGTGTCGGAGTCGACACGTTTCGACTTTGCTGTCTACCTTGGCTTGTCTGACGCGCACATGATAGAACGCGGCCTTCTTCAGTTCCGAGTGTCTTATATGTAAGACTCAGATCATCGCATAATTGTTTCAGCATCGGATCGTCTTCATTGTCCGTCTCCTTCATATACGTCCTCAACTTTGAAAACAAATCCGCCATATCTTTCTTACATTCAGTATGCGTATCTATGTTGTCATTTGACTTTGCCTTGTAAAGTTGATTTAGAACCGCTTGACGGAATACATATTTGGATAGATCATATGTTTGATACATCAATTCACCGGTTTCGCCATTGATTAGTGGAGGAATATCTTCGACTGTGTCAACGAGACACGGTTGTTCGCTTACGCCGTGCTTTCCGAAAATTTCGATCTCAATGTTGCGCCTATCTCCGCACTTCACGTGGTAATTTTTTTCGGTTTCACTGACGAGTAGACATTCTGTTATTTCTTGGACCCAACTATTTGTTTTCCAATTATACAAGTATCCGTCTTTTACACGAATCTTAACATCGAATAGCGCGGGATACATCAAACTATGTAATATTTCCCCGTAAACGAGTCCCGTATGTTCTGCATTATCCACGAAATCATATGACGCTCGGTCAGTCTCGCTCATCTTACGCAAAAGTGTTGAATTATGTCTATATCCAAATCCGATGAACGTATTGGGATACGAACTCGAAATCATGGAGGCGAGTCTACCGTTATTTGTTTCGCCTGACGTTGCTTCTCCGTCCGTCATGAAAATGTGATGGACTGAATGAGTAGGGTTCAATTCCATATAAACGTCCATTGTGCTCGCAGCGCATTTTAGCGCCCAGTCAATTGCGGTAGATCCGTCCGCTTCAATTGCGTCGATTTTTTCGATCAAGCCTTCCATATTACCTTGATGCACCTTCACGGGTGAAATACACGTATTCACTTCAGTGTTGAAAACATTGACTTGGATATAAATATCCGCCTCTTGGTCTGCGATATATTTGATCATATTCTTAAACGTATCCTTGACGTGTTTCATTTTATCGCCTTCCTGCATAGAACCGGTTCGATCAACTGTGAAAAGTAAGAACATCGTATCTTGAATGCGATCCGTTTTTCCTGGTTTTACGGAAAGCACACCAAACTGCTCGCCTTCGTCGACCACCGAAATCGCGCATTCCGGAGGACAAGAGTGAATTTGGATTGAGGTTTCCATTCTGATTGAATTTATTATTTACTTAAATACATTAAATTCAATCAATTTTTATTTTCAATGTATAATAAATAGAACATGAAATATTTTATCGTATTAACTATCGCGATCGTTGTATTTGTTATAATGATCGGACATATATTGGATTCTTCCAAATCCAAATGTTTAGCGGAAGGTTTCCATGGACACGGCCACATGCAAGGTGGGAGAAACACATGGCATAAAAATAATTATAATCCTCCCGTGTTCCATGGAAGATATGGTCCGACCACATACGGTGGAATGAATAGTTATGGATATTTCCCCATTTACACTGAGTACGAGTATCCCGTTTACTATGTAGATTCGCGGAATAATTTCATTTCCGATGAACGTGGAATTTTATATTATTTGTTTCATCCTTATGCTTTCTTTGAGCGAATATTTTATTAGGTCGAAAAATATTTTGCCATTTGAATGCCTTTTTTTTCAAGACCTGATTTTTTATAAAAATTTTCTAAATTTGCGTCGCAATCCAATATAATTTTATAGCATTTTTCTTTACGCGCTTCATTTATAATGAAATTTATTAATAAATTTCCCATACCTTTGTTGCGGTAATTTTTATCTATACATACGTCTTCCACATGAGCCAATTTAACAATGTTATGAATAAATTTATATTCGTAAAGAATTGTGGTTGTCCCAATAAGTTCATTGTCATAATCAATAACCCATATAGTAGAATTGTTTTCAATTTTTCCCAACGTGTCTTTGAACTCTTTTAATGTAAAAGAGGTTGATCT
>Ga0114968_10003144_pt1 | contig 12452 bp, 9 predicted proteins | sample M_130807_EF_Meta_FD_87020 | JGI IMG/M metagenome (GOLD analysis project Ga0114968, IMG submission 87020) | Freshwater microbial communities from Lake Montjoie, Canada to study carbon cycling - M_130807_EF_MetaG | ecosystem: Environmental > Aquatic > Freshwater > Lake | place: Lake Montjoie... | reverse complement strand
AAATTTAAATCAATTTTGTTTTTATTTTGTTTTTCTCTTTTATATTGATAATAACAGAAATAAAATAAAAAATAAAATAAAATATAAAATACAAAATAAAAAATCTAAAACAAATTTGCATATTTATATAATAAAATGTCATCATCTAATTTAGTTGTATGTATTTTAGCTGGAGGCGAAGGAAAGCGAATGCGATCGGATATTCCGAAGGTTCTCCATCTTTTTCACGAAAAACCAATGTTGGTTCGTATTATAGAAACAGTTAGAGAATTAAACCCTGCAAAAATAATTATCATTACTGGAAGATTTCATACACTTATCATACAGACTCTATCCAAATATATGGATGTATTTGGATTGCATTTTGTAAAACAACCAGAGCCATTAGGAACAGGTAATGCGATAAAATGTTGTTTGGATGAATTTGATAAAAATGCAAACGTGCTTATACTGAATGGCGATATGCCACTTATTACATCAAATATATTGTCGAATTTTATAGATGGTTCTCACGGTTCATGTAGTATTCTAAGTGCAAAATTCGAAAATCCACATGGTTATGGACGAATTGTATATGAAAAAAATACAGAATATAATAGTAATATTGATATATTTTCAGGTATTGTTGAAGAACGCGATTGCACGGAAGAGCAAAAAAAAATAAATATTATAAACACAGGAATTTATTATATAAAAGGTTATCTTCTAAAAACATTTGTTCCATTGATATCAAATAATAATTCTCAAAAAGAGTATTATTTGACAGATATTGTAAAATTAATAAAAATTAATAGTTGGACAATTATAGATACAGTATTATTGAATGAAAGTAATAATCGCTTTATATCTGGAGTAAATACACCAGAAGAAATGGAATTACTATTATGAAACAAAAAATAAAGAATAACAATATTATTCGACGGTTACTACTTTTGCCAAGTTGCGAGGGAAATCAGGATTGAATCCCTTTTCAATTGCACAATAATAACTGATTAATTGAATATAGACATTTGCAAGAATACCTCCAAAAGTATGATTTTTTTCAATTACAAGTTCTCCATCTTTATCAGAAATTTTGAGAACATTGGCACCACGAGCGCGCATTTCTTGATATGCGTTCTCGTTTTTTTCTCTATATTTTTCATTTACATCTATTAATAAAATAGGTAAATCAGGCACAATAAGACCAAATGGACCATGTTTCAATGCGGATGAAGAATACCCTTCTGCATGTATATAAGTTATTTCTTTTATTTTTAGAGCACCTTCTTTTGCGACAGCTTCTTCCTTTCCTTTTCCCAATATGAACATAGAATTTGTTTTTTGGATGGTTCTCGCAATTTCTTTTATATTTGGAATGTTCTCATTTTTCAAAATATCTTTCATTTGAAATGGTAAATTATGTAAATCTTTGATAATTCTCTTTCTTTTTTCTAAACATGTATTTTTATTTTGTGAGAACCAGATTGCAACTAATGTCAGAACGACACATTGATTTGTGAATGATTTTGTAGATGCAACTGCTACTTCTCTTCCAGCATTCAAATAAGCTCCACATTCAGTTTCTCTTGCAATAAACGAGTCAATTACATTTACAATTCCTATAGAATTCATATTATTTTCTTGAATAATCTGAATGCAACGTTGTAGATCCTTTGTTTCACCCGATTGTGATATCAAAATAGCACATGTTTTTCCACGTTTTGGAATATCATGTTTATTGAATTCTGCGCCATCGTATATGGATACAGTATCAAATATATCAAGACTTTTGAAAATATCGAGAACCCATAATCCTGAATGGAAAGATGTTCCGCATCCTAACAAAATAATATGATTTATTTCCAAAAGATTATCTCGATTTGTATCGAGACCTCCAAGTTTGACTGTTGAATCAGAATTAATTCTGCCACCATTATTAATTGCTCGTAAAATTGCACCCGGTTGTTCATTTATTTCTTTTATTGTCCAATGATCATATCCATAAGGTATCAATTCAATATGTGTTTCCAGTTTTGTTTTTGTTTCATAATGTTGTATATTTTTATTATATGATATTTTTTGGTTCTCCAATGAAACCTCAATTAAATCATGATTATTGAGAACAATATATTGTTTTATATAATTGTTGAAAGCAATTTGTTCAGAAGCAATCATTACATATTCTTCTTCCATTCCTAATAAAAGAGGAGAACCATTTCGAGTTAACCAGATCTTATTTGGATATTCTCGGTGTATGATCAAAAGTGCCCATGTTCCTTTTAATTTATCAACTGTTTTTTGGATTGCTTCTGTCATGGAATAATTGATATCCAAGAAAAAACCTATTTGAACAGCGATTACTTCTGTATCTGTTTGTGAATGAAAATGATATCCTTTTTCTATTAATTCCTTTTTTATTTCTTGAAAGTTCTCAATAATTCCGTTATGAACGAGAGCGATTTGTTCTTTATTATCATGATGTGGATGCGCATTTATATTAGTTTTACCGCCATGAGTAGCCCATCTTGTATGACCTATTGATATTTTGCATTGTATTTTTTGCATATCGTTTTTTCGATTATCCATTTCATGTTTCAGTAAATCAATCGAATTGTACGTATTTGTGGATGCATATTTTATAGTATCCAATTTGTTTTCTTTAATAGATGAAACTCCGACGGAATCATATCCTCTGTTTTGTAAAAGAGTTAGACCTTCTATTATAATTTTTTCGGAATCTTCATATCCCATATATCCAACGATACCGCACATATTTATAATAATATTTTTAGAATATTATTATATAGTTTCTTTACTGATTATTTTATTGTATATCATTATTCATGAAATATGTAATAATCTTTGTTGAAAAATTGACCAATTTGGTCGATTGTTCAAGTAAAGGGTTAATTATCCCTCCAATCAAATGGATAATTTTTACCAGTTCCTAAGAATTGATTCATAAATAAAGAGATATGTTCACTGTGATGTTTGAATGTATTATATGAATTATTTGAATATCGCGATGCTTCCACTTTATCAGTATATTTTTTCATTGCAGTTGCATACCATACAATTTTATTTTTGGTATCCGTATATAAAAGAAATGGATCATCGCGTATATATAATTGTTCGGTATTGTTCTCTATTTTTTTTATATCTGGAATAGAAAAAGTGGTAAAAGATTGTAAATAATTTAATCTAAGTGCAATATCATGTATTTCCATATAATTCACAATGGATATATCTTTTACAGATTCTGCATTTGCTAAAAATATACTATTCAATGTCATTGCTTTGAAATGATTGTCAAGAATTTCTTTTTCTATTATGCTTTTATCGTTTTCACGATTATTTAATACATTTTGTAATTCTTGACATAAACGGTTCACTATTAAACCGCCGTAAGAAAAACCGAAAATATAAACATTTTTCCTTGCATATAATCGTTTCAGGACTTTATTCAATAATGATTCTGTTTCTTTTATATCGTAAACTAATGTACCTTCAATAACAATTGGAAGTGCGCTTTTATTTTTTTCAGATTTTTGTGATAAATTTTCTTCAAGTAAAAATGATCTTGATTTTTTTCCTTTGTGAGAACCTTGAGATAATAATTTACCTTCAATTACTATGGGGCCTTTGCTATATTGACTATCACGAGACAAACTATCACGAATTTCTTTACTAAAATTTTTATGTGGAAAATTAAATGGATTTATAATTCGGTCTGCTATTGTAATAATAGTAGAATTTCCGAAAATAGATTTTTCTTTTTTCTCATAACATTTATAAAATATATCTTTGTATGTCATGGAATTATTATTTTTAAAGGTAGTACCATAAGAATATGAAAGAGTATCATACTTGCATCGGATAGTGTTATTTTTTTTCTCTTTTTCACAATTTATGTCGCGTAATAACATATTTATATAGGTTTCTTTGGTGTATTTTTCAATTCCTGATGAACAACCTAAACCACCAATTATGAATGCGGAATTTTCTGGTTCGCTAATTTTAATTATTTGTGATACCTTTTTTGTTTTGTTATTTGATGCAGGACTTTTCTTTCGAGTTGAAAAACTAAATATAGACATTTTTTTAATTTTATACTATAATATAGTATAGTATAATATATGAATGATAATTCATTAACCCTTTACTTGAAAAAACGACCAAATTGGTCGTTTCAATAAAGAGTCAATAAAAGCGTTATTATGTAAAAGTTTTATTTTTTTGATTTTTTACCTTGTTTTTTGGTTTTTTTGTTTTTTCCCTTTGTTTTTTTGTTAGATGATTGTTTTGCTTTTGTCTTTTTTCCGCCAGTACTTTTTGGTTGACTTGAAAATCCTCTAAAAAATTTAAGTCCTTGTGATAAAATTCCGGATGAAGGATTTGCGACTAATGGCGTGATAGCAGGTGCAACTGGAGAACCTGGAATATATATTTCAAAAAATTGCCCTCCTACTTTGTTAGTTGTGGATAAATAAGGTAATTCTAATGTATATTCAGTATTATTAAGATCCTTCACTATTATTGCATCTCTTTTATTTGCGTCATCGCTCTCTTTATAGTTTATAAATTTAAAAAATCCACACTTAAATTGAGGAGTTCCTTCTATAGGATATTGAATCGTTTGGGGAGGAGTCCAAAATGACCAATTATTAATATTATCAGGGTGAAATTTGAGAATTATGTCAGTTTCTGGTTGGACCACCAAATTTGCTGCAATTTTAACTTGGTCGTTATAAAAATATGCGGCGTCTACCTGTATGTCTGCACCTTTAAATGTTGTGTCCTCTGGATGTTCGTCTTTATATTTTTTCTTATGATCATATGCAGTTAATAATTTTCTATAACCGGCAGGAGGTTTAGATTCGTCAAAATCTAAACCTTTAAGTTCATCATTCGATTTTGTTGGTGTAGTGCTCATTATATATAATACTAAATATAATAATTTATGTATTTGTATGAAGAAATATACCTAAATATCAAATTTATATTTTACTTGAACAAACGATCGAATTGGTCGTTTTTTCAATAAAGTTGCTCTTGGTATTACACCGACCAAAAACAAAAAATAATATCATATTTCAAGGCCATTAAAGACACTGAATATATATGGTTTATTTGTTCAGAAAGGGTTCATATTTATAATCCATTCAAATGAGATAACGCAAAAGGATTTCCTTTCAATTGAGATAACATATCAGGTGTTGTCCGATCTAATTGAATATTTGAATATAATTGGGGTTGATTTGCAGATTGTTGACCCATCATACCAATCGATGGACTTTGACCAGGCATAGTAGGATCTAATGCTCTATTATTTTTTTGAAAATTATCTTTGGCTTTTGCGGTCATATGAATATCCCCCGAAAATAGACCCATATTTCCAGCAGGCGTGAAAGATGCCAATGTAGAAGATTTTGTGTCATTGTTTCTTTGATTATATTCAGCATCATATCTGCGCGATTCCTTTACTGCAGTACCACCACTGCCGATATATGATGCATTTTGCGACATTCTGTTATTAATAACAGGTTGGTTTCCAGCAACTTCATACGCACCACCACGTTGATTTCTATCAATAAATAAATGCCCTTTGGAATCTTCTGTGGTTTCACGAATCGTTGTTGCAGGTCTATCCGCTGGGTTAAATACATATGAATTTGATACAGTTGATCCGGGATTTTGATATGGTCGCAATGTTCCTATTGTATTTTCACGGCGAGATGGTCTAAGCGCATCTAATAAAGGTGCGACAACTGCTCCAATTGCGCTTCCGAAAGCACCAAAATATGTTTCTTGCTCATTTGCAGAACGGTTATTTTGATATACCATTTTCGATTTATAACCATAATCCGCTTCACTACCTCCATTAGCACCGGTTCTATATGCAGGAGCTAAAGGCACTGCTCCTAAATCAATGTGTTTTGATGGCATGTATTCTCCATCGACATAGGCAGCTTCATTTGCAGCACCAGCACCGCCAATATATTCAACACTCGTTTCAGCTCGAGAACCGTCTTTCAAAATATTAATTGCACGACTTGTAGGAGCGGTTCCCACGCCAGTAGTTGTAAATAATCTGTCTGGACCTAATTCGAATGAGGTATCGACACGGTTTTTCTCCATTTGTCCTAAAATACCACGGCTTGTTATAGATGACATAGCAGGACCTTCATGACCATATAAACCAATACCACCAGCTTTCTGGTGGTTTGCAACACGCAATTCATCGACCGTACGTGGTAAATACATATCTCGTGCCATTAAACCAGAGTTATATCCACCTACACCAGTATTACCATAACCTGCACCAATACCAGGTCCTACATGTTCTTCTGCAAACGGTTTCACATTTGACATTTTCGCGGATGGATTAACACGTGATTGATAAAAATCAGACATGTTGGGTGCGCCAAAAGCATATTGGTAATTTTCTTGAGGTGCAAATAAAGGAGCACGTTCTGTTTTTGTTATAATTTGAGATCCAGCGCCAGTATAATTGTCCATTATACCTTCTGTGGAATTAGCATCCGTTCGAATGGTTCTCAAATGACTTCCAAAAAAAGGCGCCATGTTATTGTGCTGAAAATAATCAGATCCGACTTTTTCACCGGTTAAAGAAACATATTGTGCAGTTGCAGGATTTGGAACTTGATTGCTAAACATATTGCTATTCTGACTTGATGTAGATCCGATGATGGATGATTTTGAATTTGGATTGAAATATTTGTCAGTATATACGCCTTGTCCAGTATATTTATTTACAGTTGATAATTGGGATGTCAAATCGTTTGCTGGACTTTGAATAGGATATTCACTTGGATAATTCGTATTTGGGACATCAATATTTGGCAAATTTCTGTTTTCATATTGTCCGGTTCTCTGACTAAAGTTTTCGAGAGAATCTTTCTTTTTATTTTGATTGTTCATTATAAATAAACCACCTAATGCAACAACTGGTATAGCGATTTCCATTATTTTATTATACTATTATATATTTATAATAGTATATATTTTTACATATTTGTTATTCATTTACAAATAATAGTATATCCCAAATCCAATAATATATGTATTATTGTACTGGGGAAAGAGTTTTATATAAAATAAAAATGTTATGATCTATATATATCCACACGTTCAATATTTGAGATAATAGGAATATTTGGCACGTAATTATCTTTTTCTAAAATGCGTGTTTGTACATTCCAATGAAAACTGCGTTCAAAATTGTCTTGTGGATTGATCCATGGATGTTCCCAACGATTATGTTCTGCTTCGCGATACATCCATGCAGGATGTGTCGCTCTTGATTCATCTACAAACGGTGATGCAATATTATATATATAACGTTCAGATGAAGCAGTATGTTTATCATATTGGTTCAATGATAATACATCACGGTTTAATTTTCGTGTTAGTCCTCGGAAATCATTTTCTAATTGAATTGCGTTTGTGCATAAATTTGCCCCCCAACCTTGTAAACGTAATTGAGGATCCATCTGTAATGGCATTGCCGTGCCATTTCCAGGTTTATTCAAATAATAACTTTCTGCAAATGTGCTTTCTTGTAATGATTTACGTATTCTTGCTTCATCATCATGAAATCGAGTAAATGCCATTTTTATTTTATATTATATTATTATAATATAATTATATATTTATAAAAATGCATAAAAACATAACATTTTATAGACATATAAAATGCATTCGATTTCTTATTCTAATGTAATTGATATAACAGATAACAAACCAAAGATATGTCTAAATATGATTGTGAAAAACGAAAGTCGTGTGATATTACGTTTATTGAACTCGGTAGTAAAAATACTGGATGGATATTGTATTTGTGATACAGGCAGCACCGATAATACGATCGAATTGATTACAACATTTTTTAAGGAGCATAATATACCAGGAGTTATTGTGCAAGAACCATTCAAGGATTTTGGATATAATCGAACATATGCATTACAGGCTGCAGCAAAACTTCCGAATATGGATTATTTATTGTTATTAGATGCAGATATGATATTAACTGGTTCTTGTTTACAACCTGAAAATATTGCAAGTTTTAAAAAATCACTTACCAAAGATTGTTATCATCTATGTCAAGGAACCCCGACCTATTTTTATAAAAATGTTAGAATCGTAAAAAATTATAAAGGTTTTTCATATTGGGGCGTCACACATGAATATGTTAACACGCCAGAAGGAACGCAATATGATTTCATTGATAATGATAAATTATTTATTCAAGATATTGGCGACGGTGGCGCAAAAACTGACAAATTTGAACGTGATATCAAATTATTGACAAAAGGATTGGAAGAGAATCCAAATAATGATAGATATACGTTTTATTTGGCAAATAGTTTGAAAGATGCGGGATATTATGAACGAGCGATTGAAATGTATAGAAATCGTATTCAAATTGGTGGTTGGGTAGAAGAAGTGTGGTATAGCTATTATAATATAGGTATGTGTTATCGCACAATCGGGCAGATTGAAAAAGCGATAAATACATGGTTGGAAGGTTTTGATTTTTATCCAAAACGTTTGGAAGGTATATATGAAGTTATAAAACATTATCGTGAAAATGGAAAAAACAAGTTGGCCTATTTGTATTATGCTGCAGCATATAAATCACGAGAAAAATGGGGGGCATCTGCAGATTATCTTTTTTTGCAAAAAGATGTGTATGACTACAAATTGGATTATGAATTATCAATTATAGGATATTATGTAAACGAAGAGAACTACAATTTGCATAATATGATTATGAAAGTGATTGCGAATCCACATGTAGATGATGGAACAGTAAAGAATATTTTGGCAAATTATAAATATTATACAAAACGATTAAATCAATTTAATGTTCCATTATTAACAAATAGTGAAGCAAACATAACTATTTTACAAAATGCAACAAAATCACTTAATATTACTGAATCGGGCGAATATGTTCCAAGCACACCATCTATACTATTGCGGGGTAATCATCTCATAGTAAATGTCAGATATGTGAACTATCGCATTGATGAACATGGTGGATATGTGAATCAAGATAAAATACAGACAAAAAATGCAATTGCCATCTTAGATGTTTCAAATCCTGTTTGGAAAAATGTACAAGAATTTGAATTGAAATATGACACAACTATCGATAATTATTATGTGGGTTTAGAGGATATTCGCATATTTGTAGGTAATGATAATAAGGTCTATTATAATGCAAATCGAGGATTATCATATGGAAACATGATTGTCGAACATGGTGAAATCGATATGTCATCTGAATCAACTCATAATAATAGATGTTTGATAAAAAATGCACAGTCAAGTATAGAGAAAAATTGGGTATTATTACCACATACAGAAAATGGAAACGAATCAGATGATTCTGATGATGAAGAAAGACTTCAAATTATATACAATTGGTCTCCTAATATAATCATTGGTAAAATAGTAGAAGATAAATTTGTTGAAACACATCAAGTGAAAACACCAGCTTTTTTCAAACATCTTAGAGGGTCAACAAATGGTGTTGTCATAAAAAATGAAATTTGGTTTATATGTCATCTTGTATCTTATGAAGACCGTCGGTATTATTATCATATAGCAGTTGTATTGGATAAGGATACATATGAATTAAAACGCTACACGCCATTATTTACTTTGGAGGGTGAAAAGGTCGAATATACATTAGGCTTTGTATATTTAGAGAAGAATGATTCATTGTTATTAGGATACAGTGTATATGACAAATCAACCAAATACATGAATGTAAATCGCGAAGTCTTAGAAGATATGATGATACCCATATAAGATGGTATTATTGAATAAGGACATACGTTATATCATATTTCATATATAACAATATATGAAATAATCAGTAATGAAATATGAGAAAAATGAAAGAAAATCTGAATATATTATAAAATAATGTCAGATGAGAAACTTGGGTATGTAAAAATAAAATCAGAACCAATGGTAAATAAAACAAGTCTTCAGATATTAACCATACTATTCAGCTTAATAGCAGCTTTACTATTTATAGTGAAAATTATGTATTTTGAGAAAAAAAAAGCGAAAATAGGACAAAATGTAAAAGATCAATCTAATAAAATGAATAGGAATAAAAACAATCCTCTTCCTGAAGAACCACTAAAAAAAATGATAATGTATTTGATGGGGGTTGTATTATTAACAGTAGGCTTTTATAGTTCAAATATTTTTGTGCAACGTATATTTTTTGCATGTGTTCTTATTATAATAATTGGAATATGCATATATGTAAATAATAATCGTGAAGCTGTATTAAATTCAATGGGAGCGGTTGGATCAGGATTCAAAAATATATTGAAATATTTATCAAAAATCACGTTTGGATTATTTGGTGTTTTATATGCAATCATTGCTTATCCTGCCAAAATTCCAGGAATAGGGCCTTGGTTAGCATCAAAAACTGGATCATCAAATACAATAGCAAGTACTATTTTGAAATATGTCATTATGGGTTGCAAAATATTCGTAAAATTACTTTTAGGTATCTTAATGTTGCCATTTGTAATTATAGGAGGTGCTTTTTACATAGTTTGGTTGATTCTATTAGCGATTATCTACCCATTCCATTTTTTGGGAAGTTATATTTATAATTATTTTTTCAAAAAAAAATCTCCTGGACAATCAAATGTTGGAACGATAACACCCCAATCTGTCTCAAGTGAGATTGTCCGGAATCTAAATCTTCCTATTAGAGAAAAAGGATCAACATTTGATGATGAAATGAAGAATCCAGAAATACACGAAATCTATGAAAGAAACGCACGAAATCTATAAAAGAACCGCTAAAAATTAACCCTTTACTTGAATAAAGGGCGGAAATCATTTCATGAAAATAATACTATATATAATATGCCGCCAAAAAACGACAGATATATATATGATTTATTGTTCAGTGAAAGAGTGAATTCATATATGACAAAGATTCGCCTCTTTACATCTACCATAACTAATACGATGCCATTGTGTGATTCCATATTGCACAATGCCATCTAAATGTGCTTTTGTTCCATATCCCATATTATTATGAATATTATAACGGTCTTTTAATTCAGTATGCAAATTACATAAATCATCTATATAAGTATCGCGTGCGCATTTTGCCAAGATAGAGGCCGCTGCTATTGCCATGTACGTATTATCACCCCCTTCAATAGTTTCATATGGTATTGTATATAATGATTCATTCGTTTCGTCATATATGGAATATGGTTTGAAATCATTACCATCAACTAATAAAAATGTCTGTTTATTAGAATATTCAGGTGTTTGTTTTTCTAATTTATCAATAACTTGTTTAATACATTCATGCATACCCTGAAATACTGCTTGTCTTATATTTATTTTATCAATAACATCATGTTCAATATAATGAATTGCCCACGCATGAGCATGTTGTTTAATATAATCTGAAATTGCGATCATTGTTTCTTTATTTTTGATTTTTTTACTATCTTTTACCATATTCCAACCAATAAGTTTTGATTTTTTTGATTTTTTTGCAGATACTGACGAATCGATGGAAATACTATTTGATTCATTCTCTAATAAAATATCCTTTGGTAAAACAACTGCAGCTACATATAAACGACCAAATAAAGGTCCTCTACCGGCTTCATCAATTCCAATTTCAAATGTGTAATTTGTATTATATTTTGTGGATAACATATTATATAAATACATGGAAACAATTCTCCAAAATCAATTTTTTACAAATGTATAAATTACATGCAATCAAATATTTTATATATATATTTATATATTTATATACATGAAATTCAATTCTAAAAACATACTTGATAGTATTACGTATAAAATAAAAAAAACATTTGACGCATTTTCAAATATAAAAAAAATGAAAGGTATATTATCAAAGTATGTAATTTGGATAATTGTTGTAATATGTATTCTATTACTTGGTATTTATTTGAGTATGAAAACATATATTAGTAAAGAAGGGTTATATAGTCAATCTATTAGTAAAAATGATAATATTAAGTATATTGTAATATCTCCGAAACCAGGAGCATCTTATTTGGCACTCTCGTCATTAGAAATATATGATGAAGTCAACAAAAAACTTATTTATACTACTGATTATACTATTGTATCCTCAAATGGAAAATTAAATAATAGTAGTAGCTATGATGTTGACAAATTATCAGATAGGAATACAAATGGAACTGCAAATACATCAACATACTTTAAATCTGGAGCAGAAAAATGCACCTTAACTATAACTTTGAAAAAACCGTCAAAAATTACAAAAATATTTTTGAAACAAGTGAATTCTTATACAGATCGATTGAGAAGTTATAATTTAAGTTTACAAAACGAAACAAAAGTAATATTATCAGAATTTGATTTAGCAAATGTATCGAATTTATTTATTT
>Ga0114968_10003143_pt1 | contig 12454 bp, 14 predicted proteins | sample M_130807_EF_Meta_FD_87020 | JGI IMG/M metagenome (GOLD analysis project Ga0114968, IMG submission 87020) | Freshwater microbial communities from Lake Montjoie, Canada to study carbon cycling - M_130807_EF_MetaG | ecosystem: Environmental > Aquatic > Freshwater > Lake | place: Lake Montjoie... | reverse complement strand
AATTATGGAGGAAAAAACAAAACAAAATTCCATCAAGTTTCAAGGAAATATGATGATGGCTGTTATCAATGGTATTGAATTTTTAAATAACAAATTTGATCCTTTTGATATTAAATTAGATGGTTGGAGTGAGCAGATAAATGAGAATATTAATGATTATGATGAAATATTTGCAGAGTTGTATGAAAAATACAAATCAAAGGCAACCATGGCACCAGAACTAAAACTAATGTTTCAATTAGGTGGTAGTGCTCTTATGTTGCATATGACAAATACAATGTTTAAGTCATCGATGCCTGGAATGGATGACATCATGAGACAAAACCCAGATTTAATGAGACAATTCCAAAATGCGGCAGTAAATTCAATGGGTCAAAGCAACCCAGGATTTGGTGGTTTTATGAGTGGATTAATGAATCCAGAACCAGATATTCCAATGGGAAGAGGACCTCCACCACCTCCTATGGCAACACAGGGACCGAATAGTACGCCATATATGGGAGGTCGTCCTGGAAACAATAATAGTATGAATATGAATGCAGGTATGGGAAGATCAAGTATCCCAAACATGAATGATGGAATCAATATTCGTGAAAACCAGTCAAATCCTGTAAATATTGAGAGAACACCTAGAAGACCTCAACAACAACCACAATCATCAACCCAAAGACCAGAGATGAAGGGTCCTAGTGATATAAGTGAAATATTATCAGGTTTAAAGACCAAAACAATTAATATTCAAGAACAATCACAACAACAACAACAACCACAATTTCAACCACAACAATCTCAATTTCAACCACAGCAACAACAACCTGACGTAGATTCAATAAGTTTAAACAATGATAGTACCATTAGTATTTCTGATTTAAAAGAATTACAAGGTAGTGGAAGTGGTAACATGCCAAAAAGAAGTAGACGAAAACCACGATCCGATAAAAATACCATTAGTTTAGATATCTAAATATCGGATATTTGTGGATATTTGGAGCGAAACCATAAAATTTATATAAAAATCATATAAATTTTATACATTATTACTTAACCGGCATTTTATTCCAATCTTTTATAGAAAACATATCCCCGTACCATATTTTATTTAATTCATATTCTGGATAATATATAGTAGAAAAAAAAGCTAAATAACCAATTATAGCCGAAAATGATCCATGTGATAATATGATATGTTTGCATGTACTCGCAAATTGAATTGTAGTTATTTCATCGTATGAAAGCAATTTAGTATTTGGATATAAATTGACGATAGTTTTTATAATAGTATGATTTATATCATCACTTGATATATACAAATTATCAAAAGCGATATTTTTTATTGCATTTAAATAATAATTAATTCCAGGATTAAAATGACTAACATCCATTAATCGAATATGAATAAACAAATCATTGTTTAGTTTATATCTCATTTTATATGGATTTTTTTCAATAATGTTAGTTTTTATGGAATCCATGTGTAAATAATCATATATAAAATTAGTTATTTCTTTTGTTTGAAAATAATTTTTATTAGCATCTAAATTATAATTAACATTATCACAATTGTAAATTGTAAAATAATTATCATCGTTCAAAGATCGACAATGATCATATGTTTTGTTTCCACTATATAAACAAATACCCAATAGATGAATTAAATCTTTATTGTAATATTGAACATTTATATCATGTTTTTCTGCTATTAAACTAACCGCTAAATTTCGTATAATTTGATTTCCTAATCTGCCATTATTTCCTGTTGTAGTCGTCATATTATTATTTATTTAATATATATTTAATATATATTAATAAAATATATAACAGTATGCATAACTACGAATATGGCATTTTTTTATTTCATCGAGATTTGAGAATTCAGGACAACATAGGTTTAATTCAAACAATCAAAAAATGCAAATCCATCTACGCAGTATTTATTTTTACACCAGAACAAGTGGGTTCTAGTAATCCATATAAATCAAATAATTCAGTTCAATTCATGATTGAAAGTTTGCAAGATCTCAATGAACAAACTCATAAAAAACTCAATGTGTTTTATGGAAATACAAACAAAGTGATGAAAGAATGTATTAAAAAATGGAATATACAGTATGTTTGTTTTAACAAAGACTATACACCTTATGCAATCGAGAGAGACGATAGTTTATTTCAACTATGTGAAGAAATGAATGTCAAGTGCGAAATGACATTGGATTATTATATGTATGAGCCAGGAAGTATTCACAATTCTACAAGACAAACCTATCAAAAATTTACTCCTTATTATAATACCGTAAAATCGATAAAACCAAAATTACCACAGTTGGTGCATCCCCCGTCTTTTGTTTCTAGTAACATACCGAATTACTCCATTTCTCTCCAAGAAGCAATGACAAAATTTACAAAACTTAACATACATATATTATCACATGGTGGAAGAAGTGCTGGATTGAAGGTATTGGATAGTGCGTTAAAAACGCAAAAACATTATTCAAAAACACGTGATATTCTCTCGATACACACGTCGTTGCTATCTCCCTATATTAAATTTGGTTGTGTTTCTATTCGTGAAGTATTTCACAAGTTTCGGAGTATAAAGGATTTAATCAGACAATTGATATGGAGAGAATTTTACATAAATATATTGTATTCACATCCGCATGTGTTAGGACATGCTATGAAACCGAATTACAATAAGATCCGTTGGCGCACAAATGCCAGATATTTACATGCATGGAAAACAGGAAATACAGGGTTTCCTATTGTAGATGCAGGAATGAGGCAATTGAACACGACTGGATATATGCATAATAGAGCCAGACTCATCGTTGCGAGTTTTTTAACAAAGACCTTATTGATTGATTGGAGAGAAGGGGAACAATACTTTGCTCAAAAATTAGTGGATTATGATCCTGCATCGAATAACGGCAATTGGCAATGGATTGCGAGTACAGGTGCGGATAGTCAACCTTATTTTCGTATATTTAACCCATATAATCAATCAGCAGAGGTGGATGAACATGCTATTTACATAAAAACATGGATCCCAGAGCTCAGGGATGTTCCGGCGAAAGAAATTCATAATTGGGATAAATATCACACGGAATACAAAAGCAAAATACACTATCCAGCTCCTATCGTGGATTATTCTCTCCAAAAAGAAAAGGCAATCGAGATGTATAGTAGTATTTTTTAAGGGTTAGGGTTTGGTTTTAGTAACATCCGAACATAGTACCTATTTACAAAAACTTTTGTATAAAATAATTAAATTGATTTTGATAAAAAATGCAAAAATTACGAGAAATAATTGTTCTGTCTGTTCTTCGTAATTGTAGAATATATGGTCATCGTATATTTTTTTAATAATATTACACATAAAATTCTGATTATGAGTTAATTTATTTCTGTATTTACGTTCTATTATATTAATAGGACATCCAGAAAATATAATCGTCCCAAGTGTATTAATAATAATAATAAATAATCCAATTAATAAATGGTTTATATTTGTAACAAATAATAATATTATAAAAATAGACCAAAAATATAGACTATGAAAAGAAATGAAAGAAAAGAAAATAATAAAATCCAATAAACTTTCTGGAATATATTGTGTTAAAAATCGTAGTTTGGATTTATTGATAGATTTTAATAAACCAACCGGCTTTTTGTGTTTTTTTTTAATATTACGTTTTTTTTTCGAAGACTTTTCTAGTTTTTCCATATCCATATCCATAGCTTCTAATTCTGATTTCGAATAATAGGTATTATATTCAAATTTTTCATTAATAATAAAATCACGCGTTTCTTTGGGTAGAAACATAGTAATAAGTTGCGCAATAAGTTTTTTATTTTTTTCCACAAAATCATAAGTTTCTAATGCACTTTTTTGAATTATACTGGATAGTTTCTCCATATTACTATTATTATATCCTACATTATTTATAATAAAATTGAACCTATTATATATAATACCATCTATCATAAACAACAAAAATCAATAAATGAATAATAACGTCGATACATTTACAGAAACTCTGCCACCAACACCAACCTATATATTTATAGATGGTAGCTATTTTATATTTTATCGATTTTATTCCGTGATGAACTGGTGGAAATTGGCAAATCCAGGTCCAACTGTTTATGGTGAATTACCTCAGCCAACACCTTCACATGCACCAGTACCGTTTGAAATAACCGACGATTTTATTGAAAAATACAAAAAAACATTTATAGAAAAAGTAGAGGAAATACCAAATAAAATACATTTACTAGAATCCAATATGGATGTTAAATCCAAAAAGAAAATGCAAACACCATTAACCCAGCCAATCATATATGTTGGAAGAGACTGCAAGAGAGAAAATATATGGAGAAATCAATATATCGATGCATACAAATCAACCCGTAGTAACAAAGATGGAGAATCAATCGGAAAGTTTTTCGCAATAACATACAATGAAGAACTTTTCCAGAAAGGAGGTGCTCAAGGAATATTAGAATATCCTAAATTGGAAGCTGACGATTGTATAGCGTTATCAGTAAAACATTTGCTCATAAAGAACGAAAAATGTAAAATATACATAATAACTAGTGACAAAGATTATCTTCAACTTGTTGAACCTAGAGTAAAAATTTATAACATGTCCTATAAAAATATTGCAGAAGAGAAAAGTTGTTTAGGTGATCCAAAAAAAGATTTATTTTGTAAAATAGTAATGGGTGATTCTAGTGATAATATATCATCTGTTTTTAAAAAATGTGGTCCTAAAACAGCAATAAAATGTTACGATGAACCAGAATATTTTAATGCTAAACTAAAAAAAGAAAATGCGTATGAAAAATATGAACTTAACCGTTTATTGGTCGATTTTAATTGTATTCCTGCGAATTTACAAGAAGAATTTATAAAAAAATATGAGACTATTTTGTAATGGTCTCGGTTATAACAAATAAAAATAAAAATTGATTTTTTTATGCAACATCAAGAGAAACCCACAACAACAACACAACAATATGAAAATGAAAGAATATGCAATAGTAAGAATTTTACATCATCTATCCAATGCGATAGGAATTTATTTATTATGGATTGTACTCCACTACGCATGTAGTCATCTATATGTTTATTATTGTACGCCAATGTCATTTGTTGGGTTTATAACATCACCCATTGTAGTTCCACTTCCACATTGTCATGCATTTAGGTGGATTATATACAATGGGGGAAACAGCATCACCAATATGTGGATTATTTTAGGATTATGGGTAACTAAACATTTAGTTGTTATTACAGTAAAATCTACTTTTCCATCATCCAAGATTGAAAATTAAAAAGTACAAATTACAAAATAAAAACCTATAATATTAGATTTTTATATTATTATAATATATATAAACATGGCAAATAAAACCAAATGCGTCAAAGATAATACCAAAAAATATAAAACAAGGCCTTCTCCACCATTCCCTGCTAATAAATGCAAAGGAAAAACAAAGAAGGGAAATAATGGCAAGATGTTTAAATCAAAACCAGACGTAAATGGTGTTCATAAATGGGTAGCTGTTGTTTCTGCAAGTGCTAGTGCAACCAAGACCAAAAAGACAAAGGCCAAAAAGACTAAAACTAGGAGAAGAAAATCAAAGAAGACAGAACCAGCTTCTGAGAAAAAATCTTTTTTTGGTTTGTTTTAAGTTAAGTTTTTATACACCGCGTATTGAAAGAAATTGATTGTAATATATATTATACGTTACAATCAATAGTGGATAAGTTTATTATTTCTTAGATAATTTTTTATTTGATTTTCTATTCGATTTTCTATTTTTTTTACCTTTTTTACTTGTTGTTTTTTTACTATTACGACGTTTTGATCTGCGCTTACCACCTCGATATTCATGATATGTAGTATTGCCTTTGTTTAATTCTTCTATTTCTTTATTCAAATCGTGTATTTTTTGAAAAATGTTACCCCTCATACCATAATCCGCAGTTTTCAATTGTTTTCTTAAAGTGTCACGTTCTTTCTCTAATCTGTAGATTTCACTTGTATTTTTTGTATTAATGCTATAATTACCTGATCCAGTATTAGATACACTATTATTATCATCATAATGATTATTATCTTTATTTGCGGATTTAATTCCTAACCATGACGACCAACTTGATTTTTTTTTATTATCATCATCAATATTCATATTTATATATTATACAAACATTTTTTCATTTTATAACAATAATATTTAATCATAATAAAATTGACGAATATTATGTATTTGTGTAAAATAATATAAACGATTTTTATGTAAAATAAGTAAAATGAAAGGATTTTTACTTATTTTGTTCTCTCTATTAGAAACAACATTTTCAATAGTATCAACATCAACAACAACAATTCCAAAAGATCCAAAACTATGTGTTAATTGTAAATTTTTTATGAAAGAAAGTTTTTTAACTCCTGATGCATATTCTAAATGTACCAAATTTTCATTTATAGAACATGACGATTTTTTTGTAAATGGTATTAAACGACCAGAAACAAAACGTTATTATTATTGTTCCACCGCTAGAAATTTTCATCATATGTGTGGCATAGAAGGTAAAAAGTTTGAAGAAAAAAATAAAAATTGATTAGTGTTTGTTATTATTTTACATATAATATAAAATAATAATCAATAATAAAACTAACAAAACCAACAAAACTAACAAAACTAAAAAAACTAACATAATATAAGCAAATTTCTGTATAAATATTTGTCTATCATGAATATAAAATCAATAAAACCAGATAAAATGCGAACAGTTACAAGATATATTCCTAGTATAGGAGAAACGATTCTCTTCAAAATAGGGAGGAACGCAAAAAATAATATCGAAATTATTGAAGAATCGCATCCGGAAGACATATGGTTTCATGTAGGCGAAGAATCGTCATGCCATGTTATCGCGGTAATGAATTTAGAACATTATAATACGATTCACAATGGCGTAACTGACCCAGAAAAAACATATTTGCGATATAATTTTATACCGGATCAATTGACAAAAAAACAATTCATGCATATAGTGAAACAAGGAGCTGTGCTATGCAAAGAATATTCTAAATGTAAATCAAAAAAAAACGTTGAAATAATATACACAAATGTAGAAAACGTCACTCCAACAAATATTGTAGGTTCGGTAACTACGTGTAAGACAAAAAATATTGTTATTTAGCTAAATTTGTGCGTTTTGATTGTGTAAAATATAAAAATGTTTGTAGTAAGAAAAAAAATATTTGTATTGTATATAATGAATGATATATATAATAAAACACCATTATGTCCTGATGATAATGATGAAAATGCATGGACTAAATTGAATCAACAATGGGTAGAAAGAGAGCGAGAATTGATGATGATGATGATTGATAATACTAAAAAAAGATTAGAAAAACTTAATACAACTTATACAGGTAATGATAATCAAACACCTTATGTTATTTTTTCAACAAAATATGATATTTTAACTGTCTTTAACAATAGGTTGATTACTAGAGTTAATGAGCAAGAAAAATGTCATGGTGTAACATTATCGAATAAGGATCTAAAAAACACATATACCGATATTTTGACAAGTGAATTTAATAAATTAAGTATAGGAGGCAAACTACGGAAATCAAAGAAATCAAAGAAATCAAAGAAATCAAAAAAATCAAAGAAATCAAAAAAATCAAAGAAATCACGAAAATATAAATAAAACTTCTATCATTTATTTTCTTTATTTTCTCTCAAAATAAAGAAAAGTATCAACACATCACACTTACCCTCGATATCTTCTCGTATTTCGATTGTAGTTTTTACTATTACTACCATTTTTATTTTTTTTCGTAGTGTTATTGGAGTTAGAAGTTGATTTACTGCTACCACTACCACTACCACTAGTACCACTCTTAGTGTCTATCCTACTCGGCATAACATTTGTATTCAACAATGACGGTTGAAATTGATATCCTAATAAATCCGCATACGATTTTCTTATATTATCAAATTTAATTTGACAACCAAGATTTCGTTTATCCATATCTGAAATTTTATCCCCTGGGAATAATTCTAAATTAACTACAACATAATAAGATAAATTTGGATTCGCATAATAAACTGGAGTAGTTTTATTTGAATTATTAATCGGAAGAGGTTGATCTAATTTATCATTCACATAATTTTTGAATTGACCGTAATAAGACGGGGTAGATGTAGGTGTAGATGTAGTAGTAGGAGTAGAACTTGGAATAGCAGTAGTAACCCTAGGACTAGAACTAGGTGTAGAAGTAGGCGTAGAAGTAGGACTATAAATAGGACTAGCAATAGCCATTGGTGCAGAACTAGGTGTTTTATCTAGTTCAATACGATGTGTTAATGGACTTTTGCCATCACCCGCGCCACCCAACAATAATCTGTTTTTAATTTTAGTATTTGAATAATAATATCTATACAACTGTGCCAAATATTGTTCTAATGTTGTAGTGTTAAACGGTGATGATCCAGGTGATCCAATCATAAATGCATATAAAAAAATCATGTAAATAATATACGGATGAAAATCTAAAATATTATTAGTATCAAAAACATAACGCATTTTTCCTCTAATAACAAAACTTACAGTTTCATAATGGTTTCTATCATGATTTAATATATAAACATAATTTTTATATGATCCCCCCTGTAACAAAGGAAAACTGTCACTGTTATATATTTTATATTTTTCAATTTTATGAATAGTGATTATTGTATTGTTGTTGTCATTGTTGATCAGTTTTTTTTCAAATTGACATGTATTGGGGTCTATATTGTTATTTTTTAATATAGTTACAGATTGAAGGTTTCCAGCTTTATCAAATTGTTTATCCATTAAATATCCGGTTTCTATAATCGATTTATTTTGTGTATTGTCCATATAATATTCAATTTCAACATAATCACCATATATTACTGTATTTTTTTTTAACGATGTCGTGACTTTATCATTATCATTATATATCTCATCAGGTAATTTATTCACCTGATTCGGCTTATGTATAATAATGGTTTTTAATTGAAAAACATATTCAATTATATTTATGGCACTTTGATCTCCCCAATAATAATTATTCTTAGATAATGCTTTTTGTTTCGATAACGCTCTATTTTTTTCATCCGCACATATTCTCATATTATTCAATGTCTGATTTAAATTACCACTAACTATATATTGGTCATCTGGTTCATTTGTTTGTCTAGTACTAATAGAATCACGAATGGCTTCTCCATAATCAATATTATACAATATGAAATCCGCTACTAGGTTTCGTAATCCTGCAACAGTATAATTACCATCACTGTCGTAATATGCTATATTTTTATCACCAGTTTTAAATTCATTTTGTCTTGTTTTTAAAACAGAATTTATGGTTTTATAATCGGGACTATTTATTATTTGACAAAAAACATAAAACAAACAATCACCGTTTCCATCATTCGAGAGAACAGACCATGGTAGTATTTTATTATTATAAAATGCACCACTTTGAATTGTTTTTAATTGATCTACCGTATTAATTGCGCTACATTTGATTTTATTTGCGTTTATAAATCCATTTTTAAAACCATCTAACGCATAAAATAAATATTGTTCTTTTAAAATTTGAGATTCAGGTTGGTTGATAGTGTAATTTATTACAGACAAAGGTTTTTTGGGTGGTTGTTTTTGTTGTTGTCGTGATGATGGTTGTGACATAGGTGGTTGTTGTGTTTGACCCTGACTCGCTATTTCTTTGTCCGCAGTCATGCGAGGTTTTTTTTGTTGTTTTGTTTTTTGTTGTTCATCTATTATATCACCAAACGTAGATGACGCACTAGAACCATGTAATATATTTTCATCAACAGATTCTTCAAATTTATTAAACGATTCAAACATAGGATTTTCGTTCGCATTCGGAACCATTACATTTTGATATGGATAAGATTGTAAAATTGGTGTTTGATAAGTTATCATATTGGATGGACTAATAACAGGGGATAATAATTGATTCGGTTGATATAATGTTGTTGTAGTTGGCACAATCATTGGAGCACTGGGAATAATAGTTTGTACAGTAGCAGTAGGCACATTATACCGGTTTGTATATGCGGTTCTAGGATAGTTACTAGAACTGGTCTGATAATAGTTATAAAATTTCTTTATAATTTTTGAAGAATTGGTGGATTCAATAATCCAATCTCCTTTGTTCCAGGTATATCCGTAAGAAGTGTATCGTTTTTTATCAATATAAAATGGTTTGTTTGCATTGAACAATGTATCTAACAAAATTTTAATATTATTATCTACAATTCCTTGTTCCGTTGCCTGTTCTAAAGTTCTTTTTGGTTGAGGATAATATTGTGATCGAATAAGTAAGCTGTTAAAATAACTTGGTGAGAAAAACTGTTCATATATAAAATCCTCATTTTTACCTTTTGGAATCGTTTGAACGATTCTTTTATCTAATTTAATCAGAGGATTGAAATAAACTGTTTTACTAGAACTAGAATTAGAAGGCAATGTCATATTTGGATTATAAATTGTTTTTGTATGTCCCAAAATTCTAGTATTTAATAATATGGTAATGGATGCTGGATAATAATTTTTCAAATTACTAATGTCAGTTTTAATATTGTTATTGTTATCATTATCATTACTCATACTATACTTGTTTTCTACTTATATAATTAAAATATTATTTAATTACTATTCATATATTTTGTTAATGTATTTTTTATATTATCTCCAATATTTTGTTTAACTACTCCAGCATTTTCACCACTACTACCACTACTACCTCCTGACCCACTTGTACCATTCATTTGTTTTTCCTTTTTAGCCTTTTCTAAAATTTGAATTGCTTGATTTAATTCTTCATGAGATACTACACCATCGTTGTTGGTATCCATCAATTTATTTAATACTCTATATTGATGTGGAACAATACAAAATGTACTTTCTTCATTAAATAAAAATTCAGATAATACAACAAATACAGCAGTCAATACTAACGATGTGTATATATCACGAGTTGCCATCCATGCCATGGCAAATACTAAAATCTGTTTTGTAATAGAAAATTTTAAATATTCTTCTGCTGACTTGCTAAATTGTACCGATATAAATTTTGATCCAATATTTAATAAAATCATTACAACACCAGCAAAAAATCGACTACTATTTAAAAATAGAATATGATCATGAATATAATCTAAAAATCCATGAAAGCCTTTGTATGTTTTTTTAACAGGTGTAGGTGCTACTGCACTAGGAAATAATGGATTGCCTGGTGGTGCTGGTGGTGTTGATCCTAATTTTGGAGTAGGATTCTTTGGTATCTTTGATAATATATTTTTTTTTGATTTATTTTGTTTTGTCATATATTTTGTGGATATTAAATATATGACAAAATTTTTTTTATATATAAATAAAACCGATTTAAAAAACCGATTTAAAAAACCGATTTATTTTTGATGTATATTTTGATATATGGTTTTTTTTCCATTTTTTAAACTTTCGTTTTTGTGAATGGAATGTTTCTCTTAAGGAAAAAGATTCTATATTTTTAGATTCATTATTATACATGTTATAAATAGAGTAAAACGCAAAAATTACAAAAATCACTATAAGACAATATAATACAATATTGGTAGTTCTCTTTTTAAATTTGTACATGTCTATTTAATATTAACAAATATTTTATGTTTTGGTGTATTTGATTTTATTGTAAAAAAGGTGCATAATTATTGTTGAACGTTCCTTCAAATGAAGGATTTATTTGCATAATATTGGAATTGTTTGTATTGAAACCATTTTCAAAATTTATCGAGTTATTTGATTGTTTAGAAGAAATATTGTTTTCTAGAGTAAGAATATCCTGTATTGTAATATTTTTTTTATTTTGTAGTGTTTCTATACCGTTTGACATATTATCAACCATGTTATTATATTTAGAAATATTTGTATGTCGATTTTGATATTCATATAAAAATACTATTACCCCCAACAATAATATACCTAAAAATAAATTACAACTAGCTACAGATAATAATACGACTAATAATACTATTCTCCCTAAATCGTATTCAAAAAAATAGGTTGTTACTGCAAATATTGATATGTTGTTAAAAAAAATAAAATATAGAAACAAAATTAAAAATGTAATAATAACACCGTTATACATATATTTTTGCATTTTTTTATTTGGATTAGGATTTATTTTATTAATATACGTCATTTTATATTATAAATATAATATATTATAATATAATTAATATTAATATTAAAATTTCATTCACATAATCAAATTATTATCTAAATTTTTATTAAGAAGAATATGTCTTTAGCATTATATGCATCACCATATGATAATAATGGAATAGATAATAGTACAGATAATTTAATATCCAAAAAAAGATT
>Ga0114968_10003140_pt1 | contig 12461 bp, 9 predicted proteins | sample M_130807_EF_Meta_FD_87020 | JGI IMG/M metagenome (GOLD analysis project Ga0114968, IMG submission 87020) | Freshwater microbial communities from Lake Montjoie, Canada to study carbon cycling - M_130807_EF_MetaG | ecosystem: Environmental > Aquatic > Freshwater > Lake | place: Lake Montjoie... | reverse complement strand
CTTCTCAGATCTTATTATGTACTTCAAGACGTGAGAGTTTCCACATTGCCTCAGCCGAAGCACTTTGTTGTGGATGTTCTGTGGTGGGTCCAGAGACTCAGGATGCCCCCACAATGCCTTGGTTTGCCGCAGAGCCTCACGGCCGATTGGCCACACGACACCCGATGGCCATGGGTCAAGCGGTTCTCGATGAGTCGGGCGCATGGAAGGCGGGAAAAAGAAACCCCTCGATCATTTCGAAGACATGGCAGACAAGAGTTTCGGCGTCTCAGATTGCAAAGCAAATTATTGAACTTTTTTAGCACCTTATGTTCAGGGATTAGCACAGCGTCTAATTCCTCTTTTTTTACTTCCTCGCAGCACACCATTGTATCGTTTCCCAACAAATAGCCCTGCCTGACCGTTAAATGGGAGTACTTCTCTGCCACGTTTTTTAGTGTGAAAGGGCTGAATTATTTTACTCCCATAAAAGATATTGTTGTTAGCATCGCTATCAAATGCGCTCGCTGCCCGGACTTTTTAAGCGCTTTAACGAAGGCCCTTGGTTTTTGAAGATCCTTTGTGTTGCCGGGTGGACGCTGTTTTTTTCTCTTTCCGGTTTGGTTGCCTGGCGCGTTTATCCGAAGATTCTTCTTCTCCTGCAAAGCTCAGAATCCCCCAGTTGGACTCAGATCCTGTCAGAACGTAAAAGGACTCTTCGTGCAATAACGTGGCAGGATCCTCGCCCTCTTTGCCTTTTCTTAGGAGATAGCCATATCGAAGGAGGCGACTGGTACCAACTTTTTAACGGTAAGTTAGCCGTTCAAAATGCAGGCCTTTCACGTGCGAGCATTCAGGATACGGCTGAACTGGCCACCGAGATTCCCTCTCCCTCGCCCAGCACTATCGTTGTTATGTGTGGCATCAACAACTTAGGTGCTTCCGAGTCGGCGGATTCCTGCGTTCGTAAATACATAGTTCTCCTCGACACTCTCCAAAAAAAGATTCCTCCGCAGTCCCTTTTTGTTTTGTCTGTTCTGCCTGTTCGAGAATCTTCCGCCGATCCCTCTCGACACCTTTTGAATCTGGAAGTTGAGAAGTTCAATCAAGCCTTAGAGAATTTATGCCAAAGTAAGCGTATTGCCTTCTTGCAATTAAATTCAGCCGTCTCTTTGCCCGATCATGGGTTATCTCCTGAATGCACCAATGATGGTCTCCATTTAAACGCGGTTGGATACCGAAAGCTTGCCGCAGTGCTTCTTCGTTCTGTTGTTCAAACGCCGGTTGATCCATAGTCACATTCGTAGCCTTTAATGACCCCCCACCCCAAGAGTTGGCTGGACGCTTGGCATGTTGCGCCATCCACCTTTCGTGATTATGATTTTATTGATGGCCTTCGGGGAATTGCCATACTTTTGGTTGTTGCCTGTCATCTGGTGTATGTAAATCCGCATGCAAACGAGCTTGTGCTCTTGGTCGGCGGTGTTTTTGGTGCAGGCACGTTCGGTGTCACTGTTTTTTTTGCTCTCTCCGGGTTTCTGATTTCGTTGCCGTTCTGGAAAAGGAAGCGAGAAAATCTCCCAAACTCAATTCCCTCTGGTTACGGGTGGCGTCGCTTTTGGAAGATCTATCCTCCGTTGGCCTTATCCTTGCTCCTCTTGACCCCAATCTATTTTTCCTGCACAGGCGATTCCTCCTTTTTTCTCACTATGCTGAAATGGTTGATAGGTCTCCCCCTTGTGCTTCCGCCCAACGGGCATCTCAATCCCGTCATGTGGAGCCTGATTGTTGAGGTGCATTTTTATTTGATCCTGCCGGCTTTCTTTCTTTTTCTTAAAAAGTTGAGGTTTAAATACTGCTTGGCTCTCATCCCCTCTATTTTTCTTGTTGTCCCAATCTGCTTTCGAATCGCAACCGGCCTTTATGCGCCAACCCTCAGCCTGTCCCCCAATATTACCGTTCATTTCCCCGCTCTTCTTGATTCCTTTGCCCTAGGGATATTCGTGGCCGGGCTTCATACGGCGGGGCGGTTGTCACCGGGATGGGCCAGATTCGGCAATGTCGGTTTTTTACTTCTCGCACTCTGCCTTATCGGCCAATCCTGTATTCAGATTTGGCCTTTTTTGCCAGTGGGTCTAGCTGCAGAACTATTACACACCTTGGCGCTCATCGCCTCAGGCTTACTTCTTTTATATGTCGCGAATCCAGACCGAGGGCTTGGAAGGCACTTGGCTCACCCGCTTCTTCGGTGGTTCGGCCTTATCAGCTATGAGTGGTATCTATTCCATCAACCAGTCATTCTTTGGGCTCGGAGCTGTTTTGGACCAGCGAATGGAAATATGTGGAGATACCTTCTCATCGTTGGAGGATCTTTTTTATTTAGCCTCTTTTTTTCGGCTCTCATCTATCGCTACTTTTCTTTGCCAGTCCTTAAGTGCGGTCGAAATCGTTCCAACCATAATTCCCTTCACCTGAATCATGGATCCGTTTAATCTGTTTCTTGCTCGCAAAAGCGATTCCCTCGAATTTCACTTTTGAGATCGATTTATGCATAGTAGAATCCGGCTTTTTCTCTCTGGTCTTACTGCCGGTTATTTAGCAATTGCTATCAACGTTGCTTATACGGCGGCGAGCGTCCCCCTCGCCCTCCACTATCTTGGCAAAGAGCAGTTTGGCCTTTGGGCGCTGGCACAGCAGATTATGGGATATTTGTTGCTCTTGGATCTCGGCGTATCCTCTGCAATCAGCCGATTCATTGCCGACTGCAAAGACAACGTAAATGGTGGTAGCTATGGCAGCCTCTTGCTTACCGGGGCGATCGTCTTTGCCGTCCAAGGCTTACTGATTGCGATCGCTGGGGTAGCTTTTTCTTTCTTTGCTCCGATTTTGTTTGCTGTCCCAGATCACCTTGCCGGCGACTTTACAAATGTCCTTATTATTATCACCCTTCTTGCCGGGCTTTCGGTTGCCTTTCGTAGCCTGGGGGCTCCACTCTGGGCTTTTCAAAGAATGGATGTGTTATACGGATTCGGCTCCCTTTCTCTTCTTTCAAGCTTTGCTACTTTGTGGGGCGGTTTTCACATGGGGTGGGGAATTTACAGTTTTGCTGTGGCAGGAATCCCCGCGGCGATTTTCTGGCCTATCATCACTCTATTGATCTGCAGGAAAAGTGGCTTCTACCCCTCCAAAGGCCACTGGAGTCGCCCAGCCTTGCCACTTTTTCGAAAGATTTTCTCTTTTGGCCGCGATGTTATATGGGTATCCCTAGGCTCACAGTTGGTGAATGCTAGCCAAGTTATGATTCTGAGCCGCGTGGCTGGGCTAGATGTTGCCGCTACGTTCGCTATCGGAACAAAACTTTTTGCCATGGGGCAGCAGGTTACACACAAGATTATCGAAAGTTCCGCTCCTGGTCTTACTGAAATGTTTGTCCGCGGGGACACGACCAGATTCAGTCTGCGATTCAGCAACATTTTTTCTATCACGGCTTTTGTAGCCACCTTGGGGGCTACTGGTCTTATCGCTGTGAACGCCCCTTTTGTGTCTTTCTGGACCGCTGGGACAATCCGTTGGAATCTCCCTTGCGATGCGCTGTTGGCAGTGCTTCTCATTGCCACTTCCCTAACGCGTTGCCTGATTTCTGCCTTTGGCTTGGCTGGGAATCTTCGCCCCATCCGTCACATTTATTTTGTTGAAGGCTGCGTCTTCATTGCTGTTGCCATTCCTACAGCATCGCACTTTGGTCCCGTAGGCCTTCTCTTAGTCTCGCTTCTTACTCATGTCACAGTGACTGCTTTGTTAGCCCTCCGAGCATCAGTATGCATCCTGGACTCAGTTAAAACTATGGTTCTTTCTGGCCTTACTTCCGTCGTTGTCTCATCAAGTGTCTTTGGACTTTCTTTTTTGCTTACAGCCTTGCCGGTCCATCCCATCACAATCTTTCTTAAAGCTCCAATTATGATTTTGCTGGCCGCAACGGGAGGATGGTTTTTAATATTAAATACTACCCTAAGGTTTGATCTTGTGACTAGAGCCAGAAAAGTACTTACCAACGTATGACGCTATGTTTTATCAATGCTACCTGCGCGCAATATTATATTCCAACATCTTTCTTGCACAACTGACTATATCTTAGTCGTGGATTTTACCTTTATTTATATTTCCTAAACTGCCATTGCCTTACTTCAACGAACCTTAATGAAAATTCTCGTCGCTACACCCACCTTCCCGCCTAATAAAGATGGAGTTTCAGAAGCGGCCTCCGCTGGAGTTAGGGCTTTTCTTGGTCGTGCATGGAAGGTGGATGTTGCGACTGAGCCAACCTTCCCCCCAAGAATCTCTTTGGATTGGCATGGCGCCAAAGTTTATGAGTTCCCAATCTCTGGCTCTTCTTATTTCCGTGATCCTTACAAGGGCGCAACAGGGCAGTACCGCGATTTTTTACGCTCAGGAAATTGGGATGTCATTTTATTCCACAGCTACTCTTGGCCTTTATTCCTGTCCGTTTGTCACCTCGATGTAATGCTATCGAAAAAGATTTTGGTAAGTCACGGATACAGTGGTTTGTTCTGGACTCCGGTTTCGCGTTTCCCATTCGGCCTTCTTTCCTTTGCTTGCTCGTTCATCCAAAGCTTGTTCATGCTTGGTTGGCTCAAAAGAATTGATCGTCTCGTGGTACTAAGTACTCGTCGTGATTTGCGTGCTTTTTATGACCATACGCTTGCAAAGCTAATCAATCATTCGGGCGTCAGGACGATTCCGAATGGTGTCGATATATCGCATTCTGATATTTCGAATAGGCCTGGCCGCTTCCGCCAAGGTCTCGGACTCTCGTCCACAGGAATCCTATTCCTTTGTGTAGCAAATTATAGCTCTCGCAAGGATCAAGGATTCGCTGCACGTGCTTTTCGCGAGGCTGCCATCCCTGGATCGACTCTTGTCTTTATTGGGAGCAAATTAAATGAGTCTTCGGATATATTCCAAAAAGCTGATGCCCAATTCGCCCTCAAAGAGCCCCCGGGAGAAATTATCTGGCTGGATAATCAAACCCGCGAAATGACACTCGATGCTCTTACCGATTGCGACGTTTTTATTCTTTCTGCATATTGGGAGGCACAGCCTATCGCCATTCTTGAAGCGATGTCAGAACGCAAACCATGGATTGCTAGGGATGCTGGGTGCATTGCTGAGATGCCTGGTGGCCTCTGCGTAAAGTCGATAAGAGGGATGGCGCAGGCCATGAAGACATTGGCTGAGGACTCGAATCTGCGTTCACGGTTAGGTCAACTTGGCCGCGAGGCCGTAGAGGCGTTTTATAATCGTAAAAAGTACAGTGAATCCTTCTGTCAGTTGGTGGAAGAAGTCGGTAGTTAGATGTTCGGTGGCGTAGTAGTACTCTTATATTCAACGTGCGTACTGTTTATATATTTTAGAAAATGCCTCTGCTGTGCGTTTCGCTAGAAATAGATGCCAATACCTTTTTCGCCCTTTATCGCCCATCTCTCTGGCTTTGACGAGAGATCCGAGGACCACTTGCATCTTTTTAATTAAGCCCCCCACATCGCCGCACTCCACAAAATATCCGTCCTCACCATCCCTCACATAGCTAGCTTGCCCGCCGTTCCGCGTCGTAATCACCGGCAAGCCAATCACCCTAGCCTCCTTGACGACATTTGGACTGGTATCTGCCCTGGTCGGCAGCACTAGGCACCAAGCTCCTGACATCTCCTTCTGGACCTGCTCCAGCGGTTGTCCGCCCAGCCACTCAATATTATCAGTCGAACGTTTTTTGAGTTCCATTACATATTTTGCATCCCCTGTCCCAATAAGTTTCAGCCTATAATTTCCCTCGATCGCAGAAAATGCCGCTACCAAATCCTCAATTCCCTTTCGGGGATGAATTGTCCCTACAAAAACCGCATATGGATTTTGTTCCTGAGGACACCAAGAAACTTCATAAAAGCTTTTTCTCACCCCATACTCCACAATCTCAATCGGCTTATTTCCCCTTCTCCTTTTCACAACCTCGGCACCCCACTTGCTTTCTACCGTCACCATTTGGGCTTTTCTTAGGCAGTACAACTCCACCAGAGCTTGAAAATAATCCCGCGGATGCATTCTGTTTTTTAGTCCGTAATAACTCATAACCCCCTGCATTGACAGTAGATGAGGGAATCCAGAGGTAACAGTGGCCCACCCATATACATCCTCAGTGCCCCACCCATGCACCACATCAGGTCGGATTTTTTGAAGGCATGTTTGGATCTTTTGCCGGTCTTTTACATAGAACGAGCTTGCCCTGCCTGTCTTGCTTGTCGGCAGGACATGAAACGTCCCGCCATGGGCGGGGAAAGAAATCTCTGCTCCGATTTGATCGCTCAGTGTGACCCAGTGCATTTCCAGGCTTCCAAGCCTTTCAAAGGCCTCCGGTAGGTCGACCAGCCATGATGTCGCATGCTGTCCCGCAGAGAATGAAATTGGAGAATCTTCGAGTGTGTTGAGAGGAAAACCACACAATATCGCAATCCGCATACCCCCAACCTAGAGGCTTGTGATGGAGCGACAAGTTGTTCTACTGGCAGAACGAGACCATGATAGATTTTTGAAATGCTGGTTCTCTTTCACCTTTTCTACTCTCATGACTATTAAGCTTCATGTATCTCACATCTTCTTTTCTCCTTCCGCCTAAAACTCAACTTCCACTACCCCCCCAACTGTCTCTTTGCCCTCTTCCCTTGAAGACCTTAATATAAGTCTGTGTCGAACTTTACCGTACAAAAACTGGTTTTGGGGTTGATCACTTTTGGGGCATTTCTGTTCGCCCCATGGCTGACCAATGAGTTTCTGGGTGGCAATCCCCTGCCTTTGGCTTTCCTTTTCGGGGTTGGCTTTCTCCTCATGTTCGTCTTTGTCCTGCGCGACAACTGTTGGATTGCTGTCCCCCTCTGCCTTCCCATGACGGGATCTTTAAATATCCTCCCCATCAAGTTTTCCCCTGCCGAACTTTCGATCCTGCTGGTCATTGGGTATGTCGTCCTGCAGATGTTCATGACCAAAAGGCAAGCGATAAGCCTTGGTCCTCCGGAAGTCTGGATTCCCGGAGTTCTGTTTGCCGGTGTGCTGTTATATCATTGGGGGAAAGGCGGTGGTCTTGGCCTCAGCATATTTGGTGGCGAGGCCAGCGGCGGCCGCCGCTTTTTTACCATCATTTCGGGGATGCTGGTTCTTCCCGTTCTCCTCTGGTTTCCCTTGGGAAAATCCCCATGGCTTTCCCGAGTGCCGCTGCTTTATCTGATCGGTTCACTTCTCGAATTCACACCCTTTGCCATTTCCTCGGCAGTCCCGGCCCTGGCACCTTACATTTACCGGATATACTCTTCCGTGAATATCGAAGCCTATGCCGGAGCCCAGGCTTTTCAGGATGCCTCACTGGTTCGCGTGGGGCAAGTTGCCTCCGTTGCCCTCGCGCTCCAGTTGGCTTTGCTTTGCTATTTCCCACCCCGTGACTGGATTCGTCCGAGCCGCTGGTTCGTGGTCCCTCTCTCGATTCTTTCTTTAGGTGCGACCGTATGGAGTGGTTTTCGTTCCTATCTTTTTAATTATACCGTTTTGAGTTCTGCCGCTCTTTTTTTGCGGGCCCGTTACCTCCTGTTGGTTGCCATCCCTGCATTAGCTGGAGTTATTGCTTTTCTTGTTGTTGGCCAGGGGTCTCTTTTCCATCTTCCTCTGACTATCCAGCGGACCCTCTCCCCTTTCCCGGGCAAATGGGATCGTGATGCCTTGAAGTCGGCGGAAGGATCTAATGAATTTCGGGACGATATCCAAAGAGTTTATAAATCCGACTTCATGGACAAAGCGGGTTGGCTGGGTGATGGCTATAAATTCGATGCCAGATACATGGTAGACCGGGCCTCGGATGTCAACACCCGCAAGATGGAGGCCAGTGGCGATGCGATGGCTAAGAGTTATATCACCGCTAGGGATCATCATGTGGGCTGGATTGCCCTCCACCATGTGACCGGTTGGGTTGGATTTGGATCCTTTGTCCTGCTTTGTCTTGGCTCCCTTTCTTATGTTTGGCGCCATGTCCTCCGGGCGCGCTCGGGAGATATTCCGTCTGAACAGATTTGGGCGGCCGCATTGATCACTCAATTAGTTTTTAGTTTTTTTATCGTCTATGGGGCGATTCAGAATTTTATCCCGCCCTTCTGTGTCTTTCTGGCCGTGGGCATTCAGTCTTTTCGTGCCGATCAGGAGGCAGCAAGTTAATTCGGCTGTCAGGACTTAGCTCACAACATTTCTTTAGAGATTTGGAAACGCCTCAGGTTTACCCTCATTTACAATTTTTACCGGCTCCAACGGGGCGAGTCCCCCAATGCCTACACCGATACGGACCTCAAATTGGCGGTTGGGCTTTCTCCCGAAAAAACAGTCGCGCCCACCAGATTCCGCCTGCACGCCGGACCTCGAAAGCTTGTCTTTCGAGGGTCTGGGTTTTTGAAAAGATCCTGTAGCGCTGGTGCCGGGGGAAATAATCGCCTCGGATCAACTTCCCAAGCCGGTGCCGAAAAATCCACCACGGCCGAAGGATCCTCATCCACCATGGAGCGGATGCCTGAAGATTTCGGTGCTCACGCCGGGCGTTGGGAGAAAGATTCATGTTGGCTCCTGTGTCTGCAAAGGCCGTCGTAAAAAACCTAACGCTCCCGATTTTTGTCTTTTCCTGAAGTCTTCGCAAAACCCATACTGCATCGGCAACATCTCGCAAACGAATGTCAAACCATGCCTGCTTTTGAAGAAACCAGTCCCTGCGAAAAAACATGCTGGCCGTGAAAACAGGCAAATGACAGGTCTGAATAAACGCTTTGGAGAGTGGGGTGGGTTGCCGGACGGCTAATAAACCCCCTTGAGAATTTATCACGAGGCATCCAGCAAAAAAGACAGAGGTGGTGGGGTTATGAGAAAACTCTTCTGAAATCCGAAAAAGTGCCCCTGGTAGGTACTGTTCGTCACAATTTAGATAGGCCAATCTCTCTCCCGTAGCTTTCCGAAGGCCGCGGTTGACTGCGTCATACATTCCTGAATCTGTTTCCTTAAAGATTCGCAACTGATACCCATGGGAAGTGCGAAGGTTCAAAAGTTCGCAAGGATCTGCACTGGACACCTTTTCTCCTCCATACTGATGCAGAATCCTTTCTGCCGTCTTTTTTGCAAACTCTTCGATTCCAGTACTTCCGGCATCCTGAATGATATGTTCAACAAAGAAATCCCGACCCTCACAGGATAATGGCTGATCGCACACGGAGGAGATGCACAGTTGCAGCCACTCCAGCTGTCGAAAGCTGGGCGTTATGACAGAGAACTTCACGTCACCTCATTTGCTGTTTGGGCAAGGAATTCCACCAAGCGGGACTTGCCGGACTTGCGTAGATGGTTTTGAAGGAATTTTTCCCGGTTTTCTTTGCCCCACTCCTTCCAGAGGGAGCGCTGTCGGATTACTTCCACCAGCCGCTCGGCAAAAACCTCCGGGGAGCGAACCCGAAGCCCCTCCGGCGGGGAGCACAATACCTCATAATTAGCACGTCTATCCAAGGCCATAACGGGCAACCCCCACATCATCGCTTCAACCATAACTATCCCGAAAGACTCTAGAGCGAGACTTGGGAAGAGAAAGAGTTCAGCATGCCCAAAAAGCACTTTCTTCGATTTGCCCTCGACACATCCGCGCCACTCCACAACGGATTCAAGCCCAAGGCTGCGAATCCACCCTCGCAGAACCTTTTCCGAGCATGGTTGTAGACAATCCCCGGCTAACACAAGCTGAAGATCAATTCCCTGCTCCAAACAAAATCGGACTGCTTGCAGAAGTAGCAGGCTCCCTTTTTCCTCACATACATGCCCAAGGCACAAGAGCTGGGGCCGGGATGATTCCCCTCTCTTCACTGTCTTTTCGTCAAAAGTGTCACGGAAATCGATTGGAATTGTCTCGATTTTTTTTATCCCAAGGGCGCTTGGTTCACGCACCCCGAAGCGTGTGAGAGAGATGCTTGCGTAGGATCTACAGTATAAATTTCCCGCCAGCCAGCGCACTAACGCCGATTGACGGCCGAGCCCCTCGTCAACTCCGCCAGCATGGAAGTGAAGAATCACCCGCTGGCTTAAGGCAAGTGCCCATGGCAATAGAAGCAAATCACGCAAAATGGGCACGATTTGTGGGCCTCCCACAGGATATAGCAACACATCGATCATCCCGCTGGTTTTTCGAATCTTTAAGAGATTGATAATGGCGAAAAAGGCTACCCCAATCTTTTTCCAACTGAGGCGGCGGATGGTTTGCGCAGTTCCAGCAAACCGAAAGGCCCAGTGGAAGACTCGGAACTGGCCTGATGTCTTCAGTTGGACAAGAAAGTCTTCCACCATAAGGGCTTGTCCACCGATGGGCGGAGGAATCCCGCCGGCTACAACCACAACGGGGAGCCTTGCGGCTAAGGATTCCTTTACAGCCATTCCCAAATTTATTTCAAGCCCTTAAAAAAGCAAAGAATCTAAACCACCCATAAAGAGGCCCGGCGGAGTGATCTTTTTCCGCGGGGCTGTAAGCATAAAATGGCTCCAAGGAGCTTGATTGCCCCGTTTCCTTTTTTTGAGTCTGTTTTGTTTCAGCCAATGCGAAGCCCGGGTGTTATCCTTTTTTCCCAAAAAGTTTCTTCCGTGGATTCATCCTCCCAAGCCTTGGTTGGGTTTTTTAATTTAGATCGTTGGGGCGAGTGCTTTTTGCTTTAGGGTCACTATCTAATTTCGCAGGGTTTGCAATAGCCAGTTTCCTGTCGTTTGCTATGGCTATCGAATATGAAGCTCCTTTTGACTGGTGGGTCTGGATTCATTGGAACAAATCTCATTGATTGGTTTCAGGGTTCTGAGCATCAGATTTTAAATTTAGACCTAAATCCACCTCAAAATCCAAAGCACCTCAAATCTTGGTCCCCATGCAATATTTTAGAGGCGGCCGACCTCACGCAAAAAGTTCATTCGTTCCTTCCGAGCCATGTCCTACATCTTGCAGGTCGCACCGACTGCGATGAAACCACCACAGTCGAGTCGGGATATCGGGACAACACGATAGGCACGGCGAACTTCCTGCAAGCTATTCGGGGCTGCCCTTCCATCCAACGGGCCATCATCACCTCCAGCCAATATGTATGCGGCCCGGGTTACCAACCCAATTCAGACGAGGATTACTTGCCCGCCACTGTCTACGGAGCCAGCAAGGTCATCACTGAGAAGTTAACCCGTGCCGCTAGCCTTCCTTTTACTTGGACCTTGATTCGTCCGACCAATGTCTGGGGCCCATGGCACTCCCGTTATGAGCAGGAATTTTGGCGCTTAGCTCGCCGGGGTTGGTATTTTCACCCAGGGGGTACGCCTGTTCGCCGAGCGTATGCATATGTTGGTAACATAGCGCATCAAATAGAACAGATCTTTACTCTCCCGGAAGCTCAGGTGCATAAAAAAGCTTTTTATGTTGGAGACGCAACCGATGATATCTGGAACTGGGCCGCAGGGTTTTGTCGAGCGCTCCACGGGCGGAATCCTCCGAGGATTCCCCGCTCCATTCTTAAACTTTTAGGCAGAACCGGGGATTTGATTTCCTTAACAGCGGGTCACAGATTTTACATCGACTCAACTCGCGTCAAAAGCATGACCACGGACTATCCCATCGATATGACAGAAACCTTCCGGGTTCTTGGCAGAGGCCCTTTCTCGCTTGAGGAAGGCATTCAGAAAACTGCTCTTTGGTTGTCTGATTTTCGTCGCTGGACGCTGCCCCTCCCGACTAGAAATTCCGGTGGTTAAAGAATAAAGAGTGATTTCTCTGCCTCTTGAAAATCATGATACCGAACCCCGCTCTAAGACTCTGCTTTGTTATCACCCTTACATCCTTGCTTTCAAATTCTTCAGTTTCTTTGATAATACTTAGGTGATTTATTTTTTCATTTTATTTGTAGTCCTATTTGCTTGTACAGCAAACCCATCTCCACCCCTGGTTATCCCTTACACGCCGGACTACGGCGGGGATTATGATGTTTTTGGAGGAGAAAACTACCTGACCAGTGATGATGGTCTGATGCTCGAATCCCTCACCGCCACACACGGGATGAGCATGCTCAAAAAAACCCAGCTCGCGATGGAGAAGCTCCGCAACCTAACCGATCCCCTTCGCCTTGCCAAACTCCGTGCTCCCGTCGAGATGCAGAAGGAAATCTATCTGACCCTCTACTGGCTGGCAGAGACCGACATGGCTGAGGCCGATGTGCAGCAGGTTTTACAGGAAATCTCCCGTCGGGGTCGCGATCAGGCCTCCCCCGCCGACGCCACCATGGCGGAAGTCCTTCTTTATAATTTTCACCTCGCCCGACACCTCGGAATCCTCGGCTTTCCCGGACTGGTCAAACTCGCCCAAGGCCTCCCTGCCGTCATCCCGG
>Ga0114968_10003137_pt1 | contig 12473 bp, 18 predicted proteins | sample M_130807_EF_Meta_FD_87020 | JGI IMG/M metagenome (GOLD analysis project Ga0114968, IMG submission 87020) | Freshwater microbial communities from Lake Montjoie, Canada to study carbon cycling - M_130807_EF_MetaG | ecosystem: Environmental > Aquatic > Freshwater > Lake | place: Lake Montjoie... | reverse complement strand
TCGATGAATGGTTCCCATTTAACATCATTACGAGTTAAAGGTAATTGATTTCTACGTTGAGGAGCATATACTAAGATGTCTAATGGTTTACCAGAAGCATCTCTCATCATTTTGTCATCAGCCCACTCAGTGATTTTGTGCTCATAACCATATGCAGAACCTAAAGATTCAAACATTGTGATTTGCTCACCTAAACGTGGAAGACCTAATAAGTCTTGATCAAACTCACCAATTGCAGCATCAACCAATTCTAATTCAATACCTGTTTGTAAGAATGTAGAAGATACGAAATCTACAGTTGGATTGTCAGTTACCAAAGTGAATGTATATAACCATCCCATGTTCCATTGCATTGGATCTTTGGTTACATAAAAACGAGGACCATATTGACGAGAACCTACAGAAACGATAGCGTTCTTAGAGAACTCATTAGTGTCTAAAATTAATTGGAATTCTTGACCATCAATACCTGGTTTAGATAACTCAGTTGTGTAGGTAGGAATATCAATAATTTTAGGAAATTTGTAAGGAACAGCCACTTGCCATTTCCAAGCATCACTATTATTATCGATGTAATAAGGAGTGCTCTTGTTAATCATGTCCAAGAAGTCATTGCTATACAATGAACTTTGAGTGTAAAGACTGATGATTTTTTTATCATAATCAGCAGGCTCGGTGCTATGGAAGCTTTCTAAGTGATTTGAATCTGTAAGTTTTCCTACAGCACGCTTATCCATAGAAGCTACTCTTGCGTAAGTAAACCCAGTTAAACCAGGAATTGTTTGAATTGCCATTTTAGTTATTTTTTAATTATTGTTTAAATTGTTTATAAAAACCATGAACTTGAATTCTTAGAACCACTTGATGATTTTACACCACTCTTACTCACTTGTCTTGCAACCTCACCAAATAATTCATTTGACTTTTTACTAATTCCATTCTTTTGAATTGTAGAAAGTGTTGGATCTTTTTCTAGGATTTTTAAAAGAAGAGCAACTTTCACTTTCATTTCGTGGTTCTCAGGTCTTTTTAGTTCTAGAATAGATTTATCAAAATCTGTAATTGTTTCACCAGATGTTGTTTTATATTTATCTACTAATAGAAAATCTTGTAGTTCTGCAGCTAATTTTGGATTGATGGGAATACCATCAAATTCTTTAGCTTTCACCTTATCCTGAAGAACAGTCTGTACATTCTGTATATACTGATTTCTTATGGCTGTTTTCTGTTGTAATTCTTTTTGAGCCTGTTGCTCAAGTTGTTGTAATTTTGCTGCTTCTTTCTTTACTAAAACTTTATGATGCTTTGCAGCTACGCTTTCAAGATCACCATAGTTTTTTAATCTTTCTATTTCTGTTTCAATATCTTCAGCTTCAAATCCTTGATCATTCAATGCTTGTTTTAAAACAGATACTTGATTACGTTCCTCAGAAAGATCTAATTCAGCAAAACTTGTAATATTATTATATGTACCAAAGTATTCTTTAGGATTAACTCCTTTTACAAATATGGCATCAAACGCTTGTTGATAATCTTCTCCAAACTGACCAATGAAGTTGTTTACCACTTCAATAGCTCCTTTCTTTTTCTCCTCTTGGAATCTTTCAAGGAATTCCTCAGGAGTAGAAATTGTTACATCTTCTTCTTCATCATCTTTAGAAAATACACCAAGTTTAAATAAGTCATTTGCTAATGCTCCAAACTTACTAACTTCTGGTTCTTCTTCAGATTCTTCTGTTTCAGTTTTTGAGGGTGCCTTTGAGGGAGCTGTTGAGGGTGCTTTATATTCTTCTTCCTCATTCTCATCATCATCACCCCCTAATAAGAAATCTTGAATAGATGTTTCTTCTTTCTTTTCAGGAGCTTCTTCCATAGTTTCACCTATAGACTTAGCTTTCTTAGGAGCTTCTTTTGCAACAGGTTCTTCAGTAGCGATTTCTTTAATATCATCAGGACTACTAGAGCAGTTTCTGGAGACATAAGATCATTTAAAAGTTCTGCATTTCCCATTCCCATTTCCATAGTGTTCTCAATACCAAAGTTGCCAAATGATTGGGGAGTGTCTAAATTTTCAGCCATAATGTAGTTGTATTTTTGGTTTTATAATGTAAATGTATATTAAAGCTAAATACTAACAAAGAGATATAACACTATATAAATCAATTTTTTGGTTAATATAGCATTAATATGTTTTCATCTAATCGAGTTTGTTTAAAAAGCTATCGTTTATCAACCTAAAGCTTCTAATTGGAGCAACATCTGTTAAGGTAACTTGTTGAATATCAACTCCCCATTTCTTTGCTTCCACCCTCACTTTCTTTGTAAGAATATTATCAAGTTCTGGATCGATACATTTTTCTGCTGGTGAAGATATAATTACATTTTTGATAATGCTCATACTCATATCTGATAATGCATCTTGCGCATCATACACTTCCATTAGAAACACTTTCACATCTGCTATTCTATATTTGATCACTCCCTTGACAACAAAGTTTTGTTTGTCTAATGTATATAAGGATTGTGCTGGAAGACTAAGTGTTGTAACAACAACATGTTGTCTAAGTATCTCATCAAAGAATGGTATTTTAAAATAAACTCCTCCAGATAAGACTTTCTTAAACTTGCCAAATCTCATCATCACCCCTTCTTCATAGGAAGGGATGATAACAATTGGTAAGATTTGTTCTATCCAATTTATAACAAGATCTACAAGTTTATCAAACATTATTTAGTCTTTTTAGCTCTACCTTTGGCATTCTCTTTTGCAACTGCAAGATCGTTAGCTTGGTTCTCTCTAGCCACCTTAAGCTTTTCCATTTCTACTGCCATCTTATCAGCAGCTTGTTTATTCTTAGACTGTATATCAGCCATCTTTAATTGATAGTCTTTAGCAGCTTTTTCTTGATCGTGCGTAAGTCTACCCATTTCTAGCACATCTGGAACAGTGTTTTCATTAATGTCTTCAGATTCCACCTTACCAAATCCTGTAGCTTGAATAATAGCAATCTCTTTCTTACTAATACGATCAAGTTCTTTTTGGTAGTCATCATGAGCTTGTTGTTCCTGTTGCAGTTGAGCAGCTTGTGCTAATTGAGCTTGAGCTTGTTCTTGTTGAGCTTGTTGCTGTTGTTGTTGCATTTGCATTTGTTGATCTTGCATTTGCTCTTGTCTTTCTTTAAGTGTCTTGAACACCTTCTTCATTTGTCTAATAGACTTAGTGCTATAAAGCTCAATGATGTCATATAGAGAACCACCATTCTGAATAACAGCTTGAGATAATGCTCTAATCTCTTGGAACATTTGTTGATCTTCAGGTCTGTTAGTTAAGAACACTTTAAGATCTCTAAATCTTAATTCAGAACCATTCACTTGAACAAAGGCTGATTCTCCTTGAGATGTAATGTATGAAAGCGTGGATTGTGGTTTCTTAGCTTCTACATACAAGGCTGCATCAATAATAGCTTGATACAATTGTCCCATTACATATTCATGTGCTACAAACAAAGGTTCTGTTTGAGAATAAGATTGTTGTATTGCTGTATTAGTACCTGTTGCAGATTCTGAAGCTGATACACTTCCCATTCTTTGTTTAGACATACCTACAAGTTCCCAACATTCATTCTTTAATTGCATTGCTAGATTATATCTAGACTGAATCTCTTGTGTTCTTGTAAGATCAATATCTCTAAATTGGTTGAAACTAGATGGAGATTTTAGATTCTCTGGAGAATCGTCAATAAACATCACACCTCTATTACGAGCTTCCATTTCCCATATATCAAGAGCATCTTGAGCATCCCCATCCTTAGGAATAGGAATGTGTCTAATAGATGTCAAATACACCTTACCCACTTCCTTCTCAAGAAGTTTATAAAGCTGATTCATACATACGTTGTATAACACCTGGAAAGGTTTCATAAGATCTACTAAGCTCTTAGCTTCTGTATTCTTAATCTCATGAGTTAGTCCTATTATAGGACAGTAATTAAGTAGCTTATAAGGTTTAATGTGATAGATGTCTGGACCTATCTTAACTCCTTGATACCACTGATTAATCCATCCCCATTCTAACGAGATTTGTGTAGGAATAGTTCCACTCTTGTATGATTCATCTACAAGCATTGATTGCTCATTGCCTAATTCATCTGTATAGATTAGCTTTCCTATCTTCTTCTTAGAAATCCAATAAGCTCTAACCACTACGTATTTATAACCAAAAGAAGATACATTAGATGTAAGTCCTAAGAAGTCTTTTAACCCATCATCGTTCTCTTTCATCTCACTCTCAATAATCATTCTTGTTTGTAATACAGCAGGATCGTATGTATCATATTGTACAGAATCTTGACCTGGAATAGCATCAGGATTACCAAGGTTAGATTCTCTAACATTAATCAATCCATAATCCTGGAGAGAAGATCTAAGATGATCTATCTCTTCTTTTGTTAAGTCAGGAACTGACTCAATAATTTCAGAAAGCTCCATGACTTGTACTGTACCAGCTGCGTAAGCCCCCTGAGCTCTTCCTGTGGGATCAGAGATATATTTTCTATCAGGAGTTGTAAGGAACCACGTGTTCTTAGGATTTGCCACCTCAATGTTAAAACCAAGTTTTGAGTTATCTTCATATATATGGTAGAATTCTCTTGCAGAAATAAGCATATCTCTGAAAGCATCTTCGCTCTTTTCTTTTAAATTAAATTCTGCTTTCTGACATGTAAGAACATGGTTGGCCCATTTCTCAGCTACAGATGTGTAATTATCTAATTGATCTTTAACATCTTCCATTGTCATCTTATCAAGCTCTTCAGGATCTATCTCTTCAGGATTTTGTCCTTGCATTGCAAGATTTTGTATAATCTTTTGTTTTGCTTCATTTATAACATACTCCTGTAACACTCCTGTCTTATATTCTAATTCTTCTGCTTGACTATCGTCATCAAAAGCTTTCACTCTAAATGTATCAGGTCTTTTAGAAATCTCACCTACAAGTTCATTAATAGGAGTGGTGATGATTGAATAGTGTTTTACATATGCTGGAAGTTGAAGATCTGTTGTTAACATATCAGTGAAACTCTTAACTTGAGGTTCTTGATAGAAGTCTTCCATTCTAAGAATTCCCTTTACAAGATCGTAGTTCTTAACAAATGTTTCTCTGTTCTTTACATATTCAGCATAAGCTTTGTTTGCAAAGTAGTCCATTGTATTCTTAATCCAGCTTTCGTCTTGCTTCTCCTTTTCAGTTTTAAACTGATCTGGGAATATATTCAAATACGCATAACGTATTGTAGCATCTTTTGTATACCTAATAATTGCCATTATGTAAATAATTTACGTTTTTTACTATTGAATAGTCCTCTTGATTCAGAGAACAATGTGTTTTTCTTTTGTGCTGAGAACATAGCCTTCACTCTTTCATCACCTGAGCCACCAACTCTTCCCATTATAGGATCCATTTTAAGTGCTTGAGCAATGGCCAATTCTGCTGCTACAATTCTATCAAAGTTTCCTTGATCATTATATTGTATAATCTCTTCTAGAAGAACAGGATCAAATATCTTACTAACACCTGTCTGTTCTCTTATAACATCACCAGCTTCATTCTTTTCTGTATATACAACTTCCTCCATATACTTCTTCAAGCAGTTGTGAAGATAGTCAATTATCTTCTGAGCACTTCTATGCACTCCATATTCTCTCTTCACTGTTGTATTAGGAACCACTTCAAGAAGCCATTGAGGTTGTTTCTCTAAATAATGAGCATCCCCTTTACTCTTCATATATTCTATAAACGATATATCATCATTCTCACACAGTGTACGAGCATTGAAATATTTGATGAGCAATCTAGCTTGTTCCTCCCAAGTTTCTTTCTTATCTGGTCTAGCACAATAGCTGGCCACAAACATATCTTGATATTTCTCTCCTGTAAGATCGTGCATTCTTTTATAAACATAAACAGATCCTAGAGAAGAACTATATGCAGATTTACCTTGTCTATATGGATCTACACCAGCTACATACAATCCATATGGAGGGTTTTCTATAGGAAATTCATATATAACCACAGGAGCATCCTTCATGTCAGATGCTTTCAGTGGGAAGTTTGTAATTGGTCTTTTGTCTGTAAACTCATGTGAGATCTTCTCACCATCATTGAATAGTATAACAGGAGTGCCTGTTCTTTCTTGTTGTAACAGTCTAGACTTTTGTCTTTTAGCAGCTTCAATATCAAAGATGTTTGTATCCTCATTCAAGAATATATCATCCACTTCTAATGGATAATACATCTTTTCCTTTAGATAGGCAATCCTATCACCTGCTTTCTTAAGACGTTCAAGATTGTTTGTAGTTATTTCTTTGGCCTTCTCCTCATTACTAACAAGCATCTTAACATTGTGTAGTTCACTTGATGCTGGCTTATCTAGAAAAGCTCCTAGTGTAGAGTCTTCTTTAGATTCCATCCTATACTTATATGAGATAAATAAGCCATGCACACGTTTATCATCCTTCTCATTGTTATATGTAAGGAAGTTAAAGTTGTCCACATCAAACATCAAGGATTTAGCATCCATGAATTTTTTCATATCACCACCTGTACCTGTAAGGATTGGAGAACAGCCCCAACCAAATGGTGTGGTAAAACCTGGAACAGCAGCTTGGAAACCTCTTAAGAAGTTCCCTTTACCAATCTCATCTATAATTAGTTTACGAGGTTTTGTACCTGCAATAGCCTCTTCATTATTACCTTCATCAAGGTTCCTGATAAGAATCTGTGAGAATGGGATTCTCTCTCCTGATTTAGTTTTAATTCCAAGACTCACTTGGTTCTTCCAGTTATCCTCTATTCTCTGCCACCTCCAAGCTTCTGGTAGGAAGTTTAATCCTTTATCAATCTTATCTGTAATCAGCTTTATATCTGGAGCGTTAAGACCAGCAATGATGTTCTGACTGTTCTCATCAAACGTAGCACCCCAAGCTATATAAGAACTTTCTATCACTGATTTTGCCAAACGTCTTATTCCTAATATAACCAATCCTTTCTTCTCTTGTTGGGCCCTATCTATTTCATTTGTAATCACCCACTCATTATCACGTAGGTAGGGGTTGGCATATTTCTGTGAGATTCTTCCTCTCTCATCTATAACATCCACCTCTGTATTCCAGAAGTTGAGATGCCAATACAAAAAGGGGTTGATATAAACCCCATCCATCATAGCTCCATTTAAACATAGCTCCTTATGGTAGTTAAAGAATGGTCTGTATTCTTCAGAATCCTTATCAGGAATACGTGACTGATTTAAAAACCAATCCTTATAATCTATGTTTTGTAGTTCCATTATTTTCTGTTTTTAAGGAAGTCTTCTGCCATTGATGACAGTTCTCCCTTTCCTCTCACCTCAACCTTTGCTTCTTCCATACTTCTAAGCTTATCCACCACTTCCACAAGTGCAAGGTAGTTCTTCATTGTCTCTTGAACAAACTTTCCTTGAGCCTCTATAGAAGCTATAACCATGGGAAGCATTCCTCCTTTGGCTGTAGGCTTCCATTCAATCCTATCTTTCAACTCATGAAGGGGATTGGCATCAACATATTGCTTCCAGGATTTGAGTTGTGACTCAGCCCATTCAAGCTCTGTGTTAATGTATGTAGTTTTTTTAATAGTCGCCATTATCTTCTTCTTTTAATATGTTCTCAAGATCCATAGCTTGCTTGATGATTTCATCTATCTCCTTCTCATCAGAATGAGGAACATCCATTTCAAGCTGGTTTTTATACTTTGTTAAAGCAAATAAAAACTCCTTGTCTGTTATTCCCCAGAAGTCTCCATAATCAGAGAGTGCTGTTGCAAGGTGTCTTCCTATTGTGTAATTAGGATAGGAAAGATGCAGCTCCTGCAAGATCTTTAGGATTTTTGTGTGTTCTGTGGTTTTTCTACTCATGGTTTTTATTTTACAATGAGACCACTGCTTGAAGCTGTTAGCTTGTTCAATCCAGGAGATACTACATCTATTAATAATCTTTTAATCTGGCCATTGGCTTCTTTTTGCACGTCTTCTGTAATACCAGGAGTGGCACATAGTGCTCCTAGCTTTTCAATTACAAGCCATGCTTCGTGTACTGGGTTCATGTTAATTGGTTTAAATCGTCATCAGATAGTTTAATATCCTTTTTAATCATTTGTTCTTGTATAAATTCATCAGTGTCTTTGTCAAACTCTTCTAAAAACTCCTTGTTCATATATTCTCTACAATACATAAGACCTATTGTATCTTGTTCTTCTCCCAACGTTCCCACAATATCCACATATTCCACTCCCATTGCATACAATTCATCTAATGCATCTAGAAACATTTCTAGAGAAATTTTTCTAAGACGTAGTTCTTTTTTCTTTGCCATCTAATATATTTTTAATTTGTTCTTCTTCATTTTCTGTTACAATTGCCAACCACTTATCTAAAGGACATGAGCATGAAAGACATTTTGTTTTAGCTGCTAATGTACATCCACAATGTGTGCAATGATCATCTGGTCGCAGTGGTGTCTTGTGATTCTTAGAATGATGGGGACAAGCTAGACAAATGTTTATCCTTCTCTCTGCTGTTTCCCTTATTAGTTCCTTAATATGTGCAGGAGGGAAAAGGTTGTTTCTCCATCCTTCATAAATTTGTAAGAAATTCATTTTATTTTTGGTTTTAATGCTTCAATTGCTAACGTATTGTTATTCAACTTGTTAAGTGTTGATTGTCTCTTTGCTTCAGACAAATCTGTTTTAAGCAGCTCTGAGAAATATTTTTCCTTAGAGAAAAGCTTTTCCATTTGCTTCTGTGCCTTCTTCTGGTTAAATAGGAATTTCCCAAATCCAGAAATCTCTATAGAATCATTTGAAGACATTGCTGCGTTAGCCTCACTAAACTGATGCACAATAACAGAATCAATCACCTTCTCAGACAACATGAGCTTAACTGCCAATGTCCTAACAAGATATTCCCTCATAGAAAGACTCTGTGGTTTATCCATGTGTTAGTTTTATTTCTAATGTTATGTTCTCATTAAAGGGAAGAATAATTGTTGGATTCACCTTCACCTTTGTTCCATCCTTAATAAACACATTCAACTTTTTTAGTTTGCTGATGATGTTATTAATCGTAGGACTTGTACTATTATACCTCTCACAAAACTCTTGCCTTATATTAGCATAAGAAATATTCCCTTTAATAGCTGTAAAAGCTACAAGCTGTATTTCCCTTGTTGTGAGATGAAGATTGTTTACAGCAGAAAGAATAGAATAATACTTCTCTGCTAATGCAAATTGATCTTCTACATTCTTTCTAATCTTCTGAACAATTATTTTATTTCCTGCTTCCATATGTAATTAATTATGTAAAGATAGCACATTATTATTACAACATCAAATACAAATATTTAATCTATTGCTATATTATGCCATCCTTTTCCTTATATGAGATCATAAGAATGTTTATAAAAAACATTCCTATAACAAACTCTTGTCTCATATATTCCTCCTCTTCTATCTCAATAAAAGATATTCCTATATAATAGAATGGATTGTTATACCCTTTTATTTCAAATATAACATCTATCTTAATAGAACCTATGATTCCATAAACCACTGATACAATAGACATTAAAACTATAAACACTATAAAAACATCCATAAACATTACATTGATATATAAAGGAATCACTTGTTTACTACCCCACCCAACACTCCCCAAAGTTACAGGTGTTTTATAATACCAACCAAATCTTTTTTTATTTTAATTTAAATTTTTTTTTCTGGCAATGTTCCACGTGAAACAGGCCCCCATATGTAAATAAAATTTTATATAACCCCCCACCCATGGTGATTAGAAAAATTTTTATATTGATGGGAGTTGAGCCTACTCCATATCAAAACCCCGTGTAGAATTTGTGTGGTTGGGGGTAGTCCCACACACATTATCAATCATCTAAAGTGCTTGCGACACATTAAATACTGCAACTAAAATTATGCCTACACCAATTAAATTAACAGGCGAACAATTGTGCGAAGTATCAATTGTATCAGAAAACAATCCTTACAAAAACGGACAAAGAGCGAAGGACAAGAAGACCTACTCACAGTTTAAGTTCGAATCAACGGTGTTTACTGTACCAACTGATAACCCATTTTGTACTGCGTTTGCTAATGGCGAAGTGAAATCTATTAAACTAATGGACGGAACACGTGATGTTACCACACAAGATGATAATGGGGATGATGTTATCACCACCGTTAGACAATTGGAGTTTGATTCATTTGTTTCTCGTGCACAGTACAACAATTTGCAACAAGACCGTGTACTTGATGCGAGTGTGGAGTTTAAGATAGCACGCTTCCAACACCTTGCTACTGCACCTGTTACCAAAGAATTGCTTGCTGAATTAGAATCAGCGTAATTCCCAAGAGCACATCGTTTAATTACGGTGTGCTCTTACATTATATATATGGGTGGGCATAATGTAATGTAGCAAAGGGTGGGGATTATTGTTGTGTTAAGCACTCATATTATAAATATTTATAACTCTGTTTAACGTTAAATAACTTTTTCCCGGGTTTTTGAAAGTTTGCGTTAAACAAAATGGGTAATTATATATGAAATGGGGATAAAATAGGGGTTGTATAAGCCTCTTTGGACATAAATCATTAATTAACAATGCCTAAAAACAATAATGTAAGGCATATAAATAGCAATAACATGGAAACAATAACAAAAAGATTAACAAACGAAGAAGTTATAAACCTTATTACTAACGAAGAATTAAAGAAAGTCCTATCTAAGATGCTTGTTAAATACACTTCTTTGATTGAACTATCATATGATGGTAGAGAAGAAGGTAATATTAGTGAGATAGCTGTATACTCTGAATGTTTTGAAAAGCATGAACTAAAGACATTGTTTCAATTCTGTTTTTATTATGATGCAGTTGTATATAATAAGAAGAAAGAAATGATGGTTATTCATTTAGATATGGAGTTATAATATAATGGGCTGTAACAAGCCCATTTCTGTCGTTGGACTATTGTTCAGCCTGAATGATGACCTAATTGAGGGTCGAAACAGAAACACACACAAAACAAATAAGTTATGAGAACAACATTTGAAATCTTATTCAATGACATTATTGATGACAAGAACTATCCTGAAGCAACTATGTATACTAGGACTAGCATTGTTGTAGATGCAGATACTAGATATGTTATTTGTAAAGGTAAAGGACAAATCTCATTACAGATTAAAGGTGAACCTAAAGTCTATAGTAATGTATGGGCTGTTGCTCCTTATGTATATAATGAGGGATAATATGCTCATTTTTACGCCTGATGTTTCTACATTGGGCTCTTTTTATTCATTTATTCATTCACATATAAAAACCATTCACACATGGAAAATATTTATTTAGTTTACTACGATAATGGACTTAGTTATGAAGACCACCACACATACGTGGATAAGGTTTTTGGTTCTAAAGAATCTGCAGATAAGTATACAGAAGAGAAGAATGCAGTGGTTCAGAAGTATACACCTTCTGTTACAGAGGATATATACATCTCTGAGAATTGGAGAGAAACTACTGGTTACACTTATGCTGATTTCATAGAGAATGAGTGTTATGAGTGGAGCATTAATGTAGATTCTAGATATTATGTAACTACAATGGAGGTTATTCCTTAAAATAAGAAGCAAAAGAATATTTGGGATGTTACAAGGTGAAAAGTAAATCTATGGTAATGTGAAAATAGAGCCTTGTGGTAAAACATTAGAACTACCAACGGACAGGTTAATTGTGAGTTCAACTCTCACACATCCCACATTTTACACACACAATTAAAAAACAATAAAAACAATTAGTTATGGCAAAGACAACAAAAAACTTCAGACAATTGCTTGAACAGTATAAAGTGACAGCAAATTATTCAATTGATTCAAATCTTGTCTATCCTATGGATGTAGGAAGTAAGTTTGAATTTCACGGTTATATTCCTCAAGAGGATGTTGATACATTTGTTAACAAGATATCTTACCTGTTAGATGAGAACTTGGAAAAGAGGGTTTCAAGTGCATGTATTGCAAATAAATATGCTATTCCATTTATGCAAGTGGGACATATGCGTACAATTGAGACATTCTTCTACTATCAACATGATGGTAAGACATGGCTGATATCTTTCAAAGAAGAAACAACAGATTATTTAGGATAAAAAACATTGGCCAATAAATAGACAGTGCAATCATAATGTGGCACATTACACGCGAGATGCAATCCGTAGAGCTTATATGCTCATTTATTTTAATATGCATCAGTAAATGTTCAAGGTAGAACCTTGCTGTCTTATTTTCATCATTCAATCAAATTTAAATAAAAAAAAAAAATAAAAAAAAAAATTTATTTACATTTGTAATTATTATTAAATTTTTAATAAT
>Ga0114968_10003135_pt1 | contig 12479 bp, 5 predicted proteins | sample M_130807_EF_Meta_FD_87020 | JGI IMG/M metagenome (GOLD analysis project Ga0114968, IMG submission 87020) | Freshwater microbial communities from Lake Montjoie, Canada to study carbon cycling - M_130807_EF_MetaG | ecosystem: Environmental > Aquatic > Freshwater > Lake | place: Lake Montjoie... | reverse complement strand
TTCTGTTTGCGGTCTTGAAGACCACCCAGAATTTGAACGGGCGGCGCAGTGGTTCTACGCCAACTACGAAGATGATGCGGAGTTTATGTTGGAAGAGATTGCCAACGAGACGCATCACCGGGACGACATGAGCCAATTCATGCACACAACCTTTAAGTCCCACCGGGAAGAGTTACAGGATTCAGCATCCGCGTTCTTTAACCAAGTGAAGAGTAACGCACTCATCAACTGGTACGTACTCAAGGCTAACACACGCCTGTTCTACCGTAAACTGAAGTATAGATTTGCAGAGTAAAAACAAAAAAGCCATCCGAGAGGTAGAGCGCAGACACATACAGGCGGTAAAAGATCTACCGTGTATCGTCTGTGACTCGCCTCCTCCAACGGAGTGCCATGAGTTAGATCAGGGCCAATGGTTTACAAGCCTTAGTCTCTGTGCGGACTGCCACAGAGGAGCCTTCAACGGGATCCACGGCCAAAAAAGAATCTGGTCCGTCAAGAAGCTCGATGAGTTATCCGCCCTGAACCTTCAGCTTGAGCGGATGTTCTACTCTTAAATTTTACCCATCTCTCTCAGAGCTTTAACGTCGATGTTTTTCATCATGTTGGACTCTGATTCCTTTAACTCTTTTAATCTATCCCGCTTTTCATCTGCGGGCAGATCCGAGTTCCTGACCTGCTCCATATATTTACGCAACTTGGATAGCTGATCCGCAATCTTGTTGACGGACTTGCTCATACCAACTCTTGCTACGTTCTTCTCGTCTTTCAAGAACTCCTCAATCTCTTGCGGGCTTCTTGTCTTCAGATCGGCAAAGGTATTGGCGGCTTTGTCTACTTCATCTTTCAGGACGTAGAAGTCCCGCTTCATGGCGTTCTCGTATTCCTTACTGATGAATCCGCTTGTGCCCGGCAAGGTAGCTACAGCGTCTCGGAAAGACATGGATGGTCGCTCACCGCTGGCACCAGAGTACAGGAACGGATTGGTAATATACAGGACTAAACCTCCGACAGATCCAAACAATCCACGTACCAAATGATCCAAAACAATTGGAGAGATCAAGCCAGTCTGGCCTATCAGCTTAGATAGCTCAGAGGTAGATTCGTTAAACTGCCTCTCAGTATCCAGCTTCTTTTGATAGGTTCCTATCAGTGGCTTCTGCTGATAGAAGTCATAATTTAGATACCATTCTGCAAAAGGTTTAATCGCTTGGGGTACTGGAGTGGGACCAAGGATTGAGTTCATCAAACCAGCGGCTACGGAGTCCCTGAACTTGCGTCCATCCTCAGATCCCTTGTCCGTCAACATAAGGTACGTATGCTCGGCAATAACCTTGGGCATGGTGAACAAGTCTTTCCTCAATGGAATCATCATCCCACCAGTACCCGGTATGATAAAAGCTCGATCTCTCTGGCCGACTGGCTTTTCCAAGTAATCGTCGTCGTCGCTTGCAATCATTGCATACAGAAGAGACAGGACCATCACGGAACCCGTGGTAGCTGCTAGTGTTTTGTAGGCATCCGCCCTCTGGGTTGGGGATACGCCCCGTCCAGTGATGACTTTATAGGCTACGTTTTGTGCTGCGAGGTAAGCGTTAAAGAACGGAATCACCTGACTGGCGACAGCCAAGGTCTTGCTAGAGCCCTTTCTTCTGGCGTTGAATATCTCAAAGGCTTTCTCCATAGCCTCAGCTTTGCTCAGACCTTGAGCCAAAGATGCTTCATAAACTGCCTGACGCACAGCGTTATCGCCCGCCATAGCGAAATGAGTTAACCAGCCTTTAGCTTTTCCAAGAACGCCGGGAGGAGCTTTAAATCCCGCAAAGATCTCCGCATCCATCCGCACCATAGCCGACGTGAAATCTCTTACGCCCGTAGCACCTACGTTCTTTAACTCTTCATGCGTAACACTCTTTCCCCTGAGTGTTTGAATGAATTCCTTAACCGCAAGAATTGGAATCTTTAAAGCGTGTTGAGGTTTTAAACCAGAAGAGAAGATGGCCGCAAAAGAATCTTGAGGAATCTGACTAATCGTAAACAATGGGTACATCACAACCGACTGTCTGAGCATGTCGGAGAACTTTGAGAACAGCTTAAACATGGGTATTGAAACAGACTCAAGACCATTAAACGCCTCCATGTAAAGAGGGTCAGCCATGCTATAGAACTCTTCCTGACCATCCCTCCATATACGGGTAACGTTATCGCCGTCCTTGGGGCCATCTACCTTCTTTGCCAGATCATTTGCAACTGCGGCATCCACCAAAGATATGGCGGACTTGTTTCTAACGGCGCGGTTAATAGAGTACTGAACCCAGCGGACCTGATTGTCAAAGATGTCATTGACGGGTCTATCGGAACCCTTCAGCTTTCTTTCCTTGGCCTGTACTTTTAGACCCCTGATAAATTCTTTCGGACCTTTACCTTGTTCTAGTTGATCTTCTCGGTAAAAGGGAACGTAGTCTGAATTGCTCAACAGGAATTCAGCATCAGACTCGCTCCACAATCCGCTCTCAATTAGAACCTTGGAGGCGTTGTCTCGTATCTTATTCCAAGCATCTACAACTTCATTGAGTTCTGGATGAGTCTTAAATAAACTCATGCCATCGGCAATCTCTTCGTCTGTCAAATGAATGTACTTAAATTCATTTTTCATGCGAGCAGCTTTTTCACTCAATGCACTAGAAGCCACTGGAGATTTGGCTTTTTTCTGTTTTGCCTCGGCTTGAATGTCGTCAATCTTTTGCTGTAGTTCCTCATTGAACTTTATTAAAGATTTTGTGCGCTTGGCTTCAAACGCCATATGAGCAATCTTTTCAGCCTGTTCTTTTGTGAAGCCATTCTTTTCAGCCATCTTGTCTAGCTTTCTAGATAGCTCCACAAAGTTGGCATCACTGTCTTTCTTGACCCACTTCTTCAGGTCATTGTCGTATTCAATGTTTCCATATCTCAAGAATAAGTTTGCTACCGCATCAGAGTGAACGGTCTGGCTCAAGCTGGTTTGCAACAGCATTCCAATCTTCGTGCTGGCGTCCTGCCCCAAATCACCCATTGATTTGCGGATGTCGTTATTGAGGGCAGCATCGCTACTAAATATTTTTGTTTCTAACCAATTTAAAAAATTGGTGAAAGCAGATTGAGCATTCTTTAAAGTAATCTCTGGATTGTCTGCGGCGTTCTTAAGAGTTTGCTTGACTTCTTCAAGCCTATTTTCTTTTGGTTGTTCTACGTTTCGACCATACTTATCAAGAATGTCTAGAGATGATTGTCCTACTGGAGTGGGCTGTACTCCCGCTCCGCCAGCAGGTTTTGCAGGAGTTGGTCTAACACTAGCCACTCCGCGTTGTTGAGTTCCTTTAACTCCTTGGGCGGCGGGAAGCTCATTGGCTGCTCGTACAGGTACTTGAACGCCTGTTCCACCTGTTGATTCGTCAGGTCTTGCAACATTTTCCTCTCCTTTTTTGGCGGGTTTTTGAGCTGTCTCACGTTCGGCCTCTTCAGTTTCTTTGTATACGACCTCGTTTCTGACTACTTTGTTTGAAAGATAATTCCTTGCTGGCCTCTTGGTCTGGGCTATTTTGTCAACAAGATTTAAAATTTCAGTTAAAGCGTTTGTGTCCTTGATCCCAAGAAGTTCCGCAACATATTGAGTGAATGCAGACCAAGCACTTCTCTTTCCCTCATATGGAATTTGCATCAACATGTATTGGAATTCTGGGTTGCTCATCGCTTCAGCGGCAAACTCATACTGATCCGCCAATCCATATACCTGAATGGCAAACTGCTTATTTTTCTTATTGCCGTCCCATCCCATCCCCTGTTTTGCAAGCTCTTTCTTTACGTGCTGGTAAAGATCTTCTATCTTTTTGACCGCAACCTTTTGCTTGGTCGTAGGATTCTTTTGCATCCTGTAAATCAATGCATGCAACGTTTCGTGTGCATTCGTCGTCTCATCTCCCGCATATTTGGGAGATATCTTTATGGCATCCAATGCCGGATAGTACAGACCAGCATATCTATTGCCAAGATACTTTGTTTTCTGAAGCGTCACTTGGTTAGAAATTTGATTACCAAGCTCACCGATTCTTTTGATCACAGGGTTTTTGCTTTGCATCAATGCTTGCATCAAGTCCGAGAAGCTGGCGTTCTTATTGGCGGCTCTCACATCGGGATTGTCAAATGCTGCGGGCATTCTTAACTTGAAGTCACCCAGAGTCTGTGGCATTTCTGTGGTTGGAGTAGGTGGATCAACACCCTCTCCGACGGTTGGATCTTCCGTAACCTCATCCGCCTCTTCTATTGGCTCCGTAATAACTCGCTCACCTCTAGGCTTGTAAGTTACAGGGGCCACAAACCAAGGCTCACCGTTTCCTTTGTAGTTAATCGGCATGGGTTGGTTGGCTTTTCTTTCAGCCTCAATTGCCGCCTCGATGTCTTCTCTTGTAACGATGCCTTCTTCAAAGTCTTTAACCAGCCTCATGGATGCGGGCGTGTTTGTCCTGCGAGCAATCTCAATGTAGGCGTTAACAGGGTCAATAACTGGGGTAGATTCAGGACGATCAGACGCAGTAGCTTTCAAATCCTTTTGGAACTTGACGGGTACATCTAAAGATTGAATTGCAAATCTACCCTCAACCTCTGGATGTGGCACTATGCTCAAACTATTGGGATCACCGCCCTCGTTCTTAAGCATGTTTTGCAATACCAACAAACGGTTCTTCGCAGCCCGTTCTTGTAGGGGTCTTTCATCTACGATCTTAGGCTTAGGAGCTTCTTCTGTCGTAGTAGTTGTGGGTTGAATGCCGGGTGTTTTAGATGATGGGCCAGTAGGCAAACCAGCATCCAAACGAAGCTGATCAATTTCTGCTTGCTTAGCCTCAAGATCTTCTTGGGCTGTTGGTTGAGGAAGTTCCGTTTCGTACAGACTTGGCTTGCTTACGTCTTGTGGCGGCGCAGGAGGAACGCTTGGAGGAATACCCTGACTCCTAGCTTTATCCTCTTGTAACTTGGCATCTTCATCAACCTTTTGTTGAAGCATGTTGATGCGTTGACGCTGAGCTTCTTCCGCCGTCAGTGGAGTTTGCTCCTCTGCCGCTTGGGATACGCCACTAACTCTATCTATTAATTTTTGAACTTCTGATGGAGGTTTAAATTGTTCCATTTCGGGAACTTCTGGAAGTGTTTTAACTTCTGGCTTAGCTCTACCTCTAGACAGTCCAGCAGCACCGCCCATACCCGCTCCGCCGATAGCAGCCATAGCAGCAGTCTCACCTAATCCGGCAGTAAGTTCCTGCTCAGGCTTGACTTCTCGCATTGCAAGGTTTTGTGTAAACTTACCGCCGACCTCTTCAGGTATTTCACCAAGAGTCTCACCGGCAGCAGTACCTATAGCGCCACGTACACGACCAGTCTTAGATGGTACGCCAGCCATAGCTTCCTCAAGCCGCTTGGCTCCGGGGAGTTTCTGTGCCAGTAAAGATATAACGGCACCGCTTGCGCCCGAAGCACGAGCTAGGTTCAAAGCAGATTGTTTGGCGTCAGCTTCTGATACGTCTTTACTAAGCAGTTCCTTATAGATGGCCTCATAACTACCGGTGCCTATGTCTGCGCCCTGCTGTACAGCACCAGCACCCACAGCGGCACGAGTACCGGCCCGACCCGCTGTAAGTGCGGAGCCCACACGTCCAGCTCCAAACGGAACCAGAAGCTGTGGAGCTTGCTCGGCCAAGAAGTTTAACAACAATCCGGGGTCTTTAAGCGTCTCGCCTAGAGCAGTACCAAACGCAGAGATTTGTCCCCTCTTCTCCGCTTCAGCAATCTTTTCAGCCCGCTCTTGTTCACGAGCCTTAAGCCCGGCTGATTTCATTTCTTCTCCGGCTTGCTCTATCTTTTTACCAAGGCCCAGAGATCCCGTCTCGGAGAAGTCGCCCGTAGCCAGACCATACAGTTGACCGGGAAGTTGGATTAACTTACCCGCACCTCCGACCAAGCCAGCGCCAACGTCCGCAGCAGCTTCACCAAACGTGCGCTCTTTGGATGGGGCGGGTTTGAGGGCGGCCCCTAGCTCTGGACGCAATGCCAGCAACTTGGCTTTTGCAGCCTCTGGAGTTACCTCATCCGGGATGTTCTCAACAAGAGATCCATCCGGTAGGCGAATCGAATAAGCCATAAGACCGCCTTATTTAGGGGGATTGGAAATGTCGTTCCAATTATAAACCGCAGTAGATCCGCCAGAAGCCCCAGTTTTTTGTGCGTATGGGGAACCCTTCATCATTTCTTGAACAAGATAATTTGAAACATCATTTGCTGTTGGGCTAGGATTTCCTTGCTTTTTAAGCAATGCTTGAGTTTCCCTCATTATTTGCATGCCAGTCATTCCATCACCAAGTTTATCGCTCACAATTTTTTCGGCATCTTTCCTAGTCAATTGTCCACGATTTTCAAGATTTGGACTTCTTGCTTCCATATATTTTTTATAGGTTTCTGGGTCGTTTTTGAATAACAAAAAATCTCCAGATGGTTCACGCCCAGCGGCGATACGAGCATTAGTCTGCCTCTCTTGGCTACGCATTTGTTCACGTTCCACTGCAATACGTTCTTTAGCTCTAGCCTCTTCAGAAGCAATTAGTTTAGCTTGACGTTCATCCATGCCCTGAGCCTTGAGTGCATCAAATCTCTGAGTAAATGTTTCGTCGTACACTTTCTTGCCAAGTAAACAAGTTTTCTTTGTAAGCGCGTTCGCCAGTGGTGATGGTTTTCTGCTGACCAAGGATTTCCTTGAGCATGTCCATGTTTTGCTGCTCTCTCTGCTGCTGCATGGCGCGAGCGTTACGCACACCTTCTGCGCCTTGAGAGAGAATCCCTCCACGACCCGGAGCGGACGTGGCGATACCTTCTAGTAAATCCATCAAAGGATTGGTTCCTTTGCCAATATTTGCACGACGTGTTTGAAGTTCTTTAATCAATTCACGTTCTTCCGCAAATTGGGGTTTGCCAATTTCTTTGTCGTATTGCTCTCTGCGTTGTCTCTCAATTTCAGCGGGATCCATATCTGCAATTTTTGCCATCGCCTCTTCATATTTAGACATGGGCTTATTCATTGCTTCGATTGGGGGACCTGCAATTTCGGTCGGCTGAGCTGGCGTCTGTAAACGAGGAGATCCGAGCAGTCCGGGTAGCTTTGATTTTGATGGCTTTTCAGCAGGTTTCTTTTCTGGTAAAGGCGGAGCAGCCTCTGATTTGGCTGGAGCCTCTTCTTTTTTCCCGGATTTAGATTCCGCAATTCTGCGATCCATTGCTTCTAAGGCTCTTCTATTTTCCGGATTAAAAACTCCCAATCTTTCTAATACTGTTCGGTCATCACCGCCTAATTCATTGGGAGGCACCATTGTTCCTAGCATTGGGTCAACCACAAAACTACCATCTGTTCCGTCAAATGCCACGATACCACCGCCGTAGTACTCGCCCAAGTTAGTTGGGATCTGGTCTAGACCCATCTCTGGCTGACGCTGCGGTTGGGGTAGTCCTTGAGGTAAACCCATCTGTCCCTCTTTAGCCATCTGCATCTGCTGGGCTTGGACCTGACGAGCCATCAACGCCTGTTTAGCTGCTTGCTGTAGGCTCTGAGCTACGGTAGGCTGGTTCTGTGGGTTCTGTAAAGCCTGTTGCTGCTGAGATGCCTGAAGCTGTTCTTGGATCTGCTGGAGGGCGAGCAGTTCTTTCAAGTCAGGAGGAATCCCCGGCTTGGCCTGTTGCTCTTTTTGGATCCTGTTCTGAAGCGCACCGGGGTTCCCCATGAACAAAGATGCAATGTCGTTAACTGTAGTTTGCATGATGTGTCCTTAAGTTTTTCCAGAGGATGTTGTGCTTGTTTGACCAGCGGATGTTGTGCCTGTTTGACCAGATGAAAGTCCAAGTGTTTTAAATATGGCGTCTAAACTATTTGCTCCAAAAGTAGCGCCCTGAGCCAAACTCTGTAGCCAGCTAGGCTGAGCCGTATTGTAAGTCTGTGCCGCCAAAGGTAGCCCGCTAAGCAGCGATTGCTGGAACTGAACCATCTTGTATGGGTTGAGCCTTTCTTCTTCAAACTGAGACTTGTCTGCGGCAACAGCTTCAGCTTCGATTCCTCTCTGAGTTGCGCCCAAACCTGCTTGTTGACCGAGCACGTTGATCCCGTAACGATTTGTAAGATCTTGAGCCTGTTGAGCGGCTTGCTGTTCGACATTGAACTGCTGCATAGCTTTATCGTAGGCATTCATGTAGCCCCTACCCGTAATGTCTGCGAGATTAGTTGCAAGATTCCTCTGCGTCTCGGCATCCATGATGGCTTGTCGTCCACCGCCGTAAGCGCCCGCTCCGGTTAACTTGCCAGCGTTCTGAGTCTGCGTGATTTGAGACTGCCTACGAGCCTCAGCCAACTGTGGATCCAAAGCTTGTTGTAAGTAAGGATTCATGTACTGCTGTGCCGTACCTTGACCTGTAAAGGACTGAGGAGTAAACCCGCCCATATTAGTAGGAGTGGCTAAACCTGCTGCGCCTTGGAACGCTTGCTGCTGGAGCGGAGAAGTACCCGCTGTAAGTTGACCCGTGTAGGCTTGGTACGGCTGGTTAGCTATGGCTTGACCCTGACCGAGCATGTTTGTTACATATGGACCAGCCCAGTTAGAAAGGTTTGATTCCGAACCCGTAAGACCACCAGCTAAAGCAGTTCCTGATGGTACGTTAGAGGTCAATCCACCATCTGCAAATGTTGCTATTCCGCCTTCAGCATATCCAACTTTACCGCCGGGCATGAAGTTATCTGGGTTGATTTCTTTACCCTGCTTCTTCGTTCCGGTACGAGCCACGCGGATACGGTCCATCATCTGATACAGCTTCTTTGCACCAGCGTCAGAGTTGCCGTTACCCAAGTGAGACACCACGTCTGCGGGCACCACGAATTCCCCGTGGCTTAACTTGGCGGGTTGTTTACCCTCGATAGAAGTGTTTAGTTCGTCAGCCATACCATCGGTAGACCCACGTAAATAAGTTCCTTTTGCGGCCATAAGCCCCCCTTGTGCAGCCCGTAACGGTTGCTCCAACATGGGAGCTAGTTGTGTTGCTAGGGAGGCCCGAGTAGCTGCGGCCTGAGCAGGAGCCACGTATTGTGTATCTGTAAAATACCTGCGGCCTATAGCTGGCTGACCCGTGTAAGGTGTGCGAGCCGGTTGTGGAAGTGCTGTACGCACAGCAGTTAATTGTGGAATCCCACCCTGATAGCCAGACGGAGTAGTCGTAGGCTTATTAGCACCAAGAAGACCAGCCAATCCACCCAATGCTCCACCGCCAGCGGTCAAAATTTTCCCAATGTTATAACTGCCGTCTGGGTTTTTAAAAGCATTTATTGCAGCCGTGCCTAAATTTCCCAAAAAAGAAGCGGAAGTTCCATCTGAATTTACCGCATTACCGTTACCATCTGTATAGGAACCATTACTTTTTTTGTATATGGTGGAACCATTTGGTAACTTAACTTCTGTCACGGGAGAAGTTTCGTCCGCTATAACAGATCCGCCAGAAGTTACCGGATTACCGTTACTATCGACATAAGATCCATCACTTTTTCCATAAATTGTAGTGCCATCACTTAAAACTACGGGCTTTACTGGAGACGCTTCATTGGCATCATCGTAAGCACTGTAGTCAAACGTATTGGGGCTACGAACATCAGTATAAGGGCCACCAACATCATAAAAGTCGTTAAATTCAGTATCCATTTTTAGCTCCTCAATAAGTGTAGTAGCGCTTCAATTTCTCCGCCACTAGAGTATTTCTTTGTGCCCTCTGGACGGGGCGTAGTAAAATCAGTACCAAATATATTTTCCATCAATTCTACCTTAGCGCCCTCTACTGGTTGTTGTATTTGTGGCTGTTGTTGCGGTTGCAACAAACTTAATAACGCCAGCATATTTGCCGAATTGTTCTGCTGTGTCGGGGCTGCTGGAGCAGGAGTAACGGGCGCTGGAGTAGTCGGCGCAGGAGCCGGTTTAGGGGCCGGAGTCGGAGCAGGTGGTTTAGGCGCACCCGCTCCCGGCGTTGGTGCTTGTTTAGGATTTGTATAAGTGCCGTCTAGAATACTTTGCAATTCCTCTTGAGTTATTGTCGTGCCGCCATCGGCGTAAATCGTGCCGGGTGGAACGCCAGCTAATGCATCTAATTCGGCCCAAGTTTTATAACTACCGTCTGGCATCATGACGCCAGATTTACTTAAGTCCGCAAGAGGCTCCTCTCCGGGGCTGGTCGTTACGGTTTCAGAACCAATATTGGCACCTATGTCTGTGTCGTCAATATTATATACAGCACCCGGAGGTTGAGAGCTAGTAGCCGGTTCTCGGACATCTACCGCTCCAGTTTTGGGATTGACTGTTAACGTCCCGCCGCCTTCACCGGGAACTTCTACTGGAGGCGGTTGTTGCTCTTTTTGACTAAGTCGCTCTTCTTCTATCCGTAACGTATTCTGTCGTTCAGCCTCTAGCCTTTCTGCCTCTTTTGCGGCCTCTTCTTGCCGCGTAATTTCCGCGAGCTGAATATCGCTTGTAGCAGTGTCCACTAAATAGGTGCCAACTTGTTTTGATGTTTTTTCAAACTCAGCCGATTTATCAGCAAATGTGTCTGATAGCTGCGTAATTTTGTCGTTGCTTGCTTGGATGTCGCTATCAAACCCATTGAGCCTTAAGCTGTAGTCTGTCAACTTTGGATTTAAATCTTTTAGTTGAATTTCAAGCTGATCGTAGGTGGCTTTATTCCTATCAAAACTATCAGTGTAGGGTTTTAGTTTTTCTGCTTCGGCGTTTACACGGTCTATGGTTTCATTGCTTTTGTCGCTTTCATACGCCGCCATTGCGGCATCGTACCCGCCACGGTTTTGTTGAACGTAATCGCTGTCAGCTTTTAGTTTACTTACAACGTCGTCGTATTGGGCTTTTAAGGCTGTGTACTGGTCTGCTATTGGTTTTGCTTCTTCATACAAAGCATTTCTTCGATCAATAATACTTTGCTGATCTTCTTTAGCGGTTTTCCATGCGTCGTATGAATCTACAAGGTAGTTTTTAGCCGAAGTAAATTGTTTGCCAAGTTCTTCTTTTCCTACTTTAGCAAGGTTCTGAGCTACGTAATTCGTGAGCGCAACTTGAGGGTCTTGACCAGAAATAGCGGCTGTACCCATAGCGGTAGCGCCGCCTTGGATGTATTTCATCTGGCTATCGTTTAGACCGAATGAGTCCTTTATAGTTCCGAAGTAGCTTTGCCCCGTCTGAGAATTCATGGCGGAACCGGCAAGGGAGCCAGCAGCGCCGCCTAAAAACCCCGCTCCAAACGCTTCACTTACATTCTTACCGCCAAGAGCAGCTACGCTGGAGTTAAAAAAGGCATTATTTAAACCCGATGCAGCAGCCGCACCTGTAGTACCTCCTATGCTGTTTCCAATTGAAGATGTAAGATCCCCTAGTCCGGTGTATTTTGCAAACTCGCTACCGCCATAAGCCAGCAGGGCGCTCTTGGCGATATCTCCTACATTCTTTCCGTTGTAAGCAGCAATAGACCCCGCAGCCAATGCAGCAGCACCTGCTGTAGTACTGGTTACTGCTAACCCAGCGGGGCCAAGCGCCCAAGTTGCTGCCACCATCGTAACGACGGGCAATGGGTTTTTAATAACGTTTTCTACAACTTTTCCAACGCCATTAAGCGTACTGGCTACAGCGTCCCTTGTGCCCGTCCAAGCCCTATCGACTGTTTTTTGGGCTTCTTCAAATGGATTACACATCTGAAAACTCCATCAATATAGACTTGTCTTTTATCTTTAAAGAGCCGCCTTCTTTACCAAACTTTTCAAACGCTCTTTTAACTAGCGTAATAACTATTGGACTATCTGCTTGCCCAAATATTTTTCTAAACCCCAGCTTTTGAGCCGCCTTGCCAAACTGAACTATGTTGTTTACAGAGTTACTTGGCGTGTCTGCATCAAACAACATTAACAGTGCGGAGTCTTTTTCTGGGAATAACGTAAAAAGTGTGTTACCTTCCCTTAACCTAACTACGTTTGGCTGTGTAAACAATTGATGAAAGATTGTATACATGAGCATTTGTGGCGTAATTTGCTCTGGACTACCTGCTTTTTTATATGCCATTTCCGCAGCATCTGAGTGATCCCAAGCAGACACCAACAATATATCATTGTTAGACAACATGTGCTGTTTACTGTTAACGTGATGCGGCTTCATCCCACTCTCCAATTGGTTCCGTCTGAATACACGGGTACTTTAACTGCTCCGCCTGTTACGACTATAGACCCAAACACGGGTAATAAAGCATCCGACACAAAAGCCCTAGTTCCAGCCCCAGAGGTAACCGCGCTAGGTAAAGTCGCCACGGTATAGACCGTAAAATTAATGGTGTCAAGGTTTAAACGTTGAAAATAATCAATAGCGTTTAAACTTGTGCCCGTA
>Ga0114968_10003134_pt1 | contig 12481 bp, 8 predicted proteins | sample M_130807_EF_Meta_FD_87020 | JGI IMG/M metagenome (GOLD analysis project Ga0114968, IMG submission 87020) | Freshwater microbial communities from Lake Montjoie, Canada to study carbon cycling - M_130807_EF_MetaG | ecosystem: Environmental > Aquatic > Freshwater > Lake | place: Lake Montjoie... | reverse complement strand
TCACCACCGAAATTCAAACCACGGTTACCTGCTGTTGCTGTTGCCGTTGTTGTTGTAGCAAAGTTTACACCTTGGCGGAAATTAGAGAAGATAGAGTTGTAAAACTCACCACCTGTAAATTCTTTTGCAGCAATAGCAGACATACCTGTGTTATCAGTAGTAGTAGCTGATTTGGCATTTCCTATAACAGTAGCGTTATAAATTTTAGGAATAGAATACGGAGAAGCGTAACTTTTACCATCGTCACTATCAGATTCGAAACCGTTGTCGTTGTCTGGGCTAACACCAGATGTAACATCTGCTTTCATACCAAACAAGAACTGAGCGCGTCCTGACCATCCTAAGTCGTAGTCATACATATCGTCATTTCCAAAAAGAGTTGTACAATACTTAAGGTCAACTGTACCACCGAAAATTTCGATGTTGTCATCTGCACAAGAAACAATCTCGATGTGCTCAATTTTTGTTCCACGACCTACAGAAGCAAGCGTAAGGCCATTGATTTCAGAACCAACTAATAAGTTTGCACCTGAGTGGCGGATAGAAACGTAAGTCATGATTCCTGAATTATCGTTGTCTTCAAAAGAACCAATAGCTGAATAGTATGCACCCACATAAGAAGCAACTGTTCCAGATGTACCTGAAACTGGAGCTGATCCAGAGTTAGGAGCAACGTAAGTCATGGTTGTAAAATAACCAGCTTGTCCGCCATTTGGATATGTTCCGTCGAAGGTAATTTCAGCACTTGTAGAAATTGCAGCAGTAAGAGCAGCAGACAATGTCAATTGCTTACCAGAAATGCTCACAATTGTTGTACCTGCAGGAATACCAGCGCCAGAAACAGTTTGGCCTTGTACAACATAAGCAGGAGCATTCGCATTCAATTCAATTTTAGTATTACCGACACCGTTACAACCTGCAGCAGGTGTTGCAGCAGAAGTTGATAACAATCCAAAGGTGTATGCACCACTTGGCGAGGTAGAAGAAACAGTACCTGTTGGCACACTCTGAGCCACACCAAACTGGTCTTGTGGGTAAGCAGAAGCAAAACCTTCAAGTACGCCTAAACCGTCTGCAATTGCCAATTTACCTGATTGACCAGGAATAAATGGACCATTTAAAGCAACTTTAAGGTTGTTTGATGCTTTACCACAAATTAGAACACCACCCCATTGACCTTTATTGTTTACTGAATAAGTACCGTCCATATTGTCAGCAGCTGCTGTAAATACGATAGGACAATCTTCTGTTCCTGGAGCAATGATCTTACCACCTCTTTCGATGATCAAAGCACGGGCTTGGGCTAAAGATGCAGTATAAGATCCTTTGATTACTGTTCCTGGCTCAATAGTGATAGTAGCACCCGAACCAATATATAACTTTTCGTCAAGAGTCCAGATTTTATCACAAGTTAGTGTGATGTTACCAGAAGTAAGTTCTTTACCATAAGCTGATGATGGTAAATTGGTCCAAGTACCAACAGACGTAATGGCCTGTGTAGTTCTTGTAGAAACAGTTGGGCAACCACATGCTGCACCAAGGTTTTGTTGAGCAAAGAGGGAATTGCTCATTGTGGCCATTCCCAGAACGGAAAATAAACCAGCAAGTAATTTTTTTCTTTTCATTTTAATAAATTTTTAGTTGATGTAAAATTAGACCCAAAAAAAAAGTTGGCCGTGAAGCCAACTTTAATAGTTCAATAACTTTATGTTTGTTTAAAATTGCGATATCATTACTTAAATGTTATCTCAAGTTTAAGAAGTGTACTTATTAAAAAGTATATAAGATTGCGGCTTGAAAAGACAATTGATATGGTCGTTGAATTAAGTTATTAGCAGCAAGGCTTTTTAGAGAATACGTTGCCCAAATAGCGGGTTCAAATGTCCAATGATCAGCGATTGGAAGCTGAGCCCCTGCTGTAATTGCCATTCCATATAACCAAGTAGTTGCCGGTAAATAACTTTGCAATGTTGTGGTGTTCCAACCTTGCTGCAGGATATAATCCATCTCGCTTTGGATAATTTTAGACCCTTGGACATAAACTCCAAAAAATGGTTGCCAGTTATCAGTGATGATATTGTATTCAAGACCAATAGGCACATTTAACTGTAAAAGTTTTTGGTGATAAGCTGCTAAAGAAGGAAGGCTGTTTTCCAAATAATTGACTTGATATTTACCCAGCTCAATACCTGTAGCAAGCGAAAGCTCTCTTGTTAGACGGCGCTTATATGAAACACCAATATTTAAAGCGGTATTTCCAACCTGAAGGCTATCTAGCGTACGCGTAAGCCCCGTTTGTTTGGACGAACTGCCATATGCCAAATTGTAATATCCAAAACCTAATTTAGGTCCTAACTGATTGCGTTGTTGTACCTGTGCCATTGCCGGAACAACAAAAACAAGCATTAAAAAAAACAATTTACCTTTCATAATTAATTTTTTACACAGCGAATACTCATACCATATCGCATATCTGCCTTCTGCCTAAAAATTTGCGTGCGCTGATAACTTAAAGAGCGGTAAATGGCCTGTTGACCTTGTGTTGTGGAGGTCCAAAAATAGGCCTCCAAACCATTAGCCGTTGGCATACCATTTATTTGAACAATACCGCCCGGTTGAATAGCCAAAGCAAATTTATTAGAACCAAAATGAATACTTGAGGTTGGCCAATTTGCAGAGCCTTCTGTCAAAATGAGATTCGCCTCATTTGAACCACGCCAAGCAAATAAATCAACCTCCAAACTATCCATTCCAATTGCTTTTTCTAGTGCTTTCCAGTCTGCATCAGAAGCCACATGCCATCCTTCTGGTGCCAATACTTTGTTATCTGAAACTGCTTGGTAATTATATAACTTACCGTAAAGGCTATCATTGAAAAATTTAAAAGATGGGGTTAATTGCCAAGAAGCTGTATCATTTAGTGCCAAAGCATTTAATGGTGTTCCGTCATTGAAGCGCGACACTTTTAAATTCTCGCACATCCACCAACTATTGCCAATTTTAACAGTTTTGTAGCTGTTGCCGTCAATGTCAGTAAGTGTGCCGTATTCTAATACCAAATCTTTTGGTTGGTCTTTTTGACAAGACACCACAATAGATAAAAACAGAATAAAAATTGAACTGAATTGAATGATTCTCATTTGGTTTTGATTAAAATTTTAGACTTCTTCAAATCTCCTGCCTTAAATTCTAGGAAATAAACCCCTGGGAGTTGGTCTGCTAGGTCAATTTCGATTTCTAAATTACTTGCATCGGTGGCAATAAATTGACCACTATGTACACTAACTCCGTATGCATTATTAAGTGTCCAAGTAATTTCTTTGTTTAAGAAATCACCATTAGCCTTTATTGTCACGTTATTTTCAGTCGGGTTCGGATACATTGAAACCTCAAAATTATCTTCCCATAATTGAGGGCAAACCACCGCAATATCACGACCACCACAATTACCTGGATAACAACAAAGCCCCGGTACATTTACATTTACATTGCTATCGTAATTACAAGCATTTGTATCCATACAACCCATTACAACAGGAGTAATGCAACTACCATCTTCTAAACATGCAAACGCGGCGTTGTACTCCAAATAGTTTGGATCTGTACAACCGCATTGGAAAGGATAAGTTAAAAATGCATTGAAATTCTCTTGACCTTGAAGTAGCGTATCACGTGCCAAATACTTCATTGATTGCCACGAACCATTCAAAAATACTTCCAATTCTAAGTTGAGTTCAAAACTGAGTTCTCCTGCGGTAGTTAGCTGAGCAATGAGCACCTGATTGAGGGAAGGATCAACACCAGTAACGCCACTATTCTGTAACAAAAACTGTTCGCTATGAAATGAGGTGCCTTGTTGAACAGAACCAAATATAGTAGTGTCTTGCCCAGTGGCAATATCAACCAAGCCAAGCGTTAACCATGAAGATGGTATATTAGCCATGGTATCCATACCATCTGCAGTGGTCAGAGGAAGGCCCATTTGTGAAGCTGTATTGACAAGCAAACCTGTAGCAATACCTGCACTTCCACCATCGTTGTTCGTGCCTCCGATAAAAGAGCCATCTTGATCAGTAGCTTTCGGTATACCAAAATAGGTTTTTCCAACTTGAGTCTTGGTCGTTTGACCAAGTGTCATCCAGGAGTCTAGGGCTACTAAACCTTCACCATAACGGTTTTTGAGAAATTCCTTACCATAAGTCTGACCATCAGTGGCATGGTTATAAAAAGGGAGTGTGCTCTCAAAAACGAGCGGGTGATCAGTTTCTCCGTACACAGATTTAAGTCTGGTGTTGGGTAACATGTCAACGTAAATCCTGTAGGTGGTAGTTCCGGGAGCAATAGTCCCACCTGTGATATCTGTTGCATCATTTTGATCAGTAATGTAGTATTTTTCTACAATCACTTTTTCTAGCTGAGCCTGTGTTGATAAACAGCTCAAAAGGAATATAAATACAAGTGTAATTTTTGTCATGACTAAATTTTGTAAGAAAAGCCAAATTGGAAAGAAGTCCCGTAGCGGTAACGATCAAAGTCTATGTATGAACCATCGCTTAATCGGTATGCCCTGCGCACAGGGGCATTGAGTAGGTCTCGAACAGTGAGGCTTGCCGCATAATGCTTGCCTATATTTTTAGAAATTTTAATGTCTATGGTATTTCTTGGCATTTCATACACATTGGCATAACCTTTTAAAATTCCGGCAATAACCAAGCGAGGGCCTTGTACGTTATATGAAGCTGTTGCAGTTAAACCAAGTGAATCTGCGGTGTAACTTAGAATGGCATTCACAATATATGGCGCCTGACCAAACATAGTGCGCACAACAGTATCTACTGGGAAATATTGAACCTGATTGTTATTCAATATTATGAAGTCTTTACGCACAAACTGAGACTGTGACCTCACTAAGGTAACGTTTGACTTCACTTCGAAATGTTTGCCTAAATATTTATTGAGTTCAAACTCTAATCCAGCTACGTAAGAATTCTCGTTGTTGTCCCAGGTGATACCCGATGAGCCAAAACCCATTTCAATATGGTTCAAGAATGACTTATAAAAAGCACTGACAGAGAAATTGTCTTTATTTTCAAAATAAGACTCATAGCGCAAGTCATAGTTGGTAATTTTCGTCAATTTCAGGTTAGAATTACCATAAATAAGTGTTCTAAACTCGTTGTCGTAAACTGCGGCATCATTCATCTCTCTGATATTAGGCCTTGCCACGCTTTTACTATAGTTGAGTCGAAGGTTGGTGGTTGTATTTTTATCAGATTTAAACTTGAATATCATGCTTCCTGATGGCAAAAAGGACCATTGGTCTAGCACTCCAGGATTGATAATTGGGTAGCCTGGCACACTCACGCGTCTGCCATCGTTTTTGGCATAACCTAAAATATGGTATTTGTAAACGTCTGAAAACAAATTCACGTGTTCGGCTCGCATACCGCCGTTTACTCTAATTTGTTTATTGAACTCATAGTCGAGCATTCCGTAGAGTGCTGAGATATTATTTGTGCCAATAGTATGGTTCCAGTCCCAATTGCGAGGATCGTAATAATAACCTAACTTGCCATTTTGCATGACCATCTGATTGGTATCCAAGAAGCCATTGAGGTCATCACTTTGCAGTGTACTTGGCAAAGCATTACCAGCCATTAAGAAATACTCCTCCATTTTTGAGTTGCGATCCGTACTTTGAAAAGCACCCCCGAATTTGATTTTCCTGATCAACTTGAGGCTATCACTTCCTAAAGGCAATTCAAATGATAAACGTGAGTCAAACAGATTTTCATCTAAAAAACGGTAATAACGGCGGATGCCATCACCGGCATTTGGCGAAAACTGATAGGTGCCTGTTAACGCTCCATTCGCGGAATAAGCAATATATTCAGTTAGCTTGAAGTCTGGAACAATACTAGAACCGTCAGTATACGATGCGTTTGCATCAATTTTTATTCGCGTTTTTGGCAAATAATGCTGAGAAGCAAATTGATAGATGCGCTGCTGACGCTCTTCGTAAAAAATATTTTTTCTAATGCTTAATTCTTCAGAAGGCTCACCAATTGCTTGCGTTCGAAACGAACCAACGTCATTGGTACCGGAAACGTTTGGCATAAGCAGCAATGAAAACTTGTTGTTATCATTGATTTTATATGCCAAATTCAAGAGCATGCTCCAAGAATTAATTTCACGGCTCACTAATGCGTCATCAGTAAATAAAACGCCGTAATTAAGGTCTTCAGGGCCGATACGCTGTGATATACCGTTTGGATCGTAACGCACGCTGCTTCCATATCTGAAACCAAATATATAGCCTAAGGGTTTTCCGAGGAAATCTACTTGGTTACCGATACTGAAACTTTGCGTAAAGTTCATTGGCGCTTTTCTAAATTTCGTATTCCAAGAATTAGAGAAACCGTTGTTATAACTTGTGCCATCAGGATTGATCATTGACCAAGCCTGGGGCTTTAGGGTAGCATTGAACTGCGAAATGGCCGCCAAAACAGCTGAGGGGTCATTAACTTGACTTGAGCTAAGTAGACCTAATTCTACAAGACCCAATGCCATGTATGTTTGGTTCTCATTGCTTGCGTCTGCCCAGCCGTTTACACCTAATTGCTGATAAAAATCACCTAATCCAAGTGCTACCATACTTTGGTAGTTGCTCGGATTCATGTTTGGTTTGGAAAAGCTCACACCGTCATTGAATCCACGGAACCCGTTATCAAATCCCAACCAATCTGTGCCACTTCGGTCTGAGGTGACAAAATCTTTAAATGTAGACTGCAAGTTGTAGCCAAATTGCGACTCCACATTCACCATTAATTTATCTGGATAATCTTTGGTTTCCACAGAAATGTAAGCACCAGCCCAGTCGCCAGGTAAATCAGGTGCTTGAGTTTTGGAAATAACGATATTATCTACCAATGATGTAGGAAAGATATCTAGTTTGATGTTATTGGTAAGCGGGTCTAACGTCGGAATGCGAGAACCATTGAAATTGGTTCTGATATATCGGTCTCCAATACCCCTAACTGTAATCATACCACCGTTGGTAGATACCCCCGACACACGAGCAACCGCGTTGGTGACGTTTGCGTCACCCGTTTTTTTCATGGTCTCACTCGAAATAAAGTCAATCGAAACTGCCGAATTAACTTTTACGCGCTCCATGTAATAATCGTTTGCCTTGGTTGCCTTTCTGGTAACCGTTGTACTTTTAACCTCCTGAATTTTTTCGCGTTCCTTCATGATGAAGTCAGCGATCAGGATCTCATTATTTTTAAGCTGAAGTTCTTTCTTTAGGGTATCGTAACCCAAAAGCGTGATGCGCATTTGATGCAGTTTTCCATTGGGAACCTTTAGGGAATAAAGTCCATCGATATCGGTTTTGCCCAAAAAACCTGAAGTGTCGGTGAGCATGACTTTAGCACCAATAATGGGCTCACCATTGGGGTCAACGATTTTACCCCTGACCGTACCTTGGGCTTGGGAAGCACCAGCCCACAAGAGGCCGCAAATAATTAAAACGTAACGAAACATGAACTTATAATTTGATAATACGCTGTGTCGCCTGGCTATGAGCAGCTTTTACTTTAACCAAGTAAACTCCTGCTTGCAAATCTTTGATATCTACTTTCTGATTATTAGTCATGTGTGGAATAGCCATCAAAACCTTTCCTTCTAGATCTATTACCTCAAGTTGATAGTTTTCGTAAGATTCTTGCGTCAACCAATTCATCTGAAGTTGATCAACTACTGGATTTGGGGAAACTACTAAATTATTCATGGCGTCTGTAATAGTGTGTTCTTCAATACTTGCACTGGGGTTAGAATGATAAATGAGGGTGGTATCGGTAAGCTGTCCCGTACTCGGAAAGCTAGCTACATAAATCTCACTGCCTCCTGCCACCGGCGTAGCTAATTGCAAATTGAGTTCAAATGAAAAATCACCATCAGTTGTAAACTGTCCTAACAAAACATGATTGGAAGGCGTCACACCCTCAACACCGCCCAAGGCCGCAATCGTTCCGTTTGCAATTTGAATACTTCCTCCAACAATTTGATCAATTGGATCAAGCTCGTTAGTTATTCCGAGTAAATTCGGTATTGCCGGATTTCCTGGCATTAGTCCATCCTGACCATTTGCTCCCATTATTGGAATACCCATTATTGGTGAAAAATTTGCTAAAATACCTTGATTATTTCCTATGGTACCGTCGGTATCTTCTGTTTTTAACACTCCAAATTGCCCATCACAAACCCCACCAATAGTTAAATATGAATCAATTAACGTAGTGTGTTTCTTTGTGTTATTCAAACTAGTTCCTTGAAATACAGCTACACCATAATTGGGGTCATTAAAAAACGCCGTAGACGTATTAAACTTGAGCGGATGCTCAGCGTTTCCGAACATTTGAATCACCTTGTAGCCTGGTAACAGATTTGCGTAAACTCTATAAGTAATTGAGCCAGTTGTAAGCGCATATGGTGCGAGTTCATTGTCAGCATTGATTGAATCTGCTGAACCAGAAACATAGTATTTTTCAACTACAATTCCTTCCAAGCCTTGTTGTGCTATAAACTGATTTGACATAAATACTGTCAATAAACTACCTAATGCAATTTTAATATTCTTCATGATGTTAAGGTTTACGGGTAAGTGATTGATGAGTGAATTCTTCAGTACTAGGTTTGCTAGCAACATATCTTATAGATTTTCCATTTGGAGTACCGATTTGCAAATTCAATTGATAACTTAACTTGCCGGCTGTGGTAATTTGAGCAATAAGTATAGCGTTGGGTAGTTTTGCGGGTGCTGAAGCTCCTTTACCCATGCAAGCCCAAGCGCCATTTTCAATGATGAACTCAGAACTATTAGATTCCATATTGAGACCTTTTAACTGTTCGTCTATTTGATACATAGTTGGAACCGGCAATGAATCTGTATAATACATCCCGGGGGCTTCACGGAAAGTAAACTTAGAGTCTCTACCTTTAACATTCATGAAATAGTTCTTATCCCAATCAATTGTAACTGGTAGCGGTGAGGTTTGATAACGCAAAGGCACTGCAAAAAATTCTTCTGAACATGCGCCAATCGATAGCCAAGAATCCAAATACGACAAGTTTTTCTTAAGTGACTTATCTGGTATTCGATTTGGAAAGGTTGATCCTATGCCAGGATGATTGTAAAAATTAGTTGTGCTTTTAATAAACAGTTCATGAGACGGCGCTCCATAAATAGCTTGAAGTGTGTAACCGCTATCTAATAAGACATATATACGGTACGTTACGAGTCCTTTCTCTTTGACGCCGGTTAGGTTATTTTTTTGCAGATCTGCTTTATTTAAAGTATAGAATTTCTCTACAAAAACTTCTTTCAATCCTTCTTGAGCCAAAATCGATGAAAATGGCAGAATTAGGAATACAAATATCAACTTCTTAAGCATGTGCAAGATTACGAACAGAACTTTTCTTGCGATTTAAGCCAATATTAAATATTTGTTAGCTAACTGATACCATACCTTAATCAAACCCAATTAATATACCCCTGTGGAGCCGTTCATATATAAGGCGGTTTAATTAAAATGCACCAATTATTGACAAAAAAGCCATCCGAAGATGGCTTTCAAATTGGTTATGTTGAGAAGATTAAGCTAAAACTTCTTTCACTAAATCGGCAGCTTCTTGCAATTGAACAGCTGAATGTACATTGAGGCCAGATTCGTCAATTAGGCGCTTCGCTTCTTCGGCGTTGGTACCTTGCAAACGAACGATAATTGGAACTGGAATTTGGCCGATGTTTTTGTAGGCGTCTACGATACCTTGTGCAACGCGGTCACAGCGTACGATACCACCAAAGATGTTGATGAGGATCGCTTTTACATTTGGATCTTTTAAGATGATATGGAAGGCCTTTTCAACGCGCTCTGCGTTAGCCGTTCCGCCGACATCTAGGAAGTTAGCTGGGTTACCTCCAGACAACTTAATGATGTCCATAGTAGCCATTGCCAAACCAGCACCGTTGACCATACAGCCAACGTTACCATCTAATTTAACGAAGTTCAGGCCCGCTTCATCAGCTTCAACTTCAGTTGGGTCTTCTTCCGATTTGTCGCGCAAAGCAGCGAGGTCTGGATGGCGGAACAAACCGTTGCCGTCTAGACTTACTTTGGCATCTACTGCGATGATTTTGTCATCGGAGGTTTTAAATAATGGATTGATCTCGAACATAGCAGCATCGATACCTACATATGCGTTGTATAAAGCAGGAACGAATTTGACCATGTTTTTGAATGCCTCGCCAGACAAGCCGAGGTTGAAAGCGATTTTGCGCGCTTGGAAGCCTTGCAGGCCTACGCGTGGATCGATGTGTTCTTTGAAGAGTTTTTCTGGGGTGTGCTCGGCAACGTGCTCGATGTCCATACCGCCTTCTGTAGAATAAATGATGACGTTGCGGCCAGACTCGCGGTCTAGGAGCACTGACATATAAAATTCTTTTACTTCAGAAGGACCTGGATAGTAAACGTCTTGGGCAATGAGTACTTGATTGACTTTTTTGCCTTTGCCATTGGTTTGAAGCGTGGTGAGGTGACCACCGAGGATACCCGCTACTTTTTCTTCAACCTGATCGATGCCTTTTGCAAGGACAACTCCGTGAGAACCTGTTTCTTCGACAGTTCCTTTACCACGACCACCCGCATGAATTTGGGCTTTGATCACATACCAGGATGTACCGGTTTCTTCTGTGAGTTGTTTGGCTGCTGGAATAGCCGCCTCTATACTGTCAACAACAATGCCTTCTTGGACGGCCACGCCGTATTTTTTGAGGATTGCTTTACCTTGGAATTCGTGTAAGTTCATACTGTCAAATTTGCGCCGTAAAAGTACGTTTTTTTCATGAGCCAATTTGGCACCTTGTAAATATTTTTATCTAATCTGGTTTTTCCAGGAAGAGGTGATGTCTCTTGATGCGTAAGCTGCTTTCTTAAATGCCTGAACATCTTGCCAAATGGTGTCGAGTGCATAAACCAATGCACGCTCTTCTTCTTGCATGGCATCTTTGAGAAGCGCCGGATCTGAAAAATGTGTTTTGACAAAATTGGTATCGAAGTTCCCACTGCGGAAAGCCGGATGCTTCAAGACGAACTTGCCAAAATCTAAAGTTGTTTTGACACCTGAAATTTGGTAGTTGTCAATGGCGGCAATGCAGCGCTCTATGGCTTCTGCTCTCGTTTTGCCCCAAACTACCAGTTTAGCAATCATTGGGTCGTAATAAATGGGGATTTCCATACCTTCTTCAAAGGCGTCGTCTACGCGGATATGGCGCCCAGACGGAATGCGGTAGCGGTCTAGTGAACCGATATCAGGGATAAAACCACCGAGTGTGTCTTCGGCGTATACGCGCACTTCAATGGCGTGTCCCTTTATGTACAATTCGTCTTGCAATTTAGGCAAGCGTTCACCGCGGGCCACGCGAATTTGCCATTCTACGAGGTCAAGGCCTGTGATTTCTTCGGTAACTGGGTGCTCTACCTGTAGGCGGGTATTCATTTCTAGGAAATAAAAATCGAGTTTGGCATCGATCAAAAACTCCACCGTTCCGGCTCCTTCATAATTGCAGGCCTTGCACACAGCTACGGCCGCTTCACCCATGCGCTGACGCAACTCAGGGGTCAGGACCGCACTAGGCGCCTCTTCTACTACTTTTTGATGGCGGCGCTGCACAGAGCATTCACGCTCGAACAAATAAACGGCATTGCCATGTTGGTCGGCGAATACTTGGATTTCTATATGACGGGGTTGGTCTACGAATTTTTCGATAAATACGGCGTCGTCACCAAAAGAAGAACGGGCTTCGTTTTGAGCGAGCGTCATTTGCTCTTCGAATTCGGCTTCGTTTTGCACCAAACGCATGCCTTTGCCTCCCCCCCCAGCAGAAGCCTTGATCAAGATCGGGTAACCCACCTCAGCGGCTATTTTTTTAGCGGCTGGTACATCGGAGATGGCTTCATCTACGCCCGGCACAAGCGGTACGTTGTAAGATTTTACGGCTTGTTTGGCCGAGAGTTTGTCTCCCATTACCTCCATAGATTCTGGAGAAGGACCAATGAGTTTAATGCCATTGGCCTTGAGCTGACGCGCAAAACCTGCGTTTTCAGAAAGGAAACCATAGCCGGGGTGCACGCCTTCTACGCCGAGGTCTTTACAAATTTGTATGATTTTATCCTGCTGCAAATAACTTTCAGCCGAAGGGCTTTTACCTACGTAAACGGCTTCATCTGCTTCTAAAACGTGCGGGGCGTTGGCATCTGCATCGGAATAAATGGCCACGCTGCGGATGTCCATTTTTTTAAGGGTTCTAAGCACGCGTCGAGCGATCTCGCCGCGATTGGCTACTAGTACTTTTTTCATCTTGGGGTAAAGTTACAGGTTGTCTGTGTTTTTTGGGTTGCGGTTGCCCAGATTTTTTTGG
>Ga0114968_10003133_pt1 | contig 12484 bp, 10 predicted proteins | sample M_130807_EF_Meta_FD_87020 | JGI IMG/M metagenome (GOLD analysis project Ga0114968, IMG submission 87020) | Freshwater microbial communities from Lake Montjoie, Canada to study carbon cycling - M_130807_EF_MetaG | ecosystem: Environmental > Aquatic > Freshwater > Lake | place: Lake Montjoie... | reverse complement strand
GAACAACCGGACCTACTGGAACAACCGGACCTACTGGAATTACTGGACCTACTGGATCTACAGGACCTACCGGAACAACCGGACCAACCGGTCCAGTCGTAGCTATATCTATTGGAACGGTAACGACAGGTACTCCAGCAGCTGTTACTATAACAGGAACAGATGGTGCTCCAATATTAAATTTTGTTATTCCATCAGCAGCTTCACAATGGACGAGTGTGAATAATGATATTTATTATACAACTGGTAATGTAGCAATCGGAAAGTCTGCTGCATCTTATACATTAGATGTTTCTGGTAATTTATTTGTATCAAAAACTGTTTATTCGACATATTTTGTCAACACATCTGATTATCGTATCAAACAAAATCCTGTATTGTTAGATGATACATACAATGTTGATCGGTTAAGACCACTTCATTATAAGAACTTGTTATTAGATAAAGATGATTTGGGATTTATTGCACATGAAGTTCAAGAAGTGTATCCATTTTTGGTAGAAGGTAAAAAGGATGATGAGAAAAAACAATCATTGAACTATATAGGTTTGATTGCAATATTGGTAAAGGAAGTTCAAGAGTTGAAAAAACGGGTGGATATATTAGAGAAAAAATAGTAAAAAAATGCAAAAACATTGCAAATAGATAACAAAAATCATAATACAATAAAATATATGTAGTCAATATATATATTTTATAAAATGTCAGAAGCAACATTAAAAAAGAAAACAAGAACGCAATATAGAAATATGAGTGTTGGTTCAAAAAATGGCGGATTTTCAATAAATGGAACAAGACGTAGTCAAGGATATGTAGGACAAACTATGTTAGGTCGTCATTTTCCAAATACACCAATGAGAGGAAATGTCGCTCGTGGATCAGGTGGATGTTGCGGAACATATTACCAAGGAACGATTATTCAGTCAGGTGTTTGTTTTCCATCTACAAATGGAAATACAGCAAATAACAATCCATCAGTTGTAAAGCCATCTGTATTGGATACGAATGGACTTATTATGACAAAATATAGATGGATTCGAAGACCACAACCATATGCTATTGTAAAACCAGATTCAAATATGATTCAGTTAACACAACAACAATATATTTCTTCTCTATCAAAAAATACAGTTGCAAATTTAGCAAAATGTGATAAAGGAAGTGTTTGTAAAACTACTTCTACTACATGTGGTAATTTGAATAGATTCCAAAGACCAAGACCATTTGGAAGCACAATTCCATATCCACGTGCATGGGTTTCAATAACAAAAACACCAAATTCATCAAATAAATTGAAACCAATTTCTCAAAACGAATTTATAAATGCTCTTGGTGGATTGTGTATAGCAAATGACCCATTACCAAAAACAAAAACAAATAATGCAGTATTACCTGGACCTGCAGCATCGTATTAGGTTCAAAAATAATTGGATGATAAAAAAATAAAAAATAAAGAAAAAAGAAAACAAAACAAACAAAACAAACAAAAAACAAAACAAAAAATCGATTAAAATCGATTAAAAATGATATTCATTATACTATACTATTATAATATACTATAATGGAAATAAATAGAGAATCGCACATGCAATTATGCAATGAATATTTGAAAAGCATGACAGAAAAGGAATTGAAAGCATATGAAATAGCAAAATCTCATTTAGGTGATTCATTCCAATTAGAAAAAAGTATTGGATTTCTTGATTGGATCAAGAAGAATGCGTCTACTGCAAAGTAGCTTCTGGCTTGACAGATTTTTTGAAATCCTTATACGACAATCGTTCTCGTTGAACATTTGAATCAATGCGTACACTTTCCAATAAAGGTGATGTAAATTTGGCAAGAACTCTTCGTTTTTTTGGAACATATTGTGTCATTTTGAAATTGTGTATTTTTCCCAAATATATAAATTTGTTTTTCATTTTTTCAGGTTCATTTGGATTCATTTTTACATCAGGTTCTTTTTTTGAAGAAAAAAACTGTAAAAAAGGTTGCGCAGCAACAATTTGCTTTTTTTCATTCGGATTTTCTTTTGAATAATTTCGTAATTTTACAAATGCAGAATTTGTATTGGATTTATTATCTATCTTATTTTCAGAATCTTTTTTTTTCTTTTCATCTTCTGTAAAATGAAATTTGATAAAAGGAGAAGGCTTTTCTATAGGAGTTATCAATTCATCTATAAAAAAATCACAGCAATTAAATAACCGAACATATTTCATAGCTACTGCATTTAAAATGTCATAGGAAACAACATTTTGGTCGCAAAAGAACGAAAAACCTAATTTATATGCATCATAATACATGATAATATTTCCACGAGGTGTATTTTCAAATAAAATTCTTGTTTTCCATATTTTTTCCAAATGATTTTCTGATTCCATGACACATTTTGCATGTTCTTTTTTATCGTAAAAGATAGGATCAATATTTATATTTTTCTCATCATTTTCAAATATTGTCAAGAACCGGTTCTTCAAAGGTAAAATATATTTATGATGTGCATCCAAAAACGTTTCTTGTTTATTTGGAATATATAAACCCATTAAAAATGCAATTCTCATAAAAAAATACAGTATAGAATAATACATGTAAATAGAAGTTCGTATGATTGATAATGCCATTATTTTATTTATATATGTTTGTATTATTTATATAGTATAATACATTTATACTATTTTTATTTGGTTTATTTTATTCATCTGTTTATTTTATTTTTTGTTATTATTGAGTTGTTGTCGTCTTTCTTCAAATAAAGCAGCTACTTCATGTCTTAAATCTTTGACTTCAATACGCTGATATGATTTATTATAATTATCTGGATGAATACATATCAAATATAGACCGGTAATTGTTTTACCGTATTTTTCTTCTAAGATTGCACGATAAATATTGAGTTGCAAAGAATAATGCCAGAAATTAGAATCTGGTAAATGGTTGATACATGGAGTTTTTGCGGTCTTATCACCATATGCTTCATATTCAATCCCTTTCGATCGTTTCCAATCATATATTTGTAATGATCCATCCGGGTTCTCAAAAATCATATCAATTGATCCTGATAATTTCAGTTCTTCATAATAAACCGTCCATTCAGTTCTATATGGTTTCAAATCCGGATAATCAGAAACAAACTGTTTGAAATATCCGAATTCTACACTATCATTTTCTACTGGCACATCGTTATAATAACGTTCTATATCATTATGCATATTTGTCCCAGAACCAGATGCAGACGCACCATTTTTGGCCCATTGTGATTTTATTTCTTCGCGGGTTAGACCGTAATATTTATATGAAGGATCGTTCAATATTTTTGGCATCATTTTATCGATGATCGCATCCGCATCAAAATGCGAAAAATGGCTGTGGATGAATGTTGTTACAGATGTAAATGTTGTATCTCCGTGAACTGTATATATATGTGGTCCTTCATCAAATGAAATGAATGAATCGCGAGGATGAGGATTTTGTAAAGCAAGTTTAGTTGGCGGGATGCGAATAATTGACATTATATAAAAGAATTATAATGAAGAATAAGTATGAATATAAAAATAAAAATATTTTTGTATTCGATTTTATAAATATTATATGTAAATATATCCTTTTTACAATATGAAATTTCTATCATAACTATCTATGATTCTTCTCCATGCAGCCATTTGAACAAGTGCTTTTTCATGAAGTTCTAATCCTTTCTTTTTTGAATACTCTGTAATAAATAGATCATCTTTATGATGTCGAAGAACACGGTTCTCAAACAATTCATGTGCATTCGCATACGATTTTAAAAAATCGCCGTCTGTTTTATACATGTGATAAATAATAGATCGATCAAAATCGTATGCTGTCAATAAATCAGCTTCTCGAACAATATGATAAGCCATTTGATATTTACCTAAATCTGGAAATCCATTTTTTTTTACGGTTGAATAAGACATGGTGCTTATTATTTTATTTGTAATATCAATGTCGCAATAGGACATTTTATGTTTCAATAGATCATTTATTTTATAAATGCCATCAGATTGATTCAAATATTTTTTATCGCACATATCATGGATAATTGCCGAAGTATAAATGATGGATTCTTGTGATTTTATTTCAGGATATCTGTAAATATTGTTCATATAGATTTGATGTGTATTATGCAAAACTTCCATAGAATGTCCAATAGAATGTGATTCATCAATATTATGTTTCATACTGGTTAATTGAACAAATCGGAATAACGTTGGTAAAAGCTTCATTTGTATACCATAAAAAAATGTATTTATGTCATTTTTTTATTTTTTGCATATTCATCATATGGAAAGATTTTCAAAAATCGATTTGTTTCAATGAAACATTTATTTTCAAGAATATCCATTTTTTGATATCATTATTTCTTGATTCTATGCTACAATCCAATCCATGCGCTTTGCTCATATAAAACATTGCCATATCTTGTGATTTTTGATCCATTTCAAATTCATCTTTATTAGCAATCGCCCAAGACGTATATTTTTTCACAACGCGATGCGATAATATCGAAATAAATTTTGAAAATTCTTCATTTGTTATGATGCGCCATTTATTGTCATATATGTAAATAACATTTGGTTTTTGACGGAAAGCGCATAGCGGTATATCATCTGCATCCAACCGATTATCCAACATATTTTTGATGCACAATTTTAAATCTCCGGCGAATAATTTTTCAAGATCACTATCAGATACATGTATAGTAGACAACCAGTCTTGAAATGATACTGATGGTGCAGCCATTGTATTCAAATAATCCGTAATATTTTTCCGACGATTACTTGTGCAAGCTCTTTCTATTTTAGCCATTTTTTTTTCGAGATGTTCATATTTTGCTGTAAGAATCATGAGTTGTTCAAGCAATTTTTCTTGTGTTAGTGTGGGCATGGAAGGTGATGTTGCGAAATTCCCCTTGATCATTTTATTTACGGTATACATTTCGCTTATATTTTATAATTATTAGTATATATTTATCTTTGAATCAATTTTACAATGTCTTTTCCAATGAAAATGACGTTTCAAATACAATCTGTAAAGCGATATACGCCACCAACCCCGAATATTCAAATGCAACCTGTGAATTTAGCGAATATAAATGTAGATGCAAATGCAGATGCGAGTATATATACGAATCCAATTCTAATAGGAAGTATATTTCAAAAAATGTATTCACCTGGACCATGTGGAAGTTGTGGTAAATAAAATAAAATAAATATAAAATAGTATAATATACATGAGCCAATATTTTGATAATAAAGATTCTTTTTTACAGCCAAAAGTAAACCAATATGGAAGTCATATGGTAATGACGAATGTTTATAAGCCAACAAAGACAAAATATTGGAATATAGATACGAAATTTCGAGATGATTATGATAATTATGCACAAACCATTTCTGGTTCTCAAATTCGTTGGTTTACCTTTACCATGCCTGAATCCATCAATGATGTAAAAAGTATTTATGTTCCAAATATCGAATTGCCAATGTCATTTTATAACATTTCAGCGGCATTTGGAAATAATGTAATGAAGATAAACAATAGTTTATTAACGATTCCTGATGGTAATTATACCGCAGCATCTTTAAAGACTGCTTTTCAAACACAACTTTCTGCTTTATCTTTGTCAAGTGTTGTTTTTGATATGTCATATAATGGAAATCCGATTACGTCTTTTAAAAATACAACTGGTTCTGCTTTAACATTGAGTTTTGCTGTGAAACCATCCAATACATGTAATGATATAACAAATCCAACAAATGGTGCAACAGCTGATTTTGATAAATTCAATGTAAAGTCGAAATTGGGATGGCTTCTTGGATTTCGCGATATTTCTTATACAATATCAAATGGTGCTACGAAAGTAGCTGAAAGCAATTTAGATTTGAATAATCCTCGATATTTATATTTAGTAGTAGATGAATTCAGTAGCGGGAATCAGAGTTCGTTTGTATCTCCATTACCCATGTCGATTATCAATAAAAATATATTGGCTAAAATAAGTTTAGATACGATTCATTATGGACAAGGAACTGTTTTGCCAGCAAATCAATATAATGGTTTATTAATGTCTGATAGACGATCATATAATGGTAAGGTGAATTTACAGAAATTGAAGATACAACTTGTGAATGAATATGGATTTCCAGTTAATTTGAATGGGCTTGATTTTTCATTTTGTCTTGAAATTGAATATGAGTAAATAGTATGTGATATAATTATCATGTAAAATTGATGATAAATAATAATGTATTATCAATTGTATAAAAATGACAGATTTTGAAAGGAATACGATTCTAAATATCGATGCGCTTAGTAAAGAGCAAAAATACGCATTTCATAAATTTAAAAAAGGGGAGAACCTCTTTATAACTGGACCAGGAGGAACAGGCAAAACGAAACTTATACATACATTGGTTCAGTATATGGAAATAAATACCATGAAATATCAAGTTTGTGCAATGACAGGATGTGCTGCATTATTATTAGGATGTAAATCGAGAACATTACATTCATGGAGCGGTATCAAATTAGCAAAAGGACCTATTGAGGCGATCTTACGACAAGTATCTCGTAATAAAAAGGCTGTTTCTGCATGGAAAAAGATAAAGGTTCTCATTGTTGATGAAGTAAGCATGATGTCAAAAAAGATTTTTGAATTATGTGAAAAACTTGGCAGAATCATTCGAAAAAATGAGCAACCTTTTGGTGGAATACAAGTCGTTTTTACTGGGGATTTTTATCAATTACCGCCTGTAGGTGATGAAAATGATCAAGATACAACAAAATTCGCATTTGAATCTCAAAAATGGTTTCAAGTATTTCCATTAGAAAACAATATACAATTAACACAAATGTTTCGTCAGAAAGATGAGAACTATATCAAAATTTTATTGGAAATCCGAAAAGGCGAAGTTTCAGAAGAGAGCAAAGAAATATTGAAAAAATATGTAAAGCGACCATTTGATAAAAATGAACATAATGGAACTATTCCTACAAAACTATTTCCTGTAAAATCAAAAGTGGAATATGTAAACAATGCAATGTTCTCAAAATTAGATGGAGAAGAGATTATTTTTGAGAACATCGAGAAAAGTAATTATACTACTTTTGTTGAATCAAACAAAATAATCGATACAGAAACATTATTGAAATGTCAGTCATTAACTGCAGAAGAAATCCTATATGAAATAGAAACCATGAATAAAAATATAAATATAGACAAGATGTTGCGATTAAAACGGGGTGCATTGGTTATGTGCACGTTTAATATTGATTTAGAAAATGGGATTTGTAATGGTTCTCAAGGAATCATTGTAGATTTCAAGGAATCGAATGGAAACGAAGATTTTGTAAAACTACCAGTGGTGATGTTTTCAAATGGACAAAAACGTGTTATTTCATATCAGTATTATCAGAATGAAGAATATCCCTCGATTGTGATAGCCCAAATACCGCTTTGTTTAGCATGGGCATTAACAATACACAAAATACAAGGTGCTACATTGGAAATGGCAGATATGGATTTAGGTAAATCAGTGTTTGAATATGGTCAATCGTATGTAGCCTTGTCTCGTATTAAATCCATGAATGGGTTATATTTATCTGAATTCAATCCTCATCGTATTAAAGCAAATCCAATAGTGCGAAATTTTTATGATGGTTTATTGCATGAATGTCCTATACGTGAAGAGAGTGATATAAGCGCAAAAGTAGATAAAAATGACGATATAAGTAATGGCAAAAATCCGTTTGAAAAATATGCCTGTGTGGATAGTTGCAATATTTCAACTACAAAAATTATAAAATTATAATATCTTTATAATAAGTATATGGTTGCAGCAAGTATATTGCCGGTAGCAATCCATCAAGGAAAAATATATTTTTTATTCGGAAAAGAAAATGAAATGGAAGATTCTGCAAAAGGGTTCTCGGATTTTGGCGGAAGAGTTGAAAATGGCGAATCTATCATGGATACAGCACTAAGAGAAGGCGCCGAAGAATTATGTGGTTTTTTAGGGAGTCCAAAAGATGTGAAAAAATTATTGAAAAAAAATGGAGGATTGTATAAAATAAAACATAATGATTATCATGTACATATATTTTTAATGGATTATGATGAGAACCTTCCAAAATATTTTACGAATCATCATCGATTTTTATGGAATAGAATGGATAAACATCTATTGAACGACAGTAAATTTTTTGAAAAACAAGAAATAAAATGGTTCTCAATAAATGATTTGAGAACATTGAAACATGAATTTCGATCGTTTTATAAAGAAATCGTAGATGTATTTTTGAAAGATATCAAAAAAATTACTGCATTTGCAAATAAAATGAAAAGTTCTCGCAAAATGAATTGTTCTATAATATGCAATAAGGTGAACAAAACTTACAAAAAAAGAGGAGGATGAGGCGGTGCAACGAACATTGATGATAATCGAGAAAATTCTATTCGCGAATAAATAATATATCAAAGTTTTATTTTTTACATAAGTAAGGGTGATCATTTTAGTTATATCTCTTTCTTTGAAAATAATTTAGCTGTGCGAAAAAATGATATAAACAATTATAGAATCATTTATTGTCTCATTTATGAGGAATGCCGATTTTTAAATACATATGGAATTATACACATGTTTGAAAATCTAAGAAACACAATAAATCGTATGATTATCTAAATGATTAGGTATAAAAATAAAAATAAAAATACATAGTAATTGTATAATTACTATGTCTTCATGGAAACAATCAGGAGGTATAAATTATTATGAAAAAGGAGGAAAAATAAACGCAGATATAATTGCGGTAAATAAATTGATTTTAAAAGAGCCATATACGGGGACTTTTGATATTTGCGGTGAGATTCATATATCCGGAAATATAAATGTTGATGAATCTGTTAATGTAAATAATACATTAACTACTGAAAAACTAATTGTTACAAAAACAGCCGTTTTTCAAGGGTCGACTACATATGATGGTGATTTTGATTTGACAGGAAATGTGAATGTATCGAATAGTATAATATTAGGAAATATCCTTTATTTTGATCATGGATATGCGCAATATATATATGGTAATAATACGCTTAATGGTATTGGATTTAATACACAACAACCGCAAGCTGCAGTAGATATACATACAGATAGAGAAAAAGGGTTCAATATAGAAACCACTAATTCTGTAAATACAAACACATATGCAAAAAATAATCAAAATAATGGTGTGCAGATTGGAGTAGATGAATCTTCATCCTATATTCATTTTTTTAATCAGCATACTATCGATTCTGGTATTGTAGATAGCAGTATTACAAATAATAATACGGGTCTATTTGTTATAGATGCATCTGATATTCAATTTATGGGAGAAACAGTTGTTTCAAATAGGGATGGTACACAACATATAAATTCGGAGACATTTGTAGTATATGATACTTCCAATGGTGTTTTTTTCAATGATATTTATAAAAATGTAGCAACGACCGGTTCTGCAGCATCTTTTATATCAAATGATATATCTTCAAATACATTTATAAATATTACAACGCCAAATGGATGTGGTTTATCTATTGGTGGCGGAGCATATCCTGAAGATGTAAGTCGTAATATGGGAACAATTGGATTGCATGATATATCCGGTCAATATACCCCTGCTCAAATGATTGTATCCGGTAATGATGCAGTAAAATACCATACAACTACAGGTATCAATACATTTCAGCCGAGTGTTGATAAATATGTTCTCGATATTAATGGCCCAGTGCATATTAATAATGGTGATATTTCAATAGTTGCTAAAAATTTCGACTTTGAAATATACTCTATTAGCGTTGCACCGAATGATCGGAATACTATAATCGCATTAGGAAGTTCATATGATGTATCACCCATAGGTGGTGTTTATAGAGAACGTATACTGAAATCAGTGGATGCAGGTAAATTATGGACAACAATAAATGTTTCCGGTTCTTTTATAGCACCATTAGTAGATAAATTTACAAAAATATACATGTATGATGTAAACAATTGCTATATCAGTGGTGCGTACAACACATTATTATATAGTTATGACGGTGGATATAACTGGCGTAAATTTAATTCAACCGGCATAGAAAGTGGTATAGGATATAATAATATTTTTGTGAATAGTGTGCCAAAAATAAATGGAAACGTATCTTGTTATTTTTCTGCGGATCTTAGTTCTACGTTATTTTCATTTGAAATGCCGCTTTATCCATATACTGGTTTTCCGAATTTTGCGGCAAATTTTTCTATTACACCTACGATTTGCTCGAATAATCAGTATATTGATAAAATAAACAGTATTTATGCAGATAAAAGTGTTGTCTATTTGGCTGGAAGTTCTATTTTAAAATATAATGTTTCACAATTACAGTCAAATACTCCAGATAAAGTGCATAGTTATTTATCTTATTCGTATAATGAAATAAAAGCGTATGATAATAGTTTTGCTATTGCGGTTGGAGACAATATTATATCGTCTACAAGAAATGGAGGAATAACATGGACAGATATAACATTTCCAAATGTTGAATTTACAAGCGTGTATATCAATGATATATCCAATGCAATTGCAGTAGGCTCACAAGGGAATATATGGATATCTTCTAACAGTGGTCAATCATGGAGATTTATGCCGGAAAATTTATTGAATCCTTCTGGAAAATCGCAGATGATTAAAACTAATAACAATAATTATAAGAATATAGTAATGAGTGATGCAAATACTATTTTATTAACAAATACAATACAACCTTATGAACAAAATGTCCAGAAAGGGAATAGTAGTATTTATAATATATTTGTTCCTAATTATTTGAATCGGTTAAACAATATCGCTATGGATATATCTGGAACAATCAATGTATCAGGCGATATAAAAATAAATGATGGTGGGAAATTCACATCGAACAATTCCAATTTCCAATTATTAAATCAGAATGTGCAAACTATCAATTTCGGTGGGGATGCGACGAATATTCGCATTGGAAAAAATATGGCTGGAAAAACAAATATCAAAAATGATGTTTTGATAAATGGAATAGCTACAATTGCAAATACTACGGCATCTGTAGATAGTGGCACTGGAGCACTATGCGTTGTTGGTGGTGCAGGCATTCAAGGAAATCTCAATGTAAGTGGAGATATGAGTGTAAGTGGAGATATGAGTGTAAGTGGAGATATGAGTGTAAGTGGGTATATGAATATTTTATCTGATGTATCATTAAATGGGATTATTGGTGTATTAAATAATACCCAATCTACAGATAAATATTCTGGTGCGTTGCAAGTTGCAGGTGGTGTTGGTATTCAGAGAAATCTCAATGTTGGAGAGAATGCTACATTTAATGGTGAATCCATATTTAATTCAGATGTTGTTATTAATAATAGTGATTTGTCTATTAGTGGAACAGGTATTTTATATGGGAATACTATTATAGGTATTGATAATGAATTATATATAAAAGGTCAAACGATTAATTTGGGACAGATTCCGCCCATACAAGGAGTATCAAATACAATTATCCTTGGTGGTGCAAATGATAATGTTATTTTAGGAGGAACGACAACAATTATTACACCTATACAACAAACTGTATTTCAACCAACGATTACTGTGAATGCGTCGCAAAATGGGAATTCTTCCTCTGGTGGAGCAGGTATTGATATTTTTGATAATTCATATGCGCCAGCACAGCCTGATATTGATCAACATATTTATGGATATATGCATGTAGGGAAAGATTTACAGAGTTATGTATTCCAAGCCCCCAGTTATGGTGCATTTAATGGAAGCATACCTGCACCAAACACTTCATACCCAATACGATTGATATCCGATGTTAATAGATTAAGATTGGGAGTGAATGAATTATATTTGCAGCAGAATCAATATGTTCCTGTATCAGGTAATGTTCGTTCTGGATTATTGGTATTGCAGACAAATGAAGATTTTGTGAATTATCAAAGAGCTCAAGGGCATCATTATAATAATTCTACAGAAGATGCTGATTATGCAATTAATATATCAAATGCGTTTGATTTGAGTAATATTATGTTAAAAGCATTCGATACATCTGCTGGATATCAAACCATTGTATCGAATGTTAATATTGGAAATATGCAAAGACCGAATAATTTATTTGTTTCTGGCGGTTTGAATGTAATATCAAATAGTTCGTTTAATGAAAATGTAGGTATAGGAAAAAATTTGAATATTGAAGGAAAAACATCTGTTTCTGGAAATTTATTTGTAGGATTTGATTCTTCATTCAATGGTAATGTTATTATTGATAAAAACCTTGTTGTAAAAGGAGGTTTTATATTGAATAGTGCATTTGCAGAAGGTTTGTATGTAGCATCGGATAGTTCATTCAATGGTAATGTTATTATTGATAAAAACCTTGTTGTAAAAGGGAATGTTTCATTAG
>Ga0114968_10003128_pt1 | contig 12496 bp, 12 predicted proteins | sample M_130807_EF_Meta_FD_87020 | JGI IMG/M metagenome (GOLD analysis project Ga0114968, IMG submission 87020) | Freshwater microbial communities from Lake Montjoie, Canada to study carbon cycling - M_130807_EF_MetaG | ecosystem: Environmental > Aquatic > Freshwater > Lake | place: Lake Montjoie... | reverse complement strand
TGCACTCGATTTTGAATACGTGGACGGACGTGGGCAAAATAGACGCATTTTTCTGTGTGGACGACAACTCGTCCGAGGAAGACCGTGAGGCCATGCGCGCAGAATTCCCCTTTTTCGAGTACTGTATGAAGGGCCCAGACGAGCGTGGTCACCGAGAGAGCATGAACATCATCTGGGAAAAACTTGGCGAGTTGAAGCCGACCTACTGGATTCACCTGGAGGACGACTGGATGTACTTTCATCGTGGGTCCTATGTCGAGCGGGGCATTCGAGCCCTGGAGACCTATAAGGACCAGCACATCCATCAGATCGTGTTCAACCGGAATTACGGGGTCGTCTATAATGACCTGGAGCGCACGGGCGGGTTCGAGCAGCCTGACCGTATCATTCTGCATGAGCTCAATCCGAACCTGCCTGGACGCCACAGCGGCTACTGGCCGCACTACTCGCTCCAGCCGTCAATTTGCAGGACGGCCACGATACTCGCATTAGGCGATTATACGACGGCCCACCGATTTTTTGAGCGTGGATATGCAGAGAAGTATAATGCTGCCGGACACAAGACTGCGTTTTTCGACTCCGTCTACAGTACTCACATCGGCAAACAGCACTGGGAGACCGAGGGGCAGAATGCGTATGCGTTGAACGATGTCTCGCAATTTCAACTGGCAGCGTCGCCGCCCCAAAACGAGCCGCTTGTAGGGTCCATGGCCGAGCATCTCGACCAGATCATCCGGAAAATCCGTAGTAAACGCCCCTTTGGCCTCATTCGGCCGAGTGATGGGGAGTACGCAATTCTCAACAACAGGACTCTTACGAATTGCGATGCGTGGACCTGGCAGGAGGGCGGGGCGCTGCGGTCCAAGCTAGCCGAAAGTATTCGCACAACCGATCCGAACCTCTACATTGGAATTCCCTGCAACACTTGCAACAAGGAGTGGAATTGCACGGACGAAATTTACACGGACTTTACGGAGAAGTTCCAGGTCCCGTCTGGACAAATTACGTACGCCAATATTTTCATGAATTCAAATTGGGCCAAGTGGACGGAATTCATTCGGAATTATCCTGGCGGTTTCTATTTTGTGGGAAGCGGCTCCGTGTCGTCGCCCGCTCTCGAAATAAAGGGCCGCCACACAATTTCCGCAACGCTTGTGGACTCCTGGGAGACAGAGGGCGATGCCGAGACGACCCGACTCCTGGAATTCGTGGGCGACCTCCGAGACCAACTCATTTGCTTCGCTGCAGGGCCGCTCAGTAAGGTCTGGATTCCTCTGTGCATGCAACGGAATCCTGCAAATATGTACGTGGATGTCGGAGCGTCTCTCGACATTTTCACAAAGGGCGTGACAAATCGCATGTATATAAGTCCGTCCCATCCGTTCGCAAAGGAGGCCTGTGTGTTCCGACAGAAAAGGAAGCCCCACCTCCTCTATTTCTGCGTATTCTACAATCGTGACTACTGCCGACTCGCCCGTCTTTTGTTGACATCCATGCGCCTCTATTCGCCCATGAAGGCCTTTGATGTGGTCGTGATGACGACGGAGGAGTTCCGGAAGGATTTGGAGTTAATCGCAAAGGAACTGCGCATGAACATTTCCGTCTACACGCTGCCCCTAAAGACGGTGTTCGAGGCCGCCTGCGCACGCCTGAGAATATTCGACTGGGAGCATATTGGCGCCTATAAGAACATCCTGTATCTCGACACGGACATTCTGGTCAAAGGGGACCTGGGGCCGCTCTTCGACCTGGTAACGGAGGACAAACTCTATGCCATCGAGTCCGGGACAATTGCGAGTAAAAGTTTCGGCGTGCAGTTTTTCGAGGACACCGTCGACTACTCCACGAAAGGATTCAACAGCGGGACGCTCTTGTTTCCGAACTCGGACAAGATGCGTGGACTTTTTGCGGATACTTGGGCACATGCGATGGAGCACACGGCCGCCCCGCCGTACTGCATGGACCAGCCCTTTTTGAATTACCAGGCCATCAAGGCGGGTCTCCACGACAATACGGTTCTGAACCCGTTTGTGAGTCTGTACGAGGACAATGATATCGTAACGAATGAGGCCACGTCGGTTCTCAGCCACTTTTCGTTCCCTATTGGGAATTCGGCCCACAAATTTCAGCGTATGGCCGCCTACTTTTTAGAGAAGTTGTCGGTGAAGAAGGAGACGGATTCGGCTGCACCTTTCCTAGGAAAGACCTACTCGTGGAATACGGGATTCGTCCAATTCACGGAGACTGGGCTAGACACGAAATGGGGCAGGGGAATATACGAGGTAATTGGTGAAGGCCGTGTGAAGGCAGCATGGAACGGGTATGAGCATTATGTGACTTTTTGGAACGACGGGGCCGATTACATGTCCGTTAGAACGAAGCCGGGTGACTATGGGGTCATATTCGGAAGCAAGTTAAAGGCCTAAATCTACACAATTTCATCATACTAGGCATGGATCATTATATGGATAGATACGATTCTTTCCATAAAACGATCGTATACAACTTTCGGATCGGCCACGGCGGAATAGGCGATTGTATTAAGTTTTTCATGTTCATTTTGGAGTCGTCCATGAAAAATGGGACGAGGTTATACTATAAAAAGAATGGTATAGAGCTAGAAAACTACCTGAAACTGAAATACGATAAAATGTACATCGACGACGAGGGTATTCGGCAACTAGAGGGTGCAGAAATTGTAGAGCCAGAGGACTACTACTCGACCGTTCACTCCGAATACAGTGTGGATATTAAGGATGTGTTTTACTTTACGGAGGGAGTGAAAGCGAACTGTAGGCGTCTGTTTCCCACGGATATAACGAACTATGTATCGGTGCATGTAAGACTTGGGGACAAATTCCTAGAAACGGATAAACGATTCGTTATGTGCAAAAACGACGCACGAAGTTTTTCGGAAGAGGGTCTGTATGCGACCTTAGAGGAAAATGGTAGCAGCCGGCATGTATTTTTCTGTTGCGACAATAATGCCTTTAAGGTGAGGGTGAAAGAAAGGTTCCCGAATGTCATTACAACGACGTGTGAGATAGGCCATACTAGTTTATCGAATACAAACAGGCAGCAGGTTCTTGACGGGATAACGGAATTTTATATTCTGACGAACTCGGAAAAGATTTACGGGGTTTCCTTATCCGGGTTTTCTAGATTGGCGTCGAAATTTAATCGGATTCCGTATGTGCAGTTACCGCCAAGTACTTAAATTAAGTACTTGGCTCTGATGGCTAGAACGAAAAGTTTAAGTCACTCCAATAAGGGAGTACTTAACTTTAGTACTAGACGTTACCGTTGAGTTCGTTCCAATAATTGAAATGAAATCATAGGCTCTAAGGATTTATTACGCAGCGTTTATTTCATCGGCGGCTGGGAAGGCGCTTTCATGGCCAACATTGCAGGGGAGTTCTGGAACCCCTGCTTCTGCTTGTTCTGGAACCCATCTAAGCTCATAGAGAATCTCGCAGCCATTCTGTAGGTGAACTTGTACACGAGCGCGAACACGAGCGCATGGGTGGCGGCAACGAGCATCTTGGAGCTCTTAGGGGGGAGAGAAAGGAAGATGCCGGGGGTCAGAACGTAGAAAAGAACGGCAGTGTAGAAGAACATAAAAGGGCTGTGCATCTTTGTATACTTTGTACAAAGAAAATATTTCCGTTCAGCAATTCCAGGCAATATACGCATTGAGTGTCCATGCAAAGAGGAGCCACGCAGTGTAGGGACTGAACAGGAACCATGCAGTCTTCGTCAGTGTATTTTGAACACGGAGCGAAAGCCATATCATCGCCGTAAGAATCACGAGAGCGAGCCCCGAGTTTTTCGCAAATACGGGAACCCAGGAAATGTTGAGAACGAGGCCGATGATAAGAATATCCCGCAGACGCGTATTATTCCATTGTGTGAAGAGAGTATAAAGGTATAATCCATAAAGAACCGGCCAGACGTATTGGAAGACGTAACTCGGTGGTTGCCACGGAGGACGAACGCACGTGTCAAATGGGGAGGACATTCTACTAGATTTTCGGTTTAAAATATGGCCACTACGTATCCTATAGATAATGGTCATAACGACAGCAGTGTTAACAACTCTTCCGCACTACCTCGCAATGGTTCCTTGGCGTAATAGGGAGGGTGCCACATATCCCTACGTCGTATTTATAGGAACGTCCCTCTCGGTCGCATGGCACATATACGACGAGCCGAAGTGGACTATGCTATTCTATGCGGACCACTTGGGGGCGCTCGTATGGGCCCTCTACGATTTTCAATTGGCCGCGGGTCTGTCCGAAAAGAAGAGGGAGTGTATCTTTGCGTTCAACGTACTTGTGTTTCTTCTGCACGCCCTATCAAGCGCCCTAGGAAAATACCATTCCGTCTGGCACATCCTATCGGCTCTAAAATGTATTCTCGTGTCCGTGGTCGCCGCAGAGGTTTAGTAGGCGAACATCATGCCGCCACGCCCAGCGTACACACGGAAGATATTGTAGGTTTCCGCCCAGGTCCAAACGACGTAGCGAGGGACATTGGTCTTGGATGAACTCCCTGCGACCGGCTTGTATTCGAGGTCGAGCGATATGCTCGTGACCTTGTCTAGGTTCGCCTCGCCACAAGGATAGGATGGGTCTAAATTACCGTGATTGAGTCCGAAGTGGAGCGAATAGATGTAGCGGTTGATGTAGGGGGACTTTTTCATTTCGGTTGAGGGTATAAGAGAGCGAAAGACGGATGGGCTGAGTGTGGAGTAGCGCACGAGGCTTCCTTCATAGACGAGTTGTATCGTTTTGAGCGGCTCGGAATTGCGGAATACGAATCCGGGTTGCAGGAGCGCCGGCGATTTCATGTTGATTGGGGCCGCATCGGGCCACCAGAGATGGCCTGGGTCAGTGGCGCCAGATAAGTCCCTGGTTGCGAGGAAGGGCGCATTGAACGAGGGGGCCTCGTAGCGATTTGCATAAAAGAGGATGTTCCTCGTCGGATTCGGTATTCTCAGGTCAATAGATGACATGGGAGCCGCAGAACTATCGTGAGGATCAAATGCGTAGTGTTGGGTCACGGGGACTTCAATGTCGGATATGCGGAATCTGTTGGCTTCTGGGGCGTCCAAGTATATATATTCGGCGATGATATAGGTGTCTTTGAGGAGGAGCGGGGACGGCATGGCTGCGTTCGGAATGGCGGTGGCATGGACGGCGACGGCGGGATTGCCGATGGCGCCGGCTGTTGCAGGAAGGCCGTATACGCCTGGGCCGGCTGGATCAGCCACATAGAACTTGCCGCCCTCTATCGGGAAATAGCGAGAGCCGGCCACGTCTGTGGGATTCTGTGCGAGCCCCGTGCTAACAACTAGGTTTGCGAGCGGGTTAAATGCAACCGTGAGTTTCACGGGGTCAACGGCGAGAGCGTCTATGGGCAGGGCGATTCCTGAGTCTCCACGAGAGAACCAGAAAGGGAGAGGGGTGTACGTCACCACGGGGTTCGTGGACGCCGTGGAAAAGTCGGGGAAGTTCGTCATGTTTCGTCGGATAAGGCTGTTTGCGAGCGGGACCTTCTCTAGAGGTGTATAGAACTCGTCCAGGACCTCTAGGAGTCGTCCGTCGATTTGTTCGACGCGGACGCCCCCTATATCGATTCTTGCGGAATTCACGATGGCGTGGCCGAGTGAATTCGTCCACGTCCAAGCGGGGCCGAGGAAACCGCCGGTCGCCGCAGCGTTGCGTTGGGCCGTGAAAATGTCAGGGTAGGTGCATACAAGATAGAGACGGGAAATGAGATGGCCCTTTCTAGGAAGTGTGATGACGGCCTTGTTTCCGAATGTGGGGTTCGTATCAAAGTCGAGCCGAACCCACTGCGTCGTGAAACGGCCGGCTTTGATAAGGACGGTCTTAAACAGCTCGACGTTCGGCTGCCCTTTCGGAGAAAGAAGTCGTGAGTCTTGTATACCACTATGCAAGACTCGCAACAGCGCTGCGACCATACTATTTAGATGGCGCTTTGTTTATTTAGATGGCGCCGATAAGTTTCGTAGACGTTACCTCCGTCGCCTAAAATATTCTCGATATACTATGTAGGGGTATGCGGGTAAAAACGTGGTATCCATTTCCTGAGACATTCCGTGAGGACCTCTGCGTTCTTCCAAATGACGGCGAATCTCAGTATGAGGCGTTCCAATCTATTTTTGCGCAAATTATGTCAGCTACTTATGGGCCTTCAAAAAAAGCTACAGCTGATACAAGCCCATATGAAATGCTCTGCGAAAAATACGGTATTGATTTAATTTTCTCAGAGCGTACTCCTGGTGTAGTGGGGCCGGAAAAACGTATTATATGGTATGCTCCGGGAAAAGTTACCCACTACATCGCAAATGTGGATGGAAAAGATATGAATCCGTATGACAAGCTACAGGCTGTAAACACACAAGGCTTTTGTCAAATGTTTGCGTTTTTTCTCGCAAAAGGGGACACCGCTGGATTTAAGGAAGCGGATCAGACGAAAACAATAAGCGTGGAGAATTTCAATATCCTCGTGCACAACACCCAAACATGTTTTAATAAGGCCATGACATACTTAGAGGGCGACCCTAAAATACTAGAGCGGTTTGAGGAGTTTTTTAAAAAGCTTATGAAAGCGAAACGTGACCAACGGGGAATAAAAAAGGGGACGACATTTGCGGAATACATAAGGGACTTCAAAAAGATAAATGAATCGGACAACTGCGTAAAAGCCTATATTTATGACAATCCCCTGCGTGGCTATAGTGATGGTAAGCCGAGACTTGCGCTATGGTTTTTGCCGAATTACGATGCGCCCAATTACGTTGGAAAGCCACATTCCTACGACTATCCTCGAGGTGCTCGTAGTGCAAGTAGGAGCGTAGCGCCAAGAGCTCGTAGCGTAGCGCCAAGAGCACGTAGCGTGGCGCCAAGAGCCCGTAGTATAACACGCAGGAGATAAGATTAATCCTCGAATATAGGGTTCGAAAGGCCGTTCGCAAAACGGAGCCAGTTGATTTCCATACAGAACACCTTGATTTCCCAGTCCTGTTGGGCCAAGGACCCTCCCGGATTTTTGATTTCCATCGTGAGTCGGATAGAGTTCGCACGAGATGCATTGATAGAGCCGGTTGGCTGGTGTACGCCCGGCTTTTCTGCAAAGGATAGGCCGTACATGTAGGCCGAATAGGCTGCGTAACCCCCCTTGTGTTTGGAAGCGATGTGCTGTCGGAAATACTGCTCGTCGGCCTCAATCATCGTGATTCCGTTGACTTGGAGTTTGGCCTTGAGAAGCATGGGCTGTGTGAAGAAGACTTCGGTGGGTGGCGATGAAGGCCACTCGGACTCCACCCGACTACTGTAATTCGTCCACTCGTTATTGGTGGCCGTCGCCTTACGCCGAATAGTCCATATGATTTCCTCCAGAGGATGATTCGCCTCTAGAGGTAATTGTATCGTCACCGTATCTGCCGCCGTGTTCTTGGACACCTGATACTTCGTCGGTTCGTCAAATGTGAATGTATGCAGTTCCCGATGCAGCATCTCAAACGGTTTGCGAAGGAGGTGTTGGCGATACTCGCCGTCCAGAAGAGCCCCATGTGTCACAAGACCCACGGACTCTAGGAGTGGTATGGTGGGCGAAGTCGTGCGCACTCGGTCAGAAAACGGTATGCGCCGGTCCAAGGGGACTTCATCACACGACGCCCGAGTCCCTGAAACTCTGCGGACGAGCTCAGAAAAGGGGCGGAGGGTGACGAAAATGCGGACGGCCCCCTCTTTGGACGCAATGAGCGGCAGGGCTTCCTGGTATTTCACACGACCGAAGAAAAAGGGGAGAGGACAGTGGACGTAGCCATCCTCTGTGGGGAAATTACGGACAGTGCCGGCCGCCGCAAAGTTGCGCAGCGTCTGTATAGGCACCCTCGCAAGATGGTCATACGCAACTCCGAATTGGGCGTTGTAGTCACCGAAGAGGCTCGCAAACGCATAAATGAAGTCGCCATCAATCGTCTCCAGCGTCTTTCCGTCGATTTCCAGCTCGGCGGAGGCGATGCAGGCGGACCCGAGTGAATTTGCATACTCCCATGCGTCGGCCTGCGGATTCGTATAGGTAATTCGCCCCGCCTCAAGGTCGTAAAGAGTGCTGGAATCTAGCCAGTGTCCGAGCTTTATTTGTAGGGCCGCTCCAAAAAGAAGGTCGCCGACACGAAGCGAGCCGAGGTCGAAACAGAAACGCTGGCCGAATTCAGCGGGGCCACGGAACAGAGTCGTTTGCACCTGGGGAATGAAACTGACGGTCTTTCGGTTCCTGTCTTTGGAAAACCAGGACTTGTTTGTTGCGAGGGGAAAGAGGTAATTCTCTTGGGGGTCACGATCCGTGAGGTCCAAGAGAGTTGTAATTCCACCTACGGGCTCCATACTAAATATTACGCAGAGCATCTTTAGTTCGTAAACGCAATGTAGCCCCGATTATCCTCTATCGTGTAGACCACCCATGAATTCACAACGAGGTTGAGCTCCACGGTTTTCGTGTCGAATGTGGATGCGAGGTTCGGATAGCGTAGAAAGATGCTGAACGCCGGTTTTTCGGCCGTGGAGAAGTTTATGGAGCCTTCAGGGACGGGCACGTGGGGGGTCGCCCGTCCTATTCCTGGCCCGAGGTCCCAATTCATTTCGCCCAGGCTGAATCCAGGGTCACGCTCTTCTTTTGCAAAGGGCACGAGCGTATTCCACAGAATGGGCGCAGCGGAGGCCTCTCGGTCACGCCCCGCAATCAAAAACGTCGCTGAGCCGTAATAGGGGTTGCGCTCATCGGATGTGGCCCAGCGCCGATTCCGGTGCAGGTTGTCCCAGGTGCGTATGTACCAGAACATGCGACTAGCGGGGTGCTCGGCGTCAATATCCTTGACGACACGGATGGCGAAGGCGCCCGAGAAGGTGTAGGTGTTCTCGTAGAGAAGGGAATACGGTATCTCGTGCTTCTCAGCCTCGTATTTTGCGCGGGATTCGGCGTCCATATAGACGTGGCGAGTTTCCAGAGTGAGAATGGGCTTCCCTATGAGCTCTCTCGGAAGTGGTTGGAACGTCGTTGTTGGCCCGCCACTTCTGTCCGTAATTTGGAAGGTCGGCTCGCTCCAAGGCGCAGGGTGCACCACTGCGTCGTCGGAGCATTCCACGCAGTCCTCTAGGGTTCGAAGAGTGAGTTTGAGGCGGAATTTCTGTTGTTTCATGGCGCATGTGGGGAGGCCTCGGGCGTTCCCAGGAATGGGAATTTTCAGGCGGAGTCGTCCGGGCGTTGCTTGGCGTGAGAGGTCAGTCGTATCGGAGTCGAAGCCTCTTTGGCCTGAGAGGGTCTGTGTGAGCCAGGCGGAATTCAGGGAGCCTCGGGACAATTCACTTGCCCAGAGAGAGTCTCCCGAACTTTCGTAGAGGAGAACCTTGTCCTGGAAAATTTGGATGCTGGAAAAAAGGAAGTATGCAATTCCACGAGTGTAGCCGTATGTTCTTGGGGGTGTGGTGGGCGTGTTAATATAGTAATTCCAGTCGGCGTTTTTGTCTAGAACATCCGGAGGAAGCCAGGTGGGGAGGTCAATAAGTATGGTGGCCTCCAGGAACAATTCACCGGCGACCTCGAATTCAAATTCACAGGAACGCCCAAAGTCCGTGGAATTCAGGGGGACGTTCTGGCGCAATTCATTCAAAAAAGCGGGGCGGCGCTCGTAGCGTGTTTCGAACGGGTTGACGGCGTCTTGGAAGGTTTGGCTGACAAAATAAACGTCCTTGTTTCCTCTGGCTATGGATTCGTATAGGGCACCCTCCATGAGCGCTCCGGAACGTTCGGACGCCATCCTATTCAAGCGCACGACTTACTCGGGGGGGGCTGTGGCGCATCAGACCCAGAGAGTAGTGCGCCGAGGCCAGAGCGCATCAATCCGCTTTCTCCATTCGCCTTCTGGGGTGGAGAGAAGATTGGGGGCGCCCATACTGGCCGGCCAGTGAATGGTGCCGTCGGGTCGGATGGCCGTGGTCTTTGCGTCGGGCCACACTCGGTCTGCGATGGTGAGGCGGTCCTTTCGCCACGTCGCATTGTATTCCAGAATCAGGGCGACATTGTAGGTTTTGTAGCCGTCCCGACGAACCGTGTTGGAGAAGTCAAAGTGGATGCGGTAGCCGTGGCCACACATGGACTCCAAGAGGGCGATGGCGGGGAACTCGGCGAGGGCGTCCCACAGGCTCAGAGAGGCGTAGCGGGTTTCCGTGAGATGCTCCACGCGCGTTCGGAAGCCGAGGTCGCGCACGGTCTCTTTGGCCTTGTCGGCGACCACGGAGATACGCACGAACTCGCCGGTCTCCTGGTCCTCGGCCATAGCCTTTGCATCATAGACTTCGGCGTGCTGGTAGATGAAGAAGGGGAAGTAGGTCTGGCGTCGGCCCCGAGAAAGTTGGCGCGCCGTCTCTTGGAGGTAGTTCTTCTTGGCGAGTTTGAGGAAGAGGGCTTGGGCGAGGGCCACAGTGAGCGACAGCTTTTCACGGGTCTCGGGCCAGGTCTCCATGGTATGGAATTACCGGGGCTGAGCGGCGAGGGTTCAATTTTTGTAAAAAAAATCGGGGGATGGCGACCTCATCAAACGACAATCCATTTGGGCGAAGTTTGCATGGGATTCTCGACACTTGCTTTGGAGGCGGCAAAGAGTTTATAGAGGCAACTGTTGACGTCACTTTTTGTGATGGAGGGGTCTGTTGGGGCCAGTTTCGCCAGAATGGTCCTGGCGCTTTGGCCTTCCTTGGTCAGTTCGTTGTAGACCTTTATAAGGAGAGATTCGTGCAGAAGGCGAGGGGAGCGTTTCACTTTGATAGGTGTCGATGGGGGCTTGTCGGCAATGGCGAGTTTGTTGGGTGGCTCATGATAGTCGGGGGTAACCGTATCGTCTGACCGGTTGCAGTAGACGAACACGTTGCGCAAGACGACGGCTATCCAGATGAAGGGCCAGATAGTGGCGACCAGCATGAGGAGTTTGTACCGGAATTTGAACTCGGGTACGGTGTGAGCAGACCAATAGGCGGGGCATGTGGGTAGCGAGAGGACGAGGGCAGTTGAGTAGGGCGCATTGGAGTACGGATAGGCAGTCATGGTGGACATTTTGAGGGGGATAGTTGCTACTACGAGCGCTTGCTTCAATTTTTCCGAAAAAATGGGGGGGGGTGCGCAGCTACCCGTTAGACGACACAGATTTCAATGGATGATTTCTCCGCCCGCCACCGTTTAGCCCCTCGCCAGCTCTCGCTCTGCGCGCGCACGCCCCTCCGCCGCCACGCGTGCGTTGCGCGCCGCCTCCAACTTGCTTTCTGCGTCCGCCGCCTCCGCTGCCGCCGCGTCCAGCATGCGGCACAGCAGGTCCGACACCACGTCCAGGCGGCGCAGCACCTCCGCCGCCGCCGCCGCCGCCGCCATTGCCGCCTCGCGTTCTGCAACGGTCATTTGCTGCATCCAGCGCGCCCCGCCCACCACTGCCGTCGCCTCCGCCGCCGCCGGCGCCGCCTTTGCCCGCTCGCGCTCCGTCGCCTCTGCCGCACGCGCCATTGCCGCAACCACCGCAGCCTTTGCGGAGGCCTCGCGCTCCGCAGCCACCATGACGACCCGTGCCATTGCCTCATCCACTGCCGTATTTGTGGCGGTCAGCGGCGCAGTGGATGACGCAATGTCGCCGGATAGGTCACGTGGCTCTTCACGAACGACCTCCTCATGTTTCGCAGGAGTGACTTCTTTGAAACACACTTTTGCGGTCAGCCAGGTCAGGAAGAGTGACCAGGTGATCAATGATAAGAGCGCAAATATACTGGAATCAGGCGTAAAGGGAAGATAGGGTCTCAGAGCGTACAAAGGGGGAAGCACGAGTTCGGTAGAGTAAGGCACAAAGTCGATCTCGGGAATGGGGTGCATTTTTGAGTGGTGGAGTCATCGTAGGCTGTGCGCTCGTTTTCAATTTTTAAAAAAATGGGCTAGCCTTTACCGCCAAGTACTTAAGTACTTGGCTCTGATGGCTAGAACGAAAAGATTAAGTGACTCCAATATCATAAGGCCACTATGTGGCCTTATCTATGGGGAGTACTTAACTTTAGTACTAGCCTTTACACGACACAGATTTCAATGGGGTTCTCGTCCGCTGGGCGCCAGAAGCCCATGCGGCGCTCGCACTCTTTTTTGTCCGGGAAGGCGATCAAAAGGCGCACGACGACGTAGCCTACACCGCCGAGGGCGAAACCAAGGAACGTGGGCGCAATAACTTCGGGGAATGGGGGCAACATTTGGGGGGGGGTTGTAGTTGCACGTGGGCGCTTCTTCAATTTTTCCGGGGGACCACAAAAAAAGTCCCCCGTTCTTTTCTTTTCTTTTTGGTGTTTTGTTTCCCCCCGTTTTTTTCTTTTGTTTTTACTTTACCCGCGTAATGCGGCGAACCACGAACACGGCGCTGTTGGGGTCCTCAAGGTTCTTGTAG
>Ga0114968_10003126_pt1 | contig 12501 bp, 9 predicted proteins | sample M_130807_EF_Meta_FD_87020 | JGI IMG/M metagenome (GOLD analysis project Ga0114968, IMG submission 87020) | Freshwater microbial communities from Lake Montjoie, Canada to study carbon cycling - M_130807_EF_MetaG | ecosystem: Environmental > Aquatic > Freshwater > Lake | place: Lake Montjoie... | reverse complement strand
TCAACTTCTTCCCGAAGGGGTAGAAGGAGGGATTTCCACCTCCCCGCTGACGTACAGACATTGGTTTGCCACTGATTTGGAAAAGAAGGAGGCTTTTGATAAAGCAACCACCCATTTGATAGCCGTCGTAGTAGAGCTGGTGAGATTGCAGCAGGAGACTGGAAAATTTCTTCATCTGGATATTGAGCCCGAGCCGGATGGATTGCTTGAGAATTCTGAAGAACTGATCCAATATTTCAAGGAATGGCTGCTCTCAGTAGGCAAGTCTAGCCTTGCCAAGCAGCTTGGCACTACCCAAAAAGAAGCAGGAAAATTGATCAAAGACCACCTCAAGGTTTGTTACGATGTGTGTCATTTTGCCATTGGATACGAAAAGCCCAAAGAGGCTTTTAAAAAGTTGAAGCAGGCGGGGATTAGTATTGGAAAAATTCAACTATCTGCTGCGCTCAAACTTTTAATCCCTGAATCTCCTTTTGAGCGGTTTAGTATTGGAAAAAGGCTTGGAGAATTTGCAGATACCACCTACCTCCACCAGGTAGTAGCGAGGACAAATGAAGGAGGATTGAAATCCTACCCTGATTTACCGCAAGCCCTTGCCCAACTTGGAAGTACCCAGGATTTGGAGTGGCGCGTACATTTTCATGTGCCTATTTTTTTAGCAAATTATGGAACCTTTCAGGCTACACAGGAGGACATTGTGGAGGTGTTGAAATTGGTCATCGCAGATCCAAGCATCACCAAACACTTGGAAGTGGAAACCTACACCTGGGAGGTTCTTCCACAAGACACGCACCTCACTTTGGGAGAGGCCATCTCTCAAGAGTTGGCCTGGGTTCGGGAGCAATTTCAATAATTGACCCAGGTATCCTACCTTTCCAGCCATGAAAAAAACCGTTGTTCTCGATATCGTCGCTTTATCTCCAAGAGTGATTGGGGAGCATACCCCATTTTTGAAACATTGGATCGCATCGAAACACCATGCAGTGGTAGAGCCCTTACTTCCTGCGGTGACCTGCTCTGCGCAATCCACCTATCTCACGGGCAAATGGCCTGCCGAAAACGGCATTGTAGGCAATGGCTGGTACTTCGAAGAGGAGTGTGAAATCAAGTTTTGGCGGCAGTCCAACAAGCTTGTACAAGGTGATAAGGTCTGGGACTTGCTGCGCAAAGAGGATCCTACATTTACCGTGGCCAACCTTTTTTGGTGGTACAACATGTATACCACGGCGGACTTTGCTGTCACCCCACGGCCGCTGTACCCTGCCGATGGACGCAAGCTACCCGATTGCCATTCCCAACCCATGGAACTTCGGGACCGCCTGCAAGCCGAGTTGGGCCCTTTTCCACTTTTTAGCTTTTGGGGACCGGCTACGACGATTGCCTCAAGCCGCTGGATAGCGGAGGCTGCCAAAAAGGTGGACCAATGGCATTCCCCTACACTAAACTTGATTTACCTACCCCACCTGGACTATGCGTTGCAGAAGTATGGGATTGATTTTGCCAAAATTGGGAAAGACCTGCGGGAAATTGACGACCTGGCCAAGGATCTGATTACCTACTTTGAAAGTCAAGGGACGCAGGTGCTGCTGCTTTCCGAATATGGCATCACGACTGTTTCTCAGCCGATCCACCTCAACCGCCTCTTCCGAGAGAAGGGTTGGATTCAAGTGAAAAATGAACTGGGTTTGGAGACCCTTGATGCAGGGACTTCGACCGTTTTTGCCGTGGCAGACCATCAGGTCGCGCATGTGCATGTACAGGATCAAACCCTCCTAGCTGAGGTGCAGGCCCTGCTTGCGCAAGTGCCCGGCGTGGAAAAGGTATTGGATGCCCAAGGGAAAAAAGACGCCCACCTCGACCATGCGCGCTCCGGTGATTTGGTGGTCGTGGCAGATGCCAATTCCTGGTTTACCTACTACTTCTGGCTAGACGATGCCAAAGCCCCAGACTATGCCCGCTGTGTGGATATCCACCGCAAACCAGGTTACGATCCAGTGGAACTGATCATGGATCCAGCTATTCCAATTCCTATGCTCAAGGTAGGGACCAAGCTCTTGAAGAAAAAGCTCGGTTTTCGGTACTTGATGGATGTGATACCTTTGGACGCAACCTTGGTCAAGGGCGCCCATGGACGGGTCCCGGAGTCCGACTTGGACAAGCCTTTATTGGTTTGCGAGGCGTCGTTAACGGCGGCAGAGCGCATCGCTCCCACGAGCATTTTTGACTTGATTGTTAAGGCGGTTCAAGGGAAGTAGTACCGAGCAGGATCAGTTAAAATTTTTTCTCCATCAGCAATACCCCCATCTCCCGCTGCCCGTAGACAAGGACGGTTTTGGGAGCTTCGAGGAAGTGAAAGCCCATTTGTTCCAGTTGCTGTAGCCCTTCAGGTAGGAGCACATAGCGTTCTGAGCCATCGGGCAAGGCAAATCTTCCTTCTCCTAAATCCTGACTTTCTTCTAGGATATTGCCAAAGCCCGTACACATGCGCATCCAAAAAATTCCTCCTGGCTTGAGTACGCGATGGATTTCAGAAATCATCTGCCAAAAATGGGCATGCCCTTCTGCAAAGTGGAGGACGGCTGAACTGATGACGGAATCAAATGCAGCTGCATGAAAGGGGATGGCAGCACCATCGCCCACTTGAAAGCGATGGATGTCCGTTTCAGGATGAATACTTTTTGCGAGGTAGCGGCAATACTGAATCGCGACCTCATTCGGATCGATGCCAAAAATGGAATAGTTTTTTTGTAGGAAATAGACTGCGTTGCGGCCCTCGCCACAGCCCACATCCAAGATCTTCATCTCCTTGGTAAATCGACCTTTTAAGAGTTGATCCAAAAGGTAGTTATCCACATTGCCAAGCAGGCGATTCAGTTCGTCAATTTCCATTTTCCAATCGATCTAAGGCCTCGCAAGCTTTGATTCTCCCCACTTCAATCAGTTCCGCGGCCCGATGAAATTCAAGTGTACCTGCCTGATTACTGGAAACTTTGATCTCTACCTCTACCGGATAATTTTCAAGCAGCAGTTGGCAGTAGCGGTCTTGGAGCAAGTCAAAGGATCGGGTGACCAGTTCCATGGCGGAATATCGCTTTTGTGGCACTTTTTTCTCCTCCTCTGGAAAAAAGACTTTCATCTTATCTTGGTAGTCCATCAGCCATTCTGGTAAGTTCATGGATTGTTTTTGGCTTGATTTTTTGTGAGGAGCAGGAAGAAAATGTTCTGCCAAGCTATTTGCATTGACCACCACCACGAGGGTGCTGTGGGGATCAGAAAGCAAGGAGATGGGGACTGGATTCAATACACCTCCGTCGATGAAGTTTCGTTTATCGATTTGGGCGGGTAAAAAAACCGAAGGGATGCTACCCGAGGCTCGGATGGCTTTGTACAAGCTGCCTTGGGCAAAAACATGCTCTTTTCCAGAGTTGATATCGACGGCATTGCAGGAAAAGCGGAGTGGTAAATCTTCAATGGCTTGGTCGGGAACTACCTTTTTTAGGGCTTTGTAGACTTTTTCCCCTTTGATAAATCCACGACTTGAAAAAGTAAAGTCCATCAAGGAAAACACATCTACGCGATCCAGATTGCAGATCCAATCCTTGAATTCGGGCAGCTTGCCTGCAGCATACATTCCCCCAACTAGGGCACCTGCGGAGCAGCCCGCAATTTCGGTAATGTTGTATCCTCTACGCTCCAGCTCTTCGATCACGCCCACATGCGCCAATCCTCTTGCGCCGCCGCTGCTCAAAACCAATGAAACTGTTTTATTTTTTGCCATATATTTAGGGTACAATTTTCGATCAATCCCTGAACACATCACCCAACGAAACTAAGCATTATGTCTGACTTTAAACCCTTCCACCTCGCTTTTCCAATTCGTGACATCGAAGAAACTCGCCAATTTTATGGAGGCCTCCTCGGCTGTGATATTGGAAGAAGTACCGACAAGTGGATTGATTTCAACTTCTTTGGCCACCAGCTTTCTGCCCACATCAAGCCGGAGGAACTTGCCAACGCCAAAACTAACGAGGTGGATGGAAAAAATGTTCCTGTTCGCCATTTTGGTGCGATCCTCGGTTGGGACGAGTGGCACGATTTGGCAGACAAGCTCAAATCCCACGGCATTGAATTTGTCATTGAACCCTACATCCGCTTCAAAGGAGAGGTAGGTGAGCAGGCTACTATGTTTTTCTTGGACCCTTGTGGCAATGCCCTGGAGTTTAAATCCTTCCAAGACCCAGCCCAGATTTTTGCGAAGTAAATTTCTGTGGACGCGCTCAAACTCTCCGCTCGCCAGCTTAGATGAGCTACGTGCTTTGGGAGATTTCTTGTTCCATCTCGCTAAGACGCAATGAAAAATTTCTTCCTTTCCCTAGTTGTTTTGTTTGTTTTTGCGGGCTGTTCCTCGCAGCCCCAGATCCTTTTTGTGGAGGGCTTAGAAGACTACCCGACTTTGCAAAAGGTACTTGCAGACACCGCCAAGTACCAGGTTCAGATCCTCTACACACAGATTGATCGCAATGAGCACGGCAACCCGCTGTTTACTACGTACCCCTTCAACGTGGATGATTCGCGGTACTTCTATCCCGCCTCTACCGTCAAGCTCCCTGTGGCACTACTGGCTTTGGAGTGGCTGGAGGAGCAGCAGGTGCCTGGATTAACCCTAGAAACCACCATGCTGACCGACTCAGTACGCCCTTCCCAGTTGCCGGCATGGAGCGATAGTACCTCCCAAAGTGGGCTGCCAAGCATTGGTCATTACATCAAAAAAATCCTTCTGGTTTCCGATAATGACGCTTACAATAGACTTTACGAGTTACTGGGCACCGATTACATCAATCAAAAATTAAAAGAAAAAGGACTGCATAATTCGGTGATTATGCAGCGCCTGAGCTTTCCAATTTCTCCGGAAGAAAATCGGCAGTTTAATCCAGTTCGGTTTGTGGATGCCTCAGGAAAACTGATTCTAGAAATTCCTGCCCGAGAGGCCGATAGTACGTATGTGGTGCCAAGGAACCCCAAGTTGGGCCGTGCCTATTATAAAAATGACAGCTTGATTCAGGGGGGAATGGATTTTTCCTACAAGAATAAGTTTTCCCTTAGGGACTTGCATGGGGTGGTTCAGCGAACGATTTTTCCAGAGGCTTTTGTTGGGATCGAGCGGTTTAATTTGAATGAGGAGCACCGAAATTTTGTGCTCCAATACATGAGTATGCTTCCTCGAGAGAGTGAATATCCTTCCTATGATACCAGTGAATTTTACGACAGCTTTTCCAAGTTCACCAAATTTGGGACTGAAAAAGGAAAAATCGATCCCCGTTTCCGTTTGTTCAACAAGACCGGCTGGTCTTATGGTCACCTCATTGAAGGAGGATATTTTGTTGATTTTGAGTCAGGGGTGGAGTTTTTTGTGTCAGCGATTGTCTATGTAAACGAGGACCACGTTCTCAACGACGATAAGTACGAGACGGATGAGGTGGGATTGCCTTTCTTTGCTGAATTGGGTGAATACCTGTACCAACGGGAATTGAAAAGAAAGAAGCAATTAATGCCAGATTTGAGTAGAATGAAGTTAGTCTATTAGATAATAAAGATTTCAACTCTACCGTCAAGATTTACCTGATTTCTCAAAATGAGAAATTAATAAATGGTTATAATGGTTCGATCCGCCTTCGGGGATCGGGAATATCCATTTATTCTTTTAGCCACGGGTTGCACCCGCGGCTATTCAGAGTTGGATCCGCCTTGGCGGATCTTATTTCCAAATATCTAAAACCGATATTTGTAACAATTTTGGAAAATTTATTTTCACCCAAATTTTATCGAATAAAGATCCGCCGCGGCGGATCAAACCTTGTATAGCCCCCGGTTTACCCGCCGTGGTGGGTGAACCGGGGGAAAATGATTATAGTATCGCGCACAACCCGTGAAAGCGGGTTGACCTACCGCGGCAAGTTGACCTACAACAAGAATTTTTCTTCAAAGGCAATCCCATGATCTTCCAAAAGCCCTTTGTATTCATCAAAAAAGGACATTTTTTCATGGTGCTTCTCTTGATTCTTCACGTACTCGATTAATCGATCTTTGGTTTTTATTGTTTCAGTAAAAGCCCCATATCCTTCTTGCCATCCATTAAAACTCTTGAAAATCAATTCCCTTTTGATAAAAATGCTTGTTGAAACTTTGATGTCCTTGACTAAAGTTGAGATCGAAATAGACGGATGAATATGAGTAAGTATATGGACATGGTCCTCTACCCCGTTTATGCGATATAGAAAGCATTTTTTATTCTTAAGTAGTTGAAAAATGAAAGCAAAAAGCCGCTTTTTTTGACTTTCCTCGAGTGTAGCTGCTCTATTTTTAGTTGCAAATACGATGTGGTAGATTAGTTGCGTGTGTGTAGCCATAAAAAAGTGATAGATAGTAAAAAAAATACGTTGAATTGAATTTCAGCAATTTTATTGGAATTCACAACTTTTATAATGGTTCGATCCGCTGCTGCGGATCGTGGATACCAATCTAATTTTCCTACCACGGGTTGCACCCGCGGCTATTCAGAGTTGGATCCGCCTCGGCGGATCTTATTTCCAAATATCTAAAACCGATATTTGTAACAATTTTGAAAAATCTATTTTCACCAAAATTGTATCGAGTAAGGATCCGCCACGGCGGATCGAATCTTGCATAGCCGCAGGTTTACCTACCAACGGTAGGTGAACCTGGGGTAAAGCGGTTAGATTATTCCGCACAACCCGCCGCGGCGGGTTGACCTACCGAAATCAGTTTGACCTACCGAAGGCGGATTAGTCCGCCGAGGCGGATCAATTCATCCCGATAATCATAAATAGAAAAATGGCAGCAGGTACAATGCTGCCATTTTCTTTGAAATACCTCAATAAGCTTTTTCGAGGGAAGGAATCTCCACGATGGCATGTGGATAACTTTGACCCAAGTCGATCTTCAAGTTGTGTAATTCGGCTGTGGATAACTCCCATGGCTGGTGGATGTCAAAGCCCCGTATGGCTCGTAGCTCGGGGATCCATAAGCGGACGAAGTCCCCATTTCGATCGTAATTTTTGGCCTGGCGCAGGATGTTGAAGTAGCGATTTTCTCTGGGATCGTTGCCTACTCCACCTACATACATCCAGTTACCCCAGTTGGAACAGACATCGTAATCCACTAGCATACTTTCAAAATAACTTGCTCCCCAAGTCCAATCAATCCCCAGGTCGTTGACTAAGAAACTCGCCACGATTTGCCGGCCTCGGTTGGACATGAATCCAGTCGCATTCAGTTCACGCATGTTGGCATCTACAAATGGAACTCCTGTCTTCCCCTCTGCCCAGCGCTTAAATTGCGCCTTATCCCTTCGCCAGGAGTCCATTTGATTTCTGATGCCGCTTACTTGAAATAATTTGGCACCGTGTTTTTTGGCGATAAATCGAAAATAATCCCTCCAGATCAATTCAAAAATCAGCCAATAGGTACTGTCGTTTTTGACGCGTTCTTTCTCGTACTGCTTCACTTCTGTGTAGATGGTGCGTGGTGAAATGCAGCCCAAGGCCAGCCAAGGAGATAGCTTGGAGCTGTAGTCCATGCCAATCAAGCCATTGCGCGTTTCCTTGTACTTCTTGAGTAGGTCTTTTTCCCAAAAATAGGATTGAAGTTGCCCAAGCGCGGAAGACTCACCTCCACGTATCTTCAACCACGAGTGTTCCTCTCGCTTGGGCTTCTCCAGTCCATTATCGGTAAGCTGGGGGAGCGGTCCCGCCTTTGGGATAAGCGCTTCTCCAGGGTAGTTTATAGCAGTAGGTGTAGGAAAAGTAGCACGGATTTTACTTTGCTTTTCCACCTCTTTGCGGAATTGTGTAAATACTTCAGGCGTTTGTTTGATTGGAAAAGTCAGGTCATCCTTGTGGTAGAGGGTACTTTGCCAAAAGCTTTCGCAAGCGATTCGCTTTGAAAACGCGGCTTCCTCTAGGCCTTTATCCACTTGACGCTCCTCTGAAGTTACTTCTTTGGAAAAAAAGATGGCGGAAGCCTGGACCTGTTTGGCAAAATTCACCAAGACTTCCTCTGGTTTGCCCTGAAGGATTACCAAATTGGCACCAATCTGAATGAATGAGTTGCGAAGATCTTCTAGTGCTTCTATCAAAAACTGGGCTCGAAAAGCCCCAATTTTTGGGAGCCCTAATTTGGTATTTGCAAAATGTCTAGGGTCAAGACAGTACACAGGAATAACTTCTCCCCCCTGCTGTATTGCCCTTGTCAGCGTCTCGTTGTCTGAGAGACGAAGGTCATTGCGAAACCACACCACGATCCTGTTGTACTTCATGCTGGGCTAACAGACTGTGGAAGGAAAGTGTTTTCCTTGTTCCTAAAAATTTGGTAATTTTTTGAGAGAAGAAAAATTCACCTTCTTTACTATTAGTTTGGTAATCAGAATGGGGCTTTTCAGGAAAATTGGATAGTATTAAGTTTAGATTTTGATCACAGGCAAAAAAGCACGCGTAGCCGCAAGCACATGAAAACGGGTATCTTTCTTTTCTTCATTTTCTTTTTCAATCCCTTTTTCGGAAGGGCTTCGGAATGTGTTTGTGATCTAGAGGAAGATTTCTTAAGCGTTCGGCAGTTGTTCAATGCAGAGTTGGTTTTTAAAGGGCACCTTGTTTCGAAGCGAACGGAGTATTTTTCCGATTTAGGATACCGCTATGTGGCCACCTTTTTCATAGATGAATTGATTAGCGGCAATCCCCAATCGGAAACCGTGGATATTGAGTATGGCTACGATTGGGATTGTGTGCGCTATTTTTATCCCGGTCCTTCTTACATTATTTTTGCCAATACAAGGTTGGATTTCCCTTATTACCAAACTGACTATTGTTCTCCAACTAAAAAGTGGGCAAACCTGTCCAAAAAGGACCATCAATTGCTCTTTGATTTTCAAAATGGGAAATCTGAATTGACTTGGAAAGACCAATTTGACAGAGTCTATGCAAAAGGCAGGTTGAGGCAGAAAAAACCTATAGGAATCTGGGAGTATTTTTTCTTTGATGGAAGGCTCAAGGAAACGGGATACTATTTGGAGGGTGAAAAAGAAGGAGAATGGCTCACTTTTTTCCACCCACTCAGCGTTTGTATGGTACTGAATCTGCCCCCTTCTCGTCCTTCTATTTGTGACTTTTCCCAGGTAAACCCACCAAATCCTGCAGGCTGGGTTTCTTCGGTGACTCCCTATACCGATGGGAAAATCAATGGTACAGTGCTTACCTACGACGAATCAGGCTGTATTCGTAGCGAAGCAAACTATGTGGATGGAGTACTTGTTGATTCAATTCAGACCTATTGAACCAAGGAACTATTGGGCTTAGGAATCTGATTACAAATTCAACCAATAGTTCAACTTAAACACCAGCGAGCGCTGCTTGGGCAGGAAATCGCCTGGGAAGTAGTTGTCCGTGTACACCAAGAAAAAGTCAGATACAGGAGCATAACGCCATTGGATTCGGGTATTGATGTTCATGTTGTCGATCTGACTGTTGTATTGCACAAAGGTGGTCCAGAACAAATCCTTTGTCAGGGTCAGGTCAATTCTAGGCCCAACCAGAATCAAATCCGCATCGCGCTGAGGCTGGGGTAGGCGGATTCGCGCATAATTGAAGTTCATGGAGATATTGGCGAGGTAGCCTAGTCGTAAACCTGTCTGTGTGGTGAAGCGCTGTATATTGCCAGTGAAGTATTCTCCAAACTCCCCAATCAAGGTCAAATTCACTTTTTTGCGGGGATTACTTTTGAATTCTACAAGGAAATTTTGGAAATTATAATCTGTACCTGCGGCCAAAGGCGTTCCTTTGGATCGGGTTGGATCAAAATCACTGAACAAGTAAACGTATCGATTTTTCTGGGTTACTTCCAGCTCAGCAAGTGAGTTGAACCGGATAAGGTATCCGAAGTTGATGTCTCGGTCGGTGGTTCCTAAAGTTTCATTCCAATAGCCTTCAAATTCCACTTTTGGACCATGTCGGTTGATCAACTTGGACTTGGGATAAAAGAGGTAGGTTACATCTGGATTGAGTCGTTTGAAATCGGCTCTTGGTAAGAAGCCCACCTCAGGGTTGAAGGACTTGCCCACATCTTGAAAGGCGAAGGTCCAGCTCCAATGCAAATCGGTAAAGAGTAGGTATGCATTGAAGGAGTAGGGTTTTTCTACTTCCGCTGATTCAAAGCTGCGGTGGTAAAACATCTTTCCTGTCCATTTTCCATCCGAAGAGTTGAGGTTGTAATCGACACCAAGAAGGCGATTGTAGGCGGTAGGATCAAACACCTGCTTTGATTCACCCAGATCCAAAGACTCTTTGTTCACATAGATTAATCCGACGTTGGATCGTTCAAAAAGCTTTCGTTGCAGTGCAAAAACCGTGAAATTTTTACCCGCGATACCGGCATCAGTATCCGTAGCAGTTTGCATATTCATGGCTCCCACCCTCCATTTTTCGCTTAGTTTTCCGCTAATGCGAGCTCCATAGATAATCTTACTCTGCACATTTTGCCCAGTGGCCGAGTCAATGTCTACCCCTATTCGGCGAGAGAAGAATGGCCGTGAGCGAGTCTGTCCAAAGCTATCAAAGAGGTCTCCGTTTTCTAGGAAAAACTGTCTTCGTTCGGGAAAGAAAATTTCAAATCGGTCGAGGTTGGTTACCTGCTGATCTACTTCCACCTGTGAAAAATCTGGGTTGAAGGTCAGGTCGAGATTCATGGCAGGCCCAATTCCTATCTTGGCATCTCCACCTACAGCAGGCCTGAGTCCCTCGCTGCTATTTTCAAGGAAGTTTTTTGAGGTACGTCCTGCCACATAGGGGATCAAGGAAATATTGGCTCCTTTTTTCACTAGAGGTTCCTCGAAAATCATTTTTCTCATAAAGGCCGTACTAATAATCGAAAAGTTTCTTGGGATAGGCGCCCAAGTAGATCGCTCGCCTATTTGGCTGTCGATACGGTAAAAGTTTACATTCCAGTTTTTTACGCCATCGTTGAAGCGAAGGGAGGATAGGGGGATGATGATCTCTACTTGCCAGTGATTTTCCAGCATTTTTGCTTCGGAAAACCACTTGTTGTCCCAGGCGAGGTTGAGATCATCCTGTTTGGAACCGCCATTAGCTAGCAAAGCCTCTCGTTGCACTCCGTAAGGATTGACTCCAAACTGAAAGGCATTGGTGCCGTCGTTGAAGGTGTCAAAAACAAAGCTCACCCCGTCGTTTTGCTCCCCTCTGAAGTCTCTTCGAAGGGAAGTAGACACGTATTTTCTTGGGCCTCCATTTTCCATAATGGCTGCCAAGTACAGATTGGTGTCATCGAAGGCTACTTTTACTCGGGTGGGGTAATTACTTAAAGAGGTGTCGGAGGGAAAATATTGCATAAAGTCCCTATTCCAGCCCTCGGCATCTTTCCAAATCTCCTCATCTAAGACACCATCCAGCGTAATGGGCTTTTCGAGTTTGAAGGCAAAAGCATTGGACTTAGGGCTAGTTTGAGCAACTAGTTGCACGTTCAGGAAAAGACATGCAAGGGAAAATACAGAAACAAAAATTTTCATGGCTATCAATAAATTCCAAAACTACACTTTTTTTACGGGAAAGGGAATCGAATTTTACCAATGGCAAGGTAATGCTCCCAATGGAGCTATTGTAATGAATTCGGGATCAAAAAAACGGAATCAAATAAGGGCTATTCTTGTACCCGTGGCGAAATGTTATCGCATAATTATTTCTTTTTCTACTCCTTAATAAATAGATAAACTTGGATTTTTCAACACACACTAACTTAAATACTGCCTACCACATTGTGTAGTGTACCGATACCGGAAATGGTAATAAATACCTGGTCTCCTACTTCCAAGGTAAAGTCATCGGGAACAATCCCCGTGCCGGTCATCATCAAGCAGCCTATAGGAAAAGAGTTGGATCGGTAGAGCCATTGTGCAAGTTCTTCAGGTCGTCGCTTGAGCTGCGCTAGGGTAGTTTCCCCCGATATCACGCTGATCTGGTTGCGGTGGATCTCAAGTGAGATGGTCGTGGAATCAGGCAAGATCTCTTCCTGGATAAGCAGACAGGGACCAATGGAGGCGCTGCCTAAGTAAACTTTAGCCTGGGGGAGGTACAGGGGATTTTCTCCCTCAATACTTCGGCTGCTCATGTCGTTGCCAATGGTAAATCCCTGCACCTTGCCCGAAGGTGATAGCAGCAATGTCAATTCTGGCTCAGGAACATTCCAACTTGAGTCTTTCCGAATATTGACCTTTCCACCTGGAGGTGCCACTCGGCTTGCTGTGGCTTTAAAAAAGAGTTCAGGGCGCTCCGCCACATAGACCTTGTCGTAAAAAGTGCCTCCGCCTGAATCGCTAGACTCTTCGATTCGAGCTGTTCTGCTTCGGTAATAGGTCACCCCAGCAGCCCAGATTTCTTGATTTCCCATGGGAGCAAGCAATCCTTCTTGCATGAGTTC
>Ga0114968_10003124_pt1 | contig 12504 bp, 11 predicted proteins | sample M_130807_EF_Meta_FD_87020 | JGI IMG/M metagenome (GOLD analysis project Ga0114968, IMG submission 87020) | Freshwater microbial communities from Lake Montjoie, Canada to study carbon cycling - M_130807_EF_MetaG | ecosystem: Environmental > Aquatic > Freshwater > Lake | place: Lake Montjoie... | reverse complement strand
GAAATTTTATTATTTTGATAATGGTTATTCTACAATAAAATACTACTATCCTGAAACAAAAAAATATATATGCAACCAAGCCTTAGATAATCTTCCTTCTCGTTTTGTACGAGTTTTCAAAAGAGAACAAGGAGTTGAGTATATTCAATGTCCAGGGTGCGACTATAAGAATGATTGGATAGATGAGACTTGGGTGTATAAGTATGTTCGTGATCTATATAAACATATTTGGGAATCAACACCACAAGAAAAAGGTAAGCGGGTATATATTTCTAGAGACACGAAAAATGTACGTACAAAGGCTGTACTGAATGAAGATGTTCTGAAACCTGTGTTAAAGGGATTGGGGTTTAGTTCTTATGCCCTCGAGGATATTACGTTTATTGACACGATTCGCCTTTTCAAGTCTGCAGAGTTTATCACAGGAGTTCACGGGGCTGGGTTTGCCTGGCTAGTATTCTGTGACCCTGGTACCAAAGTTCTGGAAATATTTAATGACTCTGTTTCAAGAATTCACTATATAGATTTGTCAAAGAAGTGTGGCTTACATATAGAGAGGTTTACGGATATTGATATGACTGTTGAAAAAGAAAACATTACAGTTCGCATCGATTCCTTCGTAAATCATATCAAAAAGATGTGTGTTTAGTTTATGGCTATCCTTTTAGCGTTACCCATGTCTTTCTATTTTTTTATTTTTGTCCTCTGTCCTTTTCTTTTACACGTGGCAAGGCCAGTGGTTCATTAGCCCATCCACGGAGTCATAGATGAGGTCGCGAGTCTGAGACGTCAGGTCATTGATGCCAATTACAACGGAAGGGGCGTTGGGCATAAGGAACTGAATAGACACGAAGGGGTCAGTGTCCAGCGTCATCATGCGCAGAGTCGTGCTCATATACTTCAGCACATCCTCACGCTCCATACTCACCGTCTTGGTCTTCACTCCAGATTCCTGGTCGTGGTAGCTGATTGAATACGTGCCATCATTCTTATTAGCAATACGAATAATGTCATCCTTCTTGGTATTGGTATTGTCGCGCATCACACGGATAGTAATCTCAGAAGGAACCTTCTTTGTCACCTTCACAGAATGAGAGGGCATACGAGGGGAAAGAGAAGGGTGAGAGGCAAATGACACTAGCGGCGGCATCATCTGCACATAGCTCCGCTCTGAGGCCGTAAGATGCATATTCACAAAGTCACGGATAGTGCAATCAGGGGAGTTGGGGAAATGAGGAAAGTAGCCGTCCAGATTTTCAACGATATCTAGCAGCTCGCGCACATAGTCAGAACGCAGCATGTTCTCCTTGTAGCGCATATCAATGGTCTCATACAGAAACCAGGCAATACCCTCTTGCTCATGATTCAGAAAGTCTAGGAAATGAGAAAGGGGGTAGTTAACTGCACCGATAGTGGACATCCGCAGGTTCGTCAGGACAGTCTGCACAAACTCGCAAGACTCATACGTGGAATTCCACTGCGACAGAATGTCTGACCAGCCAAAGATACGGCGAGGCTGGTGAGAAGAGTTCCACAGCATTGAAGACATTTTTAAAGTCTACTCTGTCAGGCTGCTGGTGTTGGACAGGTCAATGGGGGGCGGGGGCAAATCAATTTTTTTCGTTATATCTTTTTATAGATATCTTCTTCTCTCTCTCTACTGAAACTGTTACCTTGCCTTTTGGAGTATTACGCTTCTTTTTAACAAGCCGTCAAAAAATGTTTAGAAATTAATTTTAGGAATTTTACGATCATCTTCCTCTCCCACCACGGCCTCCTCTGCCTCCCCTGCCTCCTCTGCCTCCCCTTGACCATCCTGACTTTGCTTTCTTTGCTTCCACCCCTGATTTATAAAGAGCATCTGCTTCATCTCCCGTAAGAGTCTTAGGGTCTAGACTAGTTGGGATACTCACAAAGACTTTCGTTTTCAAATCCGTCTTGTACATATAGGGACCATACTGACCTGAACCAAAGGTATAAGGTCCAAACTTATATAGACTTGACGTAGTCTGCGAACGCGACTGGAATTTTTGTATTATGCTATCTAATGTATCAGTGTCTACATACGGAATACGCATATCACCACACTGTAAGTATTCTCCATAAGGTCCCTTCTTTTTCAGAATTGGTTTATCATTAAAAGTTCCAAGATTAGTATCAGCAATTTGTTTTTGTATCCACTCCTTTGCAATTGTTTCTGTTATGGTTTGCATTGTATGTCCTGGAGGAAAGGTGTAAAAGATGGCCTTGTCTTTTTTATTCGCCGCTTCTTGCACGAGTAAGGGGCCTGTCTTACTCATGACAGCCTTGAATCCATTTCCAAAATCCTGAACTTTTTCAGAAGCAGAAGGTAGGCTGGCCTTGTCATTTAATCGTTCATAGTCTCCTTTGTAAGAAGCCCATGTATCACGACATACTCCTTTCCAAGCCTCTTCGCCCTTTGATATAGAGTCTAATCGTGATTCCATCTGTGTAGTAAATTCATATGCAAAGAGATGAGGGAACTCACGTAAACAGAACTTGATTACAGATTCTCCTAAGAGGGTTGGGAAAATCTTCTGTTTTTCAGCACCAATGGTAATTTGCTTACTCTGTGTTAAAGGAGGCCATTGAGTAGGTTCAATCGATAAGGTCGTTTGATGTATTTTGCTACCTGGGATATCCTTCTTTTCTACGTATTCTTTATCAAAGAGTACTTCTACAAGCGATGCAAATGTACTGGGTCTACCAATACCACGATGTTCAAGTTCACGAATCAGAGTTGCTTCTGTATAGCGCGGAGAAGTACGAGAATGTTTTGGAGTGGCTTTGATATTTGTCCAGGATAGTACTGTACCTTCTTTGATATTCTGCGCTTTCTTCCATTGCGCATCATCTTCTTCCTGCTCTTTGTCTTCGTCATCTGTATCATCGAACTTTGTTGACTTTCCTAGTATTTGCCAACCTGCAAAGTCAGTTATACTCCACTTTGATACCCAAGGGAACTTGTCAATATCGGTATTCATTATTAGAGTAATAGTACGAGATTTGCCAGTAGCGGCTACCATTACAGATTGCATGGCGCGGCGGTAAATTAGAGCATAAATTTTCTTGTCGAGGTCTGACCATTCTTCAGAAGGTGGAAGTTCTTTTCTTTCAAAGTGAGTAGGACGAATAGCTTCGTGCGCTTCTTGTGCTTCTTGAGGGGTTGCCTTTACATTTGCCTTTGCCTTTTGCTTTGCCTTTACATTTGCCTTTTGATTCTCAGGTGAAGGTGTTAAAGGTGTTGTTGTGGAGATAATGTACTCTTCACCATACTGTTTGCGAACTTCTTCTTTTGCTGCTGCAATTGCCTCTTCACCAAGGACAGCATGGTCTGTTCGCATGTATGTAATATGCCCTGCTTCATATAAAGTCTGGGCGATTTTCATGGTTGCCTTTGGATTGATTTTGTGGAGAGCGCTAGCTTCTTGTTGCAAACTTGAGGTAATAAGAGGCTTGGGAGGATTTGCCGTCCATGGTTTTTGCTCTACACGATGTACCGTGCAGCCATCGCTTGTGTGAATATTTTCCAAGTAATTCAGAGAAGATTCTTGGTCTTCTAGTTCATCTTCCATCTTAGCTTGAAAGTGAAAGTCTCCTTTCAGAGTTTTTATAGAGGCTTGAAGTGTCCATGACGTTTGAAGTGTGTGACTTTGCACAAGTTTCTCTTTGTCTGAGATTAGGCGTAGAGCAGGTGTCTGGCATCTTCCTGCACTAAGACCACGAGCAACATGTTTCCATAGAAGAGGAGAGATAGTAAAACCTACCAGCATATCTAAGACTGACCGTGCCTGTTGTGCATATACGCGATTCATATCAAGTCGTCTCGGATTGGCAATGGCTTGTTTCACAGCTGTTTCTGTGATTTCGTGAAATACGGATCGGGGGAGACTTGTAGGATCTCTTTTTAATAAACATGCAACACTATAGGCAATTGCTTCTCCTTCTCTATCATCGTCAGCAGCTAAGTAAATTGTCGTAGCTTTTTCCGCGGCTTCTAAAATAGGTTTTGTAGCTCTTGCTTTTTCTTTTAAGAAACGGAATCTTGGCTCAAAGTCACGGTCAATACCAACAGCTTCGATATCTTCTTCAAGGGCACGAATGTGTCCCATCGTAGCTAAGACAATATATCCTGAGCCAAGAAACGACGCAATCTTCTTGCATTTAGCCGGCGATTCTACGATGACCAGATTGGCCATTTCTGATGGGTTGATAGAGAAAGACAAGGGGGTTTATGTATCAATTTTAAAGATGGTCTAAGGCATCATTACTATATATATATAGCACATGTCGCAACATAAGGATGCCAACCATAATAGGTTTATAGCCTTAGCGGATTCTGATTCAGAATCGGAATCTGAATCTGCAGCTGCAAAAGCAAAAGCAAAAGCAGAAGAACCCGAAACATTTGAGAATTCCCTTACAATACAAGATGCCAGTGGGCTAGAACAACCACACCAACCCCCCTTTCGCACTTGGATTCGCGACGAGTCTGAAAATCGGTTTTCAGGAGAAGAAGTTAAGAAGAATATTTTCAGTAGTCCATTTTCAAAGCAGAAACATCTACAGAAACAGTGGAGTCAACCAAGATTTCGTGAAGATGCAGATGGCTGGGTAAGTATTCGTTGGAATCAGCCTCAATTCCAAGAATCTGAGAGCCCTCCTACAGAGCCTACATCAAACCTTTCAGTAGAATATGAACCACGGCCTTTAGTAAAACAAGAATTTCCCTCCCTTCTAACACGAGGCACATCGAATGTTGTCGTTAATCAACAAGAAACCATGTCAGCAGTCGCTTGGGCAGAAAAAATAAAGAAGAGTCTTGAAAGGGCTGAACTTGCCCGTGCAGCAAAATCCTTTCATAATACTGAAGAATCAGTTGGTCGCTTATCCTTTTTTCGTAGACCGATGATTGTACAGCAATCAGAGGTCTAAAATGGTTATGATATCTTATGTAAGATGGATGATTCAATTGTTGCATCAGTTGTACAAAAATTCTTGCAACGCTCTGAAGTTGGTAAGAAGAAGTATGGAGTTACGCTAGATCGTACAGACTTGGGAACTCTCGACTGGATTCAACATGCCCAAGAAGAATTGATGGACGGTATCTTATACTTGGAAAAACTGAAGACACAGTTTTCAGTACCCAAACAATAGTCCCGCTCTACCCCCATACACACGTAGTATTGAATATGTTTCCGCCCATATATAAATTATATAGTCTGGAACATCTGTGGTACGATTACTTCCACGATATGGTTGAAAGAGTAAACTCAAGTCTATATTTAGAATTTTATCTAAGTTTGCATGTCCCATAGGGTTTGTTATACCATATTTCTCATGTTGAGTGCCAAAGGGGATATGATAATAGTATTTATTATGCCAAGGAGTTTTTCGTTGTTCAAGTCCTGGTAGAAGACTGCGAAATAGTACAGGGGTTTCTGTAGCATAACGGATAATTCTTCCTTCATAAGAAAGGGATAAACTTGTAATAGGTTCTGAATCAATAATAGAATATGCAGGTACAAGAGGTTTGAATGCGCTCTTATTAAGTCCACTCGCATCAGGCCACCAAGGTGCTATAAGGCCTATGCCACTTGCATCAGATATATAGATTCCACTCAAGTCACGTGTAGCTAAAAAAGGAGCGTTCAACAATTCAGCATCCGCGCGATGGGCGAAAAAGTAGAGTTCGCGGGTGGGATTCGGTATTCGCATGGGAATACGTGCAGTGGATATAGAGTTTGTGTTAAAGGGGTTGATGGTGTAGTGCTGGACAATCGGATAGCTGATATCACCAAGCCGAATGCGATTTGCTTCGGGTTTATCAATGTAAACATACTCTAATAATAAATAAGCATCTTGGAAAGCATACGTGGACGGCATTTGAATTCCAGGAATCTGTGAAGCCAGAACCGACTTTTGCGGATTTCCATTGAGGCCGTATACGGGTTTGCCATTTACAGGGTCGATAACATAGAAAGGACTTGATGCCATCGGGGGAAGAATCAATTTATTTTGAGCATTCGTTGCACGACTTGTTGTCGTGTATATGCTGTTTAGAGGATTAAATGTAATAGAAATTTGTACAATGTCCGTACCAATTGCATCAATAGGTAAAGCAGCAGAGGGGTCTCCACGTGTGAACCAAAAAGGAAGGGGAACCGCTACTTCTTGATACTGATTTGTCCATCCATTAGACTTTGCCGTAAATCCATTGTCATGACGACCAATCATACGATTCACCGTAGTAGTTTTTTCTAGCGGTGTATGGAATTCATCAAGCACTTCTAAGAGTCTTCCATCCATTGTGTCAATCGGTGTAGCACCAATCGTAAGTTGCAGTTGGTTAATAAGAGCATGACCCACAGAATTTGTCCATCCAAAGGTGGGACCAGCAAAGGGTTTCCCTTCAGCTACTGCAGCATTGCGTGCAAGAGTTTGTGTTGTGAGAATATCAGGAAGTTGTATCATGAGAAAAGCTCGTGTAATCAAGTGACCACGGCGAGGTATAGTGGCTTTTGCCGTTTGTCCAAAGGCCGGAGTATTATCAAAGTCTACACGATACCATTCAGTTGTAAATCTTCCCGCTTTTATGAAGGCTTTTTGGAATGATTCTATGCGAGGCTGACCTTTCGGAGGAAGTAGACGATCGTCCTGGAGGCCAGAATGAAGAAGTTTTAATAAGCCGGCCGAGGCCATTCTGATGGCCACAGTGTAAAAACTATAGGCCTTCTGCGGAAAATATTAATCTGTATACATCTTATTCGCCAAGCCATTCTGGAATCGGAGCCATTGTAAAGTAACTACAAACACTTTGACTTCCCAGTCTTGTTCATAAATTCCTCCAGGAGGACTAATATCCAAAGTGAGTCGCACAGTCTGCAAACGAGAAGCATTGGCTGTACCACTTGGCTGATGATCTCCAGGATTCTTGGCAAAGGAATAACCATAAATAAAAGAATTATAAGCAGCTACTCCACCACGATGTGCTAAAGAAATATGTTGACGAAACCACTGCTCTTCTTGATTAATCAACTCTATACCATTTAACTGAATTATAGCATTTTGTAAAAGGGGTCGGAGTGGATTAAATACAGGGTCATACTCTGCACTCATCACTGCAGAGTAGTTTGTCCATTCATTATTGTTAGCCGTAGCCTTTCTTCGGACAAACCACAGGATTTCTTCCATAGGGTGATTCACTTCCAAAGGTAGCTGGACTTGAATGGTATCTTTACTAGTTTTATTCACCGCATATTTCAAAGGTTCCGAGAAATAAAAGGTTTGATTAATTCTCGTAAGAATCTCAAAAGGGCTGCGAAGAATGCGTTGGCGGATAATACCATCAGTCTGTGCAGAATATGTGATAAGTTGTATCTTTTTGAATTGGGGAGGTGCTACAGGGGTTTGCTGAGATGTTATTTGACCACCTGTGTTAATCTGGATTTGCTGATTTAACATTGTTTGTAGTGGGGAAGTACGACGACCATTGAGCAGCCGTATACATTCATCAAAGGGACGCAGAGTTATGTTGATTCGCACAGTGCCTTCACTACATGCAAGAAGAGGCAAAGCTTCTTGTAGTTTTACACGTTGAAAGAAAAAGGGTAGAGGAATGAGTAAAGTATTATTCTGTGATGGAAAAGGGCGATAAGAAGGCGTACTTAGAAGAGTAGAAAGTGGCATACGCCCAAATCCATCCACGGAGCTGCCATATTGATTATTGATATCGACCATAAGTAGACTTGCTGTGTTTAAGAAATCACCGTCAACTGTTTCAATCGTCTGGTCTGCAATCTCCAACTCTGCTCTTTCAATAATTACCGACCCAAGGCTATTTGCATAAAACCATGCATTTTGATTTACATACGTAGAAGTACCTGCTTGTAAACGTAAGAGGGTTGTATCGTTAAGCCAGTAACCCAGTTGAATTTGTACAATAGAACTAAAAAGAAGGTCGCCTGCTGATACAGAACCTATGTCAAAGGTGAATCTTTGACCAAAGGACGCGGGACCTCGGAATTGAAACTCTTGCACAGAAAGTGAAAAAGGGTGAATGCGTCGGTTATGCTCAGGAAGCCACCATGTTGATTCGGAACTTAGTGGGGTGTATTCATTATCTTGAAAATCACGAGGCGTAAGATCCAAGAGTGTGGTTATATCACCTGCCGGCCTCGCATAGCCCTGGCTATTCATCTGAGGTATTCTAGGATGTTTCTTTAAGGAAGTCGTCGCTTGTCGGGGCTGATTATAATTTTAGTTACCGCTAAACAATTCTGCTCTACCCTTACCATCTGTATCAAAGCGCGCCCAACCTTCCACAATGACACGCAGCTCTGTGTTCGGTGCGCCTGTATAGGGGTCAATAGGAGGAAGGCTCAAGTTTATATAAAATACAGGTCGGTCAGCAGTAGTGAAATTCACAGCTCCTGTTTCTTGTGTGGAAGCTCCTGGAAATCTCTCAGGGGCAATGGCTCCAAGAGTCCAGTTCATACTATTGATTTCTATCCCTGTATCATTTTCCTCTTTTGCAAAGTTCGTGATGTCTCGCCATACAAAAGAATTACGAGGGAGTTCACGATCTTTTCCTGCAATTTGTAAGTTTACCGTATTAAAGTAACTTTGTTGGCCTACGATACCTGTATTCACTTTCCATAACTGATTGGCATTGATATCACGAATACTGCGCATAAACCAGACTACGCGCCCTGAAGGATGACGACCATCTAGAAGGCGTTTTACTAGACTTGTACCACCTCCTACAACTCCTGCGTAGTCCAATTGATTTTGAGTAAAGATGTTTTCCCATTGACGGACAAACATAAGACTCTGGGGCTGTTTTTGTAGAATATCTTGATATTCACGAGGCACGTAGATTTGTTGAGTCTCGAGTTGTATTTCCAAGGGTAGAATCTGGGTTCTTGATAAGGTTGTAAAAGGGATTGGTTGGGATCCGCTCGACAATTGTTGTTGGAAGTCTGTGCGACCCCACGGGGCAGGTTTGATACGTCCATCGGAAGCTTCGACAAGGTCTTCCAATTTCCGTATCTTACAACGTAAACGATACGTATGACGTTGTGTAGAACGTTGAGGAAATCCAGGGTCATTTGTTGATTGACATCCAATGAGTGGAAGACTTAGACGAAGTTGGGGAGGTGTTGCGTTTCTTCCAATGGCTAGTGTACTTCCATCGTGTTGACCAGTAAGCTCATCAACTACAAAACTCTGGCCATATGTTCCCTGAGACTTTGTAACAGCCCAGAGAGCATCTCCAGAAATTTCTTGCAAGAGAATATTATCTTGATACAACTGAATTAGTTCAAAGAGGAAGTATGCGATACTGTTGGTATATCCATAGGAAACTCCCGCCGTATCGTTTACTATAGATCTCATATTCGTGGAAGCGACTTCAGGTGGCAACCACGACGAGAGATTAATAATTAGAGTTGGATTTATCATAAGGTCGCCCACCAAATCAAACTCAAAGATTACCGTGCGACCGAATTCACAAGCAGTATGAGGAGGTACGCGACGGATTTCAAAGGTTGATGGGGCTTGGGGTTGATAGGAAGAATCAAAAATATAGGTACTTTTGTCTGTGTCTTGATAGAAAAATACGTCTTTATTTCCTCGGGCTACCAATTCATATAAAGAACCTTCAGCGGTAGCATACTGTGTCGGAGCCCCCGCCATCTGATTGACAGTTTCGTGAATGTTTAGAACGGAATTTTATTTTATAGCGCGTCATGCCTTTCCAAAAAAGTCTAGAATAAGGCGGGAAACCCCCATGGTAATAAGAGTAGAATAAGAAACTTGTGTTGAAGATATGATATTTACCGCAGTTTGACATACTGGACTTCCTGCAGTTATCATACCTTGTAAGTATCCCCAAATTCCGTCAGGAATACAATATTTATCATATAATTTACTAACTCCATAATGCGTACTATAGGCAATCACAGCCGAAAGAGCTCCCTTCGCCAAGGCCTCCATTCTAACTCCAATCCACTTTTACAACAATTTCCCAAAATTCATAGATAATGAAACTTACACAATTTGTAGTAATATCGATTTTTGAATCTTTGAATATATCTTTGAGTTGTTGATGCACTAAGTCTTGTTCTTTTTTCAGACTTTCTAGTTCTTCTTTTGTAAACGCCCATGATGCACTAATTCGTGCGATAGTATCACCCATCATAGAAACTCTCAAAACTTCAGTCTTTGCCGAGCTAACAATGCGGTCAACTAGTGCTTTTCTATAGAATTCATCCTTGTACTTGTGTAAAAGGATCAAGTCTTTACGTGTATAAGACATATTGTTAAAGGGGAATAGGTTAATTTCTAAATATTTACGCAATCGGAGGACAGACTACAAATCCGAACTGGTTGATATAGCAATCGCTATAAGCATAATAATAAGGCCAATAAGGCCACCAACCAGTGCCGCCATAGCCACCTCCATAATACCCACCTCTGTATCCTCCTCCGTGCCAACCGCCGTGTCCTCCACCACCTCCATGTCCACCACCGCCGTGTCCACCACCGCCGTGTCCTCCACCTCCACCTCCTCCGCGGAATCCTTCTCTATACTTCTTAACTTGCCATAGGAGTAGTATAAAAAGGGTAAATATTGTAAAATACAAAATTATTTCTTTTGTCATCTGTAATATATAAAGAATAAAGATAAACTAAATTATAGTTATAGAATGTTCTTAGATATAGTAACTGGTGAAAAACTACAAGAACTTGCGCAGGTATATATAGGAAAGCCAGAAGACTTTATAAATATAAAAGAAAATGAAAAATGTCTAGATATTTCTGCAGTTCCAGAAATATGGAATAATCCTCCACTACTATTTTGTTATTCACATAGAATAGAAGAACTTTCTAAAAAGATACAAAGCCTTCAAAATCGCTGTGTCTTTATTTTTGGAAGTTCTTATGAAATTCTTTCGTACGAAAAATGCAAACCCTTTTTAGATTCAGGTATTGTCCAATATATTTTTTGTCAGAATATACAATTCTCACATGAAAAAGCTTCATTTATTCCTATTGGAGTATCAAATAAACAATTGAAAGAACATATCCCTATACAAAAGAATAAAGATATATACTTTAATTCTACATCGCAAAAAGAATATATTGGTGAACTTGCATTACATAAGTTTTGTATATTTTCTGATGTGAACGGAGTCGATACGCATCGTTTTTGGGAGTGTTTATATCTTGAGACAGTTCCTATTGTAGTTCGCTCCCCTCTAACAGAACAAATACAGGCTTCTGGAATACCCTGTGTACTTATAGATTCTTTGAACTCATTTCATTTAGAAGAAGTACCTCATTATTCTTCATTTGTGTTTGATGACTCATATTATTATTCTATATCGTTTGCAAAAATCAGAAATACTATTTTGAATCAAGTTTCTAAGATATATACATCTATGAACGTAGTTTTAAGTTTTATTGGAAATATGCCAAAATATAGTATAGAATGTATACAACAGCTACGTTTATTTTTTGACGGACCTATATATTTTATCTATAGTGAGATTGAGACCTCTATTAAAGAGGCATTGGATAAACAAAATATAATATTTGTACATTACGATGAAGTTCGGTCAAAACGCTTTGATAAAATTTCAAAGAAGAAGGATTTTTGTGTAGTTGACCGTTTAGGTGACAGGAAAGAATTATTTAAACGTTCTTATGAGCGAATGTATTTATTAGACACTTTATTATTCAAGTATAATCTTAAGAATGTATGGTTTATGGAAATTGATATTCTTATGTTTTGTAATCCAAACATATTTACAGGAATACTTCAAACACAGCCCTATGCATATTGTTTTCATGACTTTGAGCACTGTTGTTCTGCAATATTCTATGTAAGAGACCATAGCTCTTTACAGCCTATCCTTGAAACCCTTGACGTATTTACAAATCATTTTGTCAGTGAAATGCGCGCACTGAGCGAATATCACAAACATCATCAGAATGATATAGTATTCCCTTTAATTCCTAGAACACCAACACACGTATTTTATTGGAAAGATTATAATCTATTTTATACATTTCTATTTGATGGAGCTGTGATTGGTCAATACTTATTTGGAGTAGATAACCCAGAACGTAAACGAAATGATACCACGCACATTTCACACTTATTAAATATATGGCAGTATGGAAAGTTTGAATGGCATAAGAATGATAAAGGGCTGTCTATACCCTACTACAGATTTGAAGAGACTTCTGAATTACTACCCATTGCAAACATGCATATTCATTCGAAGGATCTTATTTATGCTGTTTCATATACTACCAATTAAAGGAATGCTTACAATCTTCTTGTATAACCTTCATGCGTGGAATAGTTCGTAAGGAAGTTTTCCAACTTTCTGGACGAATCCATATAAATTCTATATTATGTTCAATACATATACTCAACGAAAAATGAAATATTTCTTTTATTTCTTCTTTCGT
>Ga0114968_10003123_pt1 | contig 12507 bp, 10 predicted proteins | sample M_130807_EF_Meta_FD_87020 | JGI IMG/M metagenome (GOLD analysis project Ga0114968, IMG submission 87020) | Freshwater microbial communities from Lake Montjoie, Canada to study carbon cycling - M_130807_EF_MetaG | ecosystem: Environmental > Aquatic > Freshwater > Lake | place: Lake Montjoie... | reverse complement strand
TAAGGCGGTGTGTGCGTCGAGTACTCCCACTCGCCGACGAGTTCAGCGTTTGTTTCGTCCGCTACGATGCCCGGCAGCGTTAGGGGATTCGCCACGATGAACTTCAACATCTCCGGACGGTCCACTTCGCCAGGTGCGTGTTTATTCGGAAGAGCTTTTGGATTCGGTTTCATCACCTCGGAGGCCAGTGCGGCACCAAGGGTGATCAAAATCATCAAGGAAAAAAAGCGTTGAGTCATGGTGCAATGATGTTCAGTCACTTCCCTGCCTTCTCATTCAGTAAGTAGCCCAGTAAATCAATGAATGTCGCTTCTTCGATTGTTTGTCCAAACGTGGGAGGCATGAGGGAAATGGGGGTGACTTCGGTTTTGGCGATGTCCTTCTTGCCGATGCGGTGCTCTTTGCCGGTGGCGTCGGCGAGCACGTTGACTTGGCCGAGTTCGGCTTTGAGGAAGCCGGCGAAGGTGCTGCTGTCCTTCAGGGTGAGGGTGTGGAGATGGAAGTGGGCATCGACGTTGCGATTGGGGTCGAGGATGTCTTCACAAAGGCGTTCGGGGCCGCGTGCGCCGATGCCGTCGAGCTGCGGGCCAATGAGGCCGCCTTCGCCTTTGATTTGATGGCATGCGGCGCAGTTCATCTTGAAGACATTGGCTCCGGTTTCGAGATCGGGCTTGGCTTTGGCGAAGGCGGCCACGCGGGCGGCGATGAGGGTGTCGAGCTGTTTGCGTTGCTCGGGTGAGACGGGCAGCGGCGGTGGCGCGGGGCGCGGTGGGAGGTAAGCGGCGAGTTTTTCACGCAACGCGGCCGGGGCGCTGTGCTGGAGCATGGTGGCGAGGGTTTTGAGGCTCTCGCTTGTGGTGTCGGCGCTTTGGAAATCATTCACGCTTACCACGGCGGGCTCGATGCGGGTGATGCCGAGCCAGGCGTAGGCTTTGCCATCGTCGCCATCGATGACTTCGAGTGTGATGGGTTTTCCAATGTGATCCTTGAGATCAAACTCGACTTGTTTGGCGATGTCGGAGCGCGGTGGGAAGGCGCTGGAGATGATTTGGCCTGTCTTGGCTTCGCGGAGGTGAATGACGTTCTTGGCGTGCGACTCGGCTTTCGGTGGACCGCGATGGCCGTTGATCCAGAGAGCAAGTTTGGCCGGTGCGGGGAAGGTAATCGACTTCAGCGTGCCAGTGCGGCTTTCTTCGTCGCCACCGCCTTTGGCGATGCTTTGCAGGACAGGTGCCTCGGTACCATCGGTGAGCTCGCGAGGCTGAAGGGTCCATTTGGCGTCGCCGAGAGTTGTCCAGCTGGGTGTTGGCTTGGTGGCGGAAGAATTGAGAAGCTGCGTGGCGAGTTCTTGTGCCCAAGCGAGGAGTTCAGGCGGTGGTGACATGCCGCGTTCACTGAATCCGTCCGAAAGGGCGGTGAGGAGTGGAGTGGCGGAATTTTGGAATGATGATTTCTTGGCGAGGACAATGGCTTGAGTGAAAAGCTGGGGATCACCGAAGCGTGCAATGTGCTTGATGCTGGCAGGTGTCATGTTTTGGCCAGTTTGGAGGTGTTGCAGGGAAAAAGTGGCTGCGTCAGCGGTAGGGACAGCCTGGAGTACTTCGATGAACCAAGGCTTATCCATCATCTTTCCGATCCAGCTGCGTGCCTCGGAGTCTTCTAGCCATCCCGGCTGCGAAAGGACGTCTCGCAACAGCAATCGCAGAGAGTACACATAAGCCTTATCGCCCAACTTGTGAGACAACCAGTTCTCAGGCCCAGCAGGTGAAAGCAGATCGTTGGTAAGCAGCACCAGCATCTTCACCATAATCCCGTGCCAGTTTGGATCACCAACCAGAAAGTCCGGGCGTTGCAGGAGCGCCTGAGTTGCCGCCCGTCCTATCGCACTGCCACGACCATCGAATGCGATGCCCAGGTTCCATTTCTCCCAAGGATGAAGTTTGTCATAGGAGCCAATGACCTGTGCAGCGTGAGACATCACTAGGCCATTGAGCTCCGAGCCATTGTCCTCGACCCAAGATCCGCCCGTGTGAAGTGCTCGTAGAATGTTCGATACGAGAAAGCGCTCTCCGAGGTATGACAAAGCCCATGTCGTATAGGCCATGCGCATATCAGACTCCGGCCAATTGACACGGATATAATGAAAGTCTCCGATGTCGTTTGGCCGCTGATCGGCAGGCTCATGATCACCTTGTGCCACCATGGAATCACCAGATTCAAAGACGCGGAAGAACTCTGGCAGCCACTCTTTGGTGCCACGTAGCCCTACTTCGCGCAGCGCGAGATGACGACGAGTGAGGTTTGGATGGCCCAGTTCATCGGCAATCTGCTTTGCTGACATGGCGGTGAAGTTATCCAACGGCGCAGTCGAGTCCTTCTTCACCACCCGCCAGATCCTCCCCCTATTCTTGTCCCGCCCTGGATGATCCAGCGGCACCTCATAGTGGCCGATGATCTTGTTATAAAAATCCGCGATGTAGAGAGCGTTGTCGGGGCCGAGTTGGAGATCGACAGGGCGGAACCAGGGATCGTCGCTGGTGATGAAGTCGGACTGTTCGTTGGCCTTAGGCGTGGAGCCGGTGAAGGTAACCTTGTCGTGGTTCACGCGGGAGGTGACGCAGTTGCCAACGAGCGTGTGGTCGTCCCACTCGGATCCCCAGACGCCGCCGTCGAGGTAAACGATGCCGCAGATGCCGGTGGAGCCGTGGCTGTGCTCACACATGACGGGGGCGAAGCCGAGGCCGTCGTCGGGCTTGCCGAAGCTGGGATAAGATGCGCCACGGATGAGCTGATAGATGGGTGAGCTGTGGCAGTCGGCGCTGTAGAGATTGCCAAAGCGATCCCAGCAGAGGCCGAAGGGATTCACCTGGCCGCTGGTCCATTTTTCGACACGCGAGCCGTCGGGACGAAAGCGGAAGACGTTGCCGCTGTGGAGATCGAGTGTGCTGCCATCTTTGGCTTTGAGGTGACTCGTGTTATTGAAGCCATGCGTCGCATACACCCAGCCGTCGAGGCCGAGGCGGAAGCTGCTGCACATGCCGTGCGTGTCTTTTTCATATCCGAGCGGGCCAAAGAGAATCTCGCGGTGGTCCGCTTTGTCATCGCCATCGGTGTCGGCAAAGTACCAGATGTTTGGAATGCTCCAGGCGATGCAACCGGCCTTGTGCTCCGGTTTGTGCCAGGGCAGCACACCCGTGGGGATGTTCAGCCCATCGGCGAAGTTGGTCACCTTGTCGGCCTTGCCGTCGCCATCGGTGTCTTCAAGAATCTTGATCGCGTCGCGGCTGTCTTTGACGCGCGTGCCTTTCTCATCGGACCAGCGGCTTTTGCCGGCGAAGTAGGGATACTCGACCGTCGATGACACCCACAGCCGTCCCCTCGCATCAAAGGCCATGTTGATCGGCTTGTTGATCATCGGCTCGCTGGCAAAGAGCTGCACGGTAAAGCCATGCGGCACATGCAGCCCCGCACGCTCCTGCTCCGGCGTCAGCGCCTCCGTCTCACGTACGAGGCGCATCTTGTCCTCCGCCGCATAAAGGCTGGCGGATAGAGTGCATGCAGTGACGAGGCAGCGGAGGAATGACATTCAGCCATTACAGCGCAAATCGCTGTCTTCATTCAAGCCGCGTTTCGTGTTTCAATGGAGCACGCCCCATTGTCACAAACCGCCTCCGTGATCTGCGCCTGCAACGCATCATCACTCCGTAAACGCAGCAGATGCGAGATGCCGATGCGGTTGCTGGAAATCCAATGCACCACCCGGCGGGCAATCTGCTGCATCGCCGGACTCGCCAGCCGCAGGGACCACTCGCGATACTCGCGCAGCGCCCACAGGCACGTCACCCACGCGCCAGCTCCCTGCCAGAGCGAGCCATCATCTCCCATGACCACAATCTCCTGATCCGCCCGCAAGTTGGGCAGTTCTGGACACCGCTGGCGTGCGGGCTCCGAATCATACGGCAGAAACTCCAACCGCACATACGCGGCCTGTTCGAGCATCCAGCGCCGGAAGCGCGAGCACAGGCCGCAGCGGGCATCGTAGAAGATGGTGAGGGTGTTCATGGCACAGTTCGTGGGTTGGGTTGGTCAATCCGTGCGCGGACGTAGGCGGCAATAGTGCCTGAAGTAGCTGCTCCGAAAGCAACCACGCTGTACACAGACCAAGCCGCTTCATCCAAGGGAGTCTGCGAGTTCACTATCAACATCACGCCGCCAACATACAAGAAAGCTGATGCTAAACCTATCAAAGCAGCGGTCTTTGGGCGTCTTAGTTTTGAAGTGTCTCGAACGATCAAATCCACCGGCAAAAAAATGATGATCCATGCTGCCGTGATACTCAGCCCAGTGAGTGCAAGAAAAATCAATGTCGCGTCCAACCTATAAGCATCAAAAAGTGGCTCCCCTCGAAAGAGTGTAAACACTCCGTAAGCAATCCACAGCGCGATGTTGCACGCAATCCAGCCGCACAACATCGCGAGGAACGACAGCTTCAATTTGCGGAGGAACGTTTTCACAGCGTGTCGAGAATGTCATGGGCTTTGCTGGCGCGATGCATCGGCGGCGGCAGGTTGGCCAGCGTGGCGCGGCGGCGCACGCGGGTGAAGACATACAGATTGAAGAAGTGCATGCCGCCCAGCATGAGCAGCACCACGCCCATCTTCCCACTGAGCAACTCAAAGACTCCGCGTGCGCCGGTGATTTCCTCCGTGCTTTTCAGATAGAGCGAGACGAAGCCGATGTTCACCAAGTAGAAGCCGACAACGAGCAGGTGATTGACGCTGTCGGCGAGGTCCGTGTTCCCGTTGAAGCAATCGACGAGGAAGATGCGGCCGTTTTTGTGCAGAGTGCGCGCCACCCAGACCGTCATGCTGACGGCGAGGATGAGGTAGAGGCTGTAGCTGATGACGGTTTCGTTCATAGGTTTGTGTGGTTTGGTTTGTATTGAGGGGAATCCTTTATATTCTGAAGTTTCAGTATTTTGTGAAACTTACGGTCATGAAAAAATCAACCAAGTAGGCGCATGGCCCACTGCAGGGCGGAGGCGTGCTTCATGGAGATCACGGTATCGGCGACTTTGACGCCGAAGCTGAGGAATTCGTCGAGGTCCTGCATCTGCTGATGGAAATCCTTGCCCGGCCCTGCGGCTTCGTCCTTCGTGCGGGCGGCACAGTCCCGCAGCAGGTGGATCGCGGGTTCGATCTCGCGGCGTTTGCGCTCCTTCGAGATGGTGATGAAAATCTTCCACACGTCCTTCTCCGCCTCGAAGTACTCCTTGCGGTCGCCCTTCTTGGTGATGATGCGCACGAGGTTCCAGCCCACGAGGTCCTTCAAATTGGTGTGTGCATTGCCACGGCTGATTTCGAGCCGCGCCATGACCTCATCCGTACACATCGGTTCCGGAGCCGTCATGAGCAGGGCGTGAATCTGGGCCATGGTGCGGTTGATGCCCCACTGCGTGCCCAGCGAACCCCACTGCACCACGAATTCCTCGCGTGCTATTTCCCATTCTGGTAGTTCCTCGCTCACGCTTTCACTAAAAACTGAAAATAATGAAAGGCAAGCGATGTCTGCACTTTTCTCTCGATTACGGGCTGAGCCGCACCTTTACCCACACGCCATGCTCCTTGCGGTAACGGATGCGGTCGTGCAGGCGGCTCACGCGGCCCTGCCAGAACTCGATTTCTCCCGGAAGCAGCGTGTAGCCACCCCAGTGCGGCGGGCAGGGAACCTGGCCCTCGGGGTGTTGCGCCCTCAGTTCGGCATCGCGCTGCTCCAGCCATTCACGGCCGGGGATCTCCACACTCTGCGCCGAAGCCCAGGCACCGATCTGATGCCCGTAAGGACGGCTGGCGAAGTACTTTTCCGCATCTGCGTGATCCAGCTTGGAGATGGCGCCTTTGATGCAGACTTGATGGTGGCGGTCCGTCCACAGGAAGCAGGCGGCGGCGCGGGCATCGGCGGCGATCTCGTGGCCCTTCCGGCTCTCGTAGTTCGTGTAAAAATGAAAGCCGCGCTCGTCGATGCCCTTGAGCAGCACCGTGCGCACCGTCGGTGTGCCATCGAGGCCGTTCGTGGCCAGGCTCATCGCATTCGGCTCCGGCAGCTTGTGCGCGAGGGCGTCGTTGATCCAGTGAGTAAAAAGCTCCACCGGATCGGCCGGGGCGCTGTGTTCGTCGAGTTCGCCCTGGTCGTAGCTCACGCGCAGGTCGGGCAGGTTCGGTTTGTCAGTTGGGTTCATTCAGGTTAGAAGAAACGCGTGTCGCGCGGCCTGCGCTACGTCAGCTTTGGCCTTTTACACACTCTTTTGCTCCATGCCATCCTCCGTCACCGGCGTCATCCAAGATCTCGAACGCATCCTGCTCACCCCAGCGCAAATCAGCGAGCGGGTGGATGCGATGGCCGCGCGCTTGAATGCCGAACTCGCAGGCAAAGTCGTCACTGTCGTAGCCCTGATGGATGGCGGACTTTTCTTTGTGGCCGATCTGCTGCGCAAACTCGAAATGCCCGTCCGCCTGCACACCCTGAGCGCCAGCAGCTATCAAGGCGGCACCACCACCACCGGTGAAGTCAAAGTAAACTGGCCCGCCAATCTCGATCTGCGCGATCAAGACGTGCTCCTGCTCGATGACATCCTCGACACCGGCCTCACCCTCAGCGCCATCTCCGAGCGCCTCCTCGCGCAACAGCCCGCCTCTCTGCGCACCTGCGTCCTGCTGAGCAAACGCCGTGAGCGCCTGCGTGAGGTGCCGCTGGATGACGCTGGCTTTGAGATCGACGATGAATTCGTCGTGGGCTACGGCATGGATTACCGGGGTCGCTTCCGCAACCTGCCCTGCATCGGCATCCTGAACCCGGACTCGCCATCATGAAGCTGCGCGTCCTCTTCTTCTCCGTCCTGCGCGACATCACCGGCACGGACGAAATCACTCTCGAAGTGCCCGCTGGTGCAACGATGGGTGACTTGCTTGCCCAAATCGAATCCCGCTGGCCCAAGCTGCGCGACTGGCAGAACAGCCTGCTCCTGGCTCTGGACCAAACCTACGTGAAGCGTGACGAGCCGCTGCACGATGGCGGCGAAGTGGCGATCATGCCGCCGGTGCAGGGAGGATAGATAGCTTGGTTGCAGGAGCGAAGGCACGAATACCCGCCCACGGACTCGTCGCCGCCAATTGGTGAGGCAGCTATTTGTGTTTTAAGCTCGGGTGGAGGTCCCCTCCCCCTTCCACCCCCTCCCACCAGGACTACCCTGATTACCGTAGAGCACCAGGACCACCAGGAGCACGAGTGATAACCAACAAGTACATATGAGTACCGCTCGGAGTTCTGAATTCACTAGGGAAACCCACCAAATCTGAGTTGTGAAGCGCACAACTCAAAATCCAATTGAGCTGTTTAGTTCATCTCAGTAACTGAGTTGAGTGAAAAAATGCCATGAAGGCACGGTGAAATGACAATATTCTGCGCTCACTCGCCAAAAAAAGATGCACGTTTCGTTGATTTCAACTACCTCTGCGTCCACACTCCTGCCTAGCAAGTACTACGGCGGGCAGGCGTGGGATTCCAACCCCAACGGCCACCCGCCGGTACCCTGGCGGGGAAGTATTTGTTAGGGCTGTGGGTCCAAACCACAGCCCGCTCTCTTTCACTAATACACTATATGGCAACGAACAAAATCGCCGAGCAAAAATTGGCTCTCCGTGGGAAATTGTGGCCGACGATCAACGACACGGACCTCTGGATTCGACAGAAGAATATGGGATTCACCACAATTCCCAGAATATTGCCAATCGTGGCCGTTATAATGGATTCGCTTTCAAAGAACAAACCAGTCTCGACAGCTTACTTTGACCTCTGGTGCCGTGCTTTTGACGAATGTTTTGTTGTTCTAAACAAACAGGCTGAAATGGCTTTTCATTCGGGCTTTGGGGGACAGAGAGCAGTGCAGACGTGGAGCGGCAGAATTAAAATTCTAAATGATCTCGGCTTTATTAAGGTCGCATCTGGAACTTCTGGACCGTTTAGTTATGCATTAATTCTCAATCCATTTAAGGTCGTCGAATCGCTTAAAGATAAAGTGGCTGAGGATTTGATGAATGCCTTTCACGAGCGAAGCATTGAGATTGGCGCAGAGCAATCGGCCAAATAAGGGGCTTTTGAAGCCTGCTCATCACGCCAGCAGATCCTTCACCACATGCCCGTGGATGTCCGTCAGTCGATAATCGCGGCCTTGGAATCGATACGTCAGGCGCTCGTGATCAAAGCCGAGCAGGTGCATGACGGTGGCTTGGAAATCGTGCACGTGGACTTTGTTTTCAGCGACGCTGAAACCGAGTTCGTCAGTGCTGCCGTACTCGAAGCCGCCCTTCACGCCGCCGCCGGCCATGAAAAGTGAGAAGCAGTCGGGGTAGTGATCGCGACCGAGCACTTTGCTGGCGGCGGTGCGGCCTTCGCGGAAGGGGGTGCGGCCGAATTCACCGCCCCAGATCACCAGAGTGTCATCCAGCAGGCCGCGCTGCCGGAGGTCCTTGATCAGTGCAGCCACCGGCTTGTCTGTCGCAGCCATTTTGGCGGTGAGACCGGTGGTGATGCCGCTGCCTTCGCTGGTGCCGTGGAAGTCCCAGCCCCAGTCGAAGAGATTCACAAAGCGCACGCCCTTTTCAATGAGACGCCGGGCGAGCAGGCAGTTGTTGGCGAAGCTGGCCTCGCCGGGTTTGGCGCCATAGGCTTCGATCACATGCTGGGGCTCCTTCGAGATGTCCATCACCTCGGGCACGCTGGTCTGCATGCGAAAGGCCAGCTCATATTGCGCCATGCGCGTGACGGTCTCGGGATGGCCGAATTCAGCGACCTGCTGCTGGTTGAGATCCTGCAGGGCATCCAACGTTTTGCGGCGCATGGCGCGGTTCATGCCGGCGGGATCACTCACAAAGAGCACCGGGTCGCCTTTGCTGCGGCATTGCACGCCCTGATACACACTGGGGATGAAGCCGCTACCCCAGCAGCCCTGACCACCGCTGGGCTGCGTGCCGCTGGAGATGAGGGCGACGAAGCCCGGCAGATCCTGATTCTCCGTGCCGAGGCCATAGGTGGCCCACGAACCCATGGAGGGCCGGCCCTGCCGCGCATGACCGGTGAAGAGCAGCAGCTCCGCCGGCGCGTGATTGAACTGATCCGTGTTCATGGAGCGGATCATGCACATCTCATCGGCGATGGTGTGGAAGTTCGGGCAGGCATCGCTCATCGTGATCCCGCCTTTGCCGTAACGCGCGAAGGTGCGCGGTGTGCCCATGAGCTTTGGCACGCCGGTGGTGAAGGCAAAACGCCGGCCTTTGAGGATCGAGTCGGGGCAATCCTGCCCGCTGCGCTTCACCAGCTCCGGTTTGTAATCAAACAAATCGAGGTGCGGCGGCGCGCCCGACATGTGCAGGTAGATCACGCGCTTGGCCTTGGGCGCATATTGCGATTTCTTCGGCGCGAGTGGATTGTCCGACGCCGCACTGGCTCCCGCCTTCTCCTGCATCGCATGCATCGCGATGGCTCCGAGGCTGAACTGCCCCGCGTTGCCGAGGAACTGACGGCGCGTCTTGAGCTGAAGGGTGTCGTGAGTGATGGGGTTCATGTACAGAAAGATACGTTCAAGGTCCGGTCATCCTTTTGCGCAACTGGGCAGAATCGCGTTGGGTGATCCAGTCTGGAGCAGCGCTTTTGCCTCAGTCCATGGGATGCCAATGGAAGGGTCGGTCAGCATCGCGGCACGGCGCGTTTCGAGTTCGGTGAGTTGGTCGCTGCGCAAAGGAAAATCGGCATCTTCACCCACTAGAGTGTCCCAAATATCTCCCGCCAACTGAATGCGCTGCCCCACAGGCATCTGACGGATTTGTTCGAGTGCGAAGGTCATAGTGGAAAATGGTTTCTGGAATTTACCTCCGCATCAAAAACTCATCCAAATTCATCACCACATTGGCGATGGTCGTCCACGCGGCGAGTTCGGCAATGTCGGCGTCTTTGGGAGCGGGGCCGAGGGGATCGGTGGCCATCTTGGTGGCTTCTGCTGCATCACCGCGATAGGTGGCGAGAGTTTCATTGAAGAGCTGCGTCAAAGACGTGACCTCATGCGCGTTCGGGGCGCGTGAAAGGCAGAGTTTGAACAGCAGCGCAAGCCGCTCCGGCGTCGCTTTGGCCTCCGCCACAAGACGCCGCGCCATCGCCTGATTCGTCTCAATAAACACTGGATCATTCAGTGTGACAAAAGCCTGCAGCGGCGTGTTCGTACGGCTGCGGCGGATCATGCAGACTTCGCGGTTGCCGGCGTCAAAGGTGGTAAAGCTCGCATACGGGCTGTTGCGGCGGACTTCGGTGTAGAGGCTGCGGCGGTGCTTGTCCTCGCCGGGGCTAAGGGTCCAGTCGTTGCTGCGGCCAAAGGCGGTGGTGAGGCCGAGATTCGGCGTCATGGGGCGCACGGGCGGGCCATACATTTTGGCGCTGAGCAGGCCGCTGACGGCGAGGGCTTGATCCCGGAGAAGTTCACCCGTGGGACGGAAGCGTGGACCGCGTGCGAGGAGGCGGTTGTCGGGATCGCGCTCATTGAGTTCCGGCGTGGTTTTGGTGCTTTGCTGATAGGCCTGGCTGGTGAGCAGCAGCTTGAGCATGTGCTTGATGTCCCAGCCGCTGTCCATGAGCTCGGCGGCGAGCCAGTCGAGCAGTTCTGGATGCACCGGCAGATCTCCCTGGCTGCCGAACTCCTCGCTGCTGCGCACGATGCCGGTGCCGAAGATGCTTTCCCACAGGCGGTTCACGGTGACGCGTGCGGTGAGCGGGTTGTCGCGGCTGACGAGCCATTTGGCCATCGTGAGGCGATTGCGCGGGGCATTGGCGGGCAGGGGATTGAAGGCGGCTGGAGTACCTTCGTTGACTTCATCTCCCAGCGCCTGCCAGTTGCCACGCAGCTGGATTTTCGTCACGCGGCGCTGCTTCGGATCGAGATCGCGCATGATCGGCACGGTGACGGGCTTGAGGGCAGCGAGTTCTTTGTTCGTGGCGGCGAGACGGGTGCGCTCGGTGGCGGATGCTTTGGCAATATTCCGCACGAAGTACTCCACCACCGTCTGCTGCTGCGCGGGCGTGCGTTTGTCCTTTGCCTGCGCGAGCGCAGCGACGACATTTTGCGGCACCTTAGTGACCTGCTGCACGCGGGCATCTCCTGTGTAGCTGAGGCGGAAGCTGCCGAGGGTGTGCTGCTTGAACTCGCTGTTTTGTGCGAGCGCAATGCGGAGCTTGGAGCCGGAAGGAACGACCACAGGAGATGCAGCCAGGAGAGTGAGCGTGTGAGGCTTATCGGCGGCACCTGAGACAGCCCAGCCCTGTTGCTTTTTATCTTTGGGTTTCAGGACGGAGGCAGCGGTGAAACCATCCTGTTCGAAATCGGCGAGAGCGGTGGTGAAGCTCACGGCGACCGGTCCGCTGATGGCGAAGGCTTTGTCTTTCGCAGGCGCAGGAGTGTTTTCGCTCTTCCACACGGTCTGGCGTTTGTCATCGAGCAGCACGACGCGGAAGCCATCAAGACGGCTGCCGACGTTGCCATCGGTGCGGTTCCAGACGACGACGCGGTCCACGGGTTTGGCGGCTTTCAGATCGACTTCCCACCAGGGATCGTTGTCGGTGCCGGAAGTGTGCGCGACGCTGCTTTTCGCGTAATCGCCCTCGGTGTTGCCATCGATGGCGCGCTTGGCGGCGGCATCGGTGTAGAGGCTGCTTTGGGTGGCGGCACCGGCGGGTGCGATGTTTTCGCTGCCGCTGAACACCTGGACTTCAGCCAGTTGGAGGAGCTTTTTCTCACCAGGCAGTTCGATGCGTACGTAGCGCGCCTGGGGTGCTTGTTTGGAGTCTGGCGGCACGACTTCCGCCTTGACGTCGGTGATGACAAAGTTGCCGAACCCGGTAGCGGGAATGGTTTCAATGCGCAGCGCGCTGAGTTTGTCGCCCGTGGCGGGCAGTTCGATGGTGTAGCTGTCTTTGTCGCTGTTTTTGGGGATCGAAACGGCACCGCCTGCGGCGATGGTGGCGGTTTGTTTGGACTGCGTGGTCACTTTGGCTGGCTGCGGTGTCTGCCAGCCTAGATCGCGGGCAAAGCCCTGGTCCCAGGCATCGAGTCCAGCGAGCCATGCAGGGGCAGGGGAGGTGAACTTCTGCTCCAGAGCGTCGATCTCCTTTTTCAGATTCGTGCGTTGCTGGATCAACTCGCGGGTGTCGAAGCTGTGCAGCGGCACTTCGTCCTTCTTGTCGCTGTCCGCACTTTGATTCAGGAAGGCGTAGAACTGGAAGTACTCATTGATCGTGATGGGATCAAACTTGTGCGTGTGGCACTGCGCGCAGGCCATCGTGGTGCCCATCCAGACGGCGAAGGTGGTGTTCACGCGGTCGATGATGGCGGCGTTGCGGAACTCCTCGTCGTCGGTGCCGCCTTCGTTTTGCGTCATCGTATTGCGGTGGAATGCGGTGGCGATAAGC
>Ga0114968_10003120_pt1 | contig 12511 bp, 13 predicted proteins | sample M_130807_EF_Meta_FD_87020 | JGI IMG/M metagenome (GOLD analysis project Ga0114968, IMG submission 87020) | Freshwater microbial communities from Lake Montjoie, Canada to study carbon cycling - M_130807_EF_MetaG | ecosystem: Environmental > Aquatic > Freshwater > Lake | place: Lake Montjoie... | reverse complement strand
TGATTCAGATGAAGTTGCCACACTTTCGAACTTTCTGGAGCGAGTTTCATTGGTTGCGGACTCAGACCAGATTCCAACCAGTGAAGAACACGGTGGCGTTATTACTCTTATGACATTACATACGGCCAAGGGACTTGAGTTCCCTGTGGTTTTTCTAACAGGTATGGAAGATGGAGTCTTTCCACATCAGCGCGCACTTGGTTCGGCGACAGAACTCGAAGAAGAGCGCAGGCTGGCTTATGTGGGCATGACACGAGGCATGAAGCGTCTGTATCTGACTCGAGCAGTAGCGCGATCTACCTGGGGTCAGCCAAACTACAATCCAGAATCCCGATTCCTTTCAGAGATTCCAGCCGAACTGGTGGATCGACAAGGTGAAGAGCCAGGTCCACTTGGGCTATCTGGCTCCGGATATTCAAAGCCAACTAAACGAGATGAACCAGTTATGGTGCTCGAAGTCGGGGATCGAGTTTTGCATGACAAGTTTGGAATGGGAACGGTAATGTCGGTGGTTGGTCAAAATGAAAAGGCCGAGGCAACCATCGACTTTAAGAGCGCAGGAGAGAAGCGCTTACTTTTGCGTTACGCTCCAGTAGAAAAACTTTGAGTTAATTTCCCCAAAGCCATTTTGATGGATTGATAAATTCGCCATCTTTGGTTACTTCAAAATGTAAGTGCGGTCCAGTGGTATTTCCGGAGTTTCCAGATCTACCAATCTCTTGACCAGCTGCAACTTCACCCGAACTGTAGATGATCTTAGATAGGTGATTGTAGGTAGTTATGTAGCCGCTGCCATGGTCTATCTGAATTCGGTAACCGTATGAACCTTCCCAGCCTGCTGCGATTATGGTTCCGTTGGCCGCTGCAACAACTGGCGTTCCAGTCCTGACTCTGAAGTCCAAACCAGTGTGCCATCCGCCGGACCAAATGCCGCCGCGCTGGCCGTATCGAGCACTGAGCTGATAGCTGGACTCAATTGGTTCCGTGATGACGCCTAATTGTCTGGCTAATTCTTTTTTGTTGGCTACTGCTTGTTTGCGAGCCTGCTCTTGCCGTTCCAATTCCTTGGATTTCTTTTCTGCTGCAACTAACGCTGCTTCAGCCTGCTCTTTTTCAAGAATTACGGACTGTTGTTCGGCAAGCAATATCTGGGCCTGCTGATTCTTTTGGTCTTGAGCCTGAGAAATCAAAGTGCCTAACTGGTCGGTTGATGCCGCCAGCGCTTGCAGCGACTTTCGTTCAACACCAGAAACGGTCGGAGTGGTATCGATTACTGCATTTGGATCGCTAGTTGGATCATCAACTGTTGCAGCAGCAGCTACAACTTCTGCTTCAGCAAGAGTTTGTCGATCTTCAGATCGGCTTGCAGCCTGGGCGCGCGAGGTGCTGGATTGAATTGAGGCCACAGGAGCTTGCGAATCAGATGCCGTCAGGGCCGCGGTAGGAATTTCAAGAACGGAGGTATCACCAGACTGGGTAACTCCGGCAACAGTTGATCCGGAAGTTGCTACAACTGAACTCATCCCGGCCACACTTACGAGGGCGCCAAGGTGCTTTCCGGAAACAGCTTTCTTCTTTTTGGGGGCAGCATGACGCGCAGCGCGATGACGACCGCGTGATTCTGTGCTCATATTTAGACCCTATCGGAAGGAAAAATGCTTAAGTTATAAGTCTTTTCTACCTGATTTCTGAGCCTTTGGGAAATGGAAATGTGGTGTTAGTGACTTAAGTGACATAACCCACCCAAATACCTCCGCAAATCCGAGGAATTCCCGAGATTGGGTAGATTTCATATATTTCCGGGCAAATTGCGGGTAAACCGAATTTGCCTGCATTGATTCGTGGCAAATTGCGGGTGAACCGAATTTGCCTGTATTAATTAGGTGTGAACCCAATTCGAATCGTTATTGCCAAGCCTGGCCTTGATGGACATGATCGCGGAGCCAAAGTCATCGCTCGCGCACTTCGAGATGCAGGGTTTGAAGTGATCTATACAGGTTTGCACCAGACTCCAGAGCAAATCGTCCAAACCGCAATTCAAGAAGATGCTGATGCAATCGGAATGTCGATTCTTTCAGGCGCTCATTTAACTTTGTTTCCTGCCGTGATAGAACTACTGGCAGCAAAAGGAGCATCTGACATTGTCGTGTTTGGCGGCGGAGTAATTCCAACTGATGATGTCACCCAATTGCAAGACTCAGGCGTTGCACATGTGTTCACCCCAGGTACGCCAATTGTAAATGTTGTGGAATGGGTTCGCGCCAACGTAGGTGTAGCTAGCGTTCGATAGAGTTGGGTCACAAGCTAGCGAGAGAGAGACCCGCAAACCGTGGATCTATACGAATACCAAGCCAAAGAATTGTTCGCCAAGCACGGCGTAGCCGTTGTACCCGGCAAAGTTTGCTTCACACCCGAAGAAGCACAAGCGGTTGCAACTGAAATCGGCACAACTGTGGTCGTTAAGGCCCAGGTAAAAACTGGTGGCCGAGGTAAAGCAGGTGGCGTAAAACTCGCTGACAATCCAAACGATGCCAAGGATCGAGCTCAGGACATTCTTGGACTCGACATCAAAGGACACATTGTCCATAAAGTTTTAGTTGCAGAAGCTGCTGACATTACTTCCGAGTACTACGTTTCATTTTTGCTGGATAGAACTAATCGAACATTTCTTGCGATGGCCAGCGTCGAAGGTGGCGTAGAAATCGAAGAGGTTGCCGTCAACAATCCTGATGCATTAGCAATGATTCGTGTCGATGCTCTCGTCGGCTGCACGCTTGAAAAAGCTACGGAGATTGCGGATGCTGCTAAGTTCCCTGCCGAAGTGCGAGATCAAGTTATCGAAATACTGCAGAGCCTCTGGAAAGTTTTAGTCGAGGAAGATGCAACGCTTGTAGAAGTTAATCCACTTGCGAAGATTTCAGATGGCAGAGTCCTTGCACTTGATGGAAAAGTATCACTTGATGACAACGCGCAATATCGCCATGAATCGCACCTAGCACTTATCGACAATGCTCAAACAGATCCAATCGAATTGCGTGCAAAAGAATTTGATTTGAATTATGTAAAGCTTCAAGGTGAAGTCGGCATCATTGGTAATGGTGCCGGATTAGTTATGTCAACGCTTGACGTTGTTGCTTACGCAGGTGAAGAGTTTGGTGGAGTTAAGCCAGCAAACTTCCTTGACATTGGCGGCGGCGCCAGCGCGCAAGTAATGGCCAATGGCTTGGACATCGTTTTGGGTGATCCTGAGGTAAAGGCAGTTTTTGTAAACGTATTCGGTGGAATCACTGCTTGCGATGCAGTTGCTAACGGAATTGTGCAAGCTGTTGGGATGCTTGCTGAACGTGGCGAACCGATCACCAAACCAATCGTCTGCCGTATTGATGGCAACAATGCAGTCGAAGGTCGTCGCATTCTTGACGAATCAGGCATTGCATTAATTGAACGTGTTGAAACTATGGATGATGCAGCTAGACGCGTTGCCCAACTAGCTGCAGGTAAGTAGGACTTCTGATGGCAATTTTTCTTAATGCAGACAGCAAAGTTTTGGTCCAGGGTATGACTGGCTCAGAAGGTACAAAGCACACCCGGCGAATGGTTGCTAGTGGCACCAATGTCGTAGCTGGTGTTACGCCAGGCAAGGGCGGTCAGGAAGTTGACGGAATTCCGGTGTTCAACAACGTCGGTGAAGCCATGGCGGCTACTGGCGCAAATGTCTCGGTTGTTTTTGTGCCACCTAAGTTTGCCAAAGCAGCAGTTATTGAAGCAGTTGATGCTGCAATCCCACTGTGTGTAGTTATTACTGAAGGCATTCCAATTCACGACACGGCTGCCTTTTTCCAATACGCCGAAAATTCTGGCAAGACCAGACTTGTTGGACCAAACTGCCCAGGCTTAATCAGTCCAGGACTTTCCAATGCCGGCATCATCCCAGGTGACATCACGCAAAAGGGACGCATCGGTTTGGTTAGCAAGTCGGGCACGCTGACTTATCAAATGATGTTTGAACTGAGGGACCTTGGTTTTTCAAGTTGCGTTGGCATCGGAGGCGATCCAATCATTGGAACAACGCACATAGATTGCCTTGCCGCATTTGAAGCAGATCCGGAAACTGAAGTTATCGTGATGATTGGCGAAATTGGTGGCGACGCGGAAGAGCGAGCAGCTGCATTTATTAAAGACAATGTAACGAAGCCAGTTATTGGATACGTCGCTGGATTTACGGCGCCTGAAGGTAAAACTATGGGTCACGCCGGCGCAATTGTTTCAGGTTCGTCCGGAACGGCCGCTGCCAAAAAGGATGCACTCGAAGCTGTCGGAGTTCGAGTTGGAAAAACTCCAAGCGAAGCAGCCAGACTTGTTCGGGAAGTCTTAGCCGGTCGTTAACTCGTGTCGAATCAACTTTTTTTAGGTTGAACTGGGACGATTTTAAGTGTGACTAATGATCTTTCTCGCAAGCGACCGATTGGCGGACCGCAACGTCAGTGGCGGCGCCCGGTACCCGAGGATCACATAACGCGTTACCCACCATTGATTGCGGGGGCAATCGCTGCTGGCGTAGCCGTTGTAATTGGATATATTTTCACCCTAGGTTTCATCATGGCTGCTTGGCTATTTGCAGCTCATGGCAGTGAATCAACTCTGCAAGTGCTGCGAGCTGCGGGCATTGCTTGGCAGGTTTTGCATTTAGTTCCAATAGTCATTGGGACCACCACCATTGGAGTTCTGCCCTGGGGATTCCTTGTGGTGCCTGTTCTAATCATATGGAAGTCAACGAATTGGGCACTAAAGAGTTCGCGCCCGAAAACTGCAATTGAGTTCTTTAGAGTTGCAATTTCTATATCTATTGCTTATTCAGTTTGTACTGTACTTGTTGGATTGATTTCTTCAACTAGCGATCTCCAAACCGGAACACTCTCATCGCTCTACCATTCACTTCTTGTCGCTTTTTCGGTAACAACGATATGTATTCTTACTTACGCACCATCTCGAACAATTCTCACAGACCGATTGCCGAGAATTTTTGTTGATGGGATCAGGCCCGCTCTAATCGCCTTTGGACTTTTGTTCTTAGCTGGATCGCTGTTGACTTCAGTGTCTCTTATTTTGAATTGGGCTCAGTTACGCGCAGTTACAACTTTGATGGCACCTGGGTTTATTGATGGCTTCTTTATGACTTTATTGGGCATTGGATATTTACCAACGGTAAATGTTTGGGCGATGTCATATCTATTGGGTTCGGGAATCGTGCTCGGTGGCGGAGTTGTGACACCTGAAAATGCAAGTCCAGGAGCCATACCCGCATTCCCGTTGCTTTCAATATTGCCGAGTGAATCAATGGCGCTAGCGGCGTACTTAGTTTTGATTCCAATTCTTATTGGTGTCATCATTTACTTTTTGCTGCCGCGTGAAAAGTGGTCGGCTCAAGGCGACTCACTAGCGACCGTACTTTCTTTTATAGTTCGCTGGCGAGAATTAGTTACGTTGTTGGTTTCAATCAGCTTGCTTTCATTATTGGTTTGGATTGCGGCCAGCATCTCAAGCGGCTCGCTCGGCACTGGATATCTAAAGTTCATTGGGCCAGTGCCGTCTCAGATGGCTTTTGCCGCTATTTCAGTTTGTGGAACTTCGGCTTTGCTCACATTGGTGATACCTAGGACAATCATGTCGCTTATTCGTTACTGGTCTAACCGAGAATCAGTTTCAAAATAGACTTAACGGGTGCCGAGTTTTCGCGTAGTTGTATTGGCCTCAGGCGCTGGGACTTTGTTCACTGCGCTGGCTAATCAGGCAGAGCAAATCGGAGTTCAAATAGTTGGACTCGTTTCTGATGCGGAAGTTCCGGCATGCGAACGCGCCCGCGAATTAGGCATACCGGTAACGGTTGTGCCACTTGCTGAAGATCGAGTTAAGTGGGATCAGAACTTAGCTACAGAGCTGAGTCGCCTGAAGCCTTCGCTAATTGTTTCGGCTGGATTTATGAAAGTCCTAGGACCAGTTGTCCTGCGTTTTCATCAAGGAAAGATCATCAACACCCATCCAGCTTTGCTTCCAAACTTTCCAGGCGCCCACGCGGTTCGAGACGCATTAGCTGCCGGAGCTATTGAAACAGGAGCAACGATTCACTTTGTCGACAAAGGCGTTGATACCGGTGAAGTGATTACTCAAGCCAGAGTTAAGGTTGAGCCAGGCGACACTCAAGAATCACTTCACGAACGTATTAAAGCAGCCGAACGCGAACTCTTGGTGGAAACCGTTAGGGACATTGCTAAAGGGAAGGTGGCTCTGAAATGACACAAACCCGCAAAGTTACTCGAGCGCTGATCAGTGTTTATGACAAAACAGGGTTAACTGAGCTTGCCCAAGGACTTCATGCCGCTGGGGTGAAGATTGTTTCCACCGGAAGTACTGCTGCGCATATTGCAGCACTTGGGATTCCAGTAACTGAAGTTAAAGATGTAACTGGTTTCCCTGAATCACTTGATGGGCGAGTAAAGACCTTGCATCCGATGATTCATGGTGGACTCCTTGCGGATGTGCGCAATCCCGATCATGTAGCCCAACTTTCCCAGCTTGGGATCGAAGCCTTTGAATTGGTTGTAGTTAATCTTTATCCATTTGCTCAGACCGTTGCCTCAGGCGCAAGCATCGATGTATGTATCGAGCAAATAGATATTGGCGGTCCAGCCATGGTTAGGGCCAGCGCAAAAAATCATGCAAACGTTGCGGTAGTAGTTGACCCAACTTCGTACTCAGCTGTGCTTGCTGCTGTAGCGGGTGACGGGTTTACCAAAGTGCAGCGCGTAGCACTTGCAACGCTGGCTTTCCAGCACGTTGCGCAATATGACGTGGCAGTTTCAAGCTGGCTGACCTCGGTTGTTTTACCAGACGCCGATTCGTCTCAAGTTGGTTTTCCAGGTTGGTTCGGTGGAGTTTGGGAGAGAGCTCAGACTTTGCGATATGGCGAAAATCCTCACCAAGATGCCGCGCTTTATGTTGCAAAGTTTGGAAACGCGGGCATTGCGCAAGCAGAGCAGCTTCATGGCAAGGAAATGTCTTACAACAACTTTGTTGATGCCGATGCTGCCTATCGCGCTTGTTACGATCACAAGTCGCCAGCCGTTGCGATTATCAAGCATGCAAATCCGTGTGGTGTGGCAAGCGATCTCAATATCGCTCTGGCTTACCAAAAAGCCAATGCCTGTGACCCGGTGTCAGCCTTTGGTGGTGTGATTGCTTCGAACCAAAGGGTAACCAGAGAAATGGCAATTGCAGTTTCGAAAGTTTTTACCGAAGTTATCGTTGCCCCAGACTTTGATGAAGATGCCCTTGCCGTCCTTTGCGAAAAGGAAAGCATTCGAATTCTGAAGACTGCGGCGCCTGATGAAAAGATTCATTCTGAGATGCGACCAATTTCAGGTGGGTTGCTTTTACAGTCTCAAGACAGATTTCAAAGTTCAGGCGACGAAGTTTCGAGTTGGAAGTTGGTTTCGGGACCTGCCGCGGATGCCAAAACCTTGCAAGACTTGGAGTTTGCCTGGCGTGCCTCGCGATGCGTTAAGTCAAATGGCATTTTGCTCGCTAAAGATCAAGCGACAGTCGGAATTGGAATGGGACAGGTCAATCGTGTTGACGCAGCACGCCTTGCAGTTTCTCGAGCTGGAGTGGAGCGCGCGAAGGACAGTGTCGCGGCTAGTGATGCATTCTTCCCATTTGCAGATGGCTTAGAAGTTTTACTAGCTGCAGGAATTAGTGCAGTTGTTCAGCCTGGTGGGTCGGTGCGTGATGCAGAAGTAATTGCGGCTGCGGACACTGCAGGAGTCACCATGTATTTCACTGGGACAAGGCATTTCTTTCATTAAGTAGAAGCAAATACCTGCATCCCACAGTCGACCAAAAACAGTGGCAAGATGGTCAAGTTATGAAATCTTTTCTGAAGCAGCAATGGCCAATCCTGAGTGTTTATGTTGGGATCCTGGCCTCTTTATTTGTTGTCATTTATTTAGATTTTCGATTTGGTGCAATTCTTCTCTCACTAAGTGTTTTGCTTGCATTTTTCTTGAGATTGCAGTTACCAGATATGGCTGCAGGTCTACTCAGAGTCCGTCGGCGGCGGGTAGATCTTACGGTTCTGGCAACACTTGGAACATTTCTATTAATTTTGGCTCTGGTCGTACCCCAAGGAAGAAAGTAACCACATGACAATTGATTCAGCCATGCAAGAAAAAGTTAAGTTTTCACATATTTTCATCACTTTTATCGCATCCATAATCATCACGGCTCAGTCCTCAATCAATAGTGAATTAAATATCTACACTGAAAATGCATTGATAACTGCTCTGATTAACTTTTCTACTGGCCTTTTAGTTTTGGCAGTCATGATGATTTTCAGTCGCCCAATCAGACAGGGATTTATTAGCATCCCTCGGTTGGTGCGCGAAGGAAAACTAAAGCGTTGGCAATTATTTGGTGGTCTTTCTGGTGCGTTCTTTGTTGCAAGTCAAAGCAGCCTGGTACAAGTTATCGGTGTGGCAATCTTTACCGTTGCTGCTGTGGCAGGACAAACTTCAGCTGCGTTGTTGGTAGATAAAGCGGGAATTGGTCCAGCTGGAAAACAACCTGTCACTGTAGCTCGCATCGGTGCGGCAGTTTTGGGCATCATGGGCGTTTTGATTTCAGTTCTCGGACAAGACTCTGCCGGACAATTCGCCATTGGTGCCGTACTGATTTCCTTCGCAGCAGGTGGTTTTGTTGCTACCCAACCAGCACTTAACGGCCAGATCGCAAATCAAACAGGCCAACCTGCCGCTGCAACATTAGTTAACTTCATTGTTGGTTTTATCACTTTGGTAATTGTCTACTTGGTAGTTCAGCAGGTAAGCCCACAAGGATTTAATGTTCCGCCGATGCCTTGGGAGAATCCAGTTATCTGGCTTGGTGGACCCTTTGGAGTGCTCTTTGTTTTGACCGCTGCATTCATGGCAAAAACCCTAGGAGTATTTCTTTTCACTCTGACATCTGTCGTCGGCCAACTATCCGGCGCAATTTTAATGGAAGTACTTTTCCCAACTGCTGCAACAAATATCACTTGGCAGTTATTGCTGGGAATTTCAATCACTGGTGCCGCTGTAGTTCTGGCAAGTGGTAAAAAGAAAACTAAGAGCCAGTAACTGCAGAAGTAAATGACTTCATATCAGGGAAGACCTGGTCAGGAGTAGCACTTGCAGCTGGCGCTGCACCATTTCCACGCCGGCTGATGTGCACTGTTGTCATCCCAATACTTTTTGCTGGTGCGTGATCGTGAAACAGACTTTGCGCCACATGCAGGATTCGTTCTTTGTTTATTCCAAGCGTGCGCTCAACTTTTTCGTGAGCAAAGTGGAAGTTCTCAATGTTTGGCTTGTATGAACCAACTTGCTGTGCAGTGATGACTTCATCGAACTTGATTCCAAGACGTTCTGCGGAAGCGGCGAACAAGTCATCGTCGCAATTTGTAATCACTACAAGTTTGAAGTGTTTTTGAAGTTCAACCAGAGCATCATGTGAATCTGGGAACGCAGGCCAATCAACAACGCTGCCACCAAACTGAGCTTCTTGTTCAGGCGTTGTAGTGATTCCGCGCCCGGCAGCGAGCAAGCGCAATGTCAGACCAAGAACTTCTCGATATCCCTTGTAAGGAACTTCGGCATCATGTTCATGCGTTGAGAATTCGCCAAGTAATTCTGCGTCTGTTGCATCTGATATGCCAGCGCCAAGGGCCTCTCTAATTCCAGCTAGAATTCCAGATTCCCAATCAATAAGAGTCCCGTAGCAATCAAAAGTAAGTGCGTCATAAGCCTGGTAATCGACCATTGAATCCTCCAAGAATGAATTGTTAAATGCCGTGATCTGTACTGTACAACCTGCAACACCTGCCATCCCATATCCAGATGCCCACCTAGTGCGATTGGGGACTAAGATTTAAGTGTCTTGACGTCAAGATACTTTCACTTAAAGGATTTCTCATGGCTGGCAAAGTTACCGTCGTAGGCGCAGGTTTCTATGGATCTACCACTGCGCAACGAATTGCTGAATACAACATCGTTGACACCGTTGTCCTAACCGACATTCTTGATGGCAAGGCTGAAGGCCTAGCTTTAGATATGAATCAGTCACGCTCAATCGAAGGTTTTGAAACCAAACTAGTTGGTCAAACCACAACAGTTGATGGCGGCGGCTACGAAGTAATTGCAGGTTCTGACGTCGTAATCATCACAGCTGGACTACCGCGTAAACCAGGCATGAGTCGCATGGACTTAATTGAAACAAATGCCAAGATTGTTCGTGGCGTTGCGGAAAACATTGCAAAGCACGCACCAAACGCAGTGATCATTGTGGTTTCAAATCCGCTTGATGAAATGACTGCACTAACTCAACTAGCAAGTGGTTTCCCTAAGGAAAGAGTCCTTGGACAAGCTGGAATGCTGGACACTGCACGCTTCACACATTTTGTAGCCGAAGAACTTAAGGTTCCAGTTGCATCAGTTCAAACACTTACCCTTGGCTCACATGGCGACACCATGGTTCCAGTTCCATCACGTTGCACAGTTGATGGCAAGCCGCTTTCAGATTTATTACCTGCGGACAAAATTGAAGAACTAGTAGTACGCACTCGCAATGGCGGTGCCGAAGTTGTCGCACTTCTGAAAACTGGATCTGCTTACTACGCACCATCTGCAGCTGCAGCTCGGATGGCAAAAGCAGTGATCGAAGATTCTGGCGCAGTCATGCCAGTTTGCGCTTGGGTTGATGGTGAGTATGGCATCGAAGGTGTTTATCTTGGTGTTGAAGCCCAAATCGGTAAAGGTGGCGTCACGAAAGTCGTTGAAACAAAACTTACTGATTCGGAATTGGCTGAATTGAAGGCGGCCTCCGAAGCAGTTCGTGAAAAGCAAGCTGACGTAGCCGGCCTCTAAGTCTTAATAGTCATCCAATAAGGAAAATCAAATGTCAAAAATCAAAGTGCAAGGAACTGTTGTAGATCTTGATGGCGACGAGATGACTCGAATCATCTGGTCGTTCATTAAAGAACAGCTGATTCTTCCTTACTTGGATGTGAATATCGAGTACTACGACTTAGGTATGGAAAACCGTGATGCCACGGATGACCAAGTAACCATCGATGCAGCTAATGCAATCAAAAAGCATGGCGTGGGTATTAAGTGCGCAACTATCACTCCAGACGAAGCGCGAGTTGAAGAGTTTGGTCTGAAAAAAATGTGGAAGTCACCAAACGGCACAATCCGCAACATTCTTGGTGGCGTAATCTTCCGTGAGCCAATCATTATCAGTAATATTCCGCGGTTAGTTCCTGGCTGGACTAAGCCAATTATTGTTGGCCGTCATGCGTTTGGTGATCAGTACAAAGCAACGGATGTAAAAATTCCTGGTGCCGGTTCATTAACTATGACTTTCACGCCAGCCGATGGCGGCGAGCCGATGGAATTAAATATATTCGATTTCCCAGCATCTGGTGTTGCTATGGGAATGTATAACTTGGATGAATCAATCCGCGAGTTTGCCCGCGCCTCACTTCGTTATGGCCTGAATCGAAACTACCCGGTATACCTTTCAACAAAGAACACAATCTTGAAGGCTTATGACGGACAGTTCAAAGATATTTTCCAAGAAGTTTTCGAAACGGAATTCAAGGCAGAGTTTGATGCTGCTGGCCTAACTTACGAACACCGATTGATTGATGACATGGTTGCCTCCGCACTTAAGTGGGAAGGTGGCTATGTCTGGGCTTGCAAGAACTACGACGGTGATGTCCAGTCAGACACTGTTGCGCAAGGCTTTGGATCCCTCGGACTTATGACATCTGTATTGATGACCCCAGATGGCAAGACAGTCGAAGCCGAAGCAGCACACGGCACCGTGACTCGTCACTACCGGCAACATCAGCAAGGCAAACCAACTTCGACTAACCCAATCGCTTCGATTTTTGCGTGGACTCAAGGGTTAGCTCATCGCGGCAAGTTAGATGGCACACCAGAAGTTACTAAGTTTGCTGAAACACTAGAACGCGTCTGCATTGAAACTGTAGAGAGCGGCAAGATGACAAAAGATCTAGCGTTATTGATTAGCAAAGATCAGCCTTACTTAACAACTGAAGATTTCTTAGCGGCAATCAACGAGAATCTTCAGAAAGCTATGTCGGCATAATTTATGCTCGGTGTTATCTCAGCGAATGCGAATGGGGTTCGAGCGGCGTTAAAGCGTGGTGGCTTTGATTGGATCAAAGCTCAACTTGATGCTGGAAATGCCGAAGTAGTTTGCCTGCAAGAAGTTAGATCCACTACTGATCAATTACATGAAGTTCTTGCTGCAGCAGGATTATCGGATTTGGATGTGGCTCATGATTCCAGTGCGCGACTTGGTCACGCCGGAGTAGCAATACTCAGCACAAAGAAGTTGGCCAAAATCAAAACTGGGGTTGGTCCCAAGGAATTTGCCGAAACAGGTCGTTGGG
>Ga0114968_10003119_pt1 | contig 12512 bp, 16 predicted proteins | sample M_130807_EF_Meta_FD_87020 | JGI IMG/M metagenome (GOLD analysis project Ga0114968, IMG submission 87020) | Freshwater microbial communities from Lake Montjoie, Canada to study carbon cycling - M_130807_EF_MetaG | ecosystem: Environmental > Aquatic > Freshwater > Lake | place: Lake Montjoie... | reverse complement strand
TAAAACAAGGAGTTCTACTAATACCATAAAAAAAATAAATAAAACAAAATTAAAAGATATTTATAAAATAAAAAGATTATGGCATTAACAGGAAAAACAATTGGGGAATTAACCTATTTGGAACCCCAACACCCACACCTACACCAAGTTCTACACCTACACCTGAGTTATTAGATGCAATTATTGTAGGTGTCAATACCTACATATCTGTTAATACAAATGAATACTTAATGTATTAGTTGTGTCATAATTAACTATTGAAATATTTATTTCTATAGTTAAATTATTAATATGGAAAATAATAATCAAAATCTGACGGTTTGGCAAAGGTTGTCCAAGACATTTGGACCCGATTCAACATTAGGTCAAGGACAACCAGATTACAAGTTAGATAAAAAAGAACTCTTAAAAACTCAAGACAAGGCCGAATACGAAAGAGCCAAGTTACAAAATCAACAATCGTTATATCTTAGCACCAATTGGGCTAAAGTTGAGAATAATCTATATACACAGGCGGTTTATTATGAACCAACAAGATTAGCCGCGTTTTATGATTATGAATCTATGGAATATACTCCTGAGATCTCAACAGCTTTAGACATCTACGCTGAGGAATCAACAACTCCTGATGCCAATGGTTATATATTACAGGTTTATTCAGAATCAAAAAGAATTAAAAGTATATTAGTTGATTTATTTGTTAATGTATTAGATATTAATACTAACTTACCAATGTGGATTAGAAACATGTGTAAGTATGGTGATAATTTTGTTTATTTAAAATTAGACCACGAAAAAGGAGTTACTGGTTGTTTACAACTACCAAATATTGAAATTGAAAGACTTGAAAGGGGTGTTGACTCTCGAACTTATAGTGCAACAATTAACATCAATAGAAAGGCTTTAAAGTTTGTATGGAAAGCAAGAGACGCTGAGTTCAACACTTGGGAGGTTGCACACTTTAGATTATTAGGTGACGATAGAAAACTTCCTTATGGAACATCAATGTTAGAAAAAGCTCGTCGTATTTGGAAACAATTAGTATTAGCGGAAGATGCGATGTTAATCTATAGAACATCAAGAGCTCCTGAAAGAAGGGTATTTAAAGTATTTGTTGGGAACATGGACGATAAAGATGTTGAAGCTTACGTTCAAAGAGTTGCCAACAAATTCAAAAGAGATCAAGTTGTTGATAGAAAAACAGGAAATGTTGATTTAAGATTTAATCAAATGGCCGTGGATCAAGATTACTTTATTCCTGTTCGTGATGCAACACAGGGGAGTCCTATTGATACTTTACCTGGTGGAACAAATTTATCTGAAATTGCAGATATTGAATATATTCAAAAGAAACTTGTTACAGCACTTCGTATCCCTAAAGCATACTTAGGATTTGAAGAACCTGTTGGTGATGGTAAAAACTTATCATTATTGGATATTCGTTTTGCAAGAACAATTAATAGAATTCAAAAATCGGCATTGGCTGAGTTAAATAAAATTGCGATTATTCACTTATTTTTGATGGGATTTGAAGACGAGTTGTCAAACTTTACTTTACAACTTACAAATCCTTCTAAACAAGCAGATCTTTTAATGATTGATGTTTGGAAAGAAAAAGTAACACTGTATAAAGATATGGTTGGTGAAATTGCTAAATCAATTCAACCAACGTCTGCGACATGGGCTAAAAAACACATTTTTGGTTTCTCAGATGATGAAATTAAATTGGAACTTCAACAAATCAGAATGGAAAGAGCGGTTTCTGCTGAGTTAGATAATACCGCAACAATTATTACAAGCACAGGAATATTTAACACCGTAGATAAGTTATATAAACCGGTATCAGGATCTACCGCAGGGGCACCGGCAGAAGGAGGAGCACCGGCAGAAGGAGGAGCACCACCTCCACCTCCAGGACCTGAAGCGGGTGGAGCACCACCAATTCCTGAATCTTCAGATAGAAAAGAAAAAAATAAATTAATATTAGAATCATTAAATGATGATTTTGACGAAGATGAATTTTTGGACTTTCAAAAAGTTAATGGATCTTTAGGGTTAATGGAAGATGAGTTAAATAAACTTCTTGGTGACTAATATTTATAGATATGAGTAAATTAGAAAAATTACCAGAAAAAAATTTTAAATTCATTCTAAAACGAATGTATGACGATATTGATCGATTTGGTCGAAATGGAGATTTAATTTCGCATGCTAATCAAAAAATAATAAAAGATATTTTTGATGATATTGGTATATCAATCGATCAAGATGATTTAGGATTTATTTTGGCATTATACAAGTTAAACCCTAATTTTGCCACTGAAAAAATAAAAATTCCCGAACTTCACACATATGAAGTAATAACTAAAAGATATGCTAACGTTAGTATTAGAGAATATTGGAAAAATGAAGTTAATAGTTATTTTGAAGACGAAGATGATGTTAATGATTTTATTTCTTGGTTTGGTGATGATTGGTGGGAAGGTGAAATGATTGATAGAGAAGATTATGATGAAGAAACAACAGATACCGATATTGATGAAATAAATAAATTAACTTGATATTTATTATAAAACAAAAAAAAATGAAAGTCGGAGAATTAAAATCAAAAATAGAAAATCAACTAGTTGAGTCATACAAAAAAAATTCATTTAAAGAAAATATTTTTATTTTTGAAGAATTGGTTTTGAAAAATAAAAATATCTCAAAACTTTTTTTCTTATATGATGAGTTGTCAAATAAAAAAGGACTTTCAGAAAATGTTGCAAACGAATTCATACATGAGTCAATCGTGGCTTACGAAAATTTGATCAACAAAGTTAACCCATTACATTTAAGAGAATTAAATGCTTGGGCTGGTCATCAGAAATGTGAAAATAATTATGAAAAAATTGATAATTTATTTTCCACAAGTGTTTTGACTCTTGAAAACAAAATTAAAAGTAAAAAAATGATTTTAGAGGGATTAACTCAAAAAGAAAATAAAACTGATGAGGTGATAAAAGTTCCATTAAAATCTATGGTTTCTGTGGCAAACAAAACAATATCTAAATTTATTTCTTCTCTAACAGAATCTGAAAGAAAAGAATTAAAAGTAATTTTAAATACCCCAAAAGAAACTTTGGTTGAGAACTATAACTCTCAAAAAGAAGACGTTATTTCAAAATTAGAAGATCAAAAAAATAACGAAACCGATTCTGAAACAATCTCAACCATAAATCAAGTGTTAACAAGATTGCAAACAGAATCATTTTCAGAACTGAATTACTATAAGTTAAAACAACTTAACGAAGGACTTTAATTCTTTTTGGATTTTACTTTTTGAACGTAAGCCGCCTTTTTGTTTTCTTCTCTTTTTATTACTGAAGGTTTAACAAATTCTTTTCTTTGAAACAAAACACTATTTTGTTTTGTTTTAATAACTTTTCCTTTAAGGTCTTTTAAAGCCTTTTCAATATTACCTTTTTTTACTTCTATAATTAACATAAGTTTTTTTAGTTTGTTGATATAAATATAATAATTTATTACAATTGTTTAAAAATAAACATTTCGAGTATGAAAAAAATCTATGAAAAAAGGAAAAACTATCAAATTAAGTGGTTACAGAACGTTCAAATCACACTATGGAACAATTGATTCCACTAATCTAAAATCAATTTTTATAAACATCCAAAGTTGGGTTGAACCAAAAGAAGAAGTTGAAAATTGGAATCGAGTTGTTTTAAATATGACAAGATCAATAAAACACACAATTTTAGAAAACATAAACAAAGAAGTTTTTGACACAAAATTTATCGTAGATTTAGACTTAAGAACAAGTGGAATACAACTTCAAAAAAAATCCTTTATGAATTTAGAAATAAATTTATTCGTTTTAGAACCGATGGATTTTAAATCACCAAAATTAAAAAAATACGTCAAGTCCCTAATTAAAGAAGTATATGGTGACGTAATGAATAAAAACAAATACTTCAAATTCTACCTTACAAAAAAAGGAAATATCAAACCCGTCAAAAAAGAAACCGAAACTAATTAGTATTTATAAAGAAAACATTAAATGGACAATTTAAAAATATTAGGACCAAGAGATTCAGGTCGTGGAATTCTTGTTGAGTATGATGCGGGTTATATCGATCCGAATGAAAGAAGAAACTTATCTATGATAAGGGAGAATCGTGATATGTTGGATCATTCAAAACCTTTTGAATTTTATGCCGTATTACAAAAATATAACACCCCAAATAGAAACGGAAGAATCTATCCTGAAAAGATTTTAAAAAGAGAAGCCGAGAATTATAAAAAGATGATTCAAAAAGGAACCGCTCTTTCAGAACTAAACCACCCTGAGTCTTCTCTAATTGACTTAGATAGAGTATCACACGCCATTACTGATATATGGTGGGAAGGTCCTGTATTATTGGGTAAATTAAAATTACTTACAAGTCCAGGTTTTCACGAAAGAGGTATTGTATCAACAAAAGGAGATTTAGCAGCTAACTATCTTCGTCAGGGAGTTACTTTGGGTATTTCTTCTCGTGGAGTTGGGTCTCTTAAAAAAGTTGGTGAACAAAACGAAGTTCAGGATGATTTTGAATTAATTTGTTTTGACCTTGTATCTTCACCTTCTACACCAGGAGCTTATTTGTTTAGTGAACCTGATCAAAGATTTCAGTTTGAAGAAAATCTTGAGGAGGAGAAAAAAATGAATGCTGAACGACATGTTGGTGAATCTGGTTCTAAATCACTTGACTTAATGAAAAGATTATCCGATTATTTGGATAAATAACAAAATTATGGATGAGAAGTATTTTATAGCAAGAATCACAACTGATATGGTTGATGAGAACACAGGAAAAGTGAAAAAAATGAAAGAAGAGAAATTGGTAAAAGGTTATTCACCTACCGATGTTGAGGCGAAAGTAACAAAAGTTTACGAAAATTATTCTATGGATTGGAGAATTACGGCTATCGTTGAATCTAAAATCGATGAGGTAATCGAAGGATAAAACTTCTAAGAATAAAATTTTAAAAGGGGAAAGACAATAGTTTTTCCCTTTTTTTTGTGCCATAATATCTAAAAAATGAATTTTTTTTATTTGTTGTGATATTTATTAGAAAAATATTTTATAAAAAGTATGGCAAATAACAAAAATGTAGTAGAAGATGCTCTTTTTCAAATTAGAAATTTGGAAGAAACTCTACAAGAAAATGCAAAAGGAATACTTCAGTCTACAATGACAGAAGAAATCAGACAATTAGTAAAAGAATCTCTGAAAGAACAAGAAGATGAGGTTGAGAATGATGAAGTCGATGTTGACGATCAAGACATGATGGCGGATGATCAAATGGCTATGGATGATGATGACGCAGCAGTAGCTGATGATGATTTCGCAGATGATGATTTTTCTGATGAAGATGATTCTGACGATGACGAAACAATCGACATGACAGGTGCTTCAGATGCAGAAGTTTTAAAGGTATTTAAAGCTATGGGTGATGATGATGGAATTATCGTTAAAAAAGAGGGAGGAAATATCCACCTTCAAGATGGTGATAATGACTATATGATCCAATTAGGTGAATCTGAAGAACAATACGAAAATATGTATGAAGTCGAAATGGACGAAGAAGATGAATTCGTTGGTTTAGAAGATGAAATTTCCGAGTTCAATTGGGGTGGTGCTGCAATGGGTGCTATCAAAGGTGGTTTTGGTCTTGACGAAGAAGAAACTGTCTACGAAATTGAATTAGATGACATGGGTGACATGATGGAAGAAGATGACATGATGAAAATGGATGATTACATGATGGAAGAAGATGACATGATGGGAATGGATGATTACATGATGGAAGAAGATGACATGATGGAAGAAGATGACATGATGAAAATGGATGATTACATGATGGAATCAAAAAAATCTGTTAAACCAAAAGGAGTTGGAATTGGTAAAGGTCCTAAATTTAGTTACGATAAAAAACCTAACATGGGTGGAGGTTTCAATGAAAAAAGAAAAGAAGCTTTTGGAAAAGGAACTAAAGCAATGGGAACTGGTAAAGCCAAATTTGAATACAAAGAAGGTGAAAACATGAAAGGAGATATGACTAAAGTTAAGAAAGCTGAAACAAAAGAAGCTTCAAGAACTTTGGGTAATGGATCTAAAGATGGAAGTAGAGGTCTAAGAAAGGCGAGAACAAACAATAGAAATATGAGTTTTAACCCTTTCAAACTTCACGAAACTGAATCTAATGGAGAAATAAACTTATTAAGAGAAAAGAATGAAGAATACAGAAAAGCTCTTGATGTGTTTAGAACAAAGTTAAATGAGGTTGCAGTTTTCAATTCCAATTTAGCATACGCTACTCGTTTATTCACTGAACATTCGACAACAAAACAAGAAAAAATAAATATTCTTAAAAGATTTGATAATGTTGAGTCTTTGAAAGAATCAAAAAATTTATACAGAACAATTAAAAGTGAATTGAATTCAGGTTCTGCATCAGAAACTAAACTTAATGAATCAATTGAAAGAACTGTAAATAGAACTGTTGAAACAGGTTCATCAGTTAATTTGATTGAATCAAAAACTTATGAAAATCCTCAATACTTAAGAATGAAGGATTTGATGAGTAAAATATAAATAAACAATAAACATAAATAATAAAAACCAAAAAAAAATGGGAGCATTATTAGAATCAGGTCTTGTTGGTAACATCGGTTTGAAACACCTTAAAGTTATCAAAGAAGACACAATTAACAAATGGGACAAATTAGGCTTTTTAGATGGTCTAAGAGGTCACTTAAAAGAAAACGTAGCACAGTTATATGAAAACCAAGCTTCTTTCTTGATTAACGAAGCAACTGCTGATGGATCTTCTAACGGAGCATTCGAAACAGTTGTTTTTCCAATCGTAAGAAGAGTTTTCTCTAAATTGTTGGCTAACGATATCGTATCAGTACAAGCTATGAACTTACCAATCGGTAAATTGTTCTACTTTGTGCCAAGAATCCAAGGTTATTCAAACGCAGGGTCAGTTGCTAACTTCCCTAACAACCCAACAGGTGGTGATCATTACGCACCTATCGGTTCACCAAATAACCCAAATGGAGATCCTAATCAAGGTTATCCAGGGGCACCGGCACCTAACTATCCTTATACAAAAGATCTTTACGATTTATTCTATGAAGGAAATGAGGCAAGTTTAGATCCTCCAGGATTATTTGACTACTCTAAAGGTAAGTTTACCGCAGTTACTGCAAACACAGTTATACAAGCATGGGCAGGTTCATCTCTTGTTGATGCAAGTATTAACGCTGGAACACCTGCTGGTGGAACATTAATTCCTTCAGGAAATACACGAAAAGTAATTGTTAGACTTTGTGGTTTTGCGAACGCAGGTACTGGTAAACTTATCGGTCCTGATGGTAACGAAATGGATACAGAATCTTTCCTTTCGGATCTTAGAATATATGGTGCAGCCGCTTTAAGTGCTAGCACAACACCATGTGATGTTATCCAAAATGCTGCAGGACAATACTTACCATTGTTATTTAGAGTAGTTACTCAAATCTACGGTAAAGGAATAGTTCAACCAACCTCTACAAATACAGCAACTGTATTCGGTAACTCAGGTAATGCAACAGGAACTAACACTGGTAACGGTGGAAGTTACAATGATATTTGCGATCAAAATGGTTGTATCTATTTAGAAGTTGATTTATCTTGTCCAGTATGTGCTGATTGTAACTCAACATCATTAGATGGTTACACAGGAACAACTATCTTTTCAGGTGCTTCAGGAACTTCTTTCACGGCTTATTATAGAAGATATGCAAACCTTGAGTTCGAAGATGAGATCGGTGAAGTTTCTTTCGATTTAGAATCTGTAACAGTTTCTGTGACTGAAAGAAAACTAAGAGCACAATGGTCTCCTGAATTAGCTCAAGACGTTGCTGCATTCCACAACATCGATGCTGAAGCTGAATTGACAGCATTATTGTCAGAGCAAGTTGCAGCTGAGATCGACCGTGAAATTTTACGTGACTTACGTAAAGGTGCAGCTTGGAACTTACGTTGGGACTACAACGGATGGAGAAGAATTAACGCTACTACATCTTACACTCAAAAAGACTGGAACCAAACTTTGATTACAGCAATCAACCAATTGTCAGCACAAATCCACAAATCTACTTTGAGAGGTGGTGCTAACTGGATCGTTGTATCTTCTGAGGTTTCTGCAATCTTTGATGATTTAGAATACTTCCACGTATCTAACGCAGCTCCTGAGCAAGATCAATACAACATGGGTATTGAAAGAGTTGGAACATTATCAGGTCGTTACCAAGTTTACCGTGATCCTTACTTCCCACCAAACCAAGTTTTGATTGGACACAAAGGAACTTCATTGTTAGACACAGGTTACATTTACGCACCGTATGTTCCTCTACAATTAACACCTACAATGTATAACCCATTCAACTTCACGCCAATCAAAGGTATTATGACCAGATACGCGAAAAAAATGGTAAATAATCGCTTTTATGGCCGAATTACTGTTGATGGTGTTAGAACGTTCGATTTAAGAGAATTGAGATAATCAAAATCTTAAAAATAACATTAAAGGGACAAGAAATTGTCCCTTTTTTTATTTAAGTAAAGTTCTAATTGCTTTTGAAATGATTTCAGTTTCACCGATTGTAAAAGATCCTTTTCTATGTGCGGACTTCACAGATTCAACTAAATAATAAAGTGCATGTTCATTATCCATAGTGGACAATATAAGTTCTAAATGTTCTTCAGATAATAAATCTATTGTCCCAAAAAGATTTCCGTATTTTTCTTGTTCCATAACAGAAATATAAGATATTTATAATTATAATCAAATGAATAAGTTAGATCAAATAATTAAAAAAGTAATAAAGGAAGCAACTGGTGATAGTAGTGGTGGTAGAGGAAGTTACTCACCACCGATGCAACCTGGTCTTAGATATTGGGAAGATCCATCTTTGGGTCCTTTTACTGATGCGGTGTCAGACTTTAAAAGTCCTTTAGTTCAGTATGATAGTTATGATGAAAAATTCGATCTTAGAAGAAACCAAATTATTAAATTAGAAAAAAACGCAGCTAAAATACAAGATTTTATCAAACATCACCCCTACTCAACATTTTCAGATGATGATGGTAATCCTGTAAATCCATACATGCAAGATGGATTTAATCCAAATGTAAAAGAAAAATTATCACCATTCACACAAAAAGTCCCATTTAATGAGTGGATAGAATTGTCTGATGATAATTTATTAAATGAGACTAGCACTACAGTTACCGCAGGTCCATACAACGCACCTTTAGAAATTGGTATTTATAAATGGAAAAATGAATTAGACCCTTTTACCGATTCTGTTGATTCATTTTATAATAGAACAATTAAAAAAAACACTCTTAAAAATAATATAAAAAGAACAGTTGGTGTTTGGGAAAAAGATAAAAATGGATCGTATAAAAGAGATATAGATTACCCTAATACAATCAATGAAGATTTAGCCGTGTGGTTTGGTAAAAAGAAGAAACCTAAAGGATCTTCTCAACCAAAAGGACCATGGGTAAACATTTGTCGTAAAGTCGATGGAAAACACCCTCCCTGTGGTAGAACAAATACAAGTAAAGGGGCTTATCCAAAATGTCGAGCCGCTGGTGTAGCATCTAAAATGAGTGATTCTCAAAAAAGATCTGCTTGTCAACAAAAAAGAAGAGCTGAAAAAAGAGATACTCAAACAGGTAAAGGTCAAAAACCTGTTATGACAAGTTATAAACCAAGAAAAAAATAATTATTATGAATATAAATAGATTTAAACAACTTTTAGAATCAACAATGGGAAATGTTAAACCATTGTTGTTAGAACAATTAACAATTGCTCCTGATCAAACTATTAAACTTAATTGTAAAAATATACAAACAAATACAGAAAAACCGATTGAAGGATCTGTCGATCAAGAAGTTCGAAATGCCTCTCGTGGAAGCCTCGATAGCGGTGAATATATAGAACCTGAAGATAATGTGACGGAGTTTTTTGTAAAAACTATGTTACCACCTGGTGCGTTAGGGTTTGAACAAGAAAAAGCCGAACCGGTTTATATTGAAAAAATTAATCAAGACTTTAAAGATACTTTTAATGTTACTTCAGGACATGTTTTAACTCATTTTGAAAACGGATCTAGATTTTATTGTAAGGTTATAGATATAAGTGATCAGTTAAAATCTGAACTAAAAAATAATGATGTTGATTTAACTACCTAAGAGTATCTCCTTTAAAAATAACAGTTTTATAAATATAAGTATTTCCAAATTCTTCAATTTGTTCTTTTGTCCAATTTTCTTTCATAAACTTCACATCTTCACTCTGAAATCTATCGGCCATACTTTGTGTATAAATTGGTTTTGTTTTTTCGTATAAACTTGAATAGGCATCACAACCTGCATTTTTAGAAGTTTTACAACTAAGTAATGTTAGTGACAAAATAGTTAGAATTATTAGACTTTTCATTTTTACTGATCTTTTTGGGTTTCTTTAATTATTGCTTCATATACTTTATCTAACGTATTTTTTATATTAGACTTAATTGTAATTTCAGTGTTTGATCTTCTTTTTTCAGTTTCTGTATCATATAAATATGTAATTCTTTCGTAATCTCTATTAGAAAGTCTAACATCATAATGAAAAACGTGATTTGTTATTTCGACTCTTCCATAATCAATTAAGATAAAAAGATTTAACTTTTCATTAATTATAAATCTTTTTTGAGACATGGGTGCGATCATAAAATCTGAATCTTTATCAGAAATCAATTTTACACAAATTTTAAATGCTGTTTTTTCATGTAACTCGACTTCTTCATAAGTCTTCATTGATGAAGATCTACCAATCTTATTTAATCTTACTTTAAATCGTTTGTAGAACCTGTTGAATAATTTTTTCATACGTTTGTTTTATTGTTCTACAAATATATGAATTAATTAGATTAAAAAAAAATTTTTAGAAAAAAATTTCTTAAAAAAGTGGTTTTATTTTTTTTTAACAATAAGGTGGGGAACATTTTTTCTTTCCGTCTAATCCTTTGATTTTACCTTTACATACTTGGACAGCGTGGCCATTACTATAAGCGGAAGGGTATACGTCATATTTTGCCTTAGCAGATGCCTTACCTCTAGCACAAAGTTTTGTTCCAGTTTTTTTTCTACCTTCCATCATCATATCATCAGAATGATCTTCACCCTCCACTTCATTCATGATAAAATCAAAAACTTGATCCATATTGTTTTTTGCTTCACTAATATGATCTTGGGCCCAATCATGTCCATGTTCTAATATTTCTTCAATCATTGATTGATCCATATCTAATAATAAATCACATTGTCTTCTCATTTGTTCTAAATTTGAAAAGAACATATATCTCGAAGATCTTTCTTCGTGAGTTTCTCTAATAACTTTTCTAATGATTAAGTTTAAATTTTTCATATATTAGTTGTTTAATCCATTTGGTCCTCCTAATTGAACCGCGTTTAATTGAGTAACCGCATTTCCGTAATTGTTTGTGTATACAGGATGAGGAAATTCTAACTCTACAGGATTTCCATCACAGTCGGTTGTGCAAAGTGTGTATGCAGTATTTGCTGAAGTTGGGATGTTATATCCTTCACATACATTACATTCTTCATATGGTCCTAATATAAATGATATTGAATCTGTAGGTTCATCTCCTGAACTCCAATCTTCAAATACGAAACAACCTGTAGATCCTGTTAATTCTAAATAATATGATTGAAGAAATGATGGGATCGTGTTAAATTCATTAACATCGATAGATACAGTTGACGCAGAGTTTGAGCATTCTGAGAAAATAAAAACACCATCTGTAGATTGAATGCAAGAAATACAATCAGTATAACCTGAACCTGTTACAATATTAAAATCTACTGTATCTCCTGAATTTGCTAATGATGTAATAGTAAAACAACCAAATGGCCCAATCGCCCCAACAACATCACCAATATTGTATTCTGTTGTGGAACTTAATACCGCAACAGTCGTCGAATCTACACAACTTTGACCTGAATAATAATAATCTGCCATAATATTTTATTTTATAAATATCTCTTTATTCTGATTTAACATTTACAATAAAGAAATTAATTTGTTGTTTGTAAACATTAATCTGACCTGAAGTGGTCACTTTAATATCTACAAAGTATTCATTTGGTATTTTATCTCTTGTATCAAACATAAAATAATATTCATTTGGAGTTCTATTCAAAGTTGTCCAATCTTGAACGACAACCTCAGTTGTTCCCTCTTTAACATATACTCTATATTGACCATCCACATTCGGAAGTTGTTTATTAGTAGTATATGCCTGTTTAATAATAACTCCAACTTTTCTAATATCTGTATTTAATATTCTTTCATCTTGTTTTAATCCATAATAAGAAAATCCGTATTGTGATGGATCATTTGT
>Ga0114968_10003118_pt1 | contig 12513 bp, 16 predicted proteins | sample M_130807_EF_Meta_FD_87020 | JGI IMG/M metagenome (GOLD analysis project Ga0114968, IMG submission 87020) | Freshwater microbial communities from Lake Montjoie, Canada to study carbon cycling - M_130807_EF_MetaG | ecosystem: Environmental > Aquatic > Freshwater > Lake | place: Lake Montjoie... | reverse complement strand
TTTAAAATGAATTTTCCCCAATTTAATTTCTTCACCATCTCCAGCCGATTGAATCTTATACTGTGTTTTACCCCCAGGCCCGAATACAATTGGCGCACCAGCTTGTTCGCTTAAATCTATATGCCCACTTACAAAATCAGCATGAAAATGGGTCTCAAAAATGTATTTTATTTTGGCGTTACGTTGAGCAGCCAATTCAATATACGCATCAATATCCCTTAGTGGATCAATGATTACTACTTCGCCTTCGCTTTCAATATAATAAGCGGCCTCACTTAAACAAGCTGTATAAAATTGTTGGATATACATGTATAAAAAATTTAGGAAACAAAGGTAAAATAAAAAGCGGCTGTTAAAAACAACCGCTTTTTAAAAAAATAAATTCAGAAATTTTTATTTGATTAAGTCTTCAATAAAAACATTGATTTCGTCAATGCGTTTGTGATTAACCGTGTAATAGATGAATTTACCATCACGTTGTGTAATTACAATACCGGCTCTTCTCAAAATCGCTAAATGCTGTGAAGCAACAGATTGCTCAAGGCGCAGTTTAACGTAAATTTCTGTAACGGTGATTTTCTTTTCTGAATCAATTAACGTTAGAATTTGCTGACGTAATTTGTGATTCATAGCTCTTAAAACAAGCGCTGCTTTCTTTAAGTTTTGGATGTTAATTTTCAATGCAACATTAGAATCTACATTGGTTTCACCCGGTTGATTTGGAACAATCATAGGTTTGTAATTTTTGATTTTTTAATTAATGGAAATAAAGCTGATGCAAATATATCAAATCAACCTTATAATTCAAATGTTTTATTTTCTATTTCTTATTTTAAAACGTTAATCTTATTATCCTTGAAATGCTTTTAAATAGGCAGGTTCAAAGGATTCAATACTTGCAAATGATTTGCTGTTGTAGTAAAAATTCGACAAGGATGCCATCGCTATATGTAGATTATCAACCTCTAAAAACTGCGCTTGCTCGTTTTTACTGATTTTTTCGAACTTATCTTTTCCGCTTCCAATGAAAACTATGGATTGATTTTTTAAAAAATCGTCCATGAAATTTTCATCGATAATCATAGCAGCGGGTGCTAAAATTGGCTCAAGCAAATGATTAAATAAACCAGTAAACACCTCCATTCTTCTGGCATCAATCATCGGGCAAAATAAAACGCTTGTTGGATCGGTGATTTTATTTGTGGCAGCATGTGCCAATAATTGTAAAGAACAAATATGAATGATGGGTTTATTTAGCGCATAACTTAGTCCAATGGCACTCGACATACCTACGCGAATACCTGTGTAAGAACCTGGACCCTTCGTTACCGAAATAGCATCTATGTCTTTTAGTTCAACAGCATATGATTTTAATAAATCTTGAATGGCCACATGCAAAAAAGCGGCATGTTCTTTTTGGATGTCATTTTGTATACAACCGATTGATTCGCCATTTTTTGAAATGCTTACAAATGCAGTTTCCTGTGCGGTATCTATCATTAAAATTAAACTCATAATTTGTTTGCCTCCTTTTCTAAAAGTGAACATGGGGTATATCTTGCATCAACCAAGCTCAATGTTTTTAATAGGTTTAATACATTAGATAAACCAATTTCATTTGCCCATTCAAAGGGACCTTTGGGGTAATTGGTACCTAATTTTAATGCGATATCGATTTCATTTTCAGTGCTTACATTTTCTGCTTTGGCAAAATAAGCTTCATTTATAATCATGGCTAAAACCCTTGCTGATACAAAGCCTGGTTCGTCGGATAAAAATGAAAATCGTACACCCAATTGAGTCGATAGTTCTTTTAAGATGTCATTATTTTCGCCTGCCAATTCCCAAGTGGTTCTTTTCAAAAGGCCATTCCATCCGTTTAATCTAATTACATGCGCCCCATGGTTTGTAGATTTCAAGGTATTTGAAACACTGTTTATTAATACCGGTATTTTAAAACTGCTGTAATCCTCATTGCTAGCATCCTCATTCAAATTTACAGCAACATCCACATTGTCAAAAGCATTTAACTGATTCATATTTAGTGCATGAAGCCAATTGATATTTGGGTAGAATTCTGTTAATTCTTTGTAAGTATTTTGGTTTGATAAAATAGATATCCTCATCTGTGTATAATTTTAGCAAAAATAGGTACTGGAAAAGAATATATTTGTAATACTTTAAAAAATCCCATGGATAAACAAATCATCAATACCACTGAAGCCCCAGCAGCAATTGGCCCATACAATCAAGCGGTAAAAACTGGAAATCTATTGTTTATTTCTGGTCAAATTGCATTAGTACCAGGTACTGAAACACTAGCCAATTCAAGCATTGCAGAAGAAACCAATCAAGTAATGCAAAACTTAGCTTCTATATTAAAATCAGAAGGGATTGATTTTGATCATGCTATAAAAACCACCATTTTCTTAAGTGGCATTGAACATTATGCTGAGGTAAATCAAATTTATGGCCAGTATTTTTCAAAAGATTTTCCTGCAAGAGAAACAGTTGCTGTTAAGGGTTTGCCAAGAAATGTGAATGTAGAAATTAGCATGATTGCAAGTATCTAGAACATCAACATGATTTTAATAACCGCACCTGTACATGATTTCTTTTTAGATACTTTATCAAAAAAAGGAATTGATTTTTTGTACGAACCAACCATGCGATATCCTCAATTGTTGGAGAAAATTCATTTCGCATCAGGACTTGTTGTTTCTACTCAAATTAAAATAGACAAAAATTTAATTGACCAAGCTATTCATTTAAAATGGATTGGCAGATTGGGCAGTGGTATGGAACATATTGATGTAGCCTATGCCAAATCAAAAAACATTATTTGCGAAAGTAGCCCAGAAGGAAATTGCAATGCCGTTGCCGAACATGCTTTGGGACTGTTGTTGAATTTTTATCGCAACATCAATACCAGCATTTTACAAGTAAAAAATAAGCAATGGCTGAGGGATGAAAATCGAGGAACAGAGATTTCCGGAAAAACAATTGGCATCATTGGTTACGGACATACAGGAACTGCATTTGCTACATTACTATCCGCTTTTGATGTTACGATTTTGGCTTATGATAAGTACAAAACGGGTTTTGGAAATAAATTTGTAACAGAATCTACTTTACGATGTAATAAAATATGCTGATGTAATCAGTATTCATTTGCCATTAACATCAGAAACGAAATATTATGCTTCAGCTGATTTTTTTATCCAATTAAAAAAACAACCCATTATCATTAATACTTCGAGGGGAAGCGTAATTGATAGTGTAGCGTTAATTGATGCGATAAAAAACAAATCGATTTCAGGCGCTTTATTGGATGTGTTGGAAAATGAAAAGCTTGACACCTTTACATCTGAAGAACAGCGGGTATTTGAAATGCTAACTCATTTTGACAATGTTATGGTTACACCACATATAGCAGGTTATTCGCATGAGGCCACATATAAAATGAGCAGGGTGCTTTTGGAAAAATTAGGGATAATTTAATCTCAATTATTTCATTTTACTATATTTGTATTTACACAACGCTTTAGCCAAACTGAAGCGTTGTATTTTTTTAATAAGATATAAACCGAATTAACTATGGCAATCGATACAAATTATGTAACGCAAGATACTTTTGAAAAGATGCAGGAAGAGCTTCATCAGTTAAAAGCGGTGGACCGTCCTGCAGCAAGCAAAGCAATTGCAGAAGCAAGAGAAAAAGGTGATTTGAAAGAAAATGCCGAGTACGATGCTGCAAAAGAAGCACAAGGAATGCTTGAAGCTAAAATAAAATATCTTGAAGGCGTAATTGCAACGGCTAGAATTTTGGATGAATCAAATATAGATTTTAGTAGGGTTAGTATTTTAACCAAGGTTACACTTACCAATATGGCCACCAATAAACAAGTGACCTATCAAATTGTATCTGAAAAAGAAGCGAGTTTAAAAGATGGTAAAATATCAGTAACCTCTCCTATCGGGAAAGGATTATTGGGGAAAGTAGTGGGTGAAATTGCTGAAGTAAATGTACCTGCTGGAATTTTGAAATTCAGAGTAGAAAACATCACAGTTTAATCATGAGTATTTTTTCTAAAATCATTAGTGGGGAAATTCCTTCTTATAAAATTGCAGAAAATGAAAATTTTTATGCATTCCTGGATATTTTTCCAATGACAAAGGGACACGTATTGGTTGTGCCAAAAATTGAAATTGATAAGATATTCGACTTGCCTGAAAATTACCTTGCAGAGATGATGCTTTTTGCCAAACCTATAGCAAAATCTATCGAACTTTCCTTTCCTTGTAATCGTTGCGGCATTAGTGTTGTAGGGTTAGAGGTGCCTCATGCGCACATGCATTTAATTCCAATCAATAGTGCAGACGATTTAAATTTTACAAGAGAGAAATTAAAACTTTCTACTGAGGCATTTAAAGAAATTCAACAAACCATTTTATCTAATCTCTAGTATTTTATTTTTTCAATCGCTCTGGATTTTTAGTTAAAAAATCTGCCCAACCATTTGATTTGCCTTTTGCTATTGGCAATATTGATTTTTCTTGAAAATAATGACAAACGGCTACGGCTAAAGCATCGGTAGCATCCATATACTTTGGCGTTTCTTCAAAAGACAAAATTTTCTGCAACATTTTCATCACCTGATCCTTGCCCGCATTTCCATTGCCTGTAATAGACTGTTTGATTTTCTTTGGCGAATACTCGCAAATCGAAAGTCCAGATTGCATTGCGGCAGCAAGTGCCACACCCTGGGCTCTGCCTAGCTTTAACATACTTTGTACATTCTTTCCAAAAAAAGGTGCTTCAATGGCAAAGCTTGAAGGATGATGAATTTTAATTAATTCCGTTACCTTATCATGAATCTTTTCGAGTCTCTGGTATGCATCATCTTTTGCAGATAATTTCAATACGCCCATATCCACCAAATGAATGCCTTTGGCTTTTACTTCAATCAATCCATAACCCATTATGATGGTTCCTGGATCGATGCCTAAAATGATTTTTGATGCTTTTTGCAAATGGGGTCTTAATTTTACCAATAAACAGTTTCTTGAACAAAAGTATAAAATTAATATTCAATTACATCCTAGGTCCAATGCTCTTTGTGTTGGTGGTGTATAGTTTATACAATCAAATATCTCAACAACAAGATTTATTTATAAGATGGCAACAAATAAAATCGAGTTGGAAAAGTCCAACTTTTTGGTTGGTTTTTTTACTGATGTTTTTAAACTGGGGACTAGAATCTTTGAAATGGAAATTGTTGTTGAAACCATTAGAAAATATCCGATTTGCAAAAGCCTTTAAATCTGTATTCGCTGGATGCAGCATCACCATGATAACACCAAACCGAACAGGTGAATTTGGAGGTAGGATATTATTTGTGGAAGCCGAAAATCGTATCAAAGCAATATCTACCAATATATTAGGCAGCATCAGCCAAATGCTCATCACATCAATTCTAGGATGTGTTGGATTAATTTATTTGATTTACTTTTCAAATCTACATCCAAAGCTGGTGTTCTTGCCATGGATTTTTAATGATGTCAATATTTATTTATCTTTTGGTGTAACCATAATACTGGCAATGTTTTATTTTAAAACACATTTTTTCATTGTGTTTATTTCAAAATTTAAGTTTCTACATAAAATTGTACAACACGTAAAAGTGATTGAGCAATTCAGCAAAAATGAATTGTTAATCATTTTGTTTTGTTCGTTTCTTAGGTATTTAGTTTTTATTTTGCAATACATTTTGATCATGCACGTCATGCATGTAGAAATGGAAAGTTCAATTGCGTTTTGGCTGGTGGGTGTTTTTTATTTGATGATGGCAATCATTCCAACCATTGGATTTACCGAACTGCCCATTCGATCAGCATTGGGTATTTCTATTTTTGGAATATTATCAACAAATGTTTTGGGCATTCAGGTAGCATGTTTTGCCATTTGGATAATCAATCTGGTAATACCGGCAACAATTGGAGGGTTGTTTTTGTTAATGAAAAGAGAGGTTTAGGAAGTTTTTGAGGTTTTTGAGGTTTCAGAGGTTCAATGAGTTCAACAGCTTCAATAGGTTGGAAGCTCCAAACAACAAACACCAAACATCAAACAATAAACACCAAACACCAAACACCAAACCACAAACACCAAACAATAAACATCTTCTTATATGAAATGGCTTACTATTTTTTTTATCAGTTGGATTTTAATGGGGGCAACAACCCACCAACACAAAGGTGATTTTTGTGGCATTTCTAATACTTCGTTTAAAAATGGAGAAACCGTAAAAATGACCGTTTATTATAGTACTATGGGTGCGTATATCGGTGCTGGTGATGCCACATTTACAACTACCCTAGAACGTTTTAATGGCAAACCTGTTTATCATGCAGTAGGCGTTGGAAATACCTATCCTTTTTTCGATAATTTTTATAAAGTACGCGATAGATACGAAAGCTATATAGACACCAACACTTTGTTGCCGATAAAATTTATTAGAAATGTTGATGAAGGCGGTTTTAAAATCTATAATAATGTTACGTTCAACCAAACAGCAAATACGGCAGTAAGTACAAATGGGGTGTTTAAAATTACAGATTGCATGCAAGACGTTGTTAGCGCGATGTATTATGCAAGAAACATCAATTTTGATAAATTAAAGGTTGGCGAAAAAATTCCATTTGATATGTTTTTAGATGATGAAGTACATCATTTGTACTTGCGCTATATGGGTAAGGAGAAAATCAAAACGCAATATGGCAAATTCAAGGCTATAAAATTTAAACCACTCTTGATTAAAGGCACCATGTTTAAAGGCGGCGAAGGCATGACGGCATGGGTGAGCGACGATCCAAACCATCTGCTATTAAGGGTTGAAAGTCCAATTGTTGTAGGCAGCATTAAAGTTGATATGATGGGCTATAAAAATCTTCGGTATCCATTAACCTCTTTAATAGGACTTTAAAAAATGTCTAGATTAAAATAATCTTTTGCTCTGATGCCTTTTTCCATTAATTGTAAATTACAGCATTCTATTTTTGGATCGTGTTGAAAAAACAAGACATAATCATTTTCAACAGCTTCAGTTAAGAAAGACTTCTTTTCATTTAAAGTAGTTAGCGGGAACATGTCGTATGCCATTACAAATGGAATCGGAATGTGTGCTGCTGAAGGCAATAAATCGGCCATAAATACTATCTGCTTTCCTTTGTAATTAATCTGTGGCAACATCATCGCTTCTGTATGTCCAAATACTTGTCTGATTTTTACTTCTTTTGGAAATTCATCTGCATGCACATCAATAAATTTCAATTGCCCACTCTCTTGAATCGGTAAAATATTTTCTTTTAGAAAAGATGCTTTTTCTCTGTCATTGGGTACTGTAGCGGTATTCCAATGTTGTTGATTGCTCCAATACGTTGCATTTTTAAAAGCTGGAATTAATTTCTCCCCTTCGCGAATAATACTACCCCCACAATGGTCAAAATGAAGATGGGTTAAAATAACATCATTGATATCATCTACACTAAATCCTTTTTTTGCAAGAGAAGATTGTAGCGAATCATCGCCATGCAAATAATAATGTCCGAAAAACTTATCGTCTTGTTTATTGCCAATACCAGTGTCAACTAAAATCAATTTATTGCCATCTTCAATTAATAAAGAACGCATCGCCCAGGTACACATGTTGTTGTCATCTGCTGGGTTTAATTTGTTCCACATTGTTTTTGGCACAACACCAAACATGGCACCGCCATCCAATTTAAAATATCCGGTATTTATAGTGTGTAATTGCATATTAATGAGATAAAGATTTTTGTTTTTTGTGTGCTAAAAATATCAATAGAAGCCCCAAAATAAAAAATGAAATTAATGTCAAAACAGAATTTCTTTGAGAGCCGGTGATTTCTGTTATCCATGCAAAACTAAACATGCCAATGACAATCGCAATTTTTTCTGTAACATCATAGAAGCTGAAAAAAGAAGCGGTGTCTTTTGTTTCGGGCATCAATTTGCTATAAGTACTTCTGCTCAAACTTTGTGTGCCGCCCATCACAAAACCAACTGCCAATGCCAATAAATAAAATTCATTGATGCCGCCTACCGGCAATAAATACCCAGCAATACAAAGCAAGATCCAAATGAAAATACAGATCATTAATGTTTTAAAATTTCCAATTTTTTCGGAAATTTTAGAAATCAAATAAGCACCTGGTATGGCGATCAATTGAATGATTAAAATCGCAACGATAAGATTTGTCGTTGGTATTTGCAATTCGCTGCTGCCATATAATGTAGCCGCTAAAAATATAGTTTGCAAACCCATGTTGTAAAAAAAGAAACTGTATAAAAACCTTTTTAAAACAGGCATTTGTAAAACTTGTTTCCAAACTTTTTTGAGTTCGGTAAAGCCGCCAATAAATACATTATTATGCGCATCTTTTTGAGAAGGCGTTCCATTGGGCAATCTTCTCAACGAATACTGCGCAAATCCCCACCACCAAACGCCAACCATTAAAAAAGAAATTTGAGAAGCCTTGTGAGTATCGATGCCAAAAGTATCTGGCATCAACACCAATACAAAACAAATCAATTGTAGAATTACACTTCCTATATACCCCATTACAAAACCTCGTGCACTCAATTTATCCCTGTCTTCGGGTGCAGCAATTTCGGGTATATAAGAATTATAAAAAACCCATGAACCCCAAAAACCAATACAGGCCATTACCATACACAATAACCCATAAAACAGATTGCTGGCATCAAAAAAATACATTGCGCTACATGAAATACTTCCCATTGTACAAAAGAAAAATAAAAACTGTTTTTTATTCCCTTTAAAATCGGCAATCGAAGATAAAATTGGACTTAAAAAAGCTACAACAATAAATGCAAAACCGAGGGCATAATTATATAATGAAGTGTTGATAAATGTTCTGCCAAAAATGGTAACATGATTATCTCCTCCGTGACTAGTCACATCTGCATAATAAGCAGGAAAAATAGTTGAAGTAATCACCAAATTATATACAGAGTTGGCCCAATCATACATTGCCCAACCGTTTAACACCCTTTTTGAAGCAGTTTGCATAAAAAATATTAAGTAATGAAGTTACGTGTAAAGCGAATATCTTCCTTTTTTCAACTTAGAATCTATAGAAATCATAAATAAATGGTTGAAACCATTAACCATTATTCATTTTCATTAACCCACGTTTTAAACCGTGGGATGTAACGATATTATTTTCTATTTTTACCACCTAAAATAAAAAACCATGAGCAAAGCTTCATTAGATAACAAAAAAATTGCCACCAGAATGATACATGCCGGAGCAGAACCGGATCCTTCAACAGGTGCAATCATGACACCAATATTTCAAACGTCAACCTATGTGCAATCGGCTCCAGGGCAACATAAAGGATACGAGTATGCGCGCTCTCAAAATCCAACCCGAGCTGCATTAGAAACTGCATTGGCGGTAATAGAAAATGGAAAATATGGATTGGCATTTAGCAGTGGTGTTGCGGCAACAGATACGGTGATTAAATTGCTCGTTCCGGGCGATGAGGTAATTGCGGCAAATGACATGTATGGTGGAACGTATCGCTTATTTACAAAAGTGTATGAAAAATTTGGCATCAAATTTATTTATGTAGATACCACCAATCCCGAAAATGTAACTAAAGCACTAACTGAAAAGTCGAAGTTGATTTGGATTGAAACACCTACCAATCCTTTGATGAACATTACAGATATTGAAGCGATTGCAGCAATCTCAAAAAAAGCAGGAACGATATTATGTGTGGATAATACATTTGCCTCTCCGTACTTACAAAATCCATTAGACCTTGGCGCTGATATCGTAATGCACTCCTCTACAAAATATTTGGGTGGTCATAGCGATGTGATTCAAGGGGCTTTAATCATGAACGATCAAGATTTAAAAGATCAATTGTATTTTATTCAAAAAAGCTGTGGTGCGGTTCCTGGTCCTTTTGATTGTTTCTTGGTACTTAGAGGAATTAAAACCTTGCATGTGCGCATGAAAGCACATTGTGAAAACGGCATTGTTATTGCAAATTATTTACGCAACCATCCAAAAGTAGAAAAGGTTTTCTGGTGTGGATTTGAAGATCATCACAATCACGAAATTGCCAAAAAACAAATGCGCGGTTTTGGTGGAATGTTGAGCTTTACATTAAAAGACAGTTCGATAGAAGCGGCAACAAAAGTATTGTCAAGCACGAAATTATTTTCTCTAGCCGAAAGTTTGGGCGGTGTAGAATCACTCATCAATCATCCGGCAAGCATGACGCATGCAAGCATTCCAAGAGAAGAAAGAATTAAAAATGGTTTGAGTGATGGTTTAATCAGATTGAGCATTGGAATTGAGGATGCAGAAGATTTGGTTGAAGATTTAAAACAAGCGATTGGATAAATATCTCAATACAAATAAGAAATAATAAAAGAAAGGTTGATGTTAAAAATCGACCTTTTTTTTGTTTTAAATAATTGAATGGTGAACAACGATGAATTAAAAACATTTTTAGATTTTAAAGTTGAACAATACAATCGGCCTGATTTTATTGAACCCGATCCCATTGCCATACCTCATCGTTTTTCATTAAAAGAAGATATTGAAATTGCAGGATTTTTGGTGTCCACTTTTGCTTGGGGAAATAGAAAAGCCATCGTAAGCAATGGGCACAAATTAATGGACTTACTTGGCAATGCACCTTATGATTTTGTGCTCAACCATAAAGCAACTGATTTAAAAAAATTAAACCATTTTGTACATCGAACGTTTAATGCAACCGACTTAATTTTCTTTATAAAAAGCCTGAAAAATATTTATGTAAAACATGGTGGAATAGAACAGGTTTTTAATAAATACGCCAATTCAGATTCATTGCAACCTGCCATTCATGAGTTTAAAAAAGTATTTTTTGAAATACCCCATTTAGAAAGAACAAGTAAGCACGTATCAGATCCATTTAAAGGGTCGGCGGCAAAAAAAATAAACATGTACCTCAGGTGGATGATTCGAAAAGACAATACTGGCGTGGATTTTGGCATTTGGAAAAGCATTTCATCAAGCGTACTCTCTTGCCCCTTAGATGTACACTCCGGAAATGTAGCCCGAAAATTGGGTTTGTTAGATAGAACTCAAAATGACCATAAAGCTGTTTTAGAACTTGATGCTTCCTTGCGAAAATTAGATTCGAACGACCCCGTTAAATATGATTTTGCTTTGTTTGGTTTGGGGGTATTTGAAGGTTTTTAATTTCTGTATTATGATTTCAATTAATCGAAAAATGATTTCTATCTTTTTAAATAAAATCAAGTTCAAAATGGTTTAAATTACATTTGACATAAGTTCTATAAAATCATCATTGCTTACTTAGAATATTAAAAATCATTTTATGCAAATTCAAACAACGAATGCAAATGAAATTTCTTTGGAAAAGATTTTTTCTTGTACAGACATTGATATGCTTAATGACCCTGAGATTTTTAATCAATTTGCTGCCTTCATCAACAAACTAATCTTAACCAATTTTGAAACTTTGATACAATTGCTTTACCGAATTGATGTTAGTGAAATGAAGATAAAAGCAATGCTCAAAGAAAGTCCAAAAGAAGATGCTGGCCATCTAATTGCGCACCTCATTATAGAACGACAACTACAAAAACTGAAATACAAAATGGCGCATGCTGAAAATGATACAGAAATTGCTGAAGATGAAAAGTGGTAGTGCAATTTGATGCGTTGATTATTAAAGATAAATAAACTTCAGTATCAGTTTTATACAACTTCAACATTTTAATTGTATAATTTTACTTTTTAAGAAGTTCAATTTATGCCATTCAAACTTGTTTCAGAATATACACCTTCGGGTGACCAGCCTCAAGCCATTCATCAATTAACGGAAAGTTTATTAGATGGGGAACAATTTCAAACCTTATTGGGGGTGACAGGAAGTGGAAAAACGTTCACCATGGCAAACGTGATTCAAAATCTCCAACGCCCTACGCTCGTACTTACACACAACAAAACATTAGTGGCGCAGCTTTACGGCGAATTCAAACAATTCTTTCCGGATAATGCAGTAGGCTATTTTGTTTCTTATTACGATTATTATCAGCCAGAAGCTTACATGCCTGTTACCAATACTTACATCGAGAAAGATTTGAGCATCAATGAAGAGCTTGATAAATTAAGGTTACAAGCAACGGCGCAATTGCTGAGTGGAAGAAGGGATATTGTTATTGTAGCCAGCGTGAGTTGTATTTATGGTATGGGAAATCCTACCGAATATGAAAATGGTATTATTCGCATTCACACCGGACAAGTTTTATCGCGCCAAGGATTTTTACATGCCTTGGTGAATTCATTATACCATCGAAGTCAGGGCGATTTTGAACGTGGTTCTTTTAGGGTTAACGGTGATGCCATCGACATCAATTTGCCATATGTAGATTTTGGATA
>Ga0114968_10003116_pt1 | contig 12514 bp, 16 predicted proteins | sample M_130807_EF_Meta_FD_87020 | JGI IMG/M metagenome (GOLD analysis project Ga0114968, IMG submission 87020) | Freshwater microbial communities from Lake Montjoie, Canada to study carbon cycling - M_130807_EF_MetaG | ecosystem: Environmental > Aquatic > Freshwater > Lake | place: Lake Montjoie... | reverse complement strand
CCTCCACACAAACCACGATTTGATGTAACAGCAACTATAAGCACACTTTTGCTATCATTTATCTTAGCAAATTTATTCTCTGACGGATCTGTAACAGCGCTTAGATTTTGAAGTAATTCCTTAAGTTTACTTGCGTATGGTCGCAATTTTGTAACTGCATCTTGCGCTCGCTTCAATTTTGCAGCCGATACCATTTTCATGGCAGAAGTTATTTGCATCGTTGAACCAACTGATACAATTCTATTTCGGATTTCCTTTAAATTTGGCATAATAATAATTTGTAAATTGCCTTAAAGCAACAAAACAATTAATTAAATTTTTCCGCTATTTCTTTTGCGCACTTTGTTAAAACATCTGTAATTTCATCTGTATATTTCCCCGCTTTTAAAGAAACAAGTACATCTGCATGTTTTGCTTCTAAGAAATTAAGGTATTCTTTTTCAAATTCTTTTACTTTGTTCAATGGCACATTTTGAATTAAACCTTTTGTTCCAACATAGATAATAGCAATTTGCTTTTCAACAGTATAAGGATCACCATCTCTTTGCTTCAAAATTTCAACATTACGAGAACCTTTATCTAAAATAGATTTTGTTGCAGCGTCAAGATCTGAACCAAATTTCGCGAAAGCTTCTAACTCGCGGTATTGCGCTTGGTCTAATTTTAATGTTCCAGCAACTTTCTTCATTGATTTAATTTGCGCTGAACCTCCTACTCGAGAAACCGAAATACCAACGTTAATTGCTGGTCGAACTCCAGAGTTAAATAAATCTGATTCCAAGAAAATTTGACCGTCTGTGATTGAAATAACATTCGTTGGAATATAAGCAGAAACGTCTCCAGCTTGAGTTTCAATTATCGGCAACGCTGTTAAAGAACCGCCACCTTTTACAAGAGGTCTTAATGATTCTGGAAGGTCATTCATTTGACAAGCGATTGTATCATCAGATATAATTTTTGCTGCACGCTCTAATAAACGAGAGTGAAGATAAAAAACATCTCCAGGATATGCCTCACGTCCTGGTGGACGACGAAGTAATAAAGAAACTTCACGGTAAGCAACTGCTTGTTTTGATAAATCATCATAAACAATAAGTGCTGGTCGACCGGAATCTCTAAAAAACTCACCAATTGCAGCACCTGTCATTGGAGCATAAAACTGCATTGGAGCAGGATCGGAAGCGTTAGAAGCGACAACAGTTGTATAAGCCATTGCTCCAGCATCCTCAAATTTCTTTACAATTCCTGCCACAGTTGATCCTTTTTGACCAATTGCAACATAAATACAATAAACAGGTTCACCGCGATCGTAAAATTCACGTTGATTAATAATCGTATCAATCGCAACTGTCGTTTTTCCTGTTTGACGGTCACCAATAATTAATTCTCTTTGACCTCGACCAATTGGAATCATCGCATCAATCGCTTTAATTCCAGTTTGTAAGGGCTCAGTAACTGGTTGACGAAAAATTACACCCGGAGCTTTTCGTTCGATTGGCATTTCATATAAATCTCCTGTAATTGGTCCTTTACCATCAATTGGCATACCCAAGGTATCAACTACACGACCAACCATTCCTTCTCCAATTTTTACAGAAGCAATACGACCAAGTCTTTTAACCGTATCTCCTTCTTTTACTAACGAAGACCGGCCAAGAAGCACTGCACCAACATTGTCTTCCTCTAAATTTAATGCGATACCTTGAAGACCACCATCAAATTCGATTAGCTCACCATATTGAACACCATTTAAGCCGTAAATACGAGCAATTCCATCACCTACTTGTAAAACAGTACCTATTTCTTCTAATTCCGCTTCCGTTCTGAAGCCCGATAATTGTTCCCTTAAAATTGCTGAAACCTCTGCTGGATTAATGTCTGCCATTTTATTCTATTTTAGTTTTAGTGTCTTTCGACTTAATTTATTGTGTTAATTCTTGTCTTAAATTTTTTAATTGTTGAGAAACCGATGCATCAATTTGTTTGTCGCCAATTGTTATAATAAATCCGCCAATTAAAGCTGGATTTATCTTCTCTATTAATTTTAATTCTCCTGGAATTGTTGCTGATAATTTTGAAAGTATTTTTTTTCTGCTTTCTTCATTAAGGGCAACTGCACTTGTAATAGTACCTGAAACAATTCCCCTGTGCTGCTCAACTAAAGAAACAAATCCAGAGGCGATAAAATGTAAAATTGGAGCCCGCCCGTTCTTTGTTAATAATGAAATAAAAGCAGATGAAAGTGGTTGTAATTTTGGCAATAACTTGTCAATTATTAGGATTTTTTTATCCGATTTTACAACCGGTGAATTTAAAAAAATAACAAATTCTTTTGAACCATCTGCCATAGTAACTATTCGCTGCATATCAAATAAAATCACATCTATTATATTTTGTTCAATAGACATTTCCAATAAAGCTTTTGCGTATCTAATCGCTGATTTTGTTGACTTCATGTTTTAATTCATGTTAATATCATCTGCCAGCTTGTTTGCTAAAGCTTTTTGCTTTTCATCAGAAGCTAAATCTCCGCGAACTATTTTTTCAGCAATACTAAGAGAATATCCTGCTAATTGATTTTTGAGGTCTGTAATAGCTGCTGCCTTTTCCATAGAAATAATAACCTTCGCGCTTTCAACAATTTTACTAGCCTCAATTTTAGCTTTATTTTTGGCTTCATCGACTAATTTATTAGCAATTTCTTGTGCATCTTTTATGAGAGCATCTCTTTCAGATCTCGCTTCCTTTAAAATTTTCTCATTTTCAGCTTGAAGCTCTTGCATTTCTGCTCGAGTTTTATCGGCTAAATCTAATGCTTCTTGAATTTTTTGTTCTCTTGCATTGACGGCATTTAATATTGGCTTCCAAGCGTATTTTGCCAATAAAAATAATAAAAGGCAAAAAACCAATCCTGTCCAAAATAACAATCCGTAATCAGGTAATATTAAGTCCATATTCTAATTTTAATTTTCTTAAACTAAAAATATTGACCACAACCAACCGTTGCGGTCAATATTATTTTTTTTTATTGCTTCGCTCCCAAGAATCCAACTACTACTCCGAAAAGTGCAATACCTTCTACTAAGGCTGCTGCAATTAACATTGTTGTAGTTATTTTTCCTGATGCTTCTGGGTTACGAGCTATCGCTTCAACGGCTGATCCACCGATTCTACCGATACCTACACCTGCACCTAAAACTGCTAATCCAGCTCCGATCGCTGCAATACTTCCAAACATTCCTGTCATTATATATGGTTTTAAAATTACTAATTAATGATGTTCCTCTTCAACTGCCGCACCTATAAACAATGCGGAAAGCATTGTGAAAAGATACGCCTGTAAAAAAGCAACTAACAATTCCAAAATAGATATAAACAAAGCCATTGGTACCGATAAGGCGCTCCAAGCAATACTTTTATTTATAAAAATTAAAGAAATGAGTGCTAAAATTATAATATGACCTGCAGTAATATTTGCAAAAAGTCGAATCATTAATGCAATGGGTTTTGTAAAAATCCCTACGATTTCGATTGGGACCATGATAATTAATATAGGAATCGGTACGCCTGGTGTGGCAAAAATATGACGCCAATAATTTTTATTTCCTGAAAAAACGGTTAATACCAAAGTACACATAGCTAAGAATAAGGTAACACTAATATTCCCTGTTAAATTAGCACCGCCAGGTAAAATCGGAACCATTCCCAATAAATTATTTAGCAAGATGAAAAAGAAAGCTGTGAGTAGGTAAGGAACATACTTTTTGTATTTGTGTTCTCCAATATTTGCTTTCGCAATGTCGTCTTGAACAAAAAGAATAAGCGGCTCTATAAACTTAGCAATTCCCTTTGGAGAAACAGCACCATTTTTGTTGTAGAACCTTGCAGTTGATAGCATAATTAATAAAATAAGAAAAACGCCAATGAAAAGAGACAAAACATTTTTTGTGATGGATAAGTCGAGTGGTTTTTCATTGTGAGGATGTCCTTCTTTAAAATGAATTTTGCCTTCTTCTAACTTATAGATTTTCTCATGAAAAAGAGCGTAACCTTCTGCCAAACCTACACCTTTATAAAAAGTAAAAATCTCACCAGTTTTTGCATCTTTCTGTGATTCATGAACACCATGATAAAAATAGCTTGCATTAAAAACTTTGAACTCCTTATCATATAATATTACCGGAAGATACAATGATACACCATCATGCTCACTACCCCACAAATGCCATTCATGCGCATCTTTTACGTGATGCATGATCATTTCGTTTACATTAAATTCTTCCTTTTTTTCGGCATGTAAATTAGATAAAAACCCAAATGAGAAGACCAATAAAATGAACTTAAAAACTAGTTTGAATAGCGTGTTTTTTGCTGGCATTACCTCTTCTTTTACCAAAACTTTTATAAAATTATTTGCAAAGATAGTTAAACTTTGTAAAACAACAATTAAAAAATAAATGGTTTTTTTATTGCTTTGAGTTTACTTTTTTATACCATTTTATACCAAGCATAAGTAAAATAGCAAGTCCAAAAAAACCGAGAGTTGCATAGATCCAATTGAGGTTATTTTTTAATACTACAAGAAAAACAATTATCACTAAAAATAAGGTTGCAACTTCGTTCCAAATACGTAAAGCGGTGGAAGACCACTTAAATTTTTGCTTGTTTATATCGAGCATTATTTTTTGACAAATAAAATGATAGACAATTAATAATGCTACAAAAAGTAATTTTGTATGCATCCAAGGCATTTTTAAAAGTGCTGGATTGAGCCATAGCATCCAAACACCAAAAAAAAGTGTCAGAATCATAGCAGGAGTAGTAATAATCCACCATAATTTTTTTTCCATGACACAAAATTGTTCTTGCAATATTTTTTGCTTTTCAGCATCAAACTTGGTGGATTCAATGTGATAAATAAATAAACGCACGATGTAGAATAAACCTGCAAACCAACTTACTACAAAAATGATGTGTAATGATTTTATAATATCATATGTCATACTGCAAAATTAAAGTATTCTTTAGTAAAATTTGTGCTTTTGGAAAAATGAACTTAATATTGTCTACATGTTAAAGTTCAAAATTTTATTGTTGCTTTTTCTTTTATTAAAAATCACCTCATTTTTTTCTCAAGAAAGTATGCTTTCAATCGATGGCACTTACCTTGGAAAAAATCTACTTGTCAGTAATCCCCCTCAAGCTGATGGTTTTGGTTTTTGCGTAAATAAAGTAACTGTAAATGGAGAAGTTTTACCCGCTACTATTCAAAAAGCAAATTTTGAAATTGATTTTTCATTATTTAATATAAAGTCAGGGGAACAACTTTTTATCGTCCTTGAGCATAATGAAGGTTGTGTTCCAAAATTTGTTAACACAGAGGTTTTACTCCCGAAGAGTACATTTATTTGTCAAAAAATTAGTGCGACAAAAAATGGATTGATTTCCTGGACGACCACTAGTGAAAAAGAAATAATAGATTTTGCAATAGAGCAATTTAAATGGAATAAATGGGTAAAGGTTGGAGAAGTTCGTGGAAATGGAGGGCAAGGATTAAATAACTATACTTTTCAGATTATAACTCATTCCGGTAAAAATAGAGTGCGAGTTTCACAAATTGACAATACCGGTGTAAAGAGGTTTTCACCTGAAACATCATTCAATTCTCTTTCAGCAGTCGTCAAAAAATCTCCAGCGAAAGTGAGAGATTATATTTACTTCAAAGCAAACCAAAAAGCGGTAAAAAGTAAATTTGAATTGTACGATGCATTCGGTAATTTATTGAAAGTTGGGTTTTCAGATCTTGTAGATTGTAGAAATCTCGTGAATGGCGTCTATTTCATTAATTTTGATAACACAACCGAGAAATTTATTAAGGCAGGAAAATGATAAAAAAAATCGAGCATCTTGGTATCGCAGTTAACAGCTTAGATGAGGCAATACCTTTGTATGAAAGATTATTGCAAACAACTTGCTACAAAACAGAATCCGTTTCCTCTGAAGGTGTAAACACTGCTTTTTTTCAAATCGGCGAGGCTAAAATTGAACTTTTAGAAGCAAACAATCAAAATTCTCCAATCGCAAAGTTTTTGTCTAAAAGAGGAGAAGGATTTCACCACGTAGCCTTTGAAGTTGATGACATTGAAGAAGAACTTGCTAGACTTCAAAAATTAGACTTTATTTTACTTCATCTTAGCCCAAAAGAAGGCGCAGACAATAAAAGAATCGCTTTTTTGCATCCGAAATCTACAATGGGCATGCTTATTGAACTTTGTCAAGATAATATTTCTAAGTCCTAATATTTTTACAGGAAAATCTCAAACTTAAATTATTTTTAAGGAATATGAGATTATGACAATTCTATGACACTATTCTTTGAATTGTATCGATATTTGCAGAGAAATATATTTATTAATCTGTGCTCAAGAATCTCCACACAATTGCATTTACTCACCGGACAATGACGGTGACAAATATTGGCTTATTGCACATTGAAAAGGAAGCACAAAAAGAGCGTCTTTCAGCTCTAAAGGCAATTTTTAACTTTGAGGAATTGTATTTTTTATCCACTTGTAATCGTGTTGAATTAACATTCCTTTCGAAAGAAAAAAACAAGTTTTCTTTAACAAAAGAACTTTTAAAAACACTTTATCCTTCTTTTCGAGAAGATCAAATAGACGATTTTTCAAACTCAGCAGAATATTATTCCGGTACAGAGGCGATAAATCATGCTCTTTCAGTTGCAGCTTCAATAGATTCAATGATTGTTGGAGAACGGGAAATTATTACTCAAGTAAGAACCGCCTACGATCACTGCAGAGATTGCGGTTTAACGGGTGATGTGCTGCGCTTACTTTTTCGCCATGTTATAGAAACAGCAAAAAAAGTATACACTAAGACAAGTATTGCCACAAAACCAGTTTCTGTTGTTTCATTGGCTTATCATCAACTCAAAAAAATAAACCTGCCATTAAATGCACGCATTTTAATAATTGGTTCTGGAACAACAAATACAACAATGGGGCGCTTTTTAAAAAAGCATGGCTTCAGAAATTTTGTTATTTTCAATCGCACTTTAAATAATGCGCAAGTATTAGCACAAGAATTACAATGTGAGGCGTTTGCGCTAACAGAATTAGGGAATTATACCAAGGGCTTTGATCTTATTTTATCTTGCACTAGCGCTGATCACCATGTGATTTCTTCTTCCTTGTACACCGATCTTTTACAAGGTGAAACTGAAAAAAAAACAATAATTGATATCGCAATTCCTCAGGACTTAAGCCCTAGCATCATAGAAAAGTATGCTGTAAATCATATTTCTGTAGATTTTCTTCAGAAAATTTCAAACCAAAATTTAAAAGAAAGAGGTAAAGAAGTTGAGCATGTTATTGAAATTATTTCGGTTGCTCTTAAAGAATTTGAATCCATTCTTAAAGAACGGTCTGTAGAAATAGCTATGAAATCTGTGCCCAGTCAAGTGAAAGAAATTAAAAAAAATGCTGTCAATGCTGTCTTTAAAGACGAAATTGAGGGTATGGATGAACATTCAAAAAAAGTGCTAAAAAAAGTAATTGGCTACATGGAAAAAAAATACATAAGTGGCCCGATGAAATTAGCGAAGGAAATCATTTTAAAGAATGCCAATTAACCAGCATATTCGAATTGGAACCCGAGGAAGTGATCTTGCCTTGTGGCAAGCAAATTTTGTAAAAGGGGAATTGGAGAAGTTAGGTTGTACTGTTGAGGTAAAAATTATTAAAACTCAAGGGGACCAAATTCAAGATTTAAGTTTTGATAAATTAGAAGGGAAAGGATTTTTCACGAAAGAAATTGAAGAAGCCCTCATCGCAAATGAAATTGATCTTGCAGTTCACTCGCATAAAGATTTAGAGACAAGTTCACCAGAAGGCTTAATGATTGCTGCAGTATCTGATCGGGAAAATCCTGCAGAATTACTTTTGATTCGCAAAGAAGCACATGCTTCAAATGAAACTTGGGAGTTAAAGAAAAATGCAGTTATTGGATCGTCTTCAGCACGAAGAAAATCGCAAGTACTATCTCTTAGGCCAGACCTGCAACTGAAAGATTTACGTGGAAATGTCCCTACTCGCATTGAAAAATTAAGAAAAGGAGAATACGATTCCATACTGTTAGCAAAAGCTGGAGTGAATCGTTTAGGGCTCGATTTAGAAGACCTGATTCAAATTAATTTATCTCCTAGAGAATTTGTTCCAGCTCCATCTCAAGGTGTTTTAGGATATCAAATTCGAACTGATGATGTGGACCTTAGTCTCTTGTTAAGAAACCTCAACAATGAAAAAATAGAGAATGAAATTAAGGTGGAAAGAAAAGTTCTCCAACTAATGAATGGCGGATGTCAACTTCCACTTGGCGTTTATTTTGACGGCATCTTTGTTTATGTTTCGTATGCTCAATCATCTTTGAGTGCTGCAAGGTATTTTAAGTTTGAATACAGTAATGATTTAAACTTTGCTGAAAAAATTGTAGCGCATATTCAAAATATCTGAGCTGTGAAAAGGATTTTTATTTCAAAAAATGAAGATGACTTAGGTGATTTCGGGCAGTTTTGTGAAGAAAATAAATTGACTTTAATTGCAAAATCCCTCATCACTTTTGAAGCAGTAGATTTTAAATTAACAAGCGAATTTGACTGTGTGTTTTTTTCTAGTATTCGCGCAGCAATATTTTATTTAGAAAAAAATCCCGTTTTATCAAATAAGGTGGTTTTTGCTTGTAGTGGAAAAGAAACGGCAAGAAAACTTTCTGAAATAGGTATTACTTGTTCTTTTATTGGCTCCGAATCTGGAAATCCTGAAAAAGTAAGTCTTGATTTTGCGAAGTGGCTAGAAGGACGAAAAGTTATATTTCCACATTCCAATCTTTCAAAGTTCTCCGCTATACGAAATCTTAGTAAAAGCCAATTTGAAACAATACAAGTTTATCAAACAAATATTATTCCTTCTGAGATTCCAAATTGCGATGTTTATGTTTTTACAAGTCCTAGTAATCTTTCTTCCTTTTTAACAAAAAATAAAATTCCAAAAAATGCAGAAATTGTAGCTTATGGTCAAAGCACAAAAAAACAGTTGGATTCTTTGAATATAGCTTGTTTAGTTGTTCTAAAAAATGCGAATTTATATGATTTAAAAAAAGAATTATCAAGGTGTTTTATATTAAGAAAAGAATAAATTTTAAATGATTTTTTTTAAAAATGATTAACTAAATAAAAAAAGTACTATTTTTGACCCAATAATTTAAATAACAACTAAAACAATTCTTAATTTTTTCCCTATGAAAAAAATAATTAGCTCTCTAGCCATTGCATTAACATTGACAATTGGCTTCACAGGAATTAGCAATGCACAAGATTCAACTGCTGCACAAGAAGAAGTTTCAACTGATGCACAAGAAGAAGTTTCAACTGCTGCACAAGACACGACACCTACAAATACAAATGTAGAAGAAACTTCACCTCAACAAACTGTAGAGGAAGAAAAGCTAGAATTGACATTCGTTCAAACATTAAAGCAAAAATATATTGAAGGGGATGTTCTTTGGATGACTCCCGTTTTAATTTGTATGATAATTGGTATGGCTTTGTCTATAGAACGAGTTGTTTACTTAAACTTAGCTACAATCGACACAAAGAAATTTTTAAATGCTGTAGATGCTTCTATGAAAGCTGGAGGCGTAGATGCTGCAAAAGAATTGTGTAGAAATACTCGTGGACCTATTGCATCTATCTTTTACCAAGGTTTAGATCGCTCAGGAGAAGGGATTGACATGGTAGAGAAATCTGTTGTTGCTTACGGAGGAGTACAAATGGGTAATTTGGAAAAAGGATTATCATGGTTGCAATTATTTATTGCACTTTCCCCAATGCTAGGTTTCTTAGGAACAGTAATTGGTATGATCCAGGCATTTGATAAAATAGTTGAAGACGGACAAGTTTCTCCAACAACAGTTGCCGATGGTATCAAGGTTGCCCTTCTAACAACGGTATTTGGTTTGATTGCAGCGATTATCCTGCAAATTTTCTACAATTATATTACATCAAAGATTGATGGATTGGTTAATGAAATGGAGGATGCTTCAATTTCATTAATAGATATGTTGCTTAAAAACAAATAAAACAATTTAATTAATCCAAATCTTGAAAAGATGAACGCAGCAAAACTAAATTTAATATCTCGGATTTTCCAATATCTCAGTATTGCAGTTGGTGTAATTTTAAGTATCTTGATTCTTATATCAGGTCCTGCAGTTACTGATGGAAAAGAGGCTATAGAGAAATTTCGCGAGAGTGCTGAAATGAGCGCAGCAATATATTTTATGCTTTTTATTCTATTTGCTGGTGGAGCAATGGTAATAGGCTTTTTTATATTCCAAATAATTCAAAGCCCTAAAAGAACAATACTTTCAATTATTGGTATTGTTTTTTCCATAATTGTTTATATGATTTTTTACCTTTTAGGAACAAGTGATACAACAGACACTTTAGCACTTAGAAATCCTGTATCTGACGGTGTTGTTTTGACAACTACTGCAGGCTTGTATACAATTGGTGTAGTACTTTTTATGGGCTTTGCTGTTATTATTGCTGGTCCATTTATGGGGCGACTTAGAAAATAATAGAACATGGCAAAAAGAGATATTCCTGAAATTAATGCTGGATCAATGGCAGATATTGCCTTTCTATTGTTGTTATTTTTTTTAGTGACAACTACAATGGATAAAGATCAGGCATATATTCGAAATATTCCTAAAAAAATTGATGTGCCTCCAACGGACGTTAAAGTTCAAGAAAGAGATATTTTAGCAATCAAGGCAAACAATCAAAACCAACTAATGGTTCGAGATAATATCTTTAGCGATCCTAATAAAATTTCTGAATTTATTCTTAAGTTCTATAAAACAAATGAGCAAAATAATGACGTAGCGAACAACTTTCCTATGTATTCTTCAACAACTACAAGCTTGTGTGATCAAAATATGGCTCTCTTAGATCAGCAATTAGAGGAAGCAGAGCAAAAAGGCGCAAAAGATCAGGCTAAATTTTTTCAAAATTCATATGATGAGTGGAATAAGAAAAAAAGAGCCATTCAACTGTATGGTAAATCTGAAATTCGTGAACTAAGCGTTCAAGCTCATATTAGAGTTGAAGTTCAACAAGGTACTGCATATTCTGTTTTTGCACAAATTCACAATGAAATAGAAGAAGCACTATTTGAGTTGCGCGATAAAGAATGTACTCGTTTGTTTAATGAACAGTATTCTATTTTAAAAAGAAGAGCAGCTCAGGATAGCGATCCACTAGATAAAGATAAATTAGCGCTGCTAGAAATACTTTATCCAGCTAGAATTATTGAGGTTACACCAAAAAATTAATAACTATGTCAAAGTTTAAAAAAGAAGGAAGTGGTGGAGCTCCAACGATGAATACAGCGTCTCTTCCGGATATCGTTTTTATGCTTTTGTTTTTCTTTATGGTTGCGACTACTAGTAAAGAAACTGATCCTACAGTTGAATTTGAATCGCCAACTGGAACTAAAACTATGGATTTAACGCCTTATAAACAACGTTCTGAAATCGATTTTTTATACCTTGGTACTCCAAGAAATCCAAATAGAGTAAAAGCCTTTAAAATGGGATTTGCCTTGTCTTTAGATAATGTCGTGCAAGCAACCCCTGACGGATTATACCCGACAAATACAGTTGGAAGATGGAAAAAAGATAAGTTTTCTCAAAAACCAGCAAGAATGTCTGCTCCAATAGAAACTGTTATTACCTGTGTAAAAGCCGATAGAAATGCTCCGTCTGGATTGATTTTTGAAATTCGGAAACAATTACAAGACATTGAAGCCCTCACTATTGCCTACTCCGTTCGGGATAAAGGAAATATCTAAGTTAGAAATTTAAGTAAGTTTATTAAATCTTATTTAGACTAAGGTGCTAAAAAACCGCTCTAAAATCATATTAGTTATACGCTTATCAATGTTCACTTTTTCGGATAAGTAAAACTCAAATTCAAGCTCTGTAAACAAGCCTGTTACAATTCCTAATAATTGTGCGCGAAAAGCCAATTGCTTGGAAACAAATAATTTCAATTGATTTTGCTTCTTTAGTAATGAGGAGTTGGCGCTTACAATATATTGTACATGAACATTAGAGTTAAAAAACACAATAAGTATTGAATGTTGGTACTTTAAAATTGGACGAATTGTTATATTTTGAAATTGTTCAATAGGTGTTTGCTCACTTTTTTTTGTGAGAATTTCCTCACGAAGTCCAAGTAATTTGTCTTCTTTACGCATAATTTTAAATTGAATTATCCTCTTTTACTTCAACAGTTGCAGAAGGACTTACAAATTGCTGAATATAATCAACAAATCGTTCTTCTTTTGGATGCTGTGTGAAAATAAGTTGTCGGCATTTTGGGAGACTTTCAGCCAAACGCGCAATAAAACCTTTCATTCCCTTACTTATTTGT
>Ga0114968_10003115_pt1 | contig 12517 bp, 8 predicted proteins | sample M_130807_EF_Meta_FD_87020 | JGI IMG/M metagenome (GOLD analysis project Ga0114968, IMG submission 87020) | Freshwater microbial communities from Lake Montjoie, Canada to study carbon cycling - M_130807_EF_MetaG | ecosystem: Environmental > Aquatic > Freshwater > Lake | place: Lake Montjoie... | reverse complement strand
CGCCGAGCTTATGGAGGCGCATGAGCCTGCCTATGCTGGCGTCATTGCGATTGAAGAGGTTGCACCGTCGGAGACGGGGCGATACGGCATCGTGATTCCCGACGAGACACTCCCCACGCTCGACGGCGGCCGCACCGTGCCACTGCGCGGCATGGTGGAGAAGCCGAACCCGGCCGATGCGCCATCGTCGCTCGCAATCATTGGCCGCTACATCTTCAGCCCCAAGATTTTCGAGGTGCTCGAGCGAACAGCCGGCGGAAAAAATGGCGAGATTCAACTCACCGACGCCATTGCAAAACTCGCACTCGACCAGGCCGTTATCGGCCGACGGTTCAGCGGTAAGCGCTATGACGTCGGCTCTCCGATTGGATGGCTTGAAGCAAATATTGATATGGCGCTTGCACATCCACTCTATGGGAGCGTAGTTCGCGCGCGAATGAAAGCGACACGCGATGAGTGAGCGCGAGCAGAAGGTTCCAAAGCCTGGAGACTTCATCTCTGGCCGCTATGTGTTGCAAGAGCTGATCGGCGAAGGTTCGTCTGCACTCGTCTTTCGTGCAACAGATGAGGCGCTCGGTCGCGACGTTGCGGTAAAAGTCTTACGTGATGCATTTGCAACCTCTGAAGAGGCAACAGCACGCTTCCGCGCTGAAGGTCGTGCCGCTGCAGTAATTGCGCACCCAAACGTGGCTGCCGTGTTCGATGTAACGCCAGAGGGCGAGCCGCCAGCAATTGTGATGGAGTTCGTCGACGGCGAAGACCTCGCATCGATGGTGCGCCGCGTTGGCCCGCTCGTGCCACGCCGCGCCGCTGCGATCGCTGCACAGGTGGCGCGTGGCCTTGCGGCCGCCCACGTCCGCGGGATCGTTCACCGCGACGTCTCGTCTCGCAACATCCTGATCTCACGCGAGGGGCGAGCGCAGATCGCAGATTTCGGCATTGCCCGCGTCCTGCATGACGCTGCTGCAACTGCGGCGAGCCAGGCGCACCAGACGATTGAGGGGACCCCGGAATACATCGCGCCGGAGGTTGCGGCAGGGGGGCAGGCGGCAGCCGCCTCGGATGTCTATGGCCTCGGTGTTGTCCTCTACGAACTGCTCACAGGGTTGCGCCCAACGCCAGCCGCTGCTGCGCCAAGCGCGCTACGCCCCGACATTGGGAGAGAGCTCGACCAGATCGTTGCGAAGATGCTCTCACCCCAACCGGCAAGCAGGCCGACGAGCACCGGCGCCGCCGACGCCCTTGAGGCATTCGTTATCTCCGCGAATCGCACCTCCGTGGTGGCGCGTCCGGTCGGCCCCGCCGCAGGGGCGCCGCGAGCCCTTGCCGGAACACGCGTCTCGCGTATCGCTGGGCGTGCTGGATCAGGCGAGCCCGAGAGCGTTCTCGCCGACCATGAGCGCCAACAGGAGACGGACGACGACGAACCGCTCTCAACCCGAGGGATGCTCCTCACCGTTGGCGGGATGGCGCTCATCGCACTCCTCCTTGTGGGAGGGATGATCCTTGCCCTGCGAGTGATCAACGCAGGGAGCAAGCCCGACTCTAATGTGAAGATCCCGCCGATCACCTCACTCACATTAAGTGAAGCAATTCCGATCATCGAGTCGGCCGGCCTCAAGATCGATGTTGTCGAACGCGTGACATCTGACACGCAGCCAGTCGACACGATCCTGTCGCAGTCGCCGCAAGCAGGAAATCTGGTGCCTACCGGAACGGTCATCGAGGTTCGCGTTGTGATCGGGAGTGGACTCTCGGTTGTTCCTGATACGCGCGGCATGAACAAGGTGGATGCGATTGCCGCACTCAGGGCTGCCGGCCTGCGCGTCGGCAGTATTTATTCTGTCTGGTCCATCGATGTGGCGATCGACCTTGTGGTGCAAGAGAACCCACGGCCAGGGCTACAGGTAGTTGGCGGAACCGCAGTGGATCTAACGATCTCACTTGGCCCAGAACCATCAATCACGCCGACGCCGAGCGGATCATCCTCGCCTGCGCTCGTGAGTGTGCCCGCTTTGCGATGCAGCACCGTCACCGCTGCGCAGGCAACACTCGTTGCGCTTGGGCTCAGCCTGGATAGTGCATCACTCGCGCTCGGTGGCGATCTGGTCATCGACACCTACACGCCGGGTTCAGGAGAGATGCTTGCGTCGGGCGGTACCGTGTCGATCCTCACCTGGTCCCCGAGCGGGACCCCGTTGAGCGGCTGCCCCTAGGCCTCTAGCCCCTCCCAGAGGCCGCCACTCGCCCACGCGAGTCGCGGGCGCGTATCTTCGCCACCGTCAATGCGGCGCTGAAGCTGGCCAGCCGTTTGCAGCGCGACAGGCGCAACCCAGCACTCGCGTACCTCGTTGTCGGTCACGAGGCGGCGCTTGCGGTCAATGCCGCAGTAGCTCAGTCGACCAACGACAGCGCGCCGAATGTGACGGCAGGTGCCGCACCCAGTTGTAGGCGTTGCGCAGACCCAACAGGCGCGTGACTCTTCTTGGATAGAGCCGCACGACGGGCAGGTCCATGCACGTGCGCCGCCCTCGCTCACGGCTGCTTTTTTACATAGAGACGCGTCGTCTCTTCTAGTGGATCTCCCGCAGGCATGACGTAGCTCACCATGACAAGCCCTTGCCCAACCGTGTCGAAGGTGTCAGGGATCGTGTACTCCCATGACGCGCGCCCGTTGGTATCAGAGACGATGCAGGGGCTCGTTGCCGAGGTCTGCTGGATCGGCAAGCCGGTCAACTGCAAGGTGAACTGCACGCACACGGAAACTACTGGAGAGCCGTCTGGGCCCGTGGCACGTGCAGTGACGCGGAACGAGCGATTCGGCTTGCTCAAGATAATTGTCCCTGGGTTCACGTCAATCGTGACAAGCCCAGTGTCGGAACTCGAGATGATCGTAAGGCGCTTCTCTCCACCGTTCCCCGCCACATCGCTTGCGCTGATAACCAGGATGTTGCTTCCATTCCGCACGGAGATCGTCAAATCGAAGGTGCCGCTCTTTGAAGAGCGGCCACTCTCAATCGTCCCCGTCGTATCGTTTCGCAACTGAACATCGATGTCGGGATCAGTCTTTCCAGAAACGGTGACCTCTGACCCACTAATCATTGCGTTGTCATCAGGAGAAGAGAGGGAGATCTTCGGCGCCACATTATCTCGTTCGATAACGATCTGATTTGACGAGGCACCTTCGACGTCGTTCTCCAGCACGATCGCGACGATCTTATTCTCTCCAGGGAGTAGCGGGATACCAGTCACCTCAAAGTTTGGCGTCGTCGGCATGGCGATCTCACCGCCAATTGCATTGGATCCATCACCGTAGGTAACGCGAATGCGAAGACGTGCACTCGTTCGCTCGATGAGATCTGCGGGCAGTGTTCCAGCAATGCTGGTGCTCTCCGCTGCGAGAACCGACTGCTGGGGCTGAATGAGGAGCGGGTGGCCAGCCATCGGCGTGGCGCTTGCAGACGGTGCTGGGCTCGCCTCTGCCTGCATGGAGGTGATCCACGGGATCGCGATCACGGCGACCCCAATAGCTGCCGCGACAAAGAGACCGACAAGTCCGACAGCGAGCGCGCGACCGATAAGGACGGCGCACCCATCGAGGCGTTCATTGTTCTGGCCGTTCGGGTCGCCGCCCTGCGGCGCTCGGGTCGAAGCAACGGAACGGCGAGGCGCCTCACTCCCCGAACGTCGCAGCAACTTCATGTGGCGATTCTCGCACGAGCAGTGCACCGACCGCTACGCTCTCGCCATGCCTGAAACACCAGTCCCCCCAGCTGTGATGGATGCCGCTCGCCGCGACGTCGCCGATGCCCGCATGCGGCTCTCCGCCGGCGTGCGCAATGGTGATGCCGCAGGCGCCTGGCAGGCCGCGCTCGAGGCACTCTCCGCACGTGGCCGTTTCGGTGTTCGACTCGGCCTCGAGCGCTCGATCGCGCTCCTCGCCGAGCTCGGCTCGCCAGAGCGTGACGTTCGCGGTGCGCTTGTTGCTGGAACGAACGGGAAGGGGAGCGTTGTCGCGCTTGTCTCCGCAGCACTTCGCGCACATGGCCTCCGCCACGCGACGACGCCGAAGCCGCATCTTGTTAGCTATCGAGAGCGCGTCATGCTCGATGGGCGCCCACTCGCCCCGCTGCCGTTCGCACGCGCAGTCGACCGCGCCCTCGGCGCCGCCGACGCAATTGAAGGAGACGTTGGACCAGCGACTGAGTTTGAGCTCCTTGTCGGCGCAGTCTTTGAAGCCCTGCGCGCCGAATCGGTGCAGACGGCAATCGTCGAGGTTGGACTTGGTGGCCGCCTTGACGCAACGCATGCATGGGATGGCGGCGTTGCTGTTGTGACCAACATTGGTCTCGATCACCAGCAATATTTAGGAGAGACGACGACGGCGATTGCGACAGAGAAGGCCGCGATCATCATGCCGGGCGATATTGCCGTTACGGGAATCGGGAGCGATGAAGCCTCGCTGGCCGTTATCCGATCACGCGCGGAGAGCGTTGGTGCACCACTCGTGATCGCACAGCCTGGTGCAACGCGCCTTCTTGGCCGCGCAGGTCTCGAGGTAGAGCTCGAGGGGTACGGAAGCGTTGCGGTTGCGCTGATTGGTGCACATCAAGCAGAGAATGCCGCCGTTGCTGCGGCAACGATTGATGCACTGCGCCTCGCCGGCATCGTAGATGTATCCCCCGCATCGCTTCGCGCCGGCTTTGCGGCTGCGCGATGGCCAGGTCGACTTGAACTGATCGAGCACCCGTTCGGTCGGGGCGATGCGCGCGACCTCCTCCTCGATGGTGCGCATAATCCTGCAGGTGCAGCAGCCCTTGCAGCAGCGCTCAAGGATCCTCACTTGACCTTGCACGGCGAGGGTGAGGCGACGCTGATCCTCGCCGCAATGGCCGACAAGGATGTGGCAGGTGTGTGCGCCGCACTTGCAGCGGTGCCACTACTTCGCGCAGCACGCGTCCTCTGCACGAGCGTTGGCGATGCGCGCTCGCTCCCCGCTGACGCCCTCCGTACGATCGTTCGCGCAGCAGGTCTCGGCGCGCATGTGGAGACGTGCCCCGATCCTGTAGCAGCGATGCAGCGCGCTGCCGAATCGAGCGGGCCCGTGATCGTGGCCGGCTCGCTCTACCTCGTTGGTGCCGTTCGCGAGGCGCTCCTGCGCGCGGGTGTGGTGCCCGACGACGGCAGTCTCGATCCGCAGGTCGACAGGGGCGTGTCAGGATCAGCGCAATGAGTAGCCGACAGACGTTCTCGATTCGCGGCGCCGGAGATCCGCCCCCAACGACGATCGGGCCACTCACCGCGCATTGGGGGAGCCGCACCTATGTGATGGCGGCAATCAACCTCACCCCTGACAGTTTTTCGGGCGATGGTCTGTATGGAGAGGCCGATACAGGTGGCGAGATTGGCGAGGTGATCCTTGCGCGCGTCGAAGTTCATGCGCGTGCTGCTCGGCGAGACGGAGCCGACATCCTTGATCTCGGTGCAGAGTCCACGCGCCCGGGTCATGCGGTGGTTACCGTGGAAGAAGAGCTGCGTCGACTGATTCCAGCGATTACGCGAATCCGTGCAGCATTGCCAGAGGTGGCGCTGAGCGTTGACACGCAAAAGCCCGAAGTTGCAGCCGCCGCGCTCACTGCAGGGGCACACCTCCTCAACGATATTTGGGGCACGCGTCCTGGCAATGAGATGCTTCAGCTCGCAGCAGATCGCGGTGTGCCGATCATTGTCATGCATAACCGCGCAGCAGTGGCGAGTGGCGCAGCTGGCGCAACATTCGAAGATGAGTTGCTTGCCGAGCTGGCCGCCGTTGCTGCACGCGGCCGAGCGCTCGGGATCCCACTAGAGAACCTGATCCTTGACCCAGGGTTCGGGTTCGGCAAGTCACCGGCGCAGAATCTCGTGGCACTCCGCGCGATCGGGCGATTGCGCGATCTCGGCCACCCAGTGCTGCTCGGCACGAGTCGCAAGTCAACCCTCGGCAGGGTGCTCGACGTTCCCCCTGCAGATCGGCTCTACGCAACGGTCGCGACGAGTGCCCTCGGCGCGCTCGCCGGCGCAGACATCATTCGCGTGCACGATGTACTGCCGAATCGTGATGCGGTTCGTATCATTGATGCAACGCTTCGTGCACGCGGTGAAGATGCGCCAGAGGTGCTCGGCCTAGATCCCAATCGACCCGACCAACCGCCGCGTCGTGATCGCCGCGATCACATCGCGGTGCGCAACGTGCGCTTTGATGCAGCCCACGGCGTCTTGCCGCACGAGCACGTGGAGGCCCAGCCGTTCTTTGTCGATGTCGAACTCGACGTAGATCTCAGGACGGCAGGCACCCATGACGACCTCACCGCCTCGGTGAACTACGGAGAGATTGTGGAAGAGGCGGTGAAGGCGGTCGGCAGTGCCGGACACGTGGAGCTCATTGAGACGCTTGCCGAGCGTATTGCCGATGCTGTCACAGGCGTCGTTACGCGATCCGGCGTGCGCGTCGACGAGATCCGAGTGCGCGTACGGAAGCCGAAGGCTCCTGTCGTTGCGCCGATTGACTGGGCTGGAGTCGAGATCGTGCGCCGCCCCTGACGGGGTTACTTGTTCGGGCGCGTCCCGAGCGTCAGGGCAACGACAAGCCGCTCGCCATCGCGCAAGATCGCCAGGCTAATCTCGGTGCCCGGAGAGAACTGCACGAGCAGATCTTGGAGTGGGTGGGCACCGTCGACGGCGATATCGTTTACCGCAGTGATGATGTCGCCGCTCTTGAGCCCCGCACGTTCGGCCGGACTACCCGGGACGATTGCGGGCGAGGTGCTATCGCCGTCTAGCCAAGCCCCCTCGTTCACCGGAAGGTTGTTGGCCTTGGCGGTTCGCAGATCGATTGACACATAGCGGACACCAATCCATGGGCGTGAAAGCTTTACGCCGAGGAGTGCCTGCTCCATGATCGGTCGAGCGATGTCGATAGGAATCGCAAACCCAATCCCGGTCGCAACGGTAGAACCGCCACTCGTCGTATCGGTGGCGATTGCCGTGTTAATACCGATCACGGCACCACTCGAATCAACGAGCGCACCACCGGAGTTGCCAAAGTTGATTGCTGCATCAGTTTGAATGAGCGAACTGAGTCGGCCAGATTCAGTCGTGATCTCTCGGCCGAGCGCGGAGACAATCCCGGAGGTGACCGAGTTCGTGTACACACCAAGCGGTGAGCCCATCGCGATGGCGGTCTGGCCCACGCGGATCCCACTCGACTTGCCGAGGGTTGCTGCTGAAAGGCCTGTTGCATCAATCTTGACGATCGCGAGGTCGGTCAACGTATCAATGCCGTACACGGTGCCGTCGAAGTCGCGCCCGTCTTGCAGGTGGACCAAGATCTCCTGAGCTCCGCTGACAACATGCTTATTCGTGATGATCCAGCCGTCGGCGGAATAGATCACGCCTGAGCCCGTTGCACTGCCATCTGCAAGGACAATTTCAATAGTGACGATTGCTGGTGAGACTTTCTCAGCAACTGCCACGATCGCAGACTGCTCAGAGACGAGGGTTTGCCGGATCTGCGTGGTGAGATCAGAGCCGTTCGGGCCAAATCCGCCGAGCAGGATGATCGTTGCACCAGCACCACCAACCGCGCCGAAGAGCATGGCGAGTGCGAGGAAGCCTGCGAGCATGCGGCCGCGCATAAGCGGCTTGACCGCGCGTGCGATGGGTCGGGTCACCTTTGAGCTCAGCCCCTTGCTCTCCCACGGGAGGAGGCGCGCGGGCTCCGGCTCAAAGCGAACGGGTTTTTCCGATGCACCCTTTGGGCTCATGTTGACTCCTTCTTTCTCGCTCGGCCCTTCGGCGGCGCCAGGGGCGTTTCATGTTCCTCAGAGGATGCCGTATCTGCACGAAGCACGCGGCGAAGGCGGAGTGAAGTTTTCGCAACCTCACCAAGAAGGGCTGCCGCACGCCTCCCCACGCTGATGAGGGAGCTGCTTGCACTTGGGGGCTCAGGTTCTGCCGGCTCGCCCTGGGCAAGCTCTGGGTCTGCAGGGAAGGTGAGGGTGAAACTTGTCCCCTTACCGGCGAGGCTCTCAACAACGATTCTGCCAGCATGCATGTCAACGATTGACTTCACGATTGCAAGCCCAAGGCCAGAACCGGTTGCGCGAGCGCTGCGCCCTGCGGCGGCGAGGCCCTCCGTTCCGCGGTAGAAGCGATCGAAGATCCGCGGCAACTCTTCGGGAGAGATGCCGACCCCGTCATCGCGCACAACGATGCGTGCCGCACCAGTTGCAAGCGGCTGCATGACCACTGTCACCGTTCCGCCACGCGGCGTGAACTTGAGTGCATTCGCAACCAAGTTTGCAATCGCCTGCCCAACAAGCATTGGATCGTGTCGCACGAGCACACTGCGCGACGGCAGCTCCTCGTTCAGTGCAACGCCACGGCGACGAGCACCAGCAGCAGCCTGATCAATGGCAGTGCGCACGCTTACCCGGAGATCGGCAGATTCGAGTCGTGGCTGCGAAATTCCTGCGTCGAACCGTGAGAGCTCAAGGATGTTTGCGGTCAGCGCATCCATGCGCTCAAGTTGTCGACCGGCCTCATCAAGAAGGCGCTTGCGCGTTGGGGCATCGGTCGCCTGCTCATCGGCGAGGAGATCAACAAACGCGCGGAGTGCCGCCATGGGCGTGCGGAGTTCATGGGAGATGTCGGCAAGATGCGCCTGCCCACCATCACGCTCTCTGCGTAGGGCACGCACCGATGTTTCAAGTCGTTCTGCCATGACATTGAACTGCTCAAGCAACGTACTCATCTCGTCGTTAATTGCTGCATCTGGCCCGGCAGAAACACGAGCGGTAAGGTCGCCGTTGCCGATCGCGGCAGCCGCGGAAGAGAGCTCGGCGACCGGTCGTGCAAACCGTTGCGACAAGAATGCAGCAATCAAAACACTCAAGAGCATCGCAAGGGCACTAGCGAGAGCGATCACCCCGCCAACCTCTCGCAACCGCGCTGCTCGTGTCGAGAGCGGCTCGATCAGTTTGACCTCAATTGCACTCGATTGCGGCCCCCCATTGAAGATGACCCGCGTCGGTTCGCTCTGCAGGCTTGCTCGCGCCTCGTCAGAGGCGGGTTCAATCGCTGCCGAACTGATGAGGAACTCGCCATCAGGGCTCGGATTGAACTTTTGCTTTGCCTCGTTCCAAACCCCAAAACGAATCTGGACATCGGCACGAGCGATCTCATTAGCAATCTTTTGCAGGGCCGCATCCTGCAAAAGGAAACGATTGCGTACCTTTGGATTGATGCGCCCTGTCCGACTCACCACTAAATCACTTCCGGCAGCCGTGCGGGCAAGGTCCTCGACCACATACACAACAGAGCTCTGCCGCACGTTGATTGCAGCAACCTCTTGCAGGCGCAGTGTCTCGTCAATGGAGTTAATGACTAGCACGCCAGAGAGGGCAAGCGATGCGGCAACTGTTGCCAAGAAGGCAACGGTAAGCCGCGCGCGGATACCGCGCGGCGGAGCATTCAAGAACCAGTTAACGAGTCGGGTCAGGTGTCGCTGCGCGCGTCTCGTGCGCCGCGCTCCCCCTTGTCGGCAAATGCATATCCGACCCCACGTACTGTCGTAATAAACTGTGGTGCAGATTCATCAGGTTCGATCTTTTCGCGAAGGTGGCTGACGTGAACATTGATCGTCTTCTCGTCACCAGCAAGCGCCGCATCATAGTCGCGCACGCGATCAAGTAGGTCGCGTCGGCTGAAGACTCGCCCCGGCTTCTCGGCGAGGATCCGCAAGATCTCAAACTCGGTGGGCGTGAGGGCAATCTTCTTTCCTGCGCGCGAAACCTTGCGCTTCTCCAAGTCGATGACGAGGTCATCGGCACGAATGACGCGCCCGCCAAGTGCATCGGCAAGGTCACCATACGCGCGCCGAAGTTGTGACTTCACGCGACTGAGGAGTTCACGGACGCGGAAGGGTTTCGTCATGTAGTCATCGGCTCCAAGTTCGAGGCCAAGGATCGTGTCGATCTCTTCGTCGCGCGCGGTGAGGATGATCACTGGCGCCTTTGAACCGCCTGCGCGGAGCCGCCGCAGAAGCTCGAAGCCGTCGATGCCAGGGAGGCGGACATCCAAGATGAGCAGGTCCGGCGCCTGCGCAAGGCCGAGCTCCAGCCCCTTCTCGCCGTTGCCCGCAAGGATGGGTAGATACCCCTCGCCCTTCAGGGCGACCTCGAGGGCGAGCGATACGGCTGGATCGTCTTCTACAACAAGGATCGTGGCTGCCATGCGCCGATGCTACACCCGCTGCAGGGCTATCCTTGCCATCCAATGAGCACACCGAACGTTCCGCAGTCACCGCTCGGCGCCCCCGCCTCAGATACGCCCACACCCGTGAAGGAGCGCGGGAAGGGGCTCCTCTCTCGCGCCACCCTCAATAAGGACACCGCCTTTTCGCACGAAGAGCGCCGCCTCCTCGGCCTCGACGGGCTCCTCCCCGCATCGGTGCTCACCCTGGAAGAGCAGGTTGAGGTGGAGCTGCGCAAGATTCGACGGAAGCAAGACCCACTTGAGCGCTATATCGGACTCGCCGCGCTCCAAGATCGTAACGAGACGCTCTTCTACCGTTTGCTTGTCGACAATATTGAAGAGTTCCTTCCCATCGTCTACACGCCAACAGTTGGTGAGGCCTGCAAGCGCTGGAGCCAGATCTGGCGCCGGCCGCGCGGCGCTTGGATCACGCCAGATGATCAGCCACGCATCGCAGAGCTCCTGCGCAATGCATCCGGGGGTGGCGATGTTCGCCTGATCGTCGTCACCGATAACGAGCGCATCCTTGGCCTTGGCGATCTCGGCGTTGGCGGCATGGGGATTCCGATCGGCAAGCTTGCGCTCTACACCGCCGCCGCTGGAATTGCGCCAGCGTGGGCGCTCCCCGTATCACTCGATGTTGGAACCGACAATCAAGAACTACTTGCCGACCCTGCGTATCTTGGCTGGCGACGACCACGCCTGCGCGGCGCAGAGTACGACGCATTTATCGAGGCGTTCGTCAACGGCGTGCGCGAGGCCTTTACCGGATGCGTGATTCAGTGGGAAGATTTCAAGCAGCAGAACGCGATCCAGATCCTTGAGCGCTATCGGAACCAAATTCCCTCGTTCAACGACGACATTCAAGGAACAGGAGCGGTTGCACTGGCCGGCATCATTGCCGCAGTGGCTGCAGGGGGCGGATCGGGGAGCCGCTCGGTCGACGATCAGCGCATTCTCTTTTACGGTGCCGGTGCCGCAACGCTCGGCATCACCAGGATGGTACGCCGCGTGAGCAGCGCGCCAATTGTGGCCCTCGACTCCAAGGGGGTCGTGCATGCAGGTCGCACCGATCTCTCTGATGGGAAGGGCGAACTTGCGATCACGTCGGAGCAGGTGGCGCAGTTCGGGCTGACGGGTGCCACATCTGGCGCACTCACGGAGATCATTGCGGCCTACAAGCCCACCATCCTGATTGGCACGAGCGGCCAAGCGGGCGCCTTCACTGAAGCGGTCGTGCGGGCAGCATCGCTTGCCGCCCCAACGCCGATGATCTGGCCACTCTCGAATCCAACATCGTGTGCCGAAGCAACGCCCGCCGACATCTTTGCGTGGAGTGAGGGGCGCGCGCTTATCGCCACAGGCTCGCCATTCGACCCCGTAATCGTTGATGGCGTCCAGCACGCGATCAGTCAGGCGAACAACGTCTACATCTTCCCTGGCGTTGGACTCGCCGCTGTCGCTGGGCACCTGAAGCAGATTCCCGACGAGGCATTCGTCGCCGCAGCCAAGGCGCTCGCAGCAGTAACGCCAGAGGGGGAAGAGCTCTACCCGGCGCTTGGAAACCTGCGCATGATCAGTCGCGCCATCGCAATCGCCGTTCTCCAGGAGGGCTGTGCGGGAGGCTGGGCGCCCGCGATCGACACGACGAAGATCGAGGAACTTGTTGATGCGGCGATGTGGCGGCCCACCTACCGCCCATACGTACCAGCCTAGCCCCGCGATAGACTAGGGCAGAGAGCGCAGACAGGGAGGCGAGATGAAGATCGGAGTGCTACGAGAGACGAGTGCTGGCGAGCAGCGCGTTGCTCTCGTTCCCGACGCCGCCGCAAAGCTTATCGCCGCTGGCCATGCCGTTGCGGTTGAACGCAGCGCAGGTGCAGCGGCAGGATTCCCTGATGCACTCTACGAGAAGGCCGGCGCAACGCTCGTCGCAGATGCTGCAGCACTTTGCGGCGGCTCACACGATGTGATTGTCAAGGTGCGAAAGCCATCTGCGTCAGAGGCCGCGCAACTGCCAGCAAACGCAACGCTCATCGCGCTACTCACACCAGGATCCAACGACGACCTCATTCCACTCCTTGCCCAACGCGGCATCACCGCCCTTGCACTCGAGCTTGTTCCGCGCATCTCGCGCGCGCAATCCATGGACGTGCTCTCATCGCAGAGCGGCGTCGCGGGGTATAAGGCGGCGCTCGTTGGTGCGGCAGCACTCGACAAGTTT
>Ga0114968_10003112_pt1 | contig 12522 bp, 9 predicted proteins | sample M_130807_EF_Meta_FD_87020 | JGI IMG/M metagenome (GOLD analysis project Ga0114968, IMG submission 87020) | Freshwater microbial communities from Lake Montjoie, Canada to study carbon cycling - M_130807_EF_MetaG | ecosystem: Environmental > Aquatic > Freshwater > Lake | place: Lake Montjoie... | reverse complement strand
ATCAAGGTACTATTTTCCAATGTATTTAAAAGAAATCGAATACCGTTACAACCACCGCAAAGAGAACGTCTTTAAGCTCTTTTTACAACTGTACTTTGGTTACGTTTCGCCCTAATTACCTTAAATTTTTATGCAATAAAAATAAATTTTCTAAAGGAAATGAATTTAAAAAATTCAGACTTTAATAATCGAATTAACTTGCTTTAATTAAATTAATATATTTTTAATATTATTAATAATAATGTAATAAAAATATTCAATTATTTTTTTATAAATTCATATCTAATAGTCCTGTCAATTGCTATGTCAAGAGGAATTGGGGGAGAAAACCCTGTGCCTTCGATTTTTGAGGTATAAACTGAGTTGCTACAGAATTTTTTTATTCTAACAAAACTAATCGAAAATTTTTTACCAAAGATTTTTCCGATAAAATCGAAAAAACCCCCAATGATAAGACCCAATAAAAATGGAATTCGAATATTCCAACAAGGTTTTTTATTTAAGGCCTTATTGACAATCTCAACAAGTGAATTCATTGTAAAGTCAGGCTTATCAGTATAGTTGTATATGTGTAATCCAGGTTTAAAACGTAGAGTATGAACTAGAAAAGAAGCAATATTTTCAACATATGCTATTGATTTTTTATTTAATCCGTTTCCGATCATCACAAAATGGCCTGAAGAAATAAATTTAAATAAATTAAATACATTACCCCTATTTCCTTCTCCAAAAACAACTGTTGGGCGCACAATTATTAAGGTTCGCACATCAGGGTCTTCGGACTGCCAGTCTTTATAAATATTTTCAGCCTCCCATTTACTTCGGCCATAGTCATTAAATGGAGCTATAGCACCTGATTCATTTGTGCCAACAGGAGCAAAGCCATAGACAGCAACAGAGCTAGTAAAAACAATTGTTTTAACATGATTAATCCGTGCAGAATCGCAAACATTTATAGCACCTCTTACATTTACATCATCATAAAGAGAAACTGGCAAGACATCATCCTTATGTTCGGCAGCAAGATTAAAGATAACAGAATTATTTTGAATAATTTCAGACATATCTTTAAGTGAGCGAACATCACCTATGTGACATAAATCTGGAAAATTTTTACTTTTATTTTTATCAATAATTCTTACTTTAAATTGATTATTATTGATGAGCATTTTAACTAAGCAGGTTCCAATAAAACCACTACCGCCAATTACATTTATATTACACAAATTATTTTGATCCATAAATTATAAAATTAATTTTAAATTTTAAATTTAATTCCACTTACTTTAGATAAAATCTTAGACAAAGTAAAAATAAATCCACCTTTACCAAAAACTTCATTGTATGCGGAAACACTTTCGCGCCAACCGCTAATATATGCATTAAAATTTTTAGTACTTGCACCGCCTAAAGAGATGTTAACAAGTGGTCTCGGAATATAAAGTCCAGTAGAGCGATATTTATTAATCAATATTAATTGTTGTTTTAAATCGGCAGAAATTTTATACTTAGGGTCGAAAGGTAAAGGTAATTTTTTTAATACATTTGTCCTTACAAAAAATGCCGGGTGTGGTATTTGTTGACCATGTAAATATTCACCACAAATAGAGTGGGATTTCCAATATCTAAAAACTTTACCAGATTTAGAATAGACTACAGCATCTCCAAAAGCAAAGTCAATCTTTGGATTCGAAAAAATTGAAGCTACATCTGATAAAACATCTTGATCAGAATACCAATCATCAGAATTTAAAAATCCTACAAAATCACCCGTGACGACAGAAAAGCCTTTATTCATAGCATCATAAATACCCTCATCTTTCCCAGATATCAATTTTAGTTGAGTATTACAAGTTTTATTTATAAGAACCTTTGTATTATCTTGGGACATGCCATCTACAAAAATATGTTCAATGAGCTTTAATTTTTGATTATTAACAGATTCAATTGACTTTTCAATGGTATGTTCACTGTTAAGACAAACCGTGATGATTGAAGCTTTCATTTTAACTTTTTATAAATTTTCAAATTAATACTTAATATAAATAAAGAATATTTAAATTAATTACATTTGGTTTGTGTTTTATATATTTTTTTCATTAAATTGAATAAATTTTCTTTTTTTAAATTAATGTTCTGTTTTTTTTGATTATTGCTTTATGTGATTTGTTCTAATATTTCCCGCAATCTCTTTGCAAATTCTTTCTGATTCAAATTAGCCAATACTTTGCTAGCATTATTCTTTAATAAATCAACTAATTCATCATCAGTCCATAATTTTAATAAAGCCTGAGCTATAGAAAAAATTGATTTTGGATCAAAGTATAGCGCAGCATCTTGAAGTTGATTCGGGGTTCCATAAATTCCAGATATTCCTATAGCGCAACAATTTTTCATTGCCTCAAGAGGAGGGATATTTGTGGGTCCAAAGAATGTTGGCATAACTAAGGACCTAGCTCGCTTATAAAAATGTGGAATTTCTGTATCCGGTACATACCCACAAAAAGTTACAGAATTAGTCATCCCAAGTTCTTTTGTAAGTAATACTATAGTTTCGTATTCATAATTTTTTGCTCCCGTAAATACAATATGTAAATCTGGAATTATGTTCATTACTGAAGCGGCAGCCCTTAGGAGGCCCTCGTGGTTTTTGTGTTTCCAGAACTGTGCAGGATAAAAAAAAAATTTTTTTGGTAACTTGTATTTATAAAAAAATTCACGATCAGAAATCTTCGCTTCAGTATTAATGCATGGTATATATGGTAAGGGAAAAACTTTACTTATCGGGGTATTGTAAGACTCTACGACATGTTGCTTTCCTATTTCTGAGTCAACAAGTATTGCTGTAGAAGTTTTGGCAATACTTTTAAATCTTTTCTCTCTCATACGAAATCTTCCCCCTCTAACTACTTCGGGAAAATGTGGTTCATAACGATGCATTAAATCATGAATGGTGTTTAATGTAGATGCATAAAATTGATAACCAATAACATCTTGAGACGGAAATATCCATAAATTACAATATTGTTTATTAAGATGGTAAGAAATTGGATTGAGTAGTTTCGAAAGAAAGCGCTCAACAACAAGTGGAAAACTTAGTGCCATTAATATATTTGCTATTAAAAGCCCGGCGTTGCCAGCGGGAATCCTTTTACTATTAAAAGGTAGAGTTGATAATATACATTCCCATTCTTTCCCTATATACGCAACCTCAATATCGTAATCACTTCGAGGTAGTTTCTCTAATGCATGTAATAGAGATTGTGCATATTGAAACATACCCCCTGCGTAGGGATCTATACCAAGAAAGATTCCAATTTTTTTCATTAAGATGCGATGCTATATACGCCCCAAGTGTTCCATCCAGGCTCTTCACCCGTCAACCATTCTGCGGAATTTAATAAATTTAAACCTGCTTGATTTAAATATTGCTCAATCTCATTTAAGAAAAAATATCTCATACAATGCTTTTCACTTATTAATTGAATGTGTTGAGTGTTATTGTCATATATTTGTATTTCATAGTTGATATCAACAAGCGATGTATTTGGGTTTATAGTGGGTTCAGATAGTCGGGTGATATTAAAATCCAATGAATTAATGCGTTTTATTTTTATCATTGGTTTGTTAGATAGAACAGCCGGTCCATACCAATAATCAAATATAAAAATTCCACCAGGTTTTAAATGCTTTTTCACGCAATCAAACATCTCAGAAATATCTTTATTAGAATTTAAATAGCTAACAACATGAAAGAGCGATAAAATTACATCATATTGTTTTCCGGTATCAAAGTTTCTGATATCGCCATGAATAAATTTAAGACGATCTGTTGCATCCTTGGGAAGCATTTTTTTTCTACTCTCAGCTGCTTTGAGCATATCAATGCTAATGTCTATTCCATCTATAAACCATTTATTTTCTGCCAATATAGCCGCATGGCGCCCCGTACCGCAACCTAATTCCAATATACTCAATCCATTAGGCATATTGGCATCAAGAAGTTTTGAGATAAATTCTACTTCCCTCAAATAGTCTTTATCGTGATAGAGTAAATCGTAGTATTTTGAATATTTTCCAAAAGGATTCATAACTTAGGTTTTTTCTGAGAGTTTACTAATTGATTCATGACCTTTCGCATTAATTTAGCTACCGAATCTTGCTGCTCATTCGTAAGCCCCAAACCGCTTGGCAGGTAAAAACCTCTGCGTGATAATTTTTCGGCTATTGGAAATTTTTTATTTTTAAAAAAACCGCGCTTTAAAAATACTGGCTGCTCATGTATAGGCCAAAAGAAAGGACGGGTCCCAACACCCAACTCTTCTAAATGGTGCATCACTACAGATGCATCAAACGGTAGATTATCTTCAAGCATTAATCCAAAAACCCAATAGATACTCTCAGATTGTTCAGAGCTTTTAGGTGGAAGGATAAGGCCTGGAATGTCATCAAGTAACTCATTGTAACGAGCACCCATGAGGCGTTTTCGCGAAATAAAATCATCAAGACGCTCTAATTGCGCCAAGCCTATGGCAGCTTGCATACTAGTCATCCGGTAGTTCCAGCCAAGCTCTTCATGAACAAAGCGACGTCCAGGTGAAAAGCAAAGATTGCGAAAACTCCGACAGCGCTCTGCTAAATCAGCATCATTTACAACTATCATACCACCTTCACCAGTGGTTAAATGCTTATTTATATAGAAGCTAAATGTGCTTATGTGACCAAAACTTCCGCACGGTTGACCATTGAATGTCTGTCCATGCATTTCAGCAGCATCCTCAATCACATATAGGTTATATTTTTTTGCTAGAGAAATGATAGCCTGCATGTCAACCGATAGTCCATAAATATGTACAACCATAATTGCTCGTGTACGTGATGTAATACGATTCTCAATCTGGCTTATATCCATATTCCAGTTAGTTATATCAGAATCAACCAGAACGGGAGTGGCCCCAGCACGTACTACAGCAAGTGGGCAAGAAATAATAGTGAAAGTTGGCATGATCACTTCGTCACCGGGACCCAGACCTAAAGCTGCGACAGCAATTTCAAGTGCAGCAGTACCATTTGCTACGGCAATACCATACGCTCTATCCATACGGAGAGAAAAAGCATCTTCAAATCGTTTAATAAAAGGTCCCTCAGAAGTTATCCAGCCACTATCAAAGCATTCAAGGAGATACTTGCGCTCAAGTTCGCCTAGTAATGGATGATTGACAGGTATAAATTTTTTCAAATGGCGCTCCTTTAAAGAATCTTAATTCACAAAACTAATTTAAAATAACAAATTGTTTGCTGAGCAAGTAACAAAATAATAATTCAAATTTAAGTAATATTTACCTTATTTTAAATAAATTGAACTTCTTGCTGTGAACGGTAATAAATGAAATACAATAGATAAAATTTATTAAGGTAATCCATTTTACCTACAATTAGGGCTTAATTTCTATAGTGATTGCATAGGCTCAAAATAGTTATTTGGAATTTTTGTCAATATCAACCCGGAATCTGATTTAATCTATATGGTTCCTTAATTCAAAGGAACTGGGATAAATTAGTAAGAGTTAGTAACCCTTTTATTTGGTTTCTTTTTGCAAAGCGCTGATACAGCATTTCTCTGAATTTATAGCAACCCTATCTGAAAAAAATTAACAGAGTACGATAAAAATTTTGAGAATTTTTGAAAATTAAAAGATAAAGAATTAAGCTGATAAATAATAATTTAAACAAAAAATTTAGACTAACTTAACTTATTAGAATCAATTCTAGGTCTAAATGAAGCAATAAAAACCGCAAGAACGGCAGGCGCAAACAAAAAAGCATCAAATCCTGGTTGAAATTGGCCATAAATAATCATAAATAATATCAAAGCGCGGCCCATATTTGAAATATGAAGAAAATACTTAAGTAATAAGAGACACCAAAATATAGTAACAAAAAAACCAAAATTTAGAATACTTTGTAAAAAAAGATTATGTGGTTCAATAAATTTATTACCCCAGGTTATTTGTTGATAATAATCTCCCCTGCCGAACCAAAAATGATCAAAAATAGAATCAATCGTTTTATCAAATATAATTTCTCGTTCAGATGTGGTATGAAATAATCCAATATTATAAGTTTCATTATTTAATACATTATAAGAAAAAGGTTCTGATAAACTAATAGAACGGTAATTTCTATTATTATCAACTAAAGGGTTCCATTGATTTGGAGGCAACCAAATAAATGTTAATGAAAGGCAAATTATAAATATACGTTTAAGATCCCTAAGCCTTATATATGAAAAGATAAGTAATATAGAGCTTAATGTTACTGCAATAAAAGAAGTTCTACTTGCTGATAAGTTAAAACTGATGATAATAAAAGGAATAAATAAATAATTAATTAAAATATATTTTTTGCTTATAAAAATAAGAAGTAATAAAAAACCACAAATAAATCCAAAATCATTTCGACTGTTTTGAAGACCTCGAAAACTTTCAGAAATATATAATGATGAGTTGTCAATTAATAAAATATGAAATATTAATGGAACTATTACTAAAATAATTAAAAAAAATATAGTTGGCGCTAAATTAGCTTCGACATTGATTTTTGGGAATAGTCCAAAAAATAGAAGTGAGCAAATTACAGAAAAGTAAAGCATTGGACGAGGAAAATTAAAATTTAATGTCGTTGATATAAATAATGAAAGAATCGCAGCAAATAATAATATGGTTTTTTTGTCTAAATTTATATAATTTGATTGTGTTTTACACAAATAAGAAAATGTGTATGTCAAAGAGATCGAAAGGGCCAAAAAAAGGACTAAACGAAAATTAGCCTTCATTAACTCTGTTAAACTTAATAAATTAGTAATGAACTCAGGAAAAAATTCGGAAATAGTTGCAAAAAGTAGAAGATAGGTTAGAACATTATTGATCTTTACTTCATATCCAAAAATTTTAAATAATAAAGGAAATTTATTCATCGGTGTTAATAAGTTAGAATATACAAAGATGAATTCAAATTTAAGGAAAACAAGGTTGTATTAATTTAGTAATTGATTAGGTATTTTACAAAATTGTAAAATTTTTAAAGAAATACAAGAGTATAGGAATATATAAATATTAAATTTAATTTATTATTAAATTTAAACATGATTTATTTTTTTTCCTAAAGAAACTTCCTTTTCAAAGATAAACTTTCTATTTAATGATTAAAATTTTATTTACCACACCTATTTTAGAGCATCCACCAGCAGGTGGACCTGAGTTGCGTATTCATAACTCAATAAAAGCTCTTGCAAAGGTAAGTGAACTATACATATTTTCTCGTTGTAATCGTAGAGATATTGGTGGCTTTGATGCTGAAAATTATTTTATAAATTTGTGTCATAGCTTTAACTATTCACCATCATGCAAACGGGTACCTAAAAACCGTTATTTTCGCAAAATTGGTATATTATTTAATACATTAACATGGTATCACACATTTCGAGATACTCTTTCTATTCTTAAAATTATAGATAGAAAAGGTATAGATATAATTTGGTTTGGCTATGGCAATATCTCTTATCAATTAATTTACTCAATTAGAATAGCTCGACCAAATATTAAAATTGTTTGCGATACTGATAGTATTTGGTCAAGATTTATCTTGCGTGAATTACCTTACACGAAAAACATCATTCGTCGTGGGCTACTTCGCCTTAAGGCTAACCGCAAGGTGTGGGAGGAAAAAGCTATGATACAACTGTGTAACATAACAACAGCAGTATCAGAAATTGATGCCGGCTACTATCAATCGATAAGTCATAAGATAAATCAAGTTTATCTTTTTCCCAATGTTATTGATTTGAAAGACTATTCACTAAATCCAGCTCCACCCTCTAATTTAAAAACGCCATGCATGTTTTTATCAGGATCTTTTGGAAATAAGTACAGCTCTATGAATATCGCTGCAAACTGGGTTCTTGATAAAATACTGCCACTTGTTCAGTCTCAAATTCCAGACATTCACTTTTACATTGTAGGAAAAAATGCAGATATAGCGCTAAGCGATGCTGCCAGTGAATCCGTCACGATTATTGGAAAAATACCATCTGTTCTACCCTTTCTGTGTCATGCCAATGTCTCGCTTGTACCTCTTATGTTTGAGTCTGGTACGCGCTTTAAGATACTCGAAGCAGCAGTATGCAAGGTGCCTATTGTGTCTACAACTCTTGGAGCAGAAGGTTTACCAGTAGTTAATGGTCAACACTTATTGATAGCCGATGGTGATGAAAACTTTGCATCCGCAATCGTTGAGATAATTCATGATCAAATAAAAGCAGCGTATCTTGTGGAGAATTGCTACAAGTTAGTAGAAAAAAAATTTTCTGTCGAAAGTTTAGTGGTTGAAGCAAATAAAATTATAAATAAATTGGTACAAACTTAATTAAGCAATGAAGATAAATCAAATTTGTCGATATTTTTTTGTTTTTATATTTTAATATGAGTATTATTCTTTTTATAAGCAAATTAACTATTCTAATTTAGAATACTTATAGATTAATAAAAAAATTAAATAATTAAGTTATTCATAATATAAATATAATTTCTTGGGATAAAAATGCAAAAAATTTTTACTAAAGATAACTACCCAATAATCTTATTTACAATCACATCGTTTTTATTTATATTTTTTAATACTATAAATATAAGCTTACCAATATTGGAACAGCATAGTTTTCGACAAACACAAACAGCTTTAACAGCTTACTATTTCAAAGAAAATGGATTTTCTTTTAATTATGAAACTCCAGTTGTGGGTTACCCGTGGTCAATTCCATTTGAGTTTCCAATTTACCAATGGTTAGTTGCTCTATTTAGTAATATTTTTAATCAACCTTTAACGGTTAGTGGAAGGGCGGTGAGTTTAATATTTGGCTTTCTCTCGGTTATACCAATATATAAAACTCTTAAATTATTAGGAATTTCTCGAAATATTTCTCTTTATATACTTTCATTATTTTTGTCAACCCCGGTTTATATTTTTTGGTCTGGCACATTTATGATTGAGTCAACTGCTTTATTTTTCACATTATTATATATATATTTTTCAATAAAACTTTGTAAAAATAATAATAAAAATTATCTAAATTTTTTTATTTTTATCACTTTAACAATAGCATTATTACAAAAGCCAACCTCTGTAATTCCAGCAGTAATTTTTTTTTCTGTAGTACATTGCATTAATTTTTATAAAAAAACTGAAAAAAAAATAAATTTCTTATATATTATATTATCTCATGTAGCGGCTGTAATAATATTATATTTGTGGACAATTTATGCTGATTCCTTGAAGGAATTAAACCCATTTGCATCACAACATTTGACATCTAGAGCTTTATCTAGTTGGAATTGGGGAAATTTGGAACAACGATTTTCTTTTAAAATTTTCTGGTGGAGAACAATAATCAGAAGAACAATATTTGAAAATGCTTTTCACATATTTGGTGTTCTAATTATTATTTTTTCTTTATTAGCTAGTAAATCAAAGAAAAAAATATTAATTGGATCTTGTTTAATTTTGTTTATGTCTCATTTTCTAATATTTACAAATTTACATATTAGACACAATTATTATCAGTATTCAAACATTGTGTATTATTTAGTGGCACTGGGTATTTCAATGGATGCATTGCATTCCAATTTAATTAATAATAATAAATATTTTAAAACAGTACTTACTAGAAAAATTTCATTAATTTTACCTATTGGTTTTAGTATTATTATTTTGTATGGGTACTACAGTTTTTATAAAGTAGAATACGCAAAAGCCCGATTTCAAGTAATAGATTCAAATAATAATAGAGTTCTCAAAATTAGTAACTTTATTAAAAATAATACCGACAAAGGACTGCCTATTATAATTTTTGGCAACGACTGGAGTAGCACCTATGCATTTTATTCGGAAAGAAGAGCCCTAACAGTACAGTGTTGCGATTTTGATTCAGATGTGTTAAATAATACAGATTACTACTTACCGCAAATGAAAATAGGTGCAATAATTAACTGTTACGATGGCGTCGAGAAAAAACCTGAAATAATAGATAATATAGTTCTAAATAAGTACAAAATGGTACAAAAAAATATCAGTGGATGCAATGTATACACACCATAATTTAATTTCTATAGTTTTGGATAAGAGATATTTATTTAACGCAAATAATATTTATATTGAATTAAAGAAATATAAGTAACACTATCTGGTTTTAAATTAAAGTTTCTTATGGATATCAAGCAAAGCAATTATTTCCCGCCACTTGTTGTCGATTTGGATGGAACTCTAATTTATTCAGACTTGCTTCATGAATCTATCTTAATATTAATAAAGTCTAAACCTTGGTTAATTTTTCTATTGCCTTACTGGCTATTATTTGGTAAGGCAAGATTTAAGTCTAAACTAGCTTCCCTTGTTACGATCCCCATCGCTTCATTGCCATACAACTATAAATTAATTGAATTTTTAACCGAACAAAAAAACTTAGGCCGAAAGATTGTACTTTGCACTGCTTCGAATACTGTTGCAGCCCAATCTATGTCAGATCACTTGGGATTTTTTGACGAGGTTATCGCAAGTGATGAGAATATTAATTTGACTGGTTCAGCAAAAGCAAATGATTTGATTAATCGCTATGGGAAGGGTGGATTCGACTATGCCGGAAATTCTTATGCGGACTTAGCTGTTTGGTATGGTGCGCGTCGTTCAATTTTGGTCAATGCCAAACCATCTTTAGAAAAAATATGTAAACAAGCTTTTTTTGTAGATAAAATTATCGCCCGTCCAGTTGTGAATTTTAAATCTTGGGCTAGTGCTTTTCGTTTGCATCAGTGGGTAAAAAATCTACTTATATTTGTTCCGGCAGTTGCAGCCCATACTTCAATGACTGACAACACATTGAAAGATCTTATACTAGCCTTTTTATCATTTAGCTTATGCTCTTCCTCCGTTTATGTATTAAATGATTTATTAGATCTAGAGAGTGACCGAAGGCATCCCCGAAAGCGTTATCGCCAATTTGCATCAGGTAAAATATCTATTCTAGTTGGTATTTCATTTGTGCCCTTATTAATTTTGTTAAGTGTACTATTTGCCAAATGTGTCGGTATAGATTTTCTTTGCTGGTTACTTATATATCTAGCGCTTACCACTTTGTATTCATTGATACTAAAGCGTCTAGTAATAATTGATGTTTTAACTTTAGCAATCCTATACACCATAAGAGTTATAGCTGGGGCTTCCGCAATTAATATCTCCCTGTCTTTTTGGATATTAGCTTTTTCTATCTTTCTTTTCTTCTCACTTGCTTTTGTTAAGCGTGATGTGGAATTGCGTTCATTTTATGGAGACGCTCGTCGTAAACTCCATGGTCGAGGTTACATAGCCTCTGATGCTCAATTAATTCAGCAGTTAGGTATTTCTTCTGGTTATGCTGCAGTTTTAGTTTTAGCGTTGTATATTAATAGTGAAAATGTAATGAGGTTGTATAGGATGCCGGAATTAATTTGGGGTGCTGTTCCGCTTCTTTTATGGTGGTTAAGTTGGATATGGTTTCAAGTAAATAGGGGGCAAATACATGATGATCCAATTGTCTTTGCGTTCAGGGATAAAACGAGCTTACTTGTTGGTACTCTTTTTTTAATCGTCTTTGCGTTTGCTCGATGAAGCAATTTACTTTATAAGCATAGTTTTTTATGAAAATTCAAGGCTGGGGGAGGTATACGAGTATAGATGCGAAAGTTTTTTCCCCGTCTTTTGATTTTGAGTGCGAAGGATATCTACAGAGTTCCCCCTTAATTTGCCGAGGATTTGGTAGAAGCTATGGTGATAGCTCTTTAAGCCAGACCGTCATAGAAACTACTAAGCTAGATCGCTTTATTTCTTTTAACCAAGACACCGGGTTGTTAAGCTGTCAGGCTGGCGTCTCAATGAATGAAATTCTTAATTTGGTTGTACTCAGGGGCTGGTTTTTGTCGGTAACACCCGGAAGCGGCTATGTAACGGTAGGTGGTGCTATAGCAAGTGATGTGCACGGTAAGAACCACCATATTAGAGGTTCATTCTCGCAGCATGTCATATCATTCGATCTTTTGCTAGGGTGCGGTGAAATAATCACTGTAACCCCCTCTAGAACGCCTGACTTATTTAAGGCAACTTGCGGGGGAATGGGTTTAACAGGAATTATCCTTTCAGCTACACTTCAACTGATTCCTATTAAATCAAGCTTCATTAGTCAGAGAACTTTGCGCGCCAATAGCTTAGAGGAGGTTTGCGAACTCTTTGAAGCTAATGCTCTTAGCACCTATTCGGTTGCTTGGATTGATTGCTTGGCAAAGGTAAGGCAAATGGGCAGATCTCTTCTTATGATTGGCGAGCATTGTGTGCATGGCGGTTTGGAACTAGTTACCCGACCAAAGAAAAATTTGCCAATGGATATGCCTTCATGGGTATTAAATCCTTATTCAATAAAAGTATTTAACTTTATCTATT
>Ga0114968_10003109_pt1 | contig 12524 bp, 10 predicted proteins | sample M_130807_EF_Meta_FD_87020 | JGI IMG/M metagenome (GOLD analysis project Ga0114968, IMG submission 87020) | Freshwater microbial communities from Lake Montjoie, Canada to study carbon cycling - M_130807_EF_MetaG | ecosystem: Environmental > Aquatic > Freshwater > Lake | place: Lake Montjoie... | reverse complement strand
GCGAACGTTATAAGACAGACCTTCTTTTTCGCGCACCCGCATCCAGAGGCGAGAGGTTTCAGACGAACCCAGCAAAAAGTTTGCCACGTAGAGCGCTGGGTACGCTGGGTCAGTATCCTGAAGTTTTAAACCTAAGTTGGCCGTATAAAAGGCATTCGCCTTATCAGGTGTTAAAGCCTGCATTTGTTCAGGCTTGACCTCGCGATGCGGGTTGCTGATCCGCGTGTAGGGTGCACCGGGGCCCCAAGTGCTTAAGGCCTTAGTAACGGTTTGTTCGAAGCTTGCAGGATTAAAGTGCCCCACGATACCGATTGAAATCTTGCTAGCACCGTAAAAGGTTTGATGAAAATTCACCAAATCGCTGCGTTTGAGACTTGTGACGGCGGCTAAAGACTCTTCGAAGCTAGGCATGTAACGGATATCGTCTTTTGCCCACGGATTGTCGTGACGCGTGAGCATGCGCGAAGCAATCGCGGTGGGCTCGGTCATCGAACTTTTTAGACTTGTGGTGAGCTTGCTGGTGTATTCGTCGAGTTGCTCTTGGGCAAAGTTAGCGTTTTGCACCACCTCAAACACCAGTGCCACCAGCGCATCAATATTGGCATGTGTGGTCGACACGCTAATTGTCAAATCAGTCCCCGAACCCGAGATACCAATCTCGCCGCCGAGCGCATCAATGCGATCACCAATTTGCTCGCGTGTCAGGGTGTTGGTGCCCTTGAGCAGAAGGTCTGCCGTCACGATCGCGTTTAAACGCTGACCTTTCAAGGTCTCGACGCTTCCGAACTGCAAGGCGATGGTGGCATTGACCCGATCGCCGCGGGCCTCTTTGGGCAGCATGGCGAGTTTGACTAAGCCATTGGGAACCTTAAGCGTTTTACGTTGCGTCAGGGCGTCGATATTTGCCGGGTCTGGATCAAAGGCTTCAGCTTGTTTGAGTTGCGTATTGCCGGTGTAGCCTGCCAAGTCTTTTTGTAAGTCAGGGATGGCGACTAACGGTGCGCGTACCGGCTTGTCTGTGGGAATGTACTGACCTTGCGTGCGATTGGATTGTGTCAGGTACTCTTGTCCGACCCGCTGTGCCTGCTCAAGAGTCACCGCACGAATACGATCGCGCGACACAAACAACATTCGCCAGTCACCCACGGCGATCGCCTCAGAGAGCACTGAGCTGATTTTTTGGGCATCACTAAACATTTGATCCCAGCTTTTGAGCCATTGGTTACGCACACGCTCAAGTTCTTCTGGGGTGAACGGCTGCTTGGCCAGCGACTCAATCGTGGTAGTGAGTGTGTCGAGCGCTTTGGCTTGATCGGTGCCCGGCTCTAAGGTCGCTCCAAACATCACAATGCCCGGTGCATATTCGTCCATCGTAAAACCTAAGACGCTTGCTGCCTGCTTGGTCGGTACCAAAGCCTTGTACAGTCGGCCTGAAGGGGTATCGGCAATCATCATGCTGGCGAGATCGAGCGCCGAAAAATCGATGTGTGAGGCGGGGGGCACGTGGTACATCGTCGCCACGAGCGGCGAGCCGCCAGCGCGGCGCAAAGTAATCGCACGCTCGCCATCTTGCACGGGCTCGACCGTGTATTCGGGGGGTAACTTGCGTGTTGGCTTTGGAATATTGCCAAAGGCGCTCACCACATCTTTTAAGGCCGCTTCGGGCTCGAATTTGCCCGCTACGATCAAGACTGCGTTGTCGGGTTGATAGTGCGCGCGGTAGAAGGCCTGTAACTGAGCGATATCGACATTTTCGACATCAGAGCGCGCGCCAATGGGAGTTTTGCCGTAGTTATGCCACTGAAAGGCAACTCCCAACATCTTTTGCCAAAGCATTTGAAAGGGATTGTTTTCGCCGCTTTCCATCTCGTTGCGCACTACAGTCATTTCGGTATCGAGGTCTTCGCGTTTGATCGTTGAATTGATCATGGCATCGGCTTGCCAGCCGATATACCACTTCAGGGTATCGGGATTGGCGGCGAAGCTTGCGTAATAGTTAGTGCGATCCGTTGAGGTTGAACCGTTGGCTTGCAGGCCACGTTTTGAAAACTCACCTAATGCGTTTGGAGTGTTAGGCGTGCCTTTAAAGAGCATGTGTTCGAGTAAATGTGCCATGCCGGTTTCGCCATAGTTTTCATGACGCGAACCCACCAGATAAGTCATGTTGACCGTAGTTGTTGGCTTAGAGTCATCGGGCGCCAGCAAAATGCGCAAACCGTTGGCCTCAAGCCGGTATTCGGTAATACCCTCAACGCTCGTGATTTGGGTGATACCTGCGGGTGGGGTGAAAGCCATACTTTGGGTTGCCGCCATAAAAAAGAGAGAACCCAGTAAGGTGCACTTCAAGGCGCGGGTAAACAGCCACATAGGAGAAATCCAAAAAGATGTGAATGAACCAGTTTGAGCGCAATCGCTCGAAATGGTTCACTTGTGCGGCAAATTACTTAGAAAGCAGACGCATCGCCTGTTCGATGCCAGACACCGTCACCGGAAACATCTTGTCTTGCACGATGTTACGAATCAGGGCGATGGATTGCCGATACTGCCAAGACGCCTGTGGCTCGGGATTGAGCCACACAGCCTTTGGCCAGGTCGTAATCATGCGTTGCAACCATTCGGCGCCCGGCTCTTTGTTGTAGTGCTCGACCGAACCACCGGGTTGTAAAATTTCATACGGGCTCATCGTGGCATCGCCTACAAAAATCAGACGCCAGTCTGCATTGAACTTGCGCAACACATCTTGCGTTTCAAAACGCTCCATTTGCCTGCGGCGATTTGATTTCCAGAGGTGCTCGTAGGGGCAGTTATGAAAATAATAGACTTCTAAGTGCTTGAACTCGCTGCTTGCCGCCGAGAACAGCTCTTCAACGCGTGCAATGTGATCGTCCATGCTGCCGCCTACATCCAGCAGCATTAAGACCTTAACGTTGTTGTGGCGTTCAGGCACCATTTTGATATCAAGGTAGCCTGCATTGCGCGCAGTGCTCGTGATGGTGTCGTCAAGATCCAGTTCAAAGTCTGAACCCTCGCGGGCAAAGCGACGCAGACGTCGCAAGGCCACTTTGAAATTGCGTGTACCCAGTTCAATTGAATCGTCGTAATCCCTAAAATTACGTTCGTCCCAAACTTTAACGGCGGTGCGATTGCCGCCCGAGGCGCCGCCCACCCGGATGCCTTCTGGGTTGAAACCACCGTTGCCAAATGGCGAGGTGCCACCCGTACCAATCCATTTGCTGCCACCTTCGTGGCGCTCTTTTTGCTCTTCGAGCCGTTCTTTGAACATTTCTAAAAGCTTGTCGAGCCCGTGTTTTTCAAGCTCGGCTTTTTGCTCGGGCGTGAGGTGCTTTTGCAGCTCTTTCACCAACCAGTCGAGGGGGATCTTTTTGCCGGGCGGCAGAATCTGCTCAAGGCTGCGGTAATACCCCGCAAAGGCCCGATCAAAGCGATCAAAGAGCGTTTCGTCTTTGATGAGCGTGGTGCGCGCTAAAAAATAAAAGTCTTCAAGCGTGGGCGGCATCAAGGGCGTTGAGAGCGCCTCAAGAAGCGTCAGGTACTCTTTAACCGAGACCTTGAGTTTTTGCGTGCGCAAATGGTAGAAGAAGTCAACGAGCATGGCGTTTGAGCTGATAGGTTAGGTGGTCGCGAACCTCGGACCATTCGCCAGCGATGACGCTGTACATGACAGTGTCACGCACTGTGCCATCACGGCGTAAGGCATGGTGACGGATCGCACCGTCGCGTTTAGCCCCAAGCCGTTCGATGGCGCGCTGTGAGGCATAGTTAAAGTTGTCGGTGCGCCAACCTACAACGCCGGCGCCCAGCGTATCAAACGCGTGAGTGAGCAACAGGAGTTTGCAGGCGGTATTGACGTGTGTGCGTTGCAGGCTCTTGGCGTACCAAGTGTAGCCAATTTCAAGACGCGCAACGGGGGCGATGATGTCGTGGTAGCGAGTGGTACCAAGGATTTTGCCCGAGGCCTCATCCTTGACCACGAAGGGCAGCATGTGCCCTGCTGCCAAACCGTCAAGCGCCGTCTGAATATAGCTAGACGTTTGGTCGGGTTCGGGTACTGAGGTCACCCGCAGGTTCCAGAGTTCTCCGTCGCGTGCCGCGGCCGTCAAGCCATCGGCGTGCGCTTGCGAGAGTGGTTCGAGGCGTACGCCCCACCCGTGCAAGGTACAGGGCGAGGGTGCCTGCTGAAAACCTTGATTTTTAACCATTGCTAGGGCCAGACGGGCGACGGGTGCTGCTGCGCGTGACGGCAGCGAGGCGCTCGAGTAGTTGCAAGTCTTGCTCGTTTTTGAGCAAGGCGCCGGCCAGCATGGGCACCGAGGTGGCGGCGTGGGCATCAATTTCTGCAGGGCTGACGTCTTCGGCGATTAACAGGCGCAGCCAGTCGAGAAACTCAGAGGTTGAAGGCTTTTTCTTGAGGCCAGGCGCTTCGCGTAACGCAAAAAACGTGTCGAGTGCCGCGCGCAAAACTTCGGCGTGTAGGTGAGGAAAGTGCACATCGACAATACTGCGCAAGGTGTCGCGATCAGGAAAGCGAATGTAATGAAAGAAGCAGCGGCGCAGAAACGCGTCAGGTAGATCTTTTTCGTTATTTGAAGTGATGATCACCAGCGGACGGTGCAGTGCGCTAATCGTTTCACGCGTTTCGTAGACGTGAAATTGCATTTGATCGAGTTCGCGCAGCAGGTCATTGGGAAACTCAATGTCGGCTTTGTCAATTTCATCGATGAGCAGCACAACAGGGCTGGGAGCCGTAAAGGCTTGCCACAGCACACCCTGCATGATGTAGTTGCGGATGTCTTTGACTTTTTCTTCGCCTAGCTGCGAATCACGTAAACGCGACACGGCATCATATTCGTAGAGCCCTTGGTGCGCTTTGGTGGTCGATTTAATGTGCCATTGCAGCAGGGGACGGTCAAGCGCAGCGGCAACCTCTTCGGCCAGCATGGTTTTACCGGTACCGGGCTCGCCCTTGATAAGCAAGGGGCGCTGAAGTGTCAAGGCTGCATTGACAGCGAGTTTGAGGTCGTCGGTGGCGACATAGCGCTCGGTGCCGTCAAAGCGTTTAGTTTGCTCGGTGTTCGGGGTCGAAGAGGTCATGTAGGGGCCGCAAGGTAAAGGTTCGGTGTGAAAAGTTCAGGTGTCGAAATCTAATTTCGCCAATTATCGTACAATCTTAACGTTTTGCGGCCGAGAGTATTCTCGGAATGTTGTTCTGTGTAATCAGAGCTTTTTAAGATGAATTTGTCCAAGACCATGTATCCAAATCAGATGCGTAATGGTAAAGCGTCGATTGTTCGACGACTCCCACAAGTTTTTGCAGGTTTAGCAACGGTAGTTTCCTGTGTCTTTGCCTCAAACGGCTTTGCTGCAGAGGCTGTTGGCAACGCTGAAGCCGCTAAAGCAAAAGTCTCCATGTGTATTGGTTGCCATGGTATCCCTGGTTATCGGGCAAGTTATCCTGAGGTGTACTCGGTGCCGATGATCGCGGGCCAAAATGGTGCCTATCTGCAGGCCGCCCTGCGTGCCTATGCTTCGGGCGAGCGAACCCATCCCACCATGGATGCAATCGCAAAAAGCCTGTCAGATCAAGACATTGCTGATCTGTCTGCCTACTATTCCAAACTTAAATAATCGGGGGCTCACATGAAATATCTGAAGCTTGCCCTCTGTGGCGTTGTGGTGATGATCGGTTCGAGTTTGGCACAAGCGGCCGATCTCAAGGCCGGCAAAGCCACCTGGGAAAAACTCAACTGTGCCTCTTGTCATGGTGCAGATGCTAAGTCGCCAATCATGCCGGCGTACCCTATTTTGGCGGGCCAGCATGCCGACTTCTTGGCGCACGCCTTGAAGGCCTACCAACGTGGCGCAACGGGCGCACCGGCTTCGGCTAACGTGCGTAAAAACGCCGTGATGGGCGCTTTTGCGACGCAAATGTCTAAGCAAGACGTCGAAAACGTTTCTGCATGGCTGGCCTCGCAGCCTGGGCCGTTGGCCGTACGTAGGTAAAAACACGCTTTGTGTATAGGTAAAAACCGCCTGAGGGCGGTTTTTTGTTGGGCCCAGCGCTCACAACTAGTCGCGACTGACACGCCGTCTAATCAGTTCGATGTAGGCATCGCTATCGAGCGGTGTACCAAGGCGTTGAGACTCCCAGACGACTTGTCCGAGGCATTCCATGATTTGATGCACCGCATCGTGTCCGTTCGAGCCACGTGCCAGGGTCTCGAAGGCTTGTTTGATGCCGCGAGGGTGGTCAATCGAAAGTTGCTCGGCGATCGCCAAATGCATGGAGAGGTGCAAAAAGGGGTTGCTGCGACCCTCTTCGACTTTAAATTCTTGTATCAAGGCCTCTGGGCTTTCAAGAATTTCGTGGTATTCGGGGTGTTGCTTGATCCAGTCTAAAGCGATCGCTTCGAGTGGGGTCAAGAGCTCGTGGGCGCGGTCTTTGCGCCAGGTGTGGACAAAGAATTCTCGAACTTGGTCGCGCGATGGGTTAAACATGAGACTCCGTGAAAAGTTTAGTACGCAAGCGCACAATTCTGTCCATATAGTGAAACAACAGATTAGAAAAGCCTAAATATAGGGCATACCCCAATGCCACAATACCCATGACGGTGCAGAATCATTCTCATGCAGGTGAGGGGACAAGGCTCTGCATGAGCAAGCTGGCAGCATCGGCTGTATAACAAAAATAAGCACGACTCTAATAAAAACAAATCGCACAACGGCTGGCACTTCGGTGTCGGCCGTTGTCGCTTATATCCGACAACTTGTATATATTAGGCGATCATGCGCTCTGCTCAAGCCAACTCTCGAACCCGCTACTGGCGTCACAATATCCTGTTGATTGTGGGGCTGTTGTGCGCCTGGTGGCTCGTGACCTTCGTTCCTGCTTATTTCGCGCTTGAACTGAGCCAGTATTTCATTTTTGGCTGGCCCTTTTCCTTTTGGATGGCGGCCTTTGGTGCCCCGCTTTTCTTTTTGCTGATCGTGGGGTTCTATGCCTGGTGGATGGCGCGTCAGGATCAGCGCGCCCGACGCACCGTTCAAGAAGACGACTGAGTGTCTCAAGAGCCTCTCTCGCAACGAAGTTTTAATGCTCAACTGTTTCGAGGCTATTGCGCGTACGCCGTCGGATTTTGCCTGTTGGTGCTATTGCTTGCCCTGCTTGAGGTCATGGGGTTGGCGAGGCACTGGATCGGCTATGCCTTTTTGCTTGTGACCGTGGCGCTCTATGCGGGCATTGGCATTATGTGTCGAACCTCAGATCCGGTTGAATATTACGTTGCCGGTAGACGGGTACCTGCTGTCTACAATGGGATGGCCACCGCCGCAGACTGGATGTCAGTGGCCTCGTTTATCGGTGTGGCCGGTACCCTTTATCTGACGGGCTATAACGGGTTGGCCTACATTTTGGGCTGGACAGGCGGATACGTGTTGGTGGCGCTTTTTTTAGCGCCCTACCTGCGAAAGTTTGGACGCTACACCATCCCAGATTTCTTAGGCGCTCGTTTTGGTGGTAACTGGCCGAGGATGCTTGGGGTACTGTGCGCAATCTTGTGTTCATTTACATATCTGGTCGCGCAGATTTATGGGGTCGGTATCATCATCACGCGTATGACCGGTATTTCGTTTGAGCTGGGCATTTTCATCGCTTTGGGCGGCGTCCTCGTCTGTTCTTTTTTGGGTGGCATGCGCGCTGTCACCTGGACGCAAGTCGGGCAGTACATCATTTTGTTAATCGCGTACTTGGTACCTGTCGTGTGGCTTGCAGTCAAGCAAACCGGCGAACCAGTGCCGCAGATCGCCGCGAGCTCTGTGCTGCAGCAAGTCACCGAACGCGAGCGCGAACTCACACACGACCCGAATGAATTGTCTGTTCGGGCCATGTGGAGCGATCGCTCTGAAATGATGCAGGTGCGGGTATCTGGCTTGCCCGAGACCTATGAAACAGAACAACAAAAACTGCGCCTTCAATTGTTACGGGCGCGTGCCAATGATGCCCCAATGAGTGAGGTGCGTCTGCTTGAACGTGAATTAGCGGCTTACCCAAAGTCGGTCGAAGATGCCCGGATGGCCTGGTCGAAGGCGCGCGACGATTACGCTATTCGTGCAACGGCCCCGCAGCCTCATGCCGAGCCATTTGCGAGCCGAACCTCTGAGTCAAGCGATGCAGTGAGAAACAATTTTCTGGCGATTGTGTTGTGTCTCATGATGGGCACGGCTGGCTTGCCACATATTTTGATGCGTTCGTTTACGACGCCCTCGGTCGATGCCGCACGTAAGTCGGTCTTCTGGTCACTGCTGTTTATTCTGCTCTTGTATTTGATGGCACCCGCGTTGGCGATCTTGGTGAAGTTTGAAATTTATTCGGATTTGGTCGGTACGCGGTTTGCAGACTTACCCAGTTGGGTCCACGCGTGGTCTGCATTAGATCGCTCTTTACTGAATATCTTGGATCTGAATCAAGATGGGATTGTGCAGTTAGCCGAAATTCAGATGGGGACTGACGTAGTGGTGTTGGCTGGCCCCGAAATTGGCGGCTTGCCTTATGTCATCTCAGGCCTTGTGGCCGCAGGGGCGTTGGCGGCGGCCTTGTCGACTGCTGATGGGTTGCTATTGACCTTATCCAGTGCTTTATCGCATGACACGCTGTTTCGAGTGATGTCGCCCAAGATGGGGCCGGGCCGGCGTGTGTTGCTCTCGAAAATATTATTGCTGATCGTGGCCTTTGCAGCGGCTTGGGCTGCCACACGCACTCCAGCCGATATTTTATTTTTAGTGGGTGCAGCTTTTTCATTTGCAGCATCGACTTTTTTTCCGGTGCTGGTGCTAGGGGTTTTTTGGAAAGGCGCAAACAAGTGGGGTGCCTGCTGCGGTATGGTGGCAGGGCTGTGCGTGACCTTCGTCTATATGATCCAAGCGCAACCGTGGTTGCGCCATTGGGTGTTGGGGATATCCACGAGCGAGCCCATTAACTTGTGGTGGCATATCCAGCCGATTGCTGCGGGCGTGTTTGGGGCACCCGCAGCGTTTGTCGTGATCGTGGTGATCTCGCTGTTGACCCGTCAAAGAAATCTTGCCACCGACGCGTTAGTCGAGGATTTAAGACGGCCTGATTAATAGCGTTTGTCGGCGGCTCAGAGCCGTATGGGCTCAATCTCTGATGCTAATTCGGGATTCAGCAGGGTAGTTTCAGAAGCGCAAGCAGGGCACCTGCTCCGCCATAGGCTTTTGGTGCCTGCGCGAACGCACTGACTGCAGGTAGCTGTTTGAGCCATTGCCTGACGCGCAAGGGTAAAACCGGTTGGCCGTTTGCAGAGCCGTAACCCACACCGTGAATAATGCAGACGCAACGTGTGGCGTGGCTTTGGCTATTTTCAATAAAGGCGACTAAAGCGTCACGCGCTTGATCGCTGTTGAGACCATGTAAATCTAGGCGCGCACCAATCGGCCAAAACGCGCGAGCAAGTTGGCGCAAGACCGAGGGGCCAATGCCTGCGGCCGCCCAGGCGAGTTCGATTTCAGTGTCTTGGGTGAGCCCCCCACCATCAGATAGGCGCTTGGGGGGCGTTCGCGTGTCTGCGACGGCGCGCTGGCGACGTTCAGTCAATTGCTCGTTTTTGGCGCGCGAAGCAACGGGCCTGAGCAAGAGTCGGGTTTGCGTTTTATTTAGCGGCTGAACCGCACGCACCGCTTGCGCAAAGAGCTGGTCGTGCGCGATCGCGGGTGCGGGTTGCTTTGCGCCAGCCTGAGTTTGAAGCGGCTCCGTTCGCGGGTTGGCACCAACCTGAGCTTTTTCGCTGGCACGCGCGGCCGCTTCGCTCAGGCGCTTCAGGTCGGCGAGCCCCGCCTTAGGATTGCGCATTCTCCAGCCAGCGTTGTGCGTCAAGGGCTGCCATGCAGCCTGTACCCGCGCTTGTGATGGCTTGGCGGTAGACGTGATCTTGTACGTCGCCGGCGGCAAACACGCCTGGTACAGAGGTCATGGTGGCTAAACCTGACAGGCCACTTTTGGTCACGATGTAACCGTTGGCCATTTCGAGTTTGTCTTTAAAAATACCGGTATTGGGCTCGTGACCGATCGCGATGAATACGCCGGTAACGGCCAGCTCTGTTAATTTACCCGAATCCGTTGCCCGCAAGCGTACGCCCGTGACGCCTGTCGCATCACCCAACACTTCATCGAGTACGTGAAAGGTCGCCAGCTTCATGTTGCCATTGGCGACTTTTTCCATCATCTTGTCGTTCATAATGGGTTCGGCTCTGAATTTGTCGCGACGGTGAACGACCGTGACACTACGGCAGATATTTGAAAGATACAAGGCTTCTTCGACTGCAGTATTACCGCCTCCGACCACTACCACATCTTGGTTTTTGTAAAAGAACCCGTCACAGGTGGCGCAACCCGACACGCCGCGCCCCATAAAGGCCTCTTCTGAGGGCAGGCCGAGATATTTCGCCGAGGCGCCGGTCGAGATAATCAGCGCGTCGCAGGTGTATTGGGCGCCGCCATCGCCCGTTAGGCGAAATGGACGTGATGAAAAGTCGACGTTTGAGATATGATCAAACACCATTTCGGTGTTAAAGCGCTCGGCGTGCGCAGCGAAGCGCTGCATCAACTCGGGGCCTTGTACACCCGCAGCATCGGCAGGCCAGTTGTCGACATCGGTGGTCGTCATGAGTTGGCCGCCTTGGGCGTGACCAGTAATCATCACGGGATTAAGATTGGCGCGTGCTGCGTATACGGCTGCTGTGTAGCCGGCTGGCCCCGAGCCCAGAATTAGAACTTTGGCATGTTTTGGCGTTGTCATCAGGAATTTCCTCGAGTTTAAGCATCAAATTATAATATCCCCTATGCCTAGACCTTCTATTGCCACTACGAGCCCTCCGCGCGCCACCCGAAACACCCGTAACGGGCCCTCGGCTTTTCAGTCCAAGTTGCTCTCGCTGATGCGCGAGGCGCGCTGGATTTTGTTTGCGATCTTAGCCGCCTGGTTGACCTTAGTGCTCGCAACCTGGAGCCTGACCGACCCTGCCTGGTCGCATTCAATGGGGCGCGACAGCGAGTTTCTGCGTAACCGGGGCGGCTGGGTTGGCGCGTACACCGCGGATATCTTGCTGTATCTGTTTGGGTACTGCGCCTGGTGGTGGGTTGTGTTGTTACTGCATCGCGTGCATGCAGGGTATTTGCGTCTGGCGACCCAAATCCGTGCGCGTGGCGAACCTGAGGCGCTCGCCCGGGTGCGCTGGGAGCAAGGCATCGGTTTCGTGATGGCCTTATTGGGGTCGGTTGGGCTCGAGGCCTACCGACTGAGCTCTTGGGGCATGCAATTACCGGGGCGTACCGATGTGACCAGCGGTGCCGGTGGGGTGATTGGCAGTACGTGGTCTGGGTTTTTGTCACAGGCTGTTGGATTTTCGGGAAGTACAGTCATTTTGATCGCGCTCATCGCCTTGGGGACCAGTTTGTTTTTTGGTTTCTCTTGGCTCACGGTCGCTGAAAAAATTGGTCAGGGCTTTGAATGGGTCGTGTTCAAGCTCAAAAATGTGCGCACGGCAAGACTGGATCGCCGTGTTGGGCAGGTGGCGCAAGCGGTTCGTCACGAGCAGGTTGAGGCAAAGCAAGAAAAAACGGTTCCTAATCAACCGGTTCGTATCGAACCAGCGATTGTCACTGTGGCTAAATCCGAACGAGTACAAAAAGAAAAGCAGCACACTTTGTTTTCTGAGCCCACAAGCGCAGGAAGCCTGCCCGCGTTGAGCTTGCTCGACCCCGCTCCTGAAGCGTTTGAAACGGTCTCAGACGAAACCATTGAATTTACCTCTCGGCTGATTGAAAAGAAGCTGGCGGACTTTGGCGTCGAGGTGCATGTGGTGGCCGCTCAGGCTGGCCCGGTGATTACGCGCTATGAAATCGAGCCTGCCACCGGCGTCAAGGGTAGTCAGATCGTCAACCTGGCCAAAGATCTGGCGCGTGCGCTCAGCTTAGTCAGCATCCGCGTGGTCGAAACCATCCCCGGCAAAAACCTGATGGGTTTTGAGTTGCCCAACCCGCGCCGCCAAATGGTGAAGCTCTCTGAGATTTTGGGCTCACAAACCTATCACTCTAGTCAGTCTGTCGTCACAATGGCTTTAGGCAAAGACATTGCGGGCAACCCAGTAGTGGCTGACCTCGCAAAAATGCCACATTTGCTGGTAGCGGGTACAACCGGCTCGGGCAAGTCGGTGGGTATTAATGCCATGATTCTGTCTTTGCTTTACAAAGCTGATCCCTCGCAAACACGCTTGATTTTGATTGACCCCAAGATGCTCGAAATGAGCGTCTACGAAGGCATCCCACACTTGTTAGCACCGGTGGTGACCGACATGCGCCAAGCCGCAAACGCTCTTAATTGGTGCGTCGGCGAAATGGAAAAACGCTACCGCTTGATGAGCAAACTTGGTGTGCGTAACCTCACCGGTTTTAACAACAAAGTGCGTGACGCCGTTAAGCGCGAAGAGCCCAT
>Ga0114968_10003104_pt1 | contig 12530 bp, 12 predicted proteins | sample M_130807_EF_Meta_FD_87020 | JGI IMG/M metagenome (GOLD analysis project Ga0114968, IMG submission 87020) | Freshwater microbial communities from Lake Montjoie, Canada to study carbon cycling - M_130807_EF_MetaG | ecosystem: Environmental > Aquatic > Freshwater > Lake | place: Lake Montjoie... | reverse complement strand
TTGTGTGCCATACGTACTGGTGGGCAACTACTAGCAAGATCTTTGTTGGCTTGGTAGCTCAGTTGGTACGAGCGAACGACTGAAAATCGTTAGGTCGCCGGTTCGATCCCGGCCCAAGCCACATCTAGGATTGCCTGTCTATTCACCATTTTTTATAAATGTGAATTTATCTTCTTCCTTAGTGGCTCTTCAATAAAATAATATAAAAAGAGGGAACTAATCAAAAGCACGCCAAAAAGCACCAATGCAAATATCTGATTATTAATGAGAATGTCCCACTGGGCTTGAATTGGAACTCTCCATTTAATTGATACGAGGATTATAACCACTTGCAATGAATAAAACGAGTAACTTGCTTTGCCTAGGATATTTAAAGGTTTTGATCCTATAATTCTAGACAAAATTGAGTTTGAATTTGTAATGTATATCAAGAGCGAAGTGAAAAAGGGTACTGCAATCCAATCATGAGTTATGTACATAGGTAATTTGGAGCCAAAAAATATTAGATCGAAAATAAACAGTCCGAGTAAGGATGAAAAAATCAAACCTAGAGGTATCCTAAAATCTCTCCCATGAAAAAGTTTAAAAGTACAAACTCCTACAACAAATTCCAGGAATCTAAAAATTGGCATTGAATACGCGATAGACATTCCGTCATCACTGTAGAAATAAACAGAACCAGAAATTAATACTAGTCCAATATAACTGGACGCCAAAACGAATATGATCTGTTTACGCGCGTATAAATCCAATCTACACTTTAAAGCAGGGAAACATAGGTAGAAAAAGGCTTCAACTGAAATGCTCCAGCTTCCACCGTTGTTCCAGCGCCCAAAAGTTGGTGGGAACCAAGCTTGCAAAAGTAATACACCTATCACCATGAGAAAAAGATTCTCTGGAGCACTCGATGAAGTGGGTGCAAAGTTTTCGTTAATTAGCCAAGGCAGGGTGACTATTGCAACAAGGATATAGACCGGATAGATCCTCGCAAAGCGCGCCTTGAAATATGTTTTTATGGAGAATTTTGAATCATATGAATAACTCAAAACATATCCTGAAAGGATGAAAAAAATGTCATTCCAATTGCGCCTTGATTCGCAATTGATACCAAGGATGGATTATCAAAAATCGGCCAACGAATTTGTATATGAAAAATAAATACCCAAAAGGCGATCAAGAAACGTAATCCTGTTAGTGGTTGTATCTCATTCTTTGTAAAAATATTCTTCCCCTTCATTGATCATTGCAGCCTATAAAGCAATAGAGCATCAGTCAAGGAAGGCCAAGATGAAGAGGTGGGAAATTCTTCAATGACGGAAAATTCAAAATGAATGGTCAGGATTCTAACTCTGCGAGCAAGAACCGCCTCATTTACGAGTAATTTTAGTCCCACGCTCCAACTAAAGTGTTCAATTACAAATATATTCGATATAGAATCCCAATATGTTTGTTAGGTATTCAAAAGATCTAATGAGATTGTTATATAAAAAGTGAAGGAATTAATAACAACAAAAAAAGTTACTCTATTTATCTTTTCTTACGATTACGCAGAATTCTTAGAAAGTTGTTTGGAGTCGTGCAAGCGTGAGCTCGATGATCAAATTGGTTGGGTAGTAGTTGAAACAGGAAAGACCGAAAATACTCAAAAGATTGTTAGCGAGTTTGAATTAAACAATGGGATATCAATTGACTATCTAAGGTTATCCCCCGATACCTCGACACTAAGAGCCCTCCAAATTTTAGCCAACAATTTTCATCATGAATTTTCAGTTCTAATTTCTGCAGACGATGCGTTCGGTATTGGTTATGGCGATGCACTACGATCTGAGCTTTTGAGTTTGGATCAAATTCCGGTTGTCGTTAATTTCAGTCACATCATCTGTGATGATTTATTAAATCCTATTAAGTTACGTCAACCTCATTGGTCAACAAAAGTCAAAAAAAACAAATTCCTTCTTTCAATGGGTAATCCAGGAAACACTGCTGGTGTGCTGTTGCCGTGGCGGCAGGTACAAAAACTTTTCGTAGAAGGCCAAGTTCCGGATATCTTAATTGAAGACTATTGGCTTTGGTGGAAATTGCTCGACTCGACAAAGTTTAAGAATAATTTAAATGGCCAAGTTCTTTATAGGAAACACAGAGGCAGCATCTCTAGAGCCAAGACAAATCGAAAATATGCGTACTCCTTGGGCTACATTTCCGCCCTTCCGATTTATATGAACAGATTAATACACTACAAGGCGATTGGTGTCATCTTGATTCCAAGGTGGATAATACGTCTACATTTTTCTGTGTGGCGTGATTATTTACAGGGCTACAGTGAGAGCTTGCGGGCGAAGTAGTATGAACCTACTTTTGAGAACCCAAATTATTGTGCTCAAGAACTTTAATTCTAGGTTCATCTCAAAATTCGAAAATAGGCTCGTGGCAAAACTAATCAAAGAAGCCAACGGCGAGCGATTCGTGGAAGTCCCAAAAGACGTATTAACAAGAATGCTTGTTGAAGTAGGTAATCCCCTTAAGCATTCCATACTTCAAGAAGCCAAAATAATTCATGCCGCGCTACGTACTAGAGGTCTGACTCGAACTTTATTACGGATATTCTCAAAATTGATAGACATAGAAAGTGGATCAATACAGACTTTAAGTCGTCATCAATTATTAAAAACTCTAATTAGTAAAAGACGTTTAATTAGAGCAGAACTTTTATCACGATTATTGCTGACAGGTGTGAACTATTCTAACTCCCTACAATATCGTCATTTAACAAGTGTCAATTATTTTGGAAACAGTAAAATAAGAATCAACAAAGCACGAAAGCTCTTTAGTTTTGAGGTTTCTCTTGACTCGCGCCAAAAATTACCAGGAAATAAGCATTCTTTGCGATCACCAAAAGCTAATCTGTTGGAAGTTGTTATCTCCTTAGACTCAGAATTCTTCTTAGGAATAGTCCATAAATATGAGATTTATGAAGATATGAAAATTTATTTAAAGAGATACTTCCCTGCAGTTTTAGATGAGTTGAATAGTGTAAGCAAATTTACATTTCAAATTAATCCCTTCGCTTCACAAAACCTCGATATACGATCTGCATCTTCTAATCAGCCGATTTTTGAATCTTTGAAGAATGTTGAAATTTGGCATCAAAGATTCATCATTAAAGATTCAACTTGGAGTGTTATCGATATAACAACTCATCCGGCTTTGAAATTTGTGGCCGGTCAATGGCAATTTTTCTGGAAGCAGGCTAAAAACAATAAGTTTGTCTTTCTACGAAATCCTCGGGGTAAGAAGTTGGATTTGCAACGTGCTATCTTTCTCTCAGGGCGTTGTGACGACAACTGGTTCCATTTTTTGATTGACACACTCCCAAGGATTCAGTTTTTTGCTAATTTGCCGAAGGGTATCCCAGTACTGATTAGGTCGGATATCCCCGACACTGCCAAAGAAGTGCTTCGGAAAGTAACAAAGCGCCCAATAATAGAAATAACTCCTGACAGTAAAATTAAAGTTCAACAACTTTACTTTGTTGCTGCGCGCTCCTCCGTTTTTGATTCGAGGCCGTTAAATTTTGGATCCCCAATAGAATTTCCATTTACCACATTGAAAAATCTGCGAGATGTCATCCTGTCCGAACGGAACTTGGAGTTGCTTCCAAAGAGTTCTAGTGTCTTCTACTTCGAAAGAGATGCTAAATATCGGAATATGCTGAACTCTAAAGCTATCAGAGGCACTATATCTAAATTTGGAATTCCAATTCAGGTAGCGGATTCAAAGTTTTTGCGCAACCAAGTAGAATATTTCTACGATGCAGACCTAGTTATAAGCCCTGGGGGCGCTGTCTTGGCAAATATACTTTTTATGAGGCCTGGGAGTAAAGTTTTAGTTTTACGATCTTGGAGAAATCGTCATCTTAATCTCTGGGAAAAACTTTCAATAGGATTAGAGGTCCGATATTTAGAGATTACAGGTGTCCCAGTTTATTTTGGCTTAAATTCAGGAAGAAGAATGCATACGGATTACTGGATTTCTCCTAGAAAACTAGAGAGTAAAATCTTGGAATTGAACACTTCAAGAATATAGTCAACTTCTGCATCCTTGATCCACGGCGAAATCGGCAAGCTTAAAGTCCGTTTTGATAGATATTCTGCGCGTTTTGAGTTTGATTTTCCAGAATCTTTTCCAAATTTTCCGAAACTGATACGTGCGCATTCCGGATAGTGGATTTCAGTTTTTATGCCTTTTTCTAACAGAATTTCTCGCGATTTGTCACGGTTATTGGATAAGACAATGATGTGGTGAAATACTGATTGATTCGACAACGGTAACGTAGATATTTTCAGCAGGTCTAACCCTTTTTGGTAGCGCCCCGCAATATATTTCCTATGATCATTCCAGGCATCTAGGTATTTTAAATTGACTCTCAGTACCGCGGCCTGGATCGGATCAAGCCTTGAATTGATTCCGCCGTATTGATATTCGTACTTTTTGCCAGGAACTGAACCATAATTTATGAAGCTTCTTGCGTGTGAGGCTAGTTCATCAATATTGGTTACCAAGGATCCAGCATCACCAATCGCACCTAAATTTTTAGTGGGATAAAAAGAAAAAGCACCAAAGTCTCCCCATGTACCAGCCATTTTCTCGCCGATTTTCGCTCCGTGCGCTTGCGCACAATCTTCAACCACTTTTATGCCACGTTCATTTGCCCACTCCATGAGTCTTGGCATATCCACCATCTGGCCATGCATGTGTACAGGAATTACTGCAGCAAATTTGAGATTAGTTAGTTCCAGTGAATCAACATCCATCAACCCACTTTCATTGCAATCAATTCCAATAGGTGTGGCACCAACTGCGCTTACTGCCAACCAAGTTGCAACAAAAGTATGACTTGGAACCGCAACAAGGTCGCCTGGGCCGATACCTAGAGTTTTCAACGCTACGAAAATAGCATCGTATCCATTGCCTACACCGATAGCATGCTTTGCGCCTAGGTATTTAGCCCAATCTTTTTCAAACTTCTCAACAATTGCTCCACCAATATAATACCCGGAATCGAGTACCTCAGTAATCGCTTTATCCCATTCGTCACGTAAACTCGCAGGTGTATCTTTAAAAGAAAAGAATTCAATTGGATTCATTCTTTTTCCATTCTACAAATTCTTCGAAAGAGTGTATGTAGTCTTCGGCATCATAATGTTCGGAAGCCAGTACAACGCAGATAGCATCGCTGGTGAAATTTTCTAGGTCGCGCCAATAACCACAAGGCAAGAAATATCCCTTATTCTCAGGACTCAACTCGACGGACTCCGTGTATGTGCCATCCGTAACAGTCAAAGTAAATTTCCCAGATACCGAAAAGAAAAATTGTTTCAGGCTCTTATGTGCATGAGCACCTCTGGTGTGACTTACTGGAACATTGGAAATGAAATAAAGTCTTTTGGTTTCAAAATTGCCAATTTCTTGCAATTCTGCCACGTTTAAAGTACCTCTACTATCTGTTAAATTCCTGATTTCAATTTCTTTAAGTATTTTTAATGAACTCATTTAATCCAACCCTGCGTTTTAGCAACATCGTAAGGATTACCAATACTGGCATTTTGTCGTTCCTGAACTATTTTGATGTAAGACGAAGCATTGTGCAATCCTTCGAATGTGCCAGTATCCAGCCAGGCAGTCCCGCGAGACAAAATACTGACATTCAATTGATTACGCTCAAGGTAGATTCTGTTTATATCTGTAATTTCGAGCTCGCCACGTGCGCTTGGTTTTAAAGACTTAGCAATTGAAACAACCTCTTCATCATAGAAATAAAGTCCAGTCACGGCTAAATTACTCTTAGGTACTTGTGGTTTCTCTTCAATTCCAATAACTAGCCCATTTTTATCTACCTCAACGACACCATAACTTGTCGGATCTGCTACTTCGTACGCAAAGATTTGTGCGCCATTAATTTGACCATGCTCCGCAAGTTGCCGACCTAAACCGTGACCATGAAACAGGTTATCTCCAAGAATAAATCCAACTTTATGACCAGTTATATATTTCTCGGCAACCAAAAGGCCTTGAGCTATACCTTTTGGTTCTACTTGGACACCATAATCAAATGAGATTCCAAATTGTTCGCCACTTCCAAACAATTTCTGAAAGTTAACAATCTCGCTTGGGGATGAAATTAACATAAATTCTCTAATGCCTGCAAGCATAAGCGTGCTGAGGGGGTAGTAAATAAGTGGTTTATCAAATATCGGCAATAATTGCTTATTAACTGTTTTAGTAAGGGGGGCCAGTCGTGAACCCGAGCCTCCAGCCATAATTACCCCGCGCATATTAGAATAATAGTCGCAAAACAAACATAATCCTTCTAACTGAAGTAAAAGAGGTCTCCATGCGGGTTTTAGTAACTGGTGGAGCAGGGTTTATTGGCTCAAATTTTGTAGAAATGGCTTTGACTGATCAGTTCCCAGAAATATCGAGCGTACTCGTCTTAGATAAACTCACTTATGCTGGAAAGCTGTCAAATTTAAGTAACGTGATAGATAATCCGCAATTTGAATTTATTCACGGTGACATTTGCGATATTGATTTAGTGAATAAACTCGCAGCCGATGTGGACGCAATAATTAATTTTGCTGCCGAATCGCACGTTGATCGATCCATTGAAAATTCATCAGAGTTTATTCGAACTAATGTCTTAGGAACTCAAGTTCTGTTGGACGCCGCGAAGAATCAAAAGGTGACAAGGTTTGTTCAGATTTCGACCGATGAAGTTTATGGGTCAATTCTTGAAGGCTCTTGGGACGAGAACGCACCACTCCTTCCAAACTCTCCTTACTCGGCAAGTAAAGCCGCTGCTGATTTGTTAGTTCGTGCTTATTTCGTAACGCATGGCTTAAGTGTGTGCATTACGCGTAGTAGTAATAATTTTGGACCTAAGCAGGATCCTGAGAAATTAATCCCAAATTTTATTCTTAAATTAAGTCTAAGTGAGAAGGTTCCAGTTTATGGTGACGGGCTGAATATACGTGATTGGCTGTATGTGGAGGATCATTGTGTTGGGATCTATTTAGTTCTAACAAAAGGTCTTCCAGGCGCAATTTACAACATTGGTGGAGGTACTGAACTAACAAATTTGGAGTTAACTAAAAAATTGTTAGATTTTCTTGATAAAGATGAAACTCTTATAAAATTTGTCCCCGATCGATTGGGCCATGATCGTAGATATTCTATTGATACTACAAAGATCCAAAAGCTTGGCTACGATGCAAGCCTAGATTTTAATGAAAATCTCAAGAAAACGGTAAAAAGCTATCTCGAAAGTCCGAAGCTCTAAAAGATTATGGAGGTGAAATTATGATACATAGGGCGGCGATCTGTGAATCCAAGCAAATTGGAGACGGCACTAAAATTTGGGCGTTTGTGCACATACTTCCTGGGGCTGTCATTGGAAGGGATTGCAATATTTGTGATTTTGTCTTTATCGAAAATCAAGTAACTATTGGTGATCGCACCACAATAAAGTCTGGTGTTCAAATTTGGGATGGGATTGCGATCGGATCAGACGTGTTTATTGGTCCAAATGTAACATTCTCAAACGATAAATACCCCAAGAGCAGGAACAAGAATTTTGAGCTCCTGCCAACATTTGTCGGTAATGGTGCATCAATCGGAGCTAACGCAACAATTCTTCCTGGGATCTCCATTGGTGCAAATGCCATGATTGGCGCTGGGAGTGTCGTAACTAAAGATGTTTTGCCAAACACAATAGTCTTTGGAAATCCTGCAGTCGTAAAGGGTGTTTGATTTACATTTCATAAAACTTTTTAATGGTTTAAGAACAATTGTCAACAATTCTTCTGATCTTCTGAGTGTTTTCAAGCACTTTATCTATTTCTTTAAAAACAGTTCCGGCACCACACACAATTGAATCTGCACCTGCATTTATCAATTCTGATGCATTTTCAAAGGTCACTCCGCCATCAATAATTACCTTGATGTCCTTTTTGTCGCCCAGCAAATCCTTCAATTCGGTAATTCTCTCGGTTGTATTTTTGAGTATTTTATGTCCAACTATCCCAGGGTTTATTGCCATCAACATGACCGAATCAACATACTCCACAAGCGGTTTAATCAACGGAATGTAACTACCTGGATTAATCGCAATGCCCGCATTTGCACCTAGTTCTCGTATTTTCATTAAAGTTCTGCTCGGATGTCTCATCGCTTCTAAATGTGGAATGATTCGAACGTCTTTCACTTTTGCAAACTCCCCTATAAAAAGTTCCGGGTTTTCAATCATCATATGCACATCTATAGGGAGCGGGGTTAAAGCTCGTAACATAATTAAATACTCTGGGTGTAACCCCAACCTAGGTACAAATACACCATCCATAACATCAAAATGGAATGAATCTATTCCCCCCCGTACTAAATTTTGAACCTCATTCGCAATAGTTAATGGGTCACCAGATATAACCGAGCAGGAGAGTTCCATTTTTGCTTTACTCAATTGCATTATGTCTCTCCCACATTGTTTCTGAATTTTCATTAAATTTTTTCATTAGATCCAGTACAACTGAATCCAAAAATATGGCAAGTGTTTGTTCGAATAGTGTTGTCATTGGTTGTATCGAGGTTTGAGAATCTTTCCCCAACATTTTGTTTGGAGTGTTTAGAACAACGCAAGCATTAGAAAGTGTGGACATAGGGGACTCTATGGACGCCGTTATCAGCCCAACATTCAATTGCTTGCTTTTTGCAATTTCGACTGTTCTCAGGACTGAACTAGTTCGTCCTGACCCTGAACCCACTAGCAAAAGATCCCCCTTGCCGGTGTGCGGAACAATAGTTTCGCCAAGAAAATACGCATTCAATCCCAGGTGTGAAAGACGCATCGTAAATCCACGCATGCTCAAGCCAACTCGGCCGGCTCCTGTACAAATAATTTTAGAACCATCCCGATTAACTAAGCCCAGGAAATCCTCATATCCATTTAGATTTGTACCAGACACAGCTCTAACAATTTCGTCGGCTACTCGATAAAAAGAGTCACTCATGTCCTTAGAATAGTCTAAAGATTTACAAAAGGGTCCCTATTGGCCTGGATGGTCGTGATCGACATTGAATCCGCCAAAAAAACGGTCGAAAATGTGAATTACCGCTTCGGCCACTGCGCCTTCTCCTCCTTTATTCCTAGTGACATGATCAGCTTCCTTTCGCGTACGTAATGAAGCATTTGCGGGTGCAATGGAGTAACCAATCATCCTGAAGACTAGAGGATCCAGTATGCCATCGCCCATATATATACAATACCTCGGATCGAAATTTTCATTTATCCATACTGGTCTTGCTCTCGCACCAACTAAATGAAGTTCAAACCCCATATCACTTTCAATGCGCCTCTTAGTAATAGAAAAACCCCGAGAGTCAGCCGAAACAACTGTTATATTCAATTTATCCTTAGCTAGGTTGAGTGCGTCACTATCATCTGCTCCGAAAGCTTTAAGAATTTTGCCTTCTGATGAATAGTACATCTTTCCATCAGTGAAAACTCCGTCGACGTCGAGAATCAAATTCTTTGGAACTAATTTACTTTGATTTCGCATCGCCTTGAATCGCCCTCCATAGATTGAGTTTACCGAAATTGAAAAGAAATAGATCCAAGGGGTGGTGATGTAAAGCTGCCATATTTAACCAAATCAAAGATGTCAAGATCTCAACTTTCTGCGCATCAAGATCATTGACTTCCAAAAATTGATTTAGAATTTCCTTGCACTCGACTAACTCATGCTTTCTAAGAATTTCACAACGAATGACATTTTCATTGATTTCAATTTTAAAAAGATTTTGATTAACAATCTCATGATTGACAATAAGACTATGATTCAATTTAGCCAAGTCGTAATACATATCTCCAGAATTCAAGTTCCCACCAAAATCCTGCCGCCAATCGATCAATTTAAAGCCTTCGTCTGTTTGAATAATATTATCTAATATGAAGTCACCATGGAATTTAGTTTGAGTACCATGAGAAAGCCACTCATAATCTATGGTTTCAAGAAGTTCGTATATGGATGGAATTTTCAAGTTATTTATTGTCGAATTAGTCTCTTCAAATCTTGTATTTTTCATGAATTTTTCGACTCTATTAAGAGTTTTGGACTTATAAAACATACTGCAAATTCTGTGAAATTCTTTTGTATCAAGATCACGGCTCTCTATCCACAAATTTTCTTTAGACCAATTTAAAAGAACTTTGAAATTTTCGGCCGTCATAAGACTCGAAGCTAATTCCCCATTTGCAAAACCGTATTTATAAAAATTTCCCTTACTGGCAGTTATTTTAGGCACTAAGCCGACAAGTGACTGCGATCGAATCACGCGATTCTCTGCTATTTCTTGATTTGCAAAGAACTTAATAACGGAACTATTTACAAATGAGATAGATTCATCTGACTTCTCAAGTACCTCATATTTTTCTACAAGTAGTTTTCTGGCGGACAAGAGGCTTTCGGTATTTCCCATATCTGCCCAAACTCTTACTTCCTTAAATCGGAAATTCACATCATTATTTTTCATTTTGCACAAGATTGTAAGATCATTCAGAGAACTATCTAGAGGATCCTCTTGGTAGGCGTCCTTTAGAGTTTTCCAAAATAATTTGTAGTCGAAAATACCAATTAGACCAATGTGAAGATAATCAAACTCCATCATTCCTTTATCATGAAATTTCATGACAAAATTAGAAGTCACATCGAAGCTAGCGTACTGAGATGCTGAATTGCCTTTTGACCCTGCTACCCAATTTTCATTTGGGCTTGAATCAATTTTTTGATCAAGAATCAAGGTGTCACTTGCATGGAAGATGAAGGGTTCCTGAAGTAATTCCGAAGCCAGTAGCATGGATAAGCCTAAACTACTTCCCGCTCCTTTGTAATTTTCGACTGTTACGAAGGTGAACTTACGTTCCGGATAAGCGACTAGAAGAAAATCACGTACATGCTCCCCAAAATGACCAAGGGTAATTATGTAATCGGTGTTCTCTGGATAAACTTCTACGATGTGTGAGAGTGCTAACTTGTCCCCCACCTTAACTAGAGACTTATTTGTGTAATTGGTTAATTCTCCAAGTCTACTTCCGACTCCAGAAGTTGTAATCAACACCTTGGGGGTCGTGGAAACCTGAAAATTGGTTCTATTATCTCTTAAGTGGGCAGAGGTTGAATCTTGATGTTGATCATTAGCCTCGGGCATTAAAGTATTGTTTCTCGAGAGGTTCTGACGATCGTTCCATGTGTCAATCATACCCATGTAAATGCAGAAGCTTTGAAATTTGGAAGGCTAAGGGGTCTTATGGCGTTGTTCAGAGAAGGAATTGCCAAATTACCAGGCTGGTCTGCAACACTACGGATTGCATTCAAGAAGAAAATAGTTCTGATTTTCTGATCTCAACTCACAACTTAGATTTCCAAATTTCAGTGTACGTAAAATTTTATGTGCTTCTCTATCTGAATCCGAATAGGTCGAATCAATGGACGCGTCTTCATCTGTTTTCAAAATGTTGATTTTATGTTGACTCTTATCGAAGAACAAATAAAGAGTATTTGTCGAAATAGTTAAGGTATTCACATCCCAATCATCGTATGAATATGTTAAGTTTACTCCAGTTCTGAAGCCACTCCAGGCGGTTGGAAGTGTGTAGTCTTGAATTATATCTATGGGAACATTAGTTAATGGAATTTCATCTTGCATCTCTTTTTGTAATGTAAATCTACCAGTTTGCACATCTCTTTGAAACATACGCTGGTATGTATCTATGTTAGGAATAGATGGATTCTTTTCAATTACTGTAAACACAAAATTGAATGAAGTCATCGCAAAAATAGCTAAGGAGGCTACAGTGGCCTGTACGGGGCGTTTATGAAATATGTTTATGAGAACTGCCAAAAATATAGGTATCAGGGGGACTAAGGGTAATGTATATGATTGAACATACTCCACACCTAGGCCAAGATAGAAACTCAGAAATATTTGTAATAGCAATATCATGAAACCAACCAACAATATTGAACTTCTAACATTGTATTTCTTTAAAAAGATGTACTTATCGAGTGTAAGTAGAACTAGAAGAATGAAAACAATTAAATGCACGGCCGGGCCGAATCCCGAAAATACTACTCCCTTGATGAAATTTGTCCAGAATTCGCCAAAGGTTTTTGTTTGCTCCGAAACCGATAAACCTCTAAATAAATTAAAGGTTGCGATGTATCGTGGAAAAGCTTCAATGGGATTAATTATGAGTGCCGGAGATGCAGCAATAAAAAAGCCAAGGAAAGCACTACATCCCATTTTGAAAACATTGAGTAGTTTTTGAATTTCAAACCTACTATCATACAAACTCCTACGAATGAAAATGATTAGTGGAACAATCACCGGTACAAAAATTATGTAATTAATCTTTATGCCAACAGCTAGGCCAAGAATTAATGCAACCCAGTAGGGGCGTTCTGGCTTATCTGCATAATCAG
>Ga0114968_10003103_pt1 | contig 12531 bp, 27 predicted proteins | sample M_130807_EF_Meta_FD_87020 | JGI IMG/M metagenome (GOLD analysis project Ga0114968, IMG submission 87020) | Freshwater microbial communities from Lake Montjoie, Canada to study carbon cycling - M_130807_EF_MetaG | ecosystem: Environmental > Aquatic > Freshwater > Lake | place: Lake Montjoie... | reverse complement strand
TACCTATGCTAGAAGATATGGCTTGCAATCATTAGTTTGTATTGGTGCAGAAGATGATGACGGTGAAAAAGCTAGCGAAAAACCAAAACAAGAAGTGAGAAATGACGAAGATGTAAGAGTAGGAGCTGAAAATTGGTTTAAAAAGTTTAAGGAAGATGCGGAAAATTGCGAATCTTTAGATGAATTAGAGGGATTATATAAGAAAAACGAAGATGCTTTAAAAAGATTAAGTAAAAAATATCCAGATTTATATGATCGCACGATCACTTGTAAGCATATCTTAGAAGCTGAATATTTATTAAATTCAAGGGAGTAAATAATGAACGACATAACAAGAAAATTTTTATTGGGGTTGCCAAAAAGAGAATGGGATAAAACATCATTTTATGAAGAGATAATTATTTTCAACTCAAAATATAAACACAGTAGTGGATATGCAATAATGAATATTGCAGGTTTTTATTGGGATAAAGAAGAAATAAAATGGGAGTTGATTGCTGGTTGTTGCGACTCTATCAACTGGAAATTCAATGACTTATTTCTTGGTAATGATATGCTTTACCCTTCGGGATTGATACGATTTTTTACCAAAGATTGTAAATTTAAAGTTGGACCATCTTTATCATCAATTGAAATAGAATTAATAAAGGAGTAAATAATGACTTATCAAGAATACTGGTTTTTACTGGAAGAGGAATTTTTAGCAATGGAGAGTAAATAATGAATAATTTAAACAAAATCTTAAAACACATCAGAATCTTCAATCATACAACTCAACTAGAGTTAGCAGAAAATCTTGGCATGTCCCGCTCTTATATTTCAGAAATTGAAAGTGGCAAAAAAACACCTTCTCTTGAGGTTTTAGAAAAATATTCGGTTGCTTTCAAAATCCCACTTTCTGCAATTATTCTGTTTGCAGAAAATTACGATGAAAAAGTCGGCTTGGAAAATATAATGAAAAAAAGATTAACAGGAGCTACTTTAAAAGTTTTGAATTGGATTGTAATCTAATTCAAATCAATATCAATATTAACAAAAAAGGAGAGTAAATAATGCAAAAAATAATTAAAAATATGTTATTTAAAAAAGACAAAGAAAAAGAATTAAGAGAGTATATCTATTATCTAATAGAATATATTAGACAAGTTGGAGAATTAACTGATATCTGCACTTATAAATTCACTAAAGAAATTTGCAAAGGTTGTCAATGTGGGAAAAATTTAAAGGAGAGTAAATAATGCTAACAAGAATATATCACAAAAAAGACGAGCAGTTTAATATTGAGTTTTTTCAAGATAAAGAATTCAAGCAAGCTTTTAATTTTGAGAATGTAGAAAATCTATATATTGAATTAAAAGAGGGAGATTGCACCCCTATTTTTAAGCTTTCAAATAAACTTTGGAGCTTATCTATAAAAGCAAATATGTTTACTCCTGCTTGGTTTTTAGGGCTTTATGATGAGGCAAAACTACAAACTCCACTTATCACTTTAAACGACTTAGAAAATATTGATTTCTCAAAATACATATCCGACAGTGCAATCTTATTTTTAAATGAAGATGATGCGGATAAATATGCTGATAAATGCGAAGCTTGGTTTTTATATCAATTAAACTTTCCTAAAAGAGAATTGAATTCTCAAATGGATATAAGAGATTACAAAAAAATAACTATTTTTATTGATAGCTACACAGAATCTGAAGCTAGAAAAACCATTGATATTGCTAAGGAATTAAAAGAAAAATACGGAGTTGAGGAAGTTAATGTTTTTGCATTGCATTGTTTTATAGATTTATATGGCGGAGTTGATTATATAAATGCATATATTAAAAAAAGAAATGACTTTCCCGGGTATTTGTTTTTTAAAGAATTTATCAATAAAATTATAACAACAAACTCGACTGGTATTTTATCAACTCAAAATAAAGAAAGGCTACAAGTTATTGATTGCTACGATATTTTTAACGATTATTTAAAAACAAAATAAATGAAAAAACTTTTTACAAAAAACAACGAAAATTTCTATTTTAAAGTTATTGAGACTGAAAAAGAATTTAGACAAAATCCTAAAACAATAGAATTACTTGATAAGCTAGCAATAGAAGCATTTATTGACAGAGATAAAAAACTTCAAAAAGAAAATGGCAAAATAATAAACATGCCAAAAAAAGAAGAATTATGGTCTCCTAATGATAACTGGATAAAAAATTCTTTTGGTACTGATGAAAATAGAAAAATATTCGTTATTGAAAATGAGAATGGCGATCCAGTGCAAGTTTCAATTGCATTATTTAATGATCCAAAATCAATAAAAAATATTGGAGTTGAAGCTGGAACTTTTGTTTATATTACAAGCATCGTAACAGCGGAGGAATATAAAGGCAAAGGCTTTCTAGGTCAAATGTTTAATAAAATATTAACTTACACTGAAAATCCAAAAAGAAATTATAAACTACCTTTCAAATATGCAACTTCAATTACTCAGACCCCTTGTTTAATTAATGGAGAAGTAATTAATGAGGTAATCAATCTTGATGTTTATGCTAATTTATGGCTTGATAGATTAGAGAATAATAAAATACAAATTAGATTTCAAGATATCAACAATTCAAGCAATCAGTATGGCAGAGAAGTATTTGATTTAAAAGATTTTCTTAATAATAATGAGATTAAAAGAAAAGAAATAAGTGATTTAATTCATAGCAAAAAAGAAGAAGCTAAGAGTGAAAATTGCTTTGTTCGTGGTTTATATCTAATCGCTGAAGAGCCGAAGAATTACATTGAAACTAAAGCTTTTAAAAAGATAAAACAAGATAAATTTTTACAAAAATAATATGAAAGAAGCTTTATGCTAAATAAAATAAAAAAGTTTTTCTGTGATCATGAGTATAAAAAAACTAATATTTGCATTATAAATGCAAGATTAGAATGTATCAAATGTGAAAAAGCAGTAATAGTAAATCTTATTACAAGTAAAAAAAAATATAAAAGAAATAAATCATGATAAAAACTTTTATAAAAACAGGCGACATTAGAGCTGAATTTGATTTTTGTAATAATCTTTATTCAATAGCTCATGCTAAAGTTAGCGAGGGTAGTTTTGAAGTTGAGTTTAGAGAAATAAAACAATCTAAAACTTATTTGCAACTAAAGGGCATTCACAAGCTTTGTGAAATTTATGGTGCTTATATGACTGAAGCTCTTGGTTGTAAAGTTAATTCTGAAAATGCTAAGGAAAGCCTTAAATATATAATTGGCTACACTAGACTTGCAAATGAAGATGAAGCTTTTGCTGAAGCTTGTAGACAACGAAGACAACAAGAATTAAGTGTAGGCAAAATGAAATTAAAAGATTTTCAAAATTTAGTAGCAGTCTTAAAAGCTCATTATCAAGTTCCAGCTTCATTTGCTGATGCAACTCTTAAAGAAATGCAGGAGCTAATTGAAAAAGTCCACGAGCTAGGAAGGGATCGAGGTTGGCACGATTTAGTTTTAACTAACCAAGAAATGCAAGCAATGATTAATTATTATAAATCTTAAAATTATGAAACACGAACTTATGAAATATTTAGTTGTAATAACTATAATAACTACTCTTATTGCTCAACTATATTGTGGTTGGTTAATAATTGCTGAAATTGAATTTCAAAAAGGATCTGCAAATCTTTTTGGCTTTTTGCTTGGAATAGTATTTTATGGAACTGCACAAAATGTAGTAAAAACTTTGCAAGCTTTTTTTAAAGGATTATTTTTAAAATAACCCCTTGACTATTAATTATTATTCATTAATTTATAATGATAATCTAATTATAACTAACTTTAAATTTAAAAAATGCAAACTAAAACAATTTTACTAAGAAATGCAAAAGAAATTTACAACGGTAAATTCTATGCAACAGCTAACTCCGCAGGCTTTGATTTGCGATATGTTGGTATTGAACCACTAATAATTCCTGCTGGCGAAAATAAACTAGTGCCAACAGGCTTAAAAATGGAAATACAAGAAGGTTTTTATCTTGCAATACATCCTAGAAGCGGTCTATCTGTTAAGCATAACATCACACTAGGCAATGCTGTTGGTGTTGTTGACAGCGATTTTAGAGGAGAAATACAAGCTATTATTCACAATGCTGGTAAAGATAAATTTGTTATTCACGAAGGCGACAGAATCGCACAAGCATTATTAATGAAACACGAAAAAGTCAGATTTGATTTTGTTGATGAAATCAACGAAACTGAACGAGGCGAAGGCGGTTTTGGATCAACTGGAACTAATTAAACTATGAAATACGAACTGACTACAACTTTTATCGAACATAACGGTAAAAAACTTTATCAAATAAAAGCATTAAAAGACTTTGGTGATGTTTATGCTGGAGAATTAGGTGGATACATTGAAAAAGAGAGTAATTTAAGTCAAGAGGGCGATTGCTGGGTTTATGGCAATGCTAAAGTTTATGGCAATGCTAGAATTTTTGACGATGCTAAAGTTTGTGGCAATACTCAATTTAATTCCATTAACAAATAACTTATGAAAAAATACACTCTTCTATATATTGCAATAATCTATATTCTATACGGCTTGCAAGTAATCATCAATGATGAAATCAACCCACTTTATTTTGATTTATCAATATATCACAATCTTTTTTTAGTCCACGAAATATTCTTTGGATTCGCTATTATTAACTATATTTTTAAAGAAAATGTTATCGACAATTCAACAAATTAACAAAATAAATGATGATAAAGAAATCTATAAAGATTTTGTGAATAGTCATTCTGAAAAAGGAATTACAACTAAATTTTTAGTTTCAAAACACAAAATAGGCAAACATTACATAAGAAGATGTAAAGCTTATGTGAGGGGCAGACAATTATTAGACTATTCTCACGAAACTTTTCCTCAGCCTCACTCAAGTGCATCTTTTGAGAAATTTAAAAAAGAAATAGATAGATTAATTTCGAGTGGCGAAAGAATAGTGGTAAATAGAATTGCTAAAGCAACAAACACAGACCACGAAACAATTAGATGTTGTCTTTGCTACTATGCGGGATTGTATAATGATCTCAATTGGATAAAATTTAATTAATAATTAACAACTTAAAATAATGAAATGCATGATACAAGAATTTAATTTTTTTTCGGATTATCTTCGTTTTATAATTTTTGTTGTGGCTCAATTCGGAGCGGTGTTTTTAGCATATGCAATTTTTGATAAGATTATGTTTGATTATAAGTCTCAAGCAGGCTTTAAAATATTTTTATACGCTATTAGCAATGCTTTAATATTTATCGCAATTTATGCAATAATTCACTATTTAACAACTAGTGCATTTGTTCTAGCAAATAATAGACTAGATCAATCTTTAGCAACAATTAACAACAACAAATAAAATGACTTACAAAATAGCAAAACTTTTTGAAAATAACAAACTTACAGATAAATTTAATCTAAAAGAACATGATAAGGTATTTACAGGCAGAATACAGATTTCTAACAAAATAAAAGACAAGTGGGTAAATAAAGCAATGTCTTTTGTTTTTTTTAAAAATAGCGATTTAAATACTGTTAATTTTTTTAAGAATTATGACGGCTCTTCCTTTCGAATGGATTTTGACTTAACTCTTGATAAAATGCCAAATAGCGAGGAACTTTACTTCAAAATTATTATTAAAAAAACTTGGAAAGAAGTTGACAAACATTCAATAGAAAAAAGTAATGGTTATGCACCAGAAAACAATTATTTTAGCGAAGACAATATACCCTTTTAAAATGGTTTTTATTCCTTTCACTTTATTAATAATTCTATCTTGCTCCACTGCCCTTGCTAATATCGGACATATTGGCATTGGCACTGGAGTGTTATATACCAATACTAAAACAGATTATGTCAATGAATTTGAGGAAATCACAAGCCCTAAATTAATGTTAAATTTAAGTTATGTTAAAACTTTTGATAAATTTGTTCTCAATACTTCAACAAATAGGATTGGTAATAATGCAAGAATTAGGGCGATCCTTAATAACAAAAAAGAGTTTCAAGTTAAATCTACTTCTAATATTGATACTCTTGCTCTTGGTTATCAAATTGGCAAAATAACACCTTATTTATTAGTTGGCAATGTTGACACAAAGCAAGAAATAAGATATAAGGGCAAAACTGTTAAAAAAGATAATGAAACGGCTTTAATTTGGGGAACAGCCCTATCTTATCGCTTTTACAATCAAACTATATCAATCAATCTAATAGCACCGTCAAAACCTCTTAATTTAAAATATGCGGTTGGCTTTGGATATAACTTTTATATATAATGACAAACAAAACAGCAATTAAAATTATTCTTAGTGTATTAATCTTTTTTTATCTTAGCATAGGCTTTGTTAATCTTGATTTTAACTTTATGAACTGGAATAAACTAGAAAGATTTTTTCTAGTTGCTTGGTGGATTCTTTGGTCTTGTATTTTACTTATGGCAACTACTGAGGATAATGAAAATGAAACTGATAATTAAAAAAATAGAAAAATATCTTATTGATTATGTCGCACAAACTAAAATAATGAACTCAACTTCTTTGGAGAGGAACTCAAAATCATTAATAATTGAATGTGAAGCAGAATTGCTAAAGTTAATGAGAAATAGAGAGATAGCACTCAAGACAATTAAAAGACTTAAGAATCAACTTAAAATCAACAACTAAAAATTATGAAAACATTAAAAAATCTTAAAATATTAATCCCATTAATATTAACAACTTGTTGCTCTTGCGAACCAATAGACAGAATAGTTCGAGATGAATGTTTAAACAGAGAGATTTTTAAAGAATGCTTGAACTCTCTCCCAGCTGGACCAACTACAACACATTACAACGATTGGGATGAGGTTGTGAAAGCTTGCGAACGAGTTTCTCACAGGCAAAGCCACAGAAAAAGATCGGTAGTTAAAATAGAATGTTCTTTATAATAATTCTTGACAACTAATATAATCAATATATCATTATTAAAACTTAGCACTGGGTTTAGATGAGTGCAGAAATACTAGATAACAAAGTTAAGCTAGTCAAATTGCCTGAAAGGGCTTCAATCATAAAGCGGTTAAGTCTAGATAATTATATTTAATGCTAGACCTCTGGAACGAGCAAGTCAACCTACCATCATCGCTTTGGTAAGTTTCAAGGGTTGACAACAGTTAGCCTTCTGTAAAAAGGCAAATCGGCTCGGTTAAAGAAGAGAGCAGAAAAACAGTAGAAAGTTAGCAACTATACTGTTAGTTGGGTTAAAAACCAACGAAATAGGGTATCAATCACTCGGAGGCTGGGAGATTCGTCTGGTTTAGCAACTAAGTGCCTGACGATGAAAAAGAGTGGCGAGACTTGATAAGTATTGTAGATCCTCACGAAAGCGTTGTGGGTATTGAAGTTTTCAGCCGACCGCAAGTTGGTGCGAGAAAAAGGTAGGTTTATTTATGCTAGTGCTAACAAAACATAAATAACGCTATTATTAAATGAAGCTTAATTTACAATTACCCGCCAAGACAATAGGGTTGCATGTTTTGGTCAGTTAGCCTTCTGTAAAAAGGCAATTTCAGTAGTCGACAATTAGTCGATAATTCAAATTATTAACAAACTAAAACTAAAATTATGATAAACTTAGGGCAGATTTAAAAGCTCAATATCCCGATTTATTGCTTTATTCTCAACATAATGATTGACTTGTAATTTTACTATAATATGTCAAAGCAAGAGTTTCTTAACGGTAGAATAACTTTATACAATGCCGATTGCCTTGACTTTATGGCAAATATGCAAAATAAAGTCGATTTAATATTAACAGACCCGCCTTATTTAATTTTAAATACTCAGGCTGGTGGTAAAAGCGAATTGAGTAAAAGTATTCAATCAATGAATACAGAAATCAAAAATAGCAATTTAGTAAGCGGTTTTGATTATAAAACAATATTAAATGAGTTTTTAAGAATAGGAAATAATAATATTTATATATGGTGCAATAAAGCTCAAATTCCTATATATTTTGATTTTTTTTGCAAAAAAGATTTTTCTTTTGACATTATAAAATGGGTAAAAACAAATGCCACTCCTCTTTTTGACAATAAATATTTAAGTGATACTGAATATTGCTTATACTTTCGTAAAAACGCTTATTGCAAACTTAATTCTTACAAGGATGCATCAACATTATTTTTACATCCAATAAATCAAAAAGATAAACAGCAATATAAACATCCTACAATTAAACCCCTTTCAATAATTTCCAAATTATTGCGAAATTCTAGTCAAGAAAATGAGCTTGTTTTTGATGGTTTTTTAGGGAGCGGAACTACCGCGGTCGCTTGCATTAAAAATAATAGGCGGTTTATAGGCTGTGAATTGGATAACCAGTATTTTGATTTATCGTGCAAAAGAATTGAAGAAGAATTAAAACAAGAAGATTTATTTAACTAAATAAAAAACAGTCCATATAAAGTTCTTGACTTGTTATTTTAGATAGTTAACTTTTCCTCAAGTCTAGTTTCATAATCTAGGTTTGTTAATGGCTGGTAGGGCTTAGACCTGAAATTGTATTCAGACTAACTAAGCCCTATTAGTTTATATAGCCTTAAAAACTCTTTTACCAAGCTTAGCATCATATAAATAAGTTCCAAACATATTTCTGTTATTTTGTAGCTTGCAAGAAAAATGTATCCAAGTTTCCTCAACCAACATTTGATCCACTTCAAATTTAGCTTCTTTTACAGCTCTTAAAATATCCCCTAATCTAATATTTTCTAACTCAGGAGAATAAAAATCACAAGCTTGCAATTGCATATGTTGGCTTTTTTGACTGCCACCCACTAAGTTATTGATTTTAGGGCTTCTATAAGCAGAATTAATTACAATAGTTATTTCTTCGCCTATTTTGTTTTTATAAATATCGTTTAACAAGCCCCTGAGCTTCTGCATTTGATTCGCAAGGTGAATCCCATTTAAAAGCATTTCTTGATGGTTAGGTTGCTTTAAAAACTCTTCTAAGTTGTTAATTTTATGTTTATCGCCAGTTTTTGATTTAAAAAAATCAAGAGGCTTAAAGTTTTTTGTTTGTAAATTTTCTATTGTGTAAGTCATTTAATAAAAGAAGTTATTGGTTGTAAAACACTAAAAGCTTCGTGCTTGCCAAGTAGTGCTAAAATAAAAAATATTAGTGCAATTACAATAAAAGCAATAAAATAAAATATATGCTTCATTTTATTATCATCAACTTTTGTTAAAATTTCAACAATAATATTATTGTCTTTTTTCTCTTTTTCCATAATTCTTTTGCTGTTACTCATTGCTAAATATAATTTAGAAATTGCTAAAATATTAAAGATTGCATTTAAAGTCTCGTTTAAATTCCATAAATTATCTTCTGCAGCTAATTTTTCTCCAAGCCCTTTATCTAGCCAGTGAAATTCTAGAAATATATAATTAATACAGATAATTAACAATAGAATTGATAATTTATTTATTGTTGATTTTTTATAAGTAATTGATATTACCGCATTTTTATATTTTATAATTTTAATTATTAGTGAAATAATAAAAAGTAAGCTAATGCAAGAAAAAATTAACGGCGATGTTTTTAGTAATAAATCAAATCTTTTCATTTCTCAATACAAATTGCTTGATATTCGATTTCAGCTCTTGCAAGATAAATAACAAGTTCATTAGATATCAATTCTTCGTATGGCTCTTCAGACATAGGCAAGGGCTTGAGCCAGCTACAAAGATTGTTTTTATAACTACTTATTACGAGTTCTTGCTTTTTTGACGAGCAATTTTGCATTAGTAGCATTATCAATATCAATATTTCTTTGTAATATTTCATTTTGTATTTTTTGATTTTCCTCAAATTGTTTTACTTGAATTTTAAGTTTATCAGCATCTCCGATTTTCTTAGCGATAAATAAGCCAAAAATAAAAGATACACTGCCGATGATTAGATTAATTATTTTCAACATTTTTCTTTTTGTTTTTAAAGTAGCTTTTAAAGATTGAGTTTATCATTTCTAATGTAATAAATCCACCAATAAAACAATTATAAATTAAAAAATAGCTTAATATTTCAGGTATGAGCTCAGGCGAAGAAGTAGAGACTTTTTGTATTGCATAGAAAAATCCAGCAATAGAAGCTAAGGAGCTAATAATAAATACAAATCTTTTAGATGAGTATTTGCCGTTTTTACCTTCAATTAATTTTTTAATCATTATTTTTTTTCAATAGAGTTAAATATGCGGTTAAGCATTGTTATTATTGTGCCTTCTTGCTTAGAATTAATTCTATTTTCAGTCTCAATTACTGCTACTCTTGTGTGGAGTGCATTATAATCAGTTCGTAAAACTTTTATTTCTTCTACTGCTTCTTTTTGAGATTTTTCTATTGTGTCAACTTTATTAACTAAATTTTCAGTATTTTTAAAAATTGCTTGGCTTCGAGCTTCTTTAAGTTCAAATTTTTCAACTCTTGCTTTATTCCATTTTAACAAATATTTAACTATAAAAATTAAAATAAAACTAAAAAGTATTATATATTGCGGGATATTATCAAATATTCTGGTTAACAGTTGTGGAGCGATTGCTTTTGTAAATAACTCTAATAATTCCATTAATGCAGACTCCTTGCCATTTTTTCTAATATATTTTTAGCAACTTCGCCGTCGCATTTATTTGTTATGTATTTGTAATGTTGCATTTTAGCAATCCAAAATCCGTGGATTATATCATCAACATTGTTATCAGCTACTAATAGCATTGCAATTGAGGTTGTCGGATGATTAGATTTATCAATAATACCCTCTAATATTTTATTATCTTTGTATTTTCCGAATGCAAAATTAATCGCCATATTTTCTTTTTCAGTTTTTCCTTTCGCACAATTATTAATTTCATTGCAATAAAAAGCTTCTGCGGTCTCTTTTTTATTGGCATATTTAACAAACTTTAGCAAAGAATTATTAGCTTCGTGAACTGTTGCTTTAGAATAATAGGGATTATATTTAGCAATATTGGGAATATATAACTCGGTTAAATCTTTTTGCTGTATAGCATCTGAAGCTCTTTCTTCGAATTTAGGAGAAGGTATTTTTGCATCTAAAATCATTCTTACATCTTCAAAATAATAGGTTTTTGTTGATTTCTCAAGAATAGCCCAGCCAGTAGTGTAACCCTCTCCGCAGTCTTTTGAAAGTGTTTTTTTCATAAAATCTTGAATACTAACAACTTTATTATCATATTTAGCATATCTAAATCTAAGCTTTAGATCTTCATCATAACTTTTATTAAAAAAATTATTAAGTAAAGTCAAAACAAAGATAATAAAACAATATAGACCAATATTAATAATAGCTGTTTTTATAAATTTCATTATTCAGTAATTTTATAAATATTTGAGATATAATCAAAAGCAGAAAGCTCAGAAGGACTAGGTAAAGTGTCTTTAATGTTAAGACCAATGCCAATTTGATTAAGTGCTGTGTGAACCGCTCCAGAGCAATAATTATCTTTGTTTTTATCTTTTACTTTAAATATTTTTGCAAAAAACCCGACTGAGCTAATTGCACTTTTAATTGAATATTTTTCTGTTAATTTAAAATAAGTGTCTAATGTGTAATTTTGAATTGGAACTAAATTATATTTAAGTTCAAGTAAATAAAACTCAATATTTTTTCCAAATAAATGGCTTGTTGTTTTGCTGTTTTTAAGAGTTGTGTATTTATCATCGTTATATTGAATAATAATTTTATTATTAGTTCTGCCCGTCGCTGTTAATTGCTCGCCAAAATTAAATGAAGTTTCATTATTTTTTCTCTCAATATTATAACAAATGCCAATATGCTGTATTTCCAGCCTATTTTTATTTTTTGTAAATATTCCAATAACTTTTGCAACAATGTAATACCACGGCTTATAATGAAAGCCAATCATATCGCCATTTTTTAGATTATTGTATAAATATTCAATATTAATTTGCTCTGTTTTCATTGTGTGATTTCTATAATTTGATTAGCAAGATAATTAATTTTAAAATCATAATTCTCTAAGTCTTGTAAATTAGTTATTGCACTAATTTTAGTTTTATGAGTTAATTTAGTTACATAATTTTTATTAACTACTGCCATTAATTTTGCATAAATTATTTTTAAATTATTTAATAAAATAAACTCAGCTTTGCCGTTTTGAAAAAAAAGAAATCCCGCTTTGTCAATAGGTATTAAACCGCATTCAATTCCGTTTCTATTAGCATCAATTTGCTCTACTAATATATTTCTTGCATCTGGTAAACTAGAATAAATAAATAAATTTTTAGAAGTTTTAATTGTTAAATTTCTAATTTCATCGCTATCGTGATAATTATCTAAATCAACAAGCTTTTTATTTTTAGCTTTTTTAAGCAAATATTCTTCTTGCTCTGCTTTGTTTGCTAAAGTAGCTTCATAATCAGCAAATATAATATCGCTTTCAAAAAATACTTTTTTATTGTCAATAATGTTAT
>Ga0114968_10003100_pt1 | contig 12539 bp, 14 predicted proteins | sample M_130807_EF_Meta_FD_87020 | JGI IMG/M metagenome (GOLD analysis project Ga0114968, IMG submission 87020) | Freshwater microbial communities from Lake Montjoie, Canada to study carbon cycling - M_130807_EF_MetaG | ecosystem: Environmental > Aquatic > Freshwater > Lake | place: Lake Montjoie... | reverse complement strand
TGGTTCTGGTTCAATGAGTGGTTCTGGTTCAATGAGTGGTTCTGGTTCAATGAGTGGTTCTGGTTCAATGAGTGGTTCTGGTTCAATGAGTGGTTCTGGTTCAATGAGTGGTTCTGGTTCGACAACTGGTTCGACAACTGGTTCGACAACTGGTTCGACAACTGGTTCGACAACTGGTTCAACTACTCGCTCAATGATTGGTTCAACTACTGGTTCGACGACTGGTTTTGTTGTGAAATTACTTACAACTGTTTGTGAAATGTTTGAGAACATATTGAAATTCGATTTTCTTCTACCACCTTTTAAAAACATTTTATATCCTAATATATAAAATGTTTATATATATTTTTTTATATTTTTTAATAATTATTTGCTAAATATTCTATAAACCAAATTTTTCTATAAATTCATCAGGAGTCATTATTGGAATATTATGTTCTACCGCATATTTTGTTTTGTTTGAAACATCTGTTTTTGATTTCACTATCAAATAATCCGTATTCTTACCTATATTATCATCTAAAACTCCTCCTATTCGTTTCAACGCGTCTATAATTTTGGCATCACGCACTTTTGTCATAACAACATGTTTTCCGTATAATGGATTCGATGTATCTTTTGGTATAGTTTCCTCAAAAGTATTCTCTATCGGTGCGATTGGCATATTCAATTTATATTCTAAACCACATTCTTTCAAAAATATCATAAATTTCGGAATATTTTCAACAAAACTAGTAGCATTCTCTTTACCTATGCCACTAATACTTTTCAACATTTCTACTTTTTGTTCGTTGGTTTCGCCACTTGTAAGAATATTTGGATATTTTTCCAAAATTGGCTTTATTTTACGTTCTCCTATTCCACGTCCTAATAGGTTCGATGCTGCCATTATTTTTAACAATGACGCATTTTCCAATTTGGTTTTGATACCATCAAATATTTTATTTATCATTTTCGATTTGAAACCTTCTACTTTCTCATAATCCGTTTTGTTCATATGTATTATTTTTGGAACTGTATCAAATCCAGCTTTCATTAAACGATTGACATTTCCACTGGATAATCCATCTACTTCAATTCCTGTGAAAAATGCGGTTATATTCTTTTCTCGTACTGTAATGTCTTCATCCGCGGAATCCAAAATAATATCAACATGTGTATCTGTCCAATGATAAGGTTCGGTAGGCATTTTTGCTTTTTCTGCTGGTGTTGTAACTGATTTTATATGTGGAATAACATCCCCACTCCTTATAATTTGTATAAGAGCACCAATACCGATTTTGTTTGTTTCTATATAATTACCATTGAATCCGGTAGCATACTCGATTTTTACTCCTCCTAATTGAATTGGTTCTATTCTAACACGTGGTTTCAAATATCCTGCCTTGGATGGTGTCCATATAACATCTACTACTTTTGCTTCTGCTATTTGATCCGATATAACCATTTTAAACGCAAACGCGTAGTCTGGATTACCTTCTTTACGGACATGAATATTATTATCACAAACAATGATTCCGTCAATTTCGTATTCGTAGTTTTTACGCCAATCCATGAGAACCTCAGATAGTGATTCATTGGTTATATTCGTTTCTAATTTATTACGAACTACTTCATGCCCAGTTTCTAATAATTTCGACATTTGTTCGCTTGGATTCATAAGTGGTTTTATTACTTCATATGTTACAAAATGTAGATCTTTGGCTTTTCCGTCAACCGTTTTACTATTGATTATTCCAGAAACTAGATTTCGTGGATTAGCGAAACTCGATTTATATTTTTCATCGAAGATTTTTTTTGGTATGATAAATTCACCTCTAACTACGAGACCTTTTTCTTTTGGTAAATTCAATACTTTCAATAGGTGTGAAATATCTTGACCAACTGTTCCATCTCCTCTTGTATATAATTTTGGCGTATCACCTTCGGTTGTATACATTCCACTTACGCCATCTAATTTACATGATATCAAATAGGATCCTGAGTATTTTTGTTTCCAACTAGAGAGTGCGTTTGTATCTGGTTTGATTTTATCCATCGATGGCATATTATATGGTAATGTAACTTTGTTCTTTTTTGCTAAAATAGGTGCTCCGATTTGTGTCAATGCCTCATTTTTTGGATATTTCGTTTGGATGTATTCTTTTATTATATCGTATTCATTATCAGACATTAATGGAGTTGTTGTATTATAATAATAATAATTGGAATTTAATAGCATTTCTGATAACTCTTTTTCGGTGAGTTTTTCTAATACTGAAATTCCATTGTTTCTGAAATCTTCTATGTTTTTCTTTGGTTCTGGTTTTGGTTCTGGTTTTGGTTCTGGTTTCGGTTTTTGTTCAACTACAACTGGTTCTCGCTTTAATTCTTGTACAGGTTTTGGTTCCGGTTCTGGTTCTGGAACTGGAACAGGCTTTTGAATAGGTATAACTGGTATAATTACATCTTCTAATTTTACACTATCGCGTATTATTAGTCTTTTTTTTGGTTTTTCCTTGGTTTCTATTGGTTTTGGTTCCTTTGGTTCCTTTGGTATTTTTTTGGTTTTTACTTCTTTTGGTTCCTCTTTTAATATTGGAACTGGTTCTGTACTTACAACAGAACGTCCATCAATTCGTTCTACCGGGGTTTTATATACTAATTTCAAATAATCAAAAATATCCTTTTCATTTTTAAAACTAAAATCTACCTTTTCCTCTTTTTCTTTACCGACTTGTTTTTTGTACAATCCATGTTCATTTAATGATGTTCCCATTGTCAAAGCATGTCCGCGCATAACTGTATTGAATGCTTTACTACCTGTAAAATACAAAACAGCAAATGGATATTCCTCTGGTGATGTATACATAAAATCTACTCGACGTGCGAATTGTTTATTCGGTAATTTAGTTATTACCAAACATTTCGTTTTGCCATAAGATAGCACCTCCAAAATAATTTTTGTTTCTTTTAATTTTTCAATGAATTTCGAGAACATTTCTGGATTTGGTGATGTGATTATCATGTCGATATCTCCGGATGTCACTGCGCCTCTTCGGTAACTTCCTACAATTTCATAATTTGAACCTGGAGTTTTTGTTGAGTCGAATGCTTGTTTGAAAACCTCGTTGTATTCATCTATTTCACTGCGTGGAATACGTTCCAAAATATCTTCATAATATTTCAAACCAGCTTTTTGATTATCGTTTAATAATTCATCTTGACGTTCTCGTAGTTGGGCTATTGTAGTAATTCCTTTTTTGACTAATTCTTGGGCTTTTTTTGGTCCAATTCCGTATATTTCACTTAATAAATGTTCTGGATTTTCCTTTTCGCGTTCGAACAATGCCAAGGTTCCAGTTTCCATATATTCTTTTAATTTTTCCATAATTGTTGGTCCAATACCTGGTTTATTTCGAATTTGCTCCAAATCGTTAATATCAGTATCTATTTTCATTATCGTTTCTTGTGCTTTTGTATAAACTCTACTACGCATCATATCACCTTTCTTTGCCATTAATTTTGATAATTTTTCGAGAACTTCTATTATTGTTTCATTTAATCTAGGCATTGGTTTTGGTGGTGATTTTATTATAATGGGTGAAATAGTTTTTATTTCATTTGGTTGAACAATATTTTGGGGTATAATTACTGGTGTATCTCTTATTATTAATTTCGGTGGTTTGGGTTCCTTTGGTTCTCGTACTTTCTTGGTTTTTGGTGGTTTTGGTTCTTTCGGTGGTTTGGGTTCCTTTGGTTCTCGTACTTTCCTGGTTTTTGGTGGTTTTGGCTCTTTCGGTGGTTTGTGTTCCTTGGGTTCTCGTACTTTCTTGGTTTTTGGTGGTTTGGGTTCTTTCGGTGGTTTGGGTTCTTTCGGTGGTTTGGGTTCTTTCGGTGGTTTGGGTTCCTTAGGTTCTCGTACTTTCCTGGTTTTTGGCGATTTTTTCTTCTTGAGTTCTTTGATTTCTTTCTTTGCTTTTTCTAAACTGCTTATTTCAGCAGAGTTAGTTTTTACTGTTGTTAGTGATGGTGTTTCTAGTATTTGTTCCATATATATAATATGTAACAAATAAAACGGGTTTATTTATGAATATTATGGCATTCGTTATTTCGCCGCTCTAAAATCCGGGTTCGTCTGTAAATACTTGTGTTGCGGATGGATTTAATACTTTTGACTCTGTAACCACATTAAAAAAATCATGTATTGTACCATCTAATTGGAAATATACAAACAAACTTATTATCGAACAAACAAATACCAAAAAAGCATCTCTTACTAATAGCTTCAATGGTTTCCATTCTTTTTGTATATATTTCATTTCAAGAAACTTGACTAAACAAAATAAAATTGTTATTAAAATCGAGATGCCAAATAATTTTTCCATAATATATAAAAATCCTTGTTTTTTATATATTTATTGAAACGCAATCATATTACTAAATAATTATCATCAATGACATTATAATAGTTTTTCAGCATTCTTTCTCAATACTTTTACATTTTCCCACATAATAAGAATATCTTGTTTTCTATCGTTTTCCTCGGTTTTTTTCAGTTTACATTCTAATTTTTCCTGTAATCTACCTAATGATTTTTTATAACTGACAATTTTATCATTCATCCCTCCTTGACTTTTTGCTAATGACATCCAACCCAATTTCTCATACATACTTTTGTACCAACTGTATAATCCAGGCATTGTTGATTGGAATCTACATTTTCTTGTTCCTGAACGTGATTTCATATTTTTACGCGTTTTTGACATTCTCATTATAAAATAATATCAGAAATTATTCTGATTCGATTCTAAATATTTTGTCATTGTTTCTTATCTTGTTATGATTCTAATTACAATTTTACAAATGTATTTTTGATGTATAACCATAGAATTACATATATTTTATTTTATTTAGTATATATATAATTCAAAAAAAAAAAAATGAATTGGGTTTATTCTGTCTTTGTTGCTGTTCTTTTCTTTTTATTGACCCCTGGCATTCTACTATCTTTACCTCCAAAAAGTAGTAAATACGTAGTCGCTTTTGTTCATGCCATTGTATTCGCAGTTGTATTACACTTTAGTGGAAGTTTCATTTCAAGTTGTGCTTCAGTTATATCTGTGAAAGAAGGAGTTCAAGGACAACCTCAGCAATCCGCCTATGCTCTACGAGGTCAATCTCCAGGACCTCGAGCCCAAGCCGCCCAAGCCCAAGCCCAAGCTCAACAAGCTCAAGCCGCCAATCGCTAGGACATCATTAAGCAGATACCGTATCTCCAATTCTGAAATAACTGACTACTTTTTATCTCCAATACACCAATAATATGGTATTTTTAGATAATAACTATATCTCATTCTAAATATTTTTCATAAAATATTTAGAAAAATCGAATGAGACTCGATTGATTTATATCAATTCCTCTACATCACCTAATGTAAAATCGCTCAATGAACTTGAACTATTCGGTTGGTCCAATACATCAAATCCACTCAAATCGATTTGGTCGCCATGTATTTTTATACGGTCATCATTATCACTATCCGATTCTTCGTCTAATTTACGTTGATAATATCGTTCTGTACTTATTTCTTCTAATCTTTCAAATGTTTTTGGTGCTTCGATGGTTTTTACTACATTGGAATCATCCAAAATAGAATCGATATCATTAAAAGATAGTCTAGTAATTACATCTTCGTTATCGATGTTTTTGACGGATGGAACTACCGATGGAATATCTTCTTCCTTTGTTATGTTTTCAGATTTTGCCTGTTCTTCCATATCATCATTGTTCGAATCACCACTGATAGGTTCTTCAATGTTCTCAATAATAACCTCTTCTTCTTGTTCAGTGCTTTCATCCATATAAGCCCTTATGATTGCCTCTGTTGGAATACTTTCGCGAATGGCTGTTAAAATCCCCTCTTGAACTATTTGTTCAAGTTCTCGATTATTCTTTTGATATTGTAATGGTGAAATACTTTTTTCAAACAAATATACATTTTTATATACGGAACGTGCTACATTGATATATACTTTATGAATAAATACATCTAATTTAGGTATGGATATATCGATTTTTTTCTGTTTATTACCTACACGAATACATGTCAAAACCTTTAATTGGATGATATGAACACATGTAATCAAATCTTCTAAATAATTACAACCACTACGTTCTACTATACGTTTACGCTCTTCTTCTACAATTACATTATTCCATTTTGGAATTCGTGAAAGTAAATTTTGGAATGTCATCAAATATTTATTGGCTTCGTCATTTTCCACACAAATCTTCCATGATTCGTTAAATATAGAACGTACTCCTTCGACTACTAATGGTGTAAAAATACTCACTAATCGAGAACACCATTCATTACGGGATTCATTTAAATTGGAAATTACAAAATCGTCCATTTATTATTATATTTTCGAAATATTTTTTAAGTCATTATTTGAACGTAAATATATAAAATCGAAAATATACAACAATAACAATTTCTCACAACGGAATTCGGATTTTATTTTATCAAAACACATACATATTACCGATTTATTTAATGGCTCTATTGATGTTGTGTTCTCAATCCAATGAATCAAGTCGAGACATGATGCCCCTTTTTCGTAAAAATCATTTGCTAATTTTGTAAAATCCTCGTGTGTTACTATGCTTTTTCGGTGGTCAATATCGTTCATTTTTTCTTCGACCCATTTATCTATGTTCTCATTATCGAATGAATAATTCTTTGAAATGGAATATTGATGGAGATTCGTAATTTTGTTTTCAACAGAATTAGTCGGTATATATTCTGGAACATAGATTTCGCAAAATCTCGATAGAATTGGATTCAATAATTTCTGTTTGTTCTCGACTATTATGAAAAAACGGGTATTAAAACTGAATAATTCGATACAACGTCTTAATGCTGACTGTGCATCGATTGTTAAAAAATCCGCATTTAGTAATACGATGGTTTTGAAAATCATACCATTGTTCGATTGTATATTGGTTTTTGCGAAAAATTTCAATTCTTCTCGTATGAATTTGATTCCTTTTCCATGAGCACAATTAACAAACATCACATTGGATTTTAACTTTGGCTTATCATTTTGATATATTTTATTCAAAAATCTATCTACTATTGTTCTCTTACCACTACCGGAAGAACCATGGAATATTATATGTGGTATTTTATTGGATATCAAATAATAATCTAGTTTTTGGTAAATTTTTTGATGGATCGGTAAATCATTGGCTGTTTCAAATGAATTTTCCATTGAGTATCGAGAACCTGGGTTTTATAATATATATATTAAAATCACGTATTTTTATATATATTTTTTATTGATTTCTTTTATTGATTCTTTTATTGAGCCGATTTGATTTACTATACCAAGAATATAATAAAATGATGTCCTAATGATGCTATAAAATGGAGAACAATATGATATAAATTCCCTATTTCTTTTTCTGGATGATAACAAAAACTTCGAGTATAATATCCATATATATAAAGAAATATACAAATGAAAAAAGTAGATATTATCAATGACATTTCTAGTATTTTTTCTATATTCAGTTTTGTGTACAGCATATATGCTCCGTATAATATAATTGCTCCTACTGCTAATTTATCAATCAAGTTTGTATAAATAGTATCATTAGAATGTACTATAAGTGATGTTAGTGTGAGTATAAAAAACAGCAATGAATATACGTAATATTTTTTATAAAATGCTGCTATACTATTGGTAATAAAAAACATCGATGAAAAAAGTAAAATATTATTTTTTGTAAAGTTCTCGATTTCCATTTATATATTATAATATATTTTTTGATTGATTATGAAAACTCGTATTTTTTTACAATATTCAATTGTTTCGTAAAAGCATATCGTTCATGATACATAGTTCTGCGTCGCAAATTACAATTCAGACAGGCAATTACTACGTTTTTTTTATTATGGCCGAATTTGTTATCTAATCTATCGAGTGACCACTGCGTAGGTTCTCTTACATATTCATACAAAAGAAGTGATTGTTTTTTACAATAATAACAACAACATTTGGATTCTATTAATAAATCGAGAACATAGTCTTTATCTATGAAATGGTTCTCCAAATACTTGTTTTTCGTAATATCTTGTGTTTTATAACCATATATTTTTTGATTAATTTGTTGAGATATTATCTTACAGGCTGAATAATCCACGATTTCGTTTGTTTTCAATTGATTGAGATAACGTAATTGGTTCTCCAATGATAATTCGGTTTCTGAGAACGTCCATGTACTTGTCATTGTAACCACTCGTTTCTGACGTTCTTTTGACGTGTTTGTTTCTTGGTTGTCGATGTCGTCTATACTAATATCATCGTCATTATGTTTTTGTTGTTTTTTTTTCGGCTTTTCTACTGGCAATTCTATTTTTTTGGTTGTTTTTTCCATTCTAGTATTTATATATAGTTGGGTTTAGATAATTTTACTAAATATATGTGTTTACATTGAAATACGTAGTTTTACGTGGGATTGTTGTTTTTTCCTTTAGAAATTACATAGTTTTACTCTTCGAAAATTAGAAAAGTGAAAAATAAAACGGGGTCAATTTTTTTTTTTGGACATTTTTAAAATGTCCAATTTTAAAAAGTTGAAAATAGTTTTTTCAAAGGGTCCATGAAAATATGTTTTGTTACTGAAATGCTTTGGAATGTGAAAATCCGTGAAAAACATGGCTGCATAAGTTTTTTAGATAATTTTCCGCAAAACTACTGAATGGCATTTTTTCGGTTTCCTAAAACGGCATTTTTTGGAAACAAAATAAAATGCCGAAAATGACTTGGAATATTTTTGTTACTATATATGCTTTGTAATAATAATTTTATAACAATATTTATCAAAGCATAATTAAAATGATTACATTTGGAAACATTTTGGAAACAAAATAAAATGCCAAACGATAATGAAAGTCAATTTTGTTTCTTTACAAACAAAATAATAAATATTCATTATTGATTTGATTGATTTGATTGATTTGTATCATTAATTGGTATTTTATACAAAACTACGTAATTAAATAGTTTTACTTTTCGAAAATTAGAAAAATCGAAAAATAAAGTAGGGTCAATTTTTTTTTTTGGACATTTTACACCTTTTCTCATTTAAAACGCTCATTTTATATATAAAAAATAAGAAAAAAATTGAATAGTTATTTCATGTAATTTTTATCGTACACAAAGATAATACAACAAATGAATTTACTTTTATTACCAAAACATTTACAAGATTTGATAAGTGAGTTCAATGTAGAACATAGACCATTAATGCATGTAGTAATGGATGAATTAAACCGCTATTGGATTTTGCGTATTGAGAAAGATAAAGATTGCAATAATTGCTTGAATTATGCAGACGAACAATATTCAAAATATATATTATGGAGTAAATACAACTTTTGCGGAGAATGGTGTCGTCATGATTTTGAATATCATCTACGTAAAAGCTATAGAGACGATCAAAAACGCCAAACCTTGCGAAGATAAAAATAATGGGCATTTTAAATGAGAAAAGGTGTAAAAATGTCCAATTTTAAAAAGTTGAAAATAGTTTTTACAAAAGGTCTATGAGAATGTGTTTTGTTACTGAAATGCTTTGGAATGTGAAAATCCGTGGAAAACATGGCTGCATAAGTTTTTTAGATAATTTTCCGCAAAACTATCGAACGGCATTTTTCTGGTTTCCTAAAACGGCATTTTTTAGAAACAAAATAAAATGCCGAAAATACAAAAATACAAAATTGTTACGATGAATGATTTGATAATTTAAAAATAAATTAATAATTTTCAAAGCATAATAAAAATGATTATAAATGGAAACATTTTGGAAACAAAATAAAATGCCAAACGACAAACACAGCCAAATGTTGCTTATTTAATAATCTAAATATATGTATTTATATTTTCATTGAAGTCATTACTCATATTAGATACTTTCGTAAAATTATTTAATTACATAGTTTTACTATTAGAAAAATCGAAAAATAAAGTAGGGTCAATTTTTTTTTTTGGACATTTTTAAAATGTCCATTTTTGAAAAGTTGAAAATAGTTTTTACAAAAGGTGATTGAAAATGTGGGTTGTCACTGAAATGCTGCGAAATTCGAACGCCGGTAAAAAACATGGCTGCATAAGTTTTTCACATAATTTTCCGCAAAACTACTGAATGGCATTTTTTCGGTTTCCTAAAACGGCATTTTTTGGAAACAAAATAAAATGCCAAAAACACAAATATTCAAAAATATTACTATAATTGCTTTGTAATAGTATTTTTATAATAATATTTTTCAAAGCATAATAAAAATGATTACATTTGGAAACATTTTGGAAACAAAATAAAATGCCAACTTATAAATACAGTCATCTTTGAATTAATTAATGAATTATTTGAGTGAAATTGAATATAAATATTTATATAAAACTATATAATTAAATAGTTTTACTTTTAGAAAATTAGAAAAGTGAAAAATAAAGTAGGGTCAATTTTTTTTTTTGGACATTTTAAAAATGTCCAATTTTAAAAAGTTGAAAATAGTTTTTTCAAAATGTCCATGAAAATGTGTTTTGTTACTGAAATGCTGTTGAAAACATAAATCTGTGGAAAACATGGCTGCATAAGTTTTTACATATTTTTATGTAAAATAAACTTTAGGCATTTTTTTTGTTTCCATATAGTATAGAATAAAAAATGCCAAAAAAAGCCGAAATATTTCTATGTAATACTTGTGACTTTAATTGCTCTAAAAAAAGTAATTATACAGCACATCTTAAGACGCAAAAACATTTAAGAAACATTTGGAAACAAATGGAAACCGAAGAAAATGCCACACCAGATATCGAGCCAACTTTTACATGTACCCATTGTTATGTAGAGTATAAAACACGTTCTGGTTTATGGAAACATTCAAAAATTTGTAACGAACCAAACGACGAACCATCAACCGCAAATGAATCATCCGAATATTCTGTTAATATGGCATATATGGATCCAAGTCATATTTTGGAATTTATCAAACAAAATCAAGAATTCAAAAATATGATGATAGAGCAAAACAACAAAATTTTAGAACAGCAAAACAAAATAATGGAATTATCGAACCAAGTAAGTGTCGTAAATAATAACAATACAACAAACAACAACAATACAACGAATAATCAATTCAATTTGAATGTATTTCTTAATGAAACGTGTAAAGATGCTATGAATATAAAAGATTTTGTCGACAATCTACAAATACAGATGAAAGAATTGGAAAACGTGGGGAAAAATGGCTATGTGATTGGCATAACAGATATTATTTTGAATCGTTTGAATGAGATCGATATAACAAAAAGACCATTACATTGTACAGATTTGAAACGCGAAACAATGTATTTCAGAGATGATAATGAATGGAATAGAGATAATGAAGAGAAAACCAAACTCAAACAAGTTATCGGAAAAGTGGCTAGTAAAAATTACAGAAAAATACCTGAATGGCGGAAACAAAACCCAGAATGTAATATAATCGAGGATTCAAAATACGAATTTTGTATTCAATTGATGCGTAATTCAATAGGCGATTTGGACGAAAAACAAGACAAAATGAATGGTAAAATTGTCAAGAACATCGCGAAAAATGTATTTGTCAATAAAAATTCGTTAGATAAGAAATTTTGATACTTTTATGGATTTCTAATGAGTATTTGGTATAACTTTTTCATAGTGTTTCAATAAGTAAAATTGGAAAACAAAGTATAATTATATTTATGAAAAGGAAATAAACATAAAACTACTTAAAGTATAAAGACAAATACTATGTTTACTACTACTACTACTAATAATGATAGCGAAAAACCTCAACAAAAAACCGAAAACGAATCAGACACCATAAAAGACCAGGCAAAATATAAAAATATTATTAATTTGAATACGAACAATAGTGATGAAGTAAATTATAATATGATTGATAATTTACTCGAAAAAGAGAAACAACATAACAAATCAGAACCATGGAACAAACTAGATAGGACTGTGAAAATCCAAAAACTACACCAATTCGCAGAGAAATATGGCAAAGACCATGGAATGCCAGTAAAAGAGATAAAATCATTGAAAATGTTTTTCAATACATGTTTAGATAATAATAAATTACAAAAAGCGAAGGATGTAGTATTCGAGAAAGACTCGCGAGATATCAGTTCGATACCGGCGTTATTTTTTAATAATGTTACGCATAATTTCACACTGCGAATTGTAGATGCGAAAAGGGTTTCGACATTGAAGTCTTTGACACCGAAACGAATTACTGAACGCAATAAAGAGGATAATGGTGATGTTTAGGATTTTGGATATTTTTATTATTATATATAAATATATATAGTAATTTGATAACAATTTATAAATAACTAATTGCGCTTAGTTTGTTTGATTTTTCTTTTTATTTGTTTTTTACTTTTTTGTATTTTTAAGTTTTTGAAAATATTTTTTTTATAAGTTTTATGGTTTTTTTTTCTATTGTTACGTGTAT
>Ga0114968_10003098_pt1 | contig 12543 bp, 9 predicted proteins | sample M_130807_EF_Meta_FD_87020 | JGI IMG/M metagenome (GOLD analysis project Ga0114968, IMG submission 87020) | Freshwater microbial communities from Lake Montjoie, Canada to study carbon cycling - M_130807_EF_MetaG | ecosystem: Environmental > Aquatic > Freshwater > Lake | place: Lake Montjoie... | reverse complement strand
AGCGCACAGTCAAAAAGCTGCTCCCGCAGCAAAAGACAGTGCTTGACGAGTCTGTGCGAACGATCGCCAGTCAACCCGAAGTGGGTGAGACCAAAGTCGGCGATCTGGCCGGCGTGCAGGTGTACAAGTTTCGGATGGGTAAATTGCTGTGCCTTTTGGCTTACCGCTTGCTCGATGCAAACACCCTCAAATTGTTGATGGTGGGCCCACACGAAAATTTTTACCGCGATCTCAAACGCAGCGAAAGCCTCTGAGCCCGGGCTGTTTGCAGGTCGTTCACTTGGCGGCCCGACAATGCCGCAATCACAGCTCCAAGTTGTCAATCAACCTTGTCGCCCCCAACTTCGCCGCGCCCAGCACCACCAGCGCGTCACCGGCCTTCGGCGCTTGCAAGTCAGAGCGGCGGCGCACGGTGAGGTAGTCGGGTTGCCAGCCTCGCTGAGTCAACGCCGCCATGGCTTTGGCTTCCAGCGCGGGCAGGTGGGCCTCGAGCGCATGGGCGGCGGCCAGGGCGTCGCGGCCGAGTTCGCGCAGGGCCAGTGACAGGTGCAGCGCCTCGGCGCGTTCGGCTTCGCTCAGGTAGCCGTTGCGCGAACTCAGCGCCAGGCCGTCGGCGGCGCGGCGGGTCTCACCGCTGTCGATGGTGATGGGCAGCGCAAACTGGCGCACCATCTGCCGGATCACCATGAGTTGCTGGTAGTCCTTTTTGCCAAACACCGCCGTGCCTTGGGCTTTGCCGGCAAACACAGCCATGAAGAGTTTCATCACCACGGTGGACACACCGGTGAAAAAGCCGGGGCGAAAGTGGCCTTCCAAAATGTCGGCCAGCGCCGGGTCGGCGTGTACTTTGACGGCCTGGGGTTCGGGGTACAGATCGTGCTCACGCGGCGCAAACAGCACATCACAGCCGGCGGCTTGCAGTTTTTCGCAGTCGCTGTCCCAGGTGCGGGGGTAGCTGTCAAAGTCTTCGTGTGGCAAGAACTGCAGGCGGTTCACAAAAATACTGGCCACGGTGCAGTCGCCCTGCGGCTTGGCTTGGTGGATCAGCGCAATGTGGCCAGCATGCAGGTTGCCCATGGTGGGTACAAAAGCGGGGCGTTGGGCGCTGGCCAGGTGTTGGCGCAGCTCGGCAATGGAGTGAACGATGCGCATAGGCTTAGCAAGGAGTGATGGGGTGATAGAGGGGAAAATCGGCGAGGCACGGCTCACCTCAAAAGCGAGAGCGCAGAGAACTTAGCTGGGCGTGTAAGCCAAGCGCACGTATATCGGCGCAAAGGCTTCGGCTTGGGTGATTTCGATCAGGGTTTCTTTGGCCAGTTCCAGCAGCGCAATGAAGGTCACCACCAGCACTGGCGTGCCTTGGGTCGGGTCAAACAAATGCTCAAACTCGACAAATTTGCGGCCCTGCAGGTGCCTGAGCACGATGCTCATGTGCTCGCGTACGCTGAGCTCTTCGCGGCTGATTTTGTGGTGCTGAATCAAGGTGGCGCGTTTCAAGATGTCTCGCCACGCGTCTTGCAATTCCACCAAATGCACGTCCGGAAAGCGCGGCTGCAGGCTTTGCTCTATATAGACCTGAGCTTTGATGAAGTCGCGGCCAAAATGCGGCATTTCGTTCAGCCGCATGGAGGCCAGTTTCATTTGCTCGTATTCCAGCAAACGTCGCACCAACTCGGCACGGGGGTCTTCAGGCTCCTGACCTTCAGCCACTTTTTTGGGCGGCAGCAACATGCGTGATTTGATTTCGATTAGCATGGCCGCCATCAACAGGTATTCAGCCGCCAACTCGAGGTTGTGCTTGCGGATCTCGTCCACATAGGTCAGGTACTGGCGTGTCACTGCCGCCATCGGGATGTCCAGAATATTGAAATTTTGCTTTCGGATCAGGTACAGCAATAAATCCAGCGGGCCTTCGAAGGCCTCCAGAAAGACCTCCAGCGCATCTGGAGGAATGTACAAGTCGGCCGGCATCGAGAACAAGGGCTCGCCGTATAAGCGCGCTACGGCCACATGGTCTACCACCACGGGCATGCCTGCAGCATCGACCAAGGCCAAGGCTTGCAAGGTTTGCAATTCAGGTGCGTTGCTCATGCGCGTTGAAAATGGCTTTATGCCAATGTCTGGTAAACGTAGGGCTTTTGTGCCACACGACCCGTTTTGAATTCTTGTTGCGCCGTGCGATCGACTTGTTTGTCCCACAGCAAATCACGACCTTGGCGTTGTTGGGCCTCCAGCGCGGGTTTATCGGCTTTCAACTGGTCGATGAACTCGGTGGTGTCGGAGCGGTAGTCGGGGCGGCGAAAGAAATGTTTGAGGGCCATGGAAAAATTCGATTCAATGAAGGCGGTCGACCGCGTAGCCGATCATTTTAGCGGTCGCCGCTGATGGGGGCGGGGTTTGCACTTTCGATCAAAGTTTGAGCCAAGATCAAACCTTGCGCCACGTCCAGCGCCAGTCGGTTTGACAGCAGCGCCATCAGGCCACTGCGCTGCGCGATGTCGAGCGGTTGATGAACCAGGCCGCAGATCACCAGGCGGACGTTTTTCTTGGCACAGAGTAAGGCAAAGTCATGCAAGGCTTCGGCACCGGAAGAATCCACGTAGATCACATTTTTCAAATCCAGTACCACCGCCTTGAGTTGTGTTTGGGGGGGTAATGCGTCTTCGATCCTTTCGAGCAATTGCACAGCACCAAAAAACAAGGCGCCATACAAACGCCAAGCTTGAATGACCGCTGTATTCCCCGCCAGAGCAGGGTCATCATGCGCTGTGACAGGCTCGATGCGGGTCAGGTTGGAAATTCTGTAGATGAAGGTCAGTCCGGCGGCAAACAGACCGACCTCGACGGCCACAGTCAGGTCCACCACCACGGTCAGCACAAACACAGCCAGCAAGGTGACGCGGTAGGGCATTCGGAATTGCCGCAAATCCACAAAAGCCCGCCATTCGCCCATGTTCCAAGCTACAAACAGCAGGATGGCCGACAAAGCAGGCAGGGGCACAAAGTTGGCCAGGGGCGCGGCAATGAGCACCACAGCCAGTAAGACCAATGCATGCACCATGCCGGCAACCGGGCTGTTGGCACCGCTTTTGACGTTGGTTACCGTGCGGGCAATCGTGCCCGTAGCAGGCATGCCGCCAAAAAATGGCGTGATGAAGTTGGCCACGCCTTGGGCCATAAGTTCTTGATTGGGATCGTGTCGGTCGCCAATCAGGCCATCGGCAATGCGGGCGCACAGCAGCGATTCAATGGCGCCCAATAAGGCCAGAGTGAGCGTGGGCATCACCAAATGTTGGGCCGAGGCCCAACTGAATTCAGGCCACTGAAAATGCGGTAAAGCCGCCGGAATACCGCCAAACTTGCTGCCAATGGTGGCCACGGGCAAATCCAAAGCTTGCACAGCCAAGGTGGCCAGCACAAAAGCCACGATGGAGCCGGGGACTGGTTGTATCCATTGGCCGATGCGGCGTTTGCTCAGCAGCCCGCCCAAGCGCTGCCAACCGACGATGAGCGACAAGGAGGCCAAGCCTACCCAAAGCGCAGGCAAGCTGGTACCCGGTGCGGCCCGCCAAAGCGCGTTGACCATGCCGACAAAATCGGCAGGCATATCTTGCACTTCGAGCCCCAAAAAATCCTTGATTTGGGATAAAAAGATCAGCGCGGCGATACCGTTGGTAAAGCCAATCACCACCGCGACCGGGATGAATCGAATCAGCGAGCCCAAACGCACCAGACCCATGACAAACAAAAGCACGCCCGACATGGCCGTGGCAATGATCAAGTTGGCCAGGCCATAGCGCTCCAAAATGCCATACACGATGACAATGAAGGCGCCTGCGGGCCCGCCAATTTGCACGCGCGAACCCCCCAGTGCCGAAACCAAAAAGCCGGCAATGATGGCCGTGAACAAGCCCGCTTCGGGCTTGAGGCCGGAGGCAATCGCAAAGGCCATGGCCAAGGGCAAAGCCACGATCGCTACAGTGAGGCCCGCGCCCAAGTCCTGAATAAAGAGCTGTCGGTTGTAGCCGATCAGGGTGTCAAGCAAACGGGGGCGAAAATGAAGTGACATGGTCATGCAGTTCGATTGTTCATGACATTGTGCGACCTGCGTTGACTTTGAAGCTCAATGGATCCGCATGCCAGGCATGGCGCCCGGCCAGGGGTGCAGCACATAGATGCCGGGCTCGGCTTTTTCATCTGCATGGCTGGCGGCCAGCACCATGCCTTCGGAGACGCCAAACTTCATTTTGCGAGGCGCCAGGTTGGCCACCATCACGGTGAGTTGGCCGATCAGGTCTTCGGGCTTGTACATGCTGGCGATGCCTGAAAAGACATTGCGGGTTTTGCCTTCGCCCACGTCCAATGTGAGGCGCAGCAGCTTGACCGAGCCTTCGACTGGCTCGCAGTTGACGATCAACGCGATGCGCAAATCGATCTTGGCAAAGTCGTCGATGGAAATGGTCTCGGCGATCGGCTCGCCGCCGGGGATCAGTGCGGGGACCACCGGCTCGGGCGCTTCAAACAAGGCGTCGAGCTGTTTCACGTCCACGCGCTGCATCAGGTGCTGGTAGGTCTGGATGGTGTGGCCCGCGCCGAGCAAGCTTTGCGCTTGCGCGAAGGTGAAAGGCGAGACATTCAAAAAGGCCTCCACCTGCGCCGCTAAACCGGGCAGTACTGGCTTGAGTTGCAGACTCAGCAGGCGAAAGGCCTCAATGCAAGCGGTGCACACATCGTGCAGTCGCGCATCCATGCCTTCTTGCTTGGACAATTCCCAAGGTTTGTTTTGGTCTACAAAGGCGTTGACTTTGTCGGCCAGCAGCATGATTTCGCGCAGGGCTTTGCCGTATTCGCGCACTTCGTAACAGTCGGCGATACCGGGCGTAGCGGCTTGCAGCACGGACAGCAAGGCTTGGCCGTCTGCGCTGACTGTGCCCAACTGGCCGCCAAATCGTTTGGCAATGAAACCGGCCGAGCGCGAGGCGATGTTGACGAACTTGCCAATCATGTCGCTGTTCACCCGCGCCATGAAGTCCTCAGCATTGAAGTCGATGTCCTCGTTGCGCGCGGACAGCTTGGCCGCCAGGTAGTAGCGCAGCCACTCAGGGTTCATGCCCAGGCTTAAATATTTGAGCGGGTCCAGACCCGTGCCACGGCTCTTGCTCATTTTTTCGCCGTTGTTCACCGTCAAAAAGCCGTGCACATTGATCTTATCAGGCGTCTTGCGGCCGGAAAAATGCAGCATGGCGGGCCAGAACAGGGTATGGAAGGTGACGATGTCCTTGCCGATGAAATGGATCTGCTCCAGATCCGGCTTGGCCATGTAAGCGGTGTAGTCTTCGCCGCGCTTGTCCAGCAGGTTTTTGAGCGACGCCAAATAGCCCACAGGCGCATCGAGCCATACATAAAAGTATTTGTCCGGCGCATCCGGAATTTCAATGCCGAAGTAGGGCGCGTCACGGCTGATGTCCCAGTCGCCAAGACCTTCGCTGGTTGTGCCGTCGGGGTTGGTGCGCACGCTGAACCACTCTTTGACCTTGTTGGCCACCTCTGGCTGCAGCTTGCCGTCCTGGGTCCATTGGGTTAAAAACGCCACGCAGCGCGGGTCGGACAATTTGAAGAAAAAGTGCTCGGAGGTTTTGAGCTCGGGCTTTGCGCCTGACAGAGCGGAGAAGGGGTTGATCAGGTCGGTGGGTGCATAGACCGCACCACACACCTCGCAGTTGTCGCCGTACTGGTCCTTGGCATGGCACTTGGGGCATTCGCCTTGGATGAAGCGGTCGGGCAAGAACATGTTCTTTTCGGGGTCGAAGAACTGCTCAATGCTGCGCCGCTCGATCAGCGAGCCGCCTTGCGCCTCGGGAATGTCGCGCAGATCGCGGTAAATCTGGCGAGCCAGTTCGTGATTTTCGGGGGCATCGGTGCTGTGCCAGTTGTCAAAGGCAATGTGAAAGCCGTCCAGATAAGGCTTGCGGCCCGCGGCGATGTCGGCCACGAACTGCTGTGGTGTCTTGCCCGCCTTTTCGGCAGCAATCATGATCGGGGCGCCGTGTGTGTCGTCGGCGCCCACAAAGTTGACTTGGCTGCCCTGCATTCTTTGGTAACGCACCCAGATGTCGGCCTGGATGTATTCCATGATGTGCCCGATGTGGAAATTGCCGTTGGCATACGGCAGGGCGGTGGTAACAAACAATTGGCGAGGCACGGTTGGGGCAGACATGGAGTGACAACTTGTAGGGGAATCTGTGATTTTAGGGTTTGTTGCTCCCAGTTGTCGTTAAACTGCGCCCCAATAGTTGAAAGAACCTCATGGCCACCCCAGAACAGCTGCTTCAAGCACTTCAAACCGTCGTCGATCCGAACACAGGCAAGGATTTTGTGTCCACCAAAGCCCTGAAAAACGTGGTGGTGGACGGCGGTCATGTCTCTTTTGACGTGGAACTGGGTTATCCCGCCAAAAGCCAAATCCCAGCGTTGCGCACGGCCTTGATCGCCGCGGCCAAGGGGGTTACGGGCGTTGACAATGTGTCGGCCAATGTGACGGTGAACATCGTCGCCCACTCCGCCCAGCGAGGCGTGGCCTTGTTGCCGCAGGTCAAAAACATTGTGGCGGTGGCCTCGGGCAAGGGGGGGGTGGGCAAAAGCACCACCGCCGTCAATTTGGCGCTGGCGCTGGCCGCAGAAGGGGCTCAAGTGGGTTTGCTGGATGCCGACATTTATGGCCCCAGCCAGCCCATGATGATGGGCATTGAGGGTCGTCCAGAGAGCGAAGACGGCCAGACCATGGAGCCGATGGAAAATTACGGCGTGCAGGTCATGTCGATTGGTTTTTTGGTCAACCAGGACGAGGCCATGATCTGGCGCGGCCCCATGGCCACGCAGGCACTTGAACAATTGCTGCGTCAAACCAACTGGAAAGCGCTTGACTATTTGATTGTCGATATGCCGCCGGGCACGGGTGATATTCAACTGACTTTGAGTCAGCGCGTTCCGATGACGGGGGCGGTGATCGTGACCACGCCGCAAGATATTGCCCTTTTGGATGCCAAGAAGGGCATCAAAATGTTCGAGAAGGTGGGCGTGCCGATTCTGGGTCTGGTGGAAAACATGGCGGTGCACGTGTGCACGAACTGCGGCCATGTGGAGCATATTTTTGGCGCTGATGGCGGCAAAAATTTGGCGGCCAGTTACGGCATGGATTACTTGGGCGCCTTGCCCCTGAACATGCAGATCCGTTTGCAAGCAGACAGCGGTAAACCTACGGTGGTCTCTGACCCGGATGGCGAAGTGGCTTTGATTTACAAGGCCATGGCCCGTCAGGTTGCGGTCAAGATTGCCTCCAAAGCCAAAGACTTTTCAAGTAAATTTCCCAGCATCAAGATCAGCAAGGACACGTGATGGGTTAACCTGCTCGCATGAGCACCCATTTTGAAACCCTGCAGCAAAGTGCCGCTTACCCTGACGGCTTTGACGTGGAGGCACCCATCAACATGGGTCCAAAAGACATCTGGCCTCGCAAACTCAGTTTTTTTATTCGCCATGTGGAAAGCCCGCAAGTAGCTGCTGAAACTTCAGCGACTGCGTTTCAACGCCGTTTATTTGTGGGTCAGTTTGGCTTGGTGCCTGCTTGGGTCAAGTCGGCTTCGGATGCGAAATTGCGCTCCACCAAGCTCGTCAATGCACGCCATGAAACCATCACCACTTCCAATAATTTCCGTGACGCCTGGTTGGCCGGGCAGCGTTGCATCGTGCCCATGATGGCATTCTTTGAAGACGATCATCGATCCGGCAAGGCCCTGGCCACGCGCATCTCACGCATCGACGGCAAGCCCATGGGGGCAGCCGGTGTGTGGTGCCGTTGGGTGCGCGCTGGCGATGAAGAGATCATCAGTTTTACGTTGCTGACCGTGAATGCCAACAGCCACGCGCTGATGCACCGTTACCAAAACCCGGGTTCTGAAAAACGCATGCCGGTGATTTTGAGTGAGGGTGCCTATGACGCCTACTTGTCGGCAAGGCCGGAGAAGGCCAAAGAGTTCATGCGCCCCTTTGCCGCTGAGCGCTTGCACGCCAATCCGGTGGAGCGCAAAGCCGACAAGGTGCCGGTACGCGATCTGTATTGATCAAGCGCCGTTTTCTTGGTCGCGCAGCCGAAAGCGTTGGATCTTGCCGGTGGCGGTTTTGGGTAATTCGCTCACGAACTCGATGAAGCGCGGGTATTTGTAGGTAGCCAAATGCGCTTTGGCAAATGCTTTGACTTCCTCTTCGTTCAGGCTTTGACCTGACTTGAGCACAATGAAGGCTTTGGTCTTGACCAGCCCGTCAGCATCTGTTTTGCCAATCACAGCGGCTTCCAAAATGGCAGGATGTGTCACCAGCATGGATTCGACCTCAAACGGTGAAACGTAAATGCCGCTGACCTTGAGCATGTCGTCGTTGCGTCCGGCATAGGTGTAGTAACCGTCGGTATCACGGCTGTATTTGTCACCGCTTTTTGTCCAGACACCTTGAAAGGTGTCGCGTGTTTTTTCACGGTTGTTCCAATACATCAGTGCGCTGCTGGGGCCTTGAATGTAGAGATCACCAATCTCGTTGTGACCCGTCACAATCGCGCCCTCTTCGTTGCGCAATTCCAACTGGTACCCGGGTACTGCTTTGCCAGTGGTGCCGTATCGCACATCACCGGGTCGGTTGGACAGGAACACATGCAGCATTTCGGTGGAGCCAATGCCATCGATGACTTCGCAACCAAAGTGAGTCGACCAACGCTCTCCAATGTCACGTGGCAAGGCCTCGCCAGCAGAAGAGCACAGGCGCAAAGCCACTTGTGATTTGACGGGCAGGTCCGGGCTGGCCAGCATGCCGCCGTAGCCGGTGGGCGCGCCGTAAAAAACCGTCGGTTGGTGGGACACCAGTCGCTTGAACACCGCCTGGGGGGTGGGGCGCTCGGCCATCAACACCACCGTGGCACCGACCGACACGGGAAAGGTCAGCGCATTGCCCAAGCCGTAAGCAAAAAACAGCTTGGCAGCGGAAAACACCACATCGTTTTCGCGCAATGCCAGCACGCCTTTGCCATACAACTCGGCGGTCCAATACAAATTGCCTTGGGTGTGGACTGTGCCTTTGGGTTGGCCGGTCGAGCCCGAGGAGTAAAGCCAAAAAGCCGGCTCATCGGCCAGGGTGGGGGCTGGCTGGCTTGGGGCAAGCGATGCCCAATCCGCCATGTTCACAGCGCCTTGGGGCAAGGCTTCGGTGGGGCGCGACACCACCAGGTGCTGCACCTCATGCGCGCCCAGCGCCAAAGCGCTTTGCAAGGTCGGCAGCAAAGCCCCCGAGACCAAGGCCGCCTGGGCGCGGCTGTTGGAAAGCATAAAGGCATAGTCATCGGCGGTGAGCAAGGTGTTGACGGCCACCGGCACCACCCCGGCGTAAAGCGCACCCAAAAAGGCCACGATCCAATCGCTGCTGTCGTGCATCAGCAAGAGCACGCGCTCTTCCCGCTTCAATCCAAGGCTGCGCAAGCCGGTGGCAAAGCGCTTCACTTGCTGGGCCAAGTCGCCGTAGTTGACGCTGCCTTGGTCGTCGATCACAGCGGTCTTGCCTGGGCGTTGGCGGTTGGCCAGGAGCAGGTGCTGGGCAAAGTTGAATTGGGCGGGCGGAGCCATTGTGGAAGTGCGGGTCATGGTCGGTCTCATTTCATGAGATGCATTAAATAGCTGGTCGAGCGGCTCAACTGGCGTTATAAATGCATTATTGTGCGTGCGTACAAGTATGCAGTAAAGTGCATGTCATCGGTGTTTGTTGCCATGGGTGTTTTCCCTTTGCAACGTCCGCACATTTTGCAAAGTTCGCACAGTTTTCAAGCAAAAATGGAGAGTTCAGTGAGCGCTGAGATTCCAGTGACCGACAGCGCAGCGCCTTATGGCGCAGCCCCCGTCCCCGAGACCGAGGCTGCCAACCACCTGGCGCTGGAGGCCTCGCGCAGCCCCTTTTTGGTGGCTTTGGGTGAGCGCGTGCGCACCTTGCGCTCACGCAAAGGCATGACGCGCAAGGCTGTGGCGCTGGCCGCTGATGTGTCTGAGCGCCACCTTGCCAATTTGGAATACGGCACTGGCAACGTGTCTGTTTTGGTTCTGCTGCAAGTGGCGCAGGCGTTGCAATGCGCTTTGGCTGAACTGCTGGGCGACATCACCACCAGCTCGCCCGAGTGGTTGCTGATTCGCGAGGTGCTGGGCCAACGCAGCGAGGCCGACTTGCGCCGTGCCCGCTTGCAATTGGGCGAGCTGTTTGGCGAAGGCAGCGACGCCCGCACCCGGCAAAACCGCGTCGCTCTGATTGGCCTGCGCGGCGCAGGCAAAACCACGCTGGGCCAGCGTTTGGCAGACGATTTGGGCTTTCCTTTCATTGAGTTGTCGCGGCAAATTGAGCAGTTTGCCGGTTGCCAGATCAGCGAAATCCACAACCTGTATGGTGCGCATGCCTATCGGCGTTACGAGCGTCGCGCTCTGGAAGAAGCGATTCAAATTTACCCCGAAGTGGTGATCGCCATTCCCGGCGGCTTGGTCTCGGATTCGGCCAATTTCAACCTGCTGCTGTCGCACTGCACCACGGTGTGGCTGCAGGCCAACCCGGCGGATCACATGGCCCGTGTGGCGGCCCAAGGCGATCTGCGTCCCATGGCCGCCAGCCGGGAGGCGATGGAAGACTTGAAGCGTATTTTGGAAGGACGATCGGCCTTTTATTCCAAAGCCGATATCGCCATCAACACCAGCACTGGTAGCGTGGATCAGACTTTTGCGAGTTTGCGCGATGCGGTCCGCAGGCAATTGGTGACCGCCGCTTGAAGATCCGGCAAGGCTTGAACGGTCTGGTGTCCTAGGGTAATTACCGATAAAACGAATTAAAGTGCATATTGCCGGTCAGTGTAATGTGAAATATAATTCACATGAGCCTACCGCTGCAAAGCAGTGGAGATTGAATTTCAACCCGTTGACTACTTGCTGAGATGCCATGCGCGCCATATTGACCGTTGACTACCAAACCCATCCAGACCACTACAAGCACATCAGCTTGTCGTTCGACGGCGAAATCGCCACCCTGGCCATCAACATCAACGAAGACGCCGGCATCCGCCCCGGCTACAAACTCAAGCTCAACAGCTACGACTTGGGTGTGGACATTGAATTGCACGACGCATTGCAGCGTATCCGCTTTGAGCACCCCGAAGTGCGTGCTGTGGTGGTGACCAGCGCCAAAGACCGCGTGTTCTGCTCCGGTGCCAACATTTTCATGCTCGGCGTTTCAACCCACGGCTGGAAAGTGAATTTTTGCAAATTCACCAACGAAACCCGCAACGGCATCGAAGACTCCAGCAAGCACGATGGCCTGAAATTCATTGCCGCTTTGAACGGCGCATGTGCGGGCGGCGGCTACGAGCTGGCCTTGGCCTGTGACGACATCGTGCTGGTGGACGACCGCTCGAGCGCGGTGTCTTTGCCCGAGGTGCCTTTGCTGGGCGTGTTGCCCGGCACCGGCGGCCTGACCCGCGTGACCGACAAGCGCCATGTGCGCCACGACCTGGCTGATATTTTCTGCACCAGCGTAGAAGGCGTGCGCGGCCAAAAAGCCGTGGACTGGCGGCTGGTGGATGCGGTGGCCAAGCCCGCCGTGTTCAAAGACGTGGTGAAACAGCGCGCCACACAACTGGCCGCAGGCAGCATTCGCCCTGTTGGTGCGCAAGGTGTGAGCTTGACCCCGCTGAACCGCACCCTCAGCGCTGACAGCCTGGGCTACACCCAAGTGTCGGTGGAGATCGACCGCGCCAAGCGCCAAGCGGTGTTCACCGTCAAAGCCCCAACTCAGGCCCAGCCTGCTGACATCGCCGGCATCGAAGCCGCTGGTGTGAACTGGTGGCCTTTGCAGATGGTTCGCGAACTCGACGATGCGATTTTGCACATGCGCACCAACGAGCTGGACATCGGCACCTGGGTGCTCAAGACTTCGGGCGACGCCGCAGCGGTGCTGGCCTGCGATGCCAGCTTGCTGGCGCACAAAGACCACTGGCTGGTGCGCGAAACCATTGGCCACCTGCGCCGCACCTTGGCCCGCCTGGACGTGTCCTCGCGCAGCCTGTTTGCCTTGATTGAAGAAGGCTCTTGCTTTGCGGGCACCTTGGCCGAATTGGCGTTTTGCGCCGACCGCGCCTACATGCTGGCTTTGCCCGACGACGAAGCCAAGGCCCCCAAGCTGCAGCTGAGCGAAATGAATTTCGGTTTTTACCCCATGGTCAACGACCAGACCCGTTTGCAGCGCCGCTTTTACGAAGAAGTGCCCGCCATGGAAGCCGCCCGCGGTGCGATTGGCAAAGTGCTGGATGCCGATGCGGCCTTGGCGCTGGGTTTGGTCACAGTGGCACCCGACGACATCGACTGGGCTGACGAAATTCGCACGGCTTTGGAGCAGCGCGCCGCCATGTCGCCCGACGCCTTGACCGGCCTGGAAGCCAACTTGCGCTTTGCGCAAAAAGAAAACATGGCCACGCGT